>Ga0073928_10003805_pt1 | contig 23215 bp, 19 predicted proteins | sample PaiPotPPA55metaG_FD_76969 | JGI IMG/M metagenome (GOLD analysis project Ga0073928, IMG submission 76969) | Iron sulfur acid spring bacterial and archeal communities from Banff, Canada, to study Microbial Dark Matter (Phase II) - Paint Pots PPA... ...
CACCGGACTGAAGGTCTACGGCAAAGACGAATGGCATCAGGAGAAACACGACGTTGCGGCTCGCCGTACCTGGCGCAAGCTCCATCTTGCGGTGGACGAACATCATCAAATTGTTGCCTGCGAGCTCACCACGCCGGAAGTTGGTGATCCGTCCGCGGTGCCTGATCTGCTCACCCAAATGATCTCGCCCTTCGAGACATTCATCGGCGACGGCGCATACGATGGCGAACCGGTTTTGCAAGCTGTTCTGAACCATCAACCCAACGCTCAGGTGGTTGTTCCACCGCACAAGACGGCCGTTTGTTCAGCCGCTCGCGATACTCAGCGAGACCACCATATCCAGGTCATTTCACAACAGGGGCGCCTCGCCTGGCAGAAGATCACAGGCTACAACCTGCGCAACTATGCTGAGCTTGCCGTGCAACGCTACAAGCGCATTTTCGGTAACACCATGAAGGCCCGAGCGCTGCCGCAACAGAAAACTGAGGCATGGATCAGTGTGTCTGCACTGAACAGAATGACACACCTCGGCATGCCGATATCCGTGAAAGTCTAGAAAATAGCAACCACCAGGATGCTTAGCTCAATTTCTTCTTTATTCAACAACGCCAAGGTCATTTGATTGGATTTCATGAATTACTCTCCGGTCACAACACACCAGTTGAACATCAGGCCAGGATTCCAAGAACAGGATCTTTCGAATAGGCGCAGGCTTTGCGATATGCAATGCTGCTTCTGCACGATCAAAGTGCTTGTGTGCCACGAGCATCCATCCGTCGTGATCAACGGAGCGGTTTTATTGACGCAGCCTGGCACGCGTCCGGGCAATCAGCGCCGACGTAGAAGAATCATGTTTCGTCTCGTCGATGTCGGCGACGACCAGATCCGCCTCCACCACCCTGCCGAGAATCTTGCCCAACTCGACGCCAGCCTCACGTGCAAGTTGCGATAGCAGATCGAGCGTTTTGTCGGTGATGCGGTTCTTCGAGAAATCAGCCGCCAGACCACCGCCTGCTAACGTGAAACGTTCGGCACGAGTAGGGGCTAGATCATTCTCTGAGGCGAACCAGTCGCGCAGGGTGCGCATCGTGGATCTGTTCATAATGAACTTGCAAAGAGGACCACGCGGAAAACGAAGTTAGTGTCATGGTGGTCAACAATAGTAAAAAGCGTCAGTCGATAGTGCGCGGAGCAAGCGCGTGGTCGGGCGCAGACATAACGCACTCCAGATTTCATACGGTCACGTAAGCGCCGACTGCTTTTGCGCAATCAACGGACAACCATACGCGAACAGCGGCGCGATTAAAGTTCGCTGAAACAGGTCCGCAAGCTCAGTGAGTCAAGTTTCGTCGTGGTACCGGATCAGGCGCTCTACTTCCAGTTTTGATCCGAGGATGACCGGAATGCGCTGATGAACCTGGTCCGGCTGGATTTCCATGATCGGGGCCTCGCCAGTGGTGCTCATTCCGCCAGCCTGCTCAACAATGAAGGACATCGGATTGGCCTCATAGGTCAGCCGCAGCCGCCCAGCAAGCTGGGGAATCTTATTGTCCCGCGGGTAGAGAAAAACGCCGCTACGCATCAGGATCCGATGCACCTCCGCGACCATGGACGCTATCCATCGCATGTTGAAATTCGTTTGTCGCGGCCCCGACTCGCCCGCGACACACTCACGGACATAGCGGCGCACAGGTTCTTCCCAGTAGCGCTCGTTGGACATGTTGATCGCAAATTCGCTGGTACTGTCAGGAATCCGAATCTGTGAATGGGTCAGCACGAATGACGCCGATTCCCCATCGAACGTGAACCCGTCAACACCATGCCCCGTGGTGAGCACGAACATCGTCGTCGCACCGTAGATCGCATACCCCGCGCAGACCTGCTTCACGCCCGGCTGCAGAAAATGGCTCTCGTCGATTACGGCGCCGGACTCCGGAGCGGCAAGCACGGAAAAAATGCTTCCGACAATTCCGTTGATCTCAAGATTGGAGGAGCCATCGAGCGGATCAAAAAGGAGCAAATAGTCGGGGGTATCAGCGGAATGCTCATGCCCGGTCACCTGAACTGACTCAAGTTCTTCCGACGCCAGTCCGCGGAGACAGCCAACCGACTCGACCGCGCCGATCATGATGTCGTTCGACACGACGTCGAGCTTCTTTTGCGCCTCTCCATGAACGTTCTCGGAATGGGCATTTCCGGACGCGCCGTCGAAGACGCCCCGCTCGACAGCCGTTGCGATGGATGAGCACGCATCGGCAACGGCTTCGATGAGCGTGATCAGTCCCGCCGGGATTCGCTTCTCACGCGCTGCGTTCGCGAGAAACGATGACAGCGTGATGTGCTCAGTGGTGGTTATGTGGGTCATGTTCGGTCCGCTTGGCAGGAACTGTCTGGCGATCAGTTGGAATCAACGGGCCTAGAGAGGCTCCGTCGACATGCATACAGCATGGGATGGACTCTCACGCGTCGCATGGCACGACGCTACCTTGCCCGACCAGCGCGAGTGCAGCATCGGGACCAGCGCCTCCAGCGGCATAGGGCTCGGGAGGATCCTGCTGGCGCCAGGCGTCGATCACCGGATCGACCCATTGCCATGCGGCGTCAAGTTCGTCGCCTCGCATGAAAAGTGTAAGTCTGCCCCGGATCACATCGAGCAGGAGCCGCTCGTAGGCATCCCTTCGTCTCGTCGAGAACGCCGAAGAAAATTCGAGGTTCAGACTCACCGGCCTGACCGTCATATCGTCACCCGGCGCCTTGGTCATCAGGTAGAGTTTCAGGCTTTCGTCTGGCTGCAGCCGGATCACGAGACGATTACCCCGGCCGGCCGTCGTGGACGAGCCGAACACCGAATGCGGTACATCCTTAAAATTGACCACGATTTCAGCGACGCGGCTCTGAAGCCGCTTGCCGGTGTACAGGTAAAAAGGCACACCTGCCCAGCGCCAATTATTCAGCTCCACTTTCAGCGCGACAAATGTCTCTGTTCGACTATCGGCATGGATGTCCGGCTCGTCCAGGTAGCCGGCAACCGGCTCTCCATGCATCTCGCCGGCCGTGTATTGGCCACGCACGGTCTGCCGTGCCACATCGGCCGCGCTGAGCGGCTTGAGCGAGCGAAGGACCTTGAGCTTTTCGTCACGCACTGCATCCGCTTCGAGACTCAGCGGCGGCTCCATGGCGAGTATGCACAGTAGCTGCAGCAGATGATTCTGAACCATGTCCCGCATTGCGCCGGTGCGCTCGTAAAACGCACCACGTCCCTCGACGCCCACCTGCTCGGCAATCGTGATCTGGACATCGCGAATCCCGTCGCGGTTCCAAAGACGTTCGAACATGCCATTTCCAAAACGCAGCGCGAACAGGTTTTGAACGGTCTCCTTGCCGAGGTAGTGGTCGATCCGGTAGATCTGGTGCTCGCTGAATATTGCACCGACCTCCCGGTTAATCCGTCGGGCGGAGGGCAAATCATGGCCTAACGGTTTTTCGAGAACGATCTTCGATGTGGCAGAAACCAGCTCTGCCCGGCTCAGCTCGGCGCATATCGGAACGAACAGTTCCGAAGGAGTTGCAAGGTAGAATATTTGCGCCCGGCTGTCCTGCCATCGCAATGTCGCAGCGAGCCCTGCGTAGTCCGTTGACACCAGCACATCCATCTGAACGAATTCAAGGCGCGACGAGAAGGTGGTCCAATGTGCGTCGTCGAAGTCCGTGGCGTGCAGGAATTGACGCAAGGCATCATGTACCTTTGCGAGGTAGCCGCCTCGTTCCAACCCCTCCCGGCCGACGCCAACGATGCGCATGCCGTCCGGAAGCGTTCCCTCCCGGTGGTTCTGATACAGCGCGGGAAGAAGCTTGCGCATGGCAAGATCTCCCGTGCCTCCAAAAATCACCAATACCTGTGCTTTCATTGATCTGATCCCGACAAGATTCCTGAGGCCGCTGAACGCATCGCACATTCGTGCCAGCGCAATCCATTACCCGTGATGCACGTGGTCATAGCGCCCGGCCATCGCTGACAGCGCAACCGGCTTGATCTTGTGCGCATGTCCGGCACTGCCGAATGCCTCGAAGCGGGAACGGCACAGGTCCCGGGCCGCACCGAGTGCGTCCGTGAGGAATCGTCGAACGTCGAACTCAGAAGGACGCTGTGCGAGTGAGCGCCGTATTGCACCGGTCATCACGAGGCGGATATCCGTATCGATGTTGACCTTGCGTACGCCATGACGAATGCCCTCGCAAATCTCTTCCACCGGAACACCGTACGTTTCCCGGATTTCCCCGCCGAACTCGCGGATGATCTCAAGCCATTCCTGAGGTACGGAACTCGATCCGTGCATGACCAGGTGGGTATTGGGCAGACGGCGGTGAATTTCCCTGATCCTGTCGATCGCGAGAATATCGCCCGACGGTTTGCGGGAGAATTTATAGGCGCCGTGCGACGTGCCGATCGCAATTGCCAACGCGTCGACCCCGGTACGTTGCACGAAGTCGGCGGCCTGCTCGGGGTCGGTCAGCAGCATGTCGTGGGTCAGCACGCCTTCGGCACCGGAGCCGTCCTCTTCCCCTGCCATTCCCGATTCGAGCGAACCCAGACATCCGAGCTCACCCTCGACTGATACCCCGACGGCATGCGCCGTATCCACCACGGTACGCGTCACCTCAACGTTGTAGTCGTAGGTCGCAACGGTTTTCATATCCGGCATGAGTGAACCGTCCATCATCACGCTGCTGAATCCGCTGCGGATCGCGGCCTGGCAAACAGCCGGCGATGCCCCATGGTCCTGATGCATCACGACCGGGATGTCGGGATAAGTCTCGATCGCCGCTTCAACGAGGTGCCGCAGAAACGCTTCGCCTGCGTATTTCCGCGCTCCGGCGGAAGCCTGCATGATGACCGGACTATCGCAGTCAGCGGCCGCCTGCATGATCGCTTGAACCTGCTCGAGGTTATTGACGTTGAATGCCGGCACGCCATACGCGTGCTCCGCCGCGTGGTCCAGCAACTGCCGCAATGAAATCAGCGCCATGTCATTTCCAGGAAGTAATGTCGCCGTGCGGCGAACGTCGTTAATTGATATCGAGAACGATCACGGTATCGAGCTGGCGTGAACCGTTCTGGCACTTTCGCGCGTGACGCGGCCGAGCACCAAAGATGGAGCTGGGGGACGCGCTGCCGCGTCCTCGGAGTATCTAGAACACCTTGATCAGGTTGAGCGAATCAGCAGGCGCAGCGCCTCGATGAAACTAATCAACGACCCCCTGTTCCACTTCGAGCGTGCGACTAACCGCGTCTACGATCGCGCCCACGGTAATACCGAACTCCTCGTACAACACGTCAGCCGGAGCCGACTCGCCAAAATGCGACAACCCGACCACGGCGCCGCTCAAGCCGACGTACTTCCGCCAGAAATCGCTAGCTGCCGCTTCAACTGCCACACGCCGGATCTTTGGCGGCAGAACGGAAAGCTGGTACACACGCGGTTGGCGATCAAAGGTCGTGGTCGATGGCATCGATACGACCCGCGCGGCAATGCCCTGATCGGCAAGCGCAGTTTGCGCCTTGAGCGCGAGTTCCACTTCGGAACCCGTCGCGATCAGAACAATGTCCGGCTTTCCGCCAGTGGCCTCGGACAACACATAACCACCTTGCCGGATTTGTTCCCTCGCCTGGGCGGTGCGGGAAAGCGGCGGCAGATTCTGGCGCGAAAGCAGCAGCGCGGTCGGCGAATCCGTGGTCTCGAGTGCCACAGCCCATGAAAACGCCGTTTCAACCGCGTCTGCCGGGCGCCACACGTTCATCCCGGGAATCATGCGCAGCATTGCCGCATGCTCGACCGGCTGATGAGTGGGCCCGTCCTCGCCGAGTCCGATCGAATCATGGGTGAAGACGTAGACACATTGCAGGTGCATCAATGCCGCCATGCGAAGCGCATTCTTCGCGTAGTCGGAGAACACGAGGAAGGTGCCGCCGTACGGAAGAAAACCGCCATGAAGCGCAAGGCCGTTCATGATCGCGGCCATGCCGAACTCACGAACACCGTAGTGAATGTAGTTTGCATGGCCCGACCGGTCGTCCGCTGCGACTGCGCGGGAGGTCGGCACCATGGTGAGGTTTGAAGGCGCAAGATCCGCCGAGCCGCCCAGCAGGGCAGGTATCTGCGCGACCAGAAGTTCAAGGCACTTCTGCGACGCCTTGCGGGTTGCCATTTTCTGTTCGAACCAGTCGCTATCTTCCAGCAGGCGCTCGATCACGTCAGCTGATCGTTCGCGGCAGCCGCTGTGCATACGCAGCTCGAAGCGGCTGGCTTTTTCGGGAAAGCGCGTGCGATAGGCCTCGAACAGCGTACGCCAGATCATGTGGTAATCGCGACCTGCGGTTCGCGCATCCCATGCGCCGCGAATCGCGTCGGGAATCTCGAACGGTGCGTGACTCCAGCCGAGATATTCGCGTGTCGCCGCGACTTCGGAGGTTCCCAGCGGCGCACCATGCACATCGTGACTGCCCGCGCGATTGGGCGACCCGTGCCCGATCACAGTCTTGCAGCAGATCAGCGACGGCCGGTCGCGTTCGGCACGCGCCTCATCGATTGCGCGCTCGACTGACAGCGGATCGTGGCCGTCGACGCCCTCGACGACATGCCATCCGTAGGCGCGAAAACGCATCGCCGTCTTGTCGGTGAACCAGCCCTCGACATGTCCATCTATCGAAATGCCATTGTCGTCGTAAAAGGCAATGAGCTTGCCAAGTCCCCACGTGCCCGCCAGCGAACACGCTTCATGCGAGACGCCCTCCATCAGACATCCGTCGCCGAGAAATACATACGTGTAGTGGTCGACGATGTCGAATCCCGGCTCGTTGAACTGGGCGGCTAGCAGCCGCTCGGCCAACGCCATGCCGACGGCATTAGCAAGGCCTTGCCCCAACGGACCGGTGGTGGTCTCGACACCCGGAGTCAGGCCCCGCTCGGGATGCCCTGGCGTAATGGACTGCCACTTGCGGAACCCCTTCAGGTCGTCGATTGACAGTTCATAACCAGTCAGATGCAACGCGGCATACAGCAACATCGAGCCATGTCCGTTCGACAGCACGAACCGATCGCGGTTAACCCAATCGGGCGCCGACGGATTGTGCATCATGTACTTACGCCACAGCACTTCGGCGATATCGGCCATACCCATTGGCATGCCGGGATGCCCGGAATTCGCAGTCTGAACCGCATCGATTGCCAGAAAGCGGATGGCGTTGGCAAGCTCAAGCCGAGTCGGATTAACGTAAGACATGCATCACCTATAATTTGGATACCTAACCGTCCCAACGAAAGACCCGCTTCGGCGTGCGAGTCTTCGCTTGCTAGTCTGTCTGCGCGCTCACTGCTGCCCCACCAGATGCGGAGGTGCCACTATTCAGCAAACGTGTGATCGACTCACCCATGCTGCGCAAAATCAGGAAGCAGGAACAGGCCCCGGCGTCCAGCACGCCAATTGAACGATCGCCGAGCCGGGCTGCGCGGCCGACACGGGCGCGCAGGTCCCGCGTCGAGTTCATGCCGGCTTCCGCGGCGGCCACCAACGCGCTGATGCATTCGCGAAAGCTCTTGCCCTCCTTCAATGCGGACTCATAGGCGATGCGTGCCGGAACCAGCGTGTCGATCAGCGTCTTGTCACCGACCTTCGCCTCGCCAATTTCCTGAACGGAGGCAATACCGTCGGTGAGCGCGCGGTAGAACAATGCCTTATCGAGTTCGACATGATCCGCAAGCGTATCGCTCATACTGAGAAAGAACGTACCGTAAAGCGGGCCCATCGAGCCACCGATGCCTTCCATGAGCGCCGTCGACAAATCACCCAGCGCCACCGGCAGCGACGGCATAGCGCCGCGTGCCGCTATATGCTCGCCGCACTGAGTGAAGCCCTTGCTCATGTTGATCCCATGATCGCCGTCACCGATGGCACCATCGACTTCACTCAGGTACTGACGATTCGCGTTGATGGTGCGAACGAGATCGACAACGACTTCGCCGGCGTCGGCCAGTTTGACTGTTTCGGTCATCATGCTCCTCCCACGGTAAGTCCGATGCTGCGACACGGATGTGCGAGGCAAGCACTCAGTTCGGCGTCGAGTTTCGTCAACGTAAGCGTCACTCCCATCATCTCCAGGGACGTGAACAGATTGCCCACGAAGGAAAACTCGATGTCGATGCCGGCTTCGCGCAGACAGTCAGCCACCTCGGCATACAAAACATACTGCTCCATCAAGGGCGTCGCGCCGAGGCCGGAGAGCAGCACCGACACCTTGTCGCCCCGGGCAAAGGGCAGATCCGGCAACAGCTTGTCGAGCATCAGCTTCGCCATGTCTTTCGCGGGCACGGTGCGTTGCACCAGGATGCCCGGCTCGCCATGATGGCCGATGCCGACTTCCATTTCCCCATCTTTGATCACGAAATTGGCCTTGCCGACCGCAGGAATCGTGCATGCGGACAGTCCGATACCGATTGAGCGGGTCGCGTCGACGGCTTTGCGCGCAGCGGCGACCACTTCATCGAGCGATGCGCCTTGAGCGGCTCGTGCTCCACCGACCTTCCACATGACAATTTCACCGGCAACACCGCGCCGCTTTTCGATCTCGTCTTTCGGTGCCGACGCGGCGTCGTCGTTCGCGACGACCGTGCGCACGCGGATTCCTTCGCGCTCAGCCAGCTTGATCGCCATCTTCACGTTCATGTTGTCGCCAGCGTAGTTGCCGTAAAGGCATGCAACGCCTGCACCGCTATCAGCCGCCTTGAAGGCGTCAAAGAACGATTTGGCGGTCGGTGAAGAGAAGATTTCGCCGATAGCCACGGCGTCCACAAGGTTGCGCCCGACGTACCCGATGAACGCCGGTTCATGCCCCGATCCTCCGCCGGTCACGATGCCCACGCGGCCCGCCTGGCGCACTTGTGCATGCGAAACGACGCGAGGATTCCCAGGCGCCGCACGCAGTTCGGGGTGTGCGGCAAGGATGCCGCGCAGCATGTCCTCGACAACGAGGTCAGGGTTGTTAATGACGCGATTCATACCGTTCCTTTGCATCTTGAGTGTTGTTACTGGGCGGTGTAACCGCCATCGATCACGATATTCTCGCCATTGATCATGGCGGCCGCGTCGCTGACCAGATACAGAATCAACGCGGCGATTTCATCAGGGCGTGCGAATCGTCCGGCCGGTATTTTCGCCTTCATCGCTTCGCCCACCTCGCCGGCCCATGCCTTCCTGCCAAGCTCGGTGTCAACGACCGTTGGCGAAACGGCGTTGACCGTAATGCCGTGTTTCGCCCATTCGAGTGCAAGCACCTTGGTCATGCCGACGATCGCAGCTTTGCTTGCACAGTACGCCACGTGACGCTCCAGTGCGACCACACTCGCCTGGGAGGCAAGATTGACGATCCGGCCGGAGCCGCGGCTCAACATCTGCTTGCCGACCGCCTGCGCGAGAAGAAACGGGGCCTTGAGGTTGATCGCCATGGTCCTGTCCCAAGCATCCTCGGACAATGTTTGCGCGTTGTCGAGCAAAGCGACGCCGGCATTGTTGACCAGTATGTCGATCGCGCCTAGCGTCTCGGTCACGCGCCGGACCAGAGCGTCCGACGCTCCGGCGACGGTGATATCAGTGGCGATACCCACATGCCGGTTCGGGCCGCCAGGAAGCGACTGGGCGACGGCGTTGACTGCCGGGTTGATATCGAGCAACGCAACACGCGCACCCGCTGCGGCAAGGCACTCGGCAACGACAAGCCCAATACCGCTTGCCGCACCTGTCACGACCGCGACGCGGTCCGTGATATCGAAAAGGGTCGTTGAATTGACCGACATCGCTCAACTCCTTAATTAATTACTCTTGGGAATCTTGTTGAGAATCTCTTGCGCATTTGCCGGCGTGACCTGCGTCCATGGCACCGAGTAGGATTTCTCCGTGCCGTCGGCCCAAGGCATTTTCGCACCATATCCGGCCCAGATTTCCGAGCGCGGTTTGTACGACGGGCCCATCACCGTATGCAGCGCAACATCCAGCGCGCCTTGCGCTTGCGCCTGAGAGTCCTGGAAGAAGGTTGTCATGTCGCCGCGTTTCACCGCTGAGATGCCATCGACAATGCCGTCGATGCCGGCCACGGGCACTTTCTTCGGATCGATACCCTTGGACTTCAATGCCTGAATGGCACCAAGTGCCATATCGTCATTCTCCGCGATGATGCCGCTGATCTGGTCTGGATGCGCGGTCAGCCAATTCTCCACGAGACCCAGCGACTCGGCACGCGACCAGTTCGCCGTTTTATGCTCGATAACCTTGACGGCGGGGGTCTTCGACAGCGCCTCCTGGATCCCCTTCGAGCGGTCGATCTGCGCAGACTGGCCGATCGGGCCCTCGAGGATCACCACGTTTCCTTTTCCGCCAATTGCCTTGACGATAGCCTCTGCTTCCATCCGCCCGGCGACGACGTCGTCGCTGCCGACATACGACGTAAACTTGTCACCTGAAACAAGCGTATTCGACCCGATGACCGGAATGTGTGCCGCAGCGGCCTTTGCCACCGCAGCCGCACCAGCCGCCTTGTCGATCGGCACAAAAATGATTGCATCGTATTTCTGCGGGATCATCGTGTCGAACTGGTTGCTCTGGGTCAGCGCGTCGTAGTTCCCGTCGAAGACTGTCAGCTGCACGGTACCGTCCTTCACTGCCGGGTGCGCCTTCAGTGCATTGGTCCACATCTGCATGAATTCGCCCTTGAGGCCGTACACGGCCGCACCGACGCGGATGGGTTTCGCCTGCGCCACGGTACAGGTCAGGCCTATCACTGCACAGGCCAGAACGGCTTTTTTCCACGAAATCATTGAAGTCTCCTGAGTTTCCGGGTTGTTTCTTTTTGGGTTGATGTTATTGCTTCTTGCGCGAAGCATCGAGAAGGACGGCGCCGACGATAATGACGCCCTTTACAACTTGCTGGTAATACGACGACACGCCCAGCAAATTCAAACCGTTATTGATAACGCCGATCAGCAGAGCGCCGACCACCGTGCCGCCGAGTGACCCCGAGCCGCCTGAAAGACTCGTCCCGCCGATCACCACGGCCGCGATCGCGTCCAGCTCATAGGACAGGCCAGCCTGCGGCAAAGCCGACGTCGTGCGGGCGGCGAGGATGATCCCGGCGAGGCCCGCCAGCAGTCCGCCGATCACATACACGGAAAAGATGATCTTTCTGGTCGAGATGCCGCTCGTCTTGGCGCTCCTTGCGTTGCCGCCCACCGCGTAGATGTAGCGGCCATAAGTCGTATAGCGCAGGACAAACCAGAACATCACGACGACGAGGGCAAAAATGATGATCGGCACGGGTACTCCGGCAATCGCACCCGTGCCGATATTCAGGTATCCGTCCGGCAGATCCGTCACAGGCATGCCGTCGTTATAGATAAAGGTGAGACCCCGCGCCGCGCTCAACATGCCGAGCGTCGCGACAAAGGGCGGTATGGAGAGCCGGGCAACGAGCAGTCCGTTGATTGCGCCAACGGCCACACCGACGACGAGTCCCGCCATCAGCCCGAACATCACGCTGTGCGGATGCGCGCCGGTCACGAGACTCGCACTGACGATGCCCGCAAGCGCAAGCGTCGAGCCGACAGACAGGTCGATGCCGGCCGTGAGGACGATGTAGGTCATCCCAACAGCAAGGATGCCGTTGATCGAAGTCTGTCGAAGAATGTCCGCGATGTTGCCAACCGTCAAAAAGTACTGGTTCGCAAAAGACAGCACGATGCACAAGACGATGAGCACCGCGACAATACCGTAGCGGCGATAGACTTCACGCATATGCGCCCCGCGGCTTTGAACCACGGGGACTTTCAGGGAAGTAGTTTCAGTATTCATGATGCGAGGTGAAGAAGATCTTCCTGAGTGGTGGTATGGCCGTCGATCACGGTGACCAACAGCCCCGACTTGAAAATGGCGACTCGGTCGCTGACATCCAGAATTTCCTGAGCCTCCGAAGACACCACAATGGCGGCGCCCCCTTTCGAGACGAAGTCGTCGAGAAGCTTGTACACCTCGCGCTTGGCACCCTCGTCAATGCCTCGGGTTGGTTCGTCGCACAACAGGCACGTCGGCTCGGTTGAAAGACAACGCGCGAGCACGACCTTCTGCTGGTTTCCCCCACTCATCGACGATACCGGCAGCGATACGGAACTGGTCTTGATCCGCATGCGCTCGATCATCGACTCGACGAGGGCTTTCACCTTTCGCCGGTTGATGAAGGACAGGCGAGACAGTCGTTTGTAGGCGGAAAGCGCGATGTTGTCCCGTACGGAAGCGGACAGCACAAGGCCAGTCTCCTTGCGGTCCTCGGTCACCAGCGACAGTCCCGCCTGAATCGCCTTGCGCGGATGGCCAACCGGCAATGCGCGGCCATTGAGCCTGACTTGCCCGCTATCGGGGCGGGTCAGCCCATACACGCAGTTGAGATATTCGCTCCGGCCTGCACCCATGAGTCCGTATATGCCGAGGACTTCCCCTTGGTGAACAGTGAGCGAAATATTGTTGAATTCCGACTCCCGCGAGAGCCTCGTCGACTCAAGTACGGGCTTGCCGGCAGGCCTGCGGGTTTTTTCGGCTGAATTGAGCTTGCGTCCGACGATCGTGCTCACCAGGTAGGAGCGGTCGATGTCGGCGATGCGCCCGCTGTCGACATATCGTCCGTCGCGAAAGATCGTGTAGTCATCGGCGATCTGGAATATTTCGGAGAGCCGATGCGAGACGTAGATGATCCCGGCCCCATGCGCCGTCAGGTTGCGAATCGCACTGAACAGCACCTCGGTCTCGCGCTCGCCGATGGCAGAGGTTGGCTCGTCCATGATCATCACGTCGCAGTCGTGGCTAAACGCCTTGGCGATCTCGACGAGTTGAACCTGCGCCAGGCTCAACGACGACATTCTCGCGCGAGCGTCGACTGGAAAGCCGAGCCGGTCCAGCAGATCCTGCGCTTGCTTGATGAGCGCTGCATGTCTGACCAGGACACCAGCCCTGCGAGGCTCGCGGCCAAGATAAAGGTTTTCGGCGACAGTCATTCCGGGAATCGGCGACAGCTCCTGGGTAATGATCGCGATACGGTTAGCCAGCGCTTCAGCGGGCGACTGGAAATTGACACTCTGCCCCTTGAAGAGGATTTCTCCGGCGTCGCGCTGGGTAATACCCATGACGATGCCAAGGAAGGTCGATTTGCCTGCGCCGTTCCCGCCACATAGCGCATGAACGCTGCCGCGCCGCAACCTCAGACGGCCATCATCTATCGCCCGAACGCCATTAAATGCCTTCTGCACACCCGTGGCTTCAACAAGAAGGTCGCTCACTTTGTCTCCTAACATTTGCTCATTCTTGAACATTTGAGCAGTTAGGTGACATCGTAGGTTGGGACCAAATGCGTGTCAATCTCCGTGGTCATGTGGTTGACCCGTACGCGCTAAACACTCAATGCTATAGGGCCTTTCGGGCAATTATCCGGGATCGTTTTTGCGCGGATTTTTGCGAGAGCCGCCCTCATTGCGGCCTTGACATTCGGACAAACTGAAATGAGAATTTGATCATTGATGAACATTTGTTCGTCTCCTGTCAGGTGGAACTGGAAAATCGGAGTTAAATATGAAATTGGCAATCGGATGTGATGAAGCGGCGCTTGACCTGAAGGAGTTGATCAAGCGATATTTGGTCGACAAGGGCGTGGATGTCGCTGACTTCGGCACGCATGGCACGGAGCCTGTGAACTATCCAAACATCGCGTTCGCGGTGGCTGAAAGCGTCGCGCGAGGTGAATTCGAACGAGCCGTTCTGCTGTGCGGGACCGGGATTGGGATGGCGATCGCAGCCAACAAGGTGCACGGAATTCGCGCCGCCCAATGCCACGATACGTATTCGGCGGAGCGGGCAAGCAAGAGCAACGACGCGCAAATCATTACAATCGGCGCTCGCGTCGTGGGCCCCGAGCTGGCGAAAGCGATTGTCGACACCTGGCTTGGAGCACGCTTTGACGGAGGGCGCTCTGTCCCGAAGGTAAACCGCATCAAGGAATACGAGGATAGTCATCAATTACCGCGCGGCAACGAAACTGTGTAACCGGGTCGGTCAGCTCATCGGCCCATCAGGACACCGGCACGTGGCAGGTCACGTTGCATCTAGCCGAATGGGAATGAGATAAACCATATGACCACTGACGAACTGACTCGTCTGGCGACGCTCTACTATGTCGACGGACTCACACAGGAAGATCTGTCCAAACAGTTCTCGCTTTCGCGCGCCAAGATAGGCCGTCTCCTGAAACGCGCGCAGGAGGAAGGTATCGTCGAGATTCGCGTGAAGCACCATCCACGCGATACACGCGACCTCGAGCGTGAACTGATCGCACGATTCGGCATCGAGAAAGCGATCGTGTCGATCAATCACAAGGATCAGGACAAGCAGCGCGAACTTCTCGCTGGCCTCGTCGCAAGTCATCTCGACCGCATTCTCGCCAACGACATGATTGTCGCCGTCGGCATGGGGCGCAATATCAACGCGATCTCGGAGCACGCGATCTCGTCGACGCAGCGCTCTTCTACGTTCGTCTGCGCAATCGGCGGCTTCTATCGTGGCGGCGAGATCATGAATGCCGATCACATCAGTCGACGGCTCGCGGCGCGTTTTGGGGGCGACAGCGAGACGCTTTATGCGCCTGCGCTGGTCGGCGACCCGGAGGTCCGGAAGGGATTGCTCAACAATGACGCCGTCAAACCCACACTTGATAAGGCACGCAGAGCGCACGTCGCGCTCGTCGGCATCGGCGACATCAACGAAGATAGCAATATGGTCCGCACCGGCTGGTTTTCGACAGACGAGATCGCCGAGCTGCGGCAGTGCGGGGCAGTCGGAGATCTGATGGGTTACCACTTCATCGACATGGCAGGCCGTCCAGTTATCACTCCCGTACGCGATCGGGTCATCGGTCTCAGCCTGGAAGATCTGAAGCACATTCCGAACGTCATTGCCGTGGCCAGCGAAAATACGAAAACGACTGCCGTTCTAGGTGCCTTACGAACGGGCGTGATCACCACGCTCGCCACAACCGAAGCTATTGCTCAATCGATTGTCAGCCTGGAAGACGCCACGCGCGGTCAGTTTTTTTCAAAGCAGTCCGATGTGGCAACCCAATAAGCGGCGCAATCCCAATCGGGCATATAAAGCCTACTTCCCGACCTGGTCGAGAACCGCGAGCTTGCTGCCCCGTATTCCGACGATCTGCATTGCGGTGTGGGAATGATTGTGCTCATCCATGGCAAAAGTGCCGCCAAGCATAGAGGGCATCTGCGTCGATCGCAGCGCCTGCTGTACTGCGGCAGGATCGTCTGACTTCGCGCGGCGAATCGCGTCGATGACCAGCTCTGTCGCCTCAAACGCGAAGATCGAACGCTGGGTCGGAGCGAGTCCGTATTTCGCCCGATAAGATGTCACGAACGCTTGCACGGCGGGTGTAGGAGCCGAGGGCGTAAACACTGAAATCCCCGTTGCTTGATCGAGCCCGCCGGCCGCCATGAACTGGGGAGACAAGTTCGCGATGGCCGCCGCGAAATCAATGCGTCCGGCAAGAGGGATACCCTCGCCGCTTTGCTCATAAGCACGGAAAAACGCCGCACTGGACAGGCTGAGAAGAGTAACGATGCGATCTGGATGCAGGGCCGTCAATCGCTCAAGAGCCGGCGCAAGATTCGTCGTTCCCTTCGCAATTATCTCGCTGGACAAGGTCCTTATATTCGCGGCTGTCGCGGCTGTTTCCATCGCCGTCGCGTTGGCGCGGTTGAAGTCGTTGTCGTCGGCAAGGATAGCTATGCGCTGGACGTTCCTGGCCTTCAGCCACAGCATCATCGCAGTCGCAACATCCCCGTCGGAGGGACTGGTTTTGAATACGTAGTCGTAGCCGCCGGAACCTGCGGCGTCCACAAACTCCTGCCCGGCCGATATGTCGATCACAAGCGGCACCTTCGCCGCATTTGCTACCTGCATCACCGCGCGCGTCACCGGAGTCGCCAGCGCACCTAGCAACACGGAAACATGCTGCTGCTCGATAAGCTGCTTCGCCGCCGCAATGCCTGTCGCCGGATCAGCGGCGTTGTCGACATAAAACGCCTCGACAGGCCTGCCGAGCACGCCACCGGACTCGTTGATGCGCTGTAACGCCAACTCGACGCCGTACTGCTCGCTCTGTCCACGATCGGCATTTGGGCCGCTGAGGATGGTTGTGACGCCGATCCGAACGGGGTCCGCGGCGAAGGTTGAATTGACAGTAATGGCACACCCGAGCGCCAACAACGCTGACATCAATTTCATGCACTACTCCTTTGCTGTCGGCCTCAGTGACGATCACAGCCGACCTATGCCTGGGAATGCAATCCGTTTTACCGGAACGGAAGAGGAACATCGCGCTATGCGCGCATGTCGATCACCACCTTGCCGAAATGCCACCCTCCCTCGAGGTACGCGTAGGCGGACGGAGCTTCGTCGAACGAGAAGACTTGGTCGACGGTAGGGGCGATCTTGTTGATGTCGACGAAGCGGACAAGCTGCTCGAGCATCGTGCGGCTACCGGCCGTCATGCCGACCAGACGCTTGGCTCCGCCGATGAGCGCGCCCGGCTCGATCAAGACACCGCCCCCGCCGCTGACACGGCCGATAACAACAATAGTCCCGCCCGCCCCCGCAGCCTTCAGTGAGCGCGCCAATGTGCCTTCGCCACCGACCTCGACCACGACATCGACTCCGGTTCCACCTGTGAGCCGCAACACTTCGTCCTGCCATTCCGCCGTCGTCCGGTAATTGATCGTCGCGTCAGCCCCAAGTGAACGCGCGCGCTCGAGCTTTTCGTCTTGCGATGACGTGACGATCGCGAAAAAGCCAGCGGCTTTGGCAAGCTGCAGTGCCCAGAGCGATACCCCGCCGGTGCCCAGGAGAAGCACACTTGCGCCTGGTGTGTGCGCGCCCGCAACGAACAAGGCATTCCAGGCCGTCACGCCGGCACACGGGAGTGTCGCAGCCGCGATTGCGTCCAGGCTGCGCGGCGCCCGAACGAAAGCATCCTCATTCGCCACGAGTTCTTCCGCAAGCGTGCCGTCGACCTGGGCGCCGAAGGAGACGGCCGTCTTGGCGGGCGACAATGCACCGTCGATCCATCGCGGGTAGTAGCTTGTGATGACGCGATCGCCTTCCTTGAAACGCGTGACCGCCGAGCCTACGGCTACAACGTCCCCACATCCGTCCACGAGGGGCACGAGCGGATAGTCGGGCGGATTGTAGAACTGTCCCTTCGCGAAACTTAGATCGCGATAGTTGAGCGCCGCCGCGCTGACACGCACTCGAATCTCATCAGCTTCGAGCGCACGGCTGACGCGCTCGACACGTTTAAGCCCGGCAATTCCGGTGCCGGCCTGGATTTGATAAGCCTTCGTCATTTTTTCCTGAAAATTTCTCGGCAGACTGCTCGAACCAACAGCCTGATCCCATCGACTCTCTTTGTCGCAAGCACTATTGGCACGCAACTCAGCGATACAGACGTGTCATCCGGCGTAGACCGCACGGCGGAGCGCCATTGGAAAATCACCTGTCATTCCGGCGACGGCCGTATTCGTCAGCGCGACGACGGAAATGCCAGCGGCCGGGTCCACCCAAAAGTTCGTGCCATATACACCGGACCAGTTCCAGGCGCCCGCGCTAACCGGGGACTTCGCCGCAAGCGGATCCTTGAGAACCGCCACGCCGAGGCCCCAGCCGAAGCCCGGACCGGCCGCGCCGACGGGCAACTCGCCGATGGCATTGGTCGTCATCGCGGCCACCGTTTCCGGGCGAATGATGCCTGCGCCGCCGGTGCGGATCGCTTCGGCGAACCGCAGATAATCCCGGGCGTTTCCGATCATGCCGACGCCGCCCGACGGAAACGCCGTCGCTTCGAAGGCACGGGCGGGCGAATAGACAATCGCGCTTTGCCCGAACTTGAGTGAATAGGGTTTCGTCATGCGATTGGGTTGAGGAGAGGCATCGCCGTAAGGCGTTGCCAATACCGTGCCTGCCGATACGAAGTTGACGCTGGACATCCCCAGAGGCCTCGTTACGATGCTTCGGACCGCCTCGGGCAACGTCATACCGGTCACACGCTCGATGACGGCGCCAAGGACATCGATTGCGACGGAATAGTGCCAACCGGTTCCAGGCTCGAACAGCAAGGGCGCTGAGGCAATCCGCCGAAGGTTCTCCTCGAGCGTCAGGCCCGAACTATCCAAACCATCGGAGACACCCAGCCGATGGTAGGGGCCATCCTGAACCTCAAGGAATCCGTAGCTCAGACCCGCCGTATGCGTGAGCAAATGGCGCACCGTGATGACCGGTTCACGGCCGTCAGAGAGCTTCGGGCGAAAATTCGGAAGCCAGCGTGTCACAGGATCTTCCAGGCGAAGCTGACCGCGATCAACGAGCGCCAACGCCGTGACACAAACGATCGGCTTGGTCATCGACGCCAACCTGCAGACTTCGTCTTCTTTCATCGGGCGCCGGGCTTCCATGTCGGCGAAACCGGCTGCACGCTGGTAGACGATTTCACCGTCTTTCGAGGCAATGACGGTCACGCCCACGATATGCCCGCTGCTCACCGCATCAAGGATGACAGCGTCCAGCGCCTTTGCCCGATGCCACCGGGACCGCACCACTTGCAGTTCAGGCACAGCGGCACTGGATAGCGGACTCAGAAGTGCCGTCGTCAGCCCACCTATCGAAGCTGCAATGACAAGCTCCCGCCGAGACACCGTTCGAGTCCTTGCAGCCCTCCGGGATGCTGATGGTTTCATCGTCGATTCCTACCGTACACACGAGCAATATCCAAGCGTGGAATGTACAGTTTCACCGAGTGAGCGATAATCCCCGGATTAAGCGATTCAGTTTTTACTGTAAGTGGGAAATTGCGATGCTTGATCGTATTACCGGAATGCAGGTGTTTTCTCGTGGCGCTTATGCGGCAAGCCTCTCCGCGGCCGCCCTACAACCCGGCATGTCTCCATGCGGTACTTGCCAAAGTGGAGTAAATCGGCGAAATCGTCGTTCCAGTTGGAGTCGCCGACTTACGAGAAGCACTCAGCGCATATTGGCGGTGGTGAACCAACCACAGCGGATGTGAACGAGATGTTTTCAGGATGATGGACAGCCCACACGTCGGCGCCGCAGAAAATCTGCCCCCTGGGTTGTCCTTCGATCACCGCCTAATCAGGTTTGCAAACTAAATTAGACGGCAACACGCCGGTCACAATACAGAACTCGGGAGATATCAGAATGGAACGATACGAGCGACATTGCGGACTGACGAAAAGCACTTCCTTACACCTTACAAGCGCCCACTCGTTGCAGCCGCCTTCGTTATGGCCTCGCCACCTTTGCCAATCTTCCGCCGATGCCAATGCGCGTGATGACGTACGATTGATAGGCCCCTGAACTCGCTGCCACCACGATTATCTTGGCCTTAAACATCGCCAACGAACTGCGTGGAATTATTAGCTAAGCCGTGGTCGACAGCAGCTTCGATTCTACGGCAACCCTATTCGCCGCTGCCGTGATTCCTTTATTCACCCTGCTCTCCACTATCCCGCAGGAATCCAAGGGGCTTCGTAACGCGCGGGAAATGCGGCCTCGAACAGCACGTGACCGGTAGCGGTGCGTCACAGAATTGCCCATGGCGGCCGTGGATTGAACGCGGCGACCAGGAAATCGATCATAGCCCGGACTTTCGCCGGGGGCATCCGATCTGGCGAGCGAACCAGATGTATGCCTCCCAGATCCGCAGTGCTGACGTCAAGTGCGACCTTCTCCAGTTCGCCTCGCTGGATTGCGTCGGCAACGATGAACTCGGGCTCGTAGAGGACCCCGAGACCAGCGACGGCGGCTGCGACAAGAGCGTCGCCATTATTGGCCCGCATGGTTCCCTTTACGGCAACGCGCTTGTCCCCGTTCTCGCCGAACCGCCATTCTTCGGGTCGTGAGATGTTGGAAAAGCACACGCTCAAACAATTGTGATTCCGCAAATCGGACCAGCGCTTGGGGCGTCCGTTCCGTGTCCAGTAGCCGGGAGCCGCACAGACAATCATGGCGCTTTCGGTCAACCTGCGGGAGACGAGACGACTGTCCTTCAGGTATCCTACCCGGATCGTCAGATCCCAACCCTCTTCCATGAGGTCGACGACGCGATCATTCAAGCCAAGGTCGATGGTGACCCTGGGGTGTTGCTTGCTAAAGGCCGGAATGAGTGGTGCCACGTAGCGGACACCGAATGAAAGAGGAGAATTCAGCCGGAGCAGTCCGGTCGCTTCCACACGCTGTGACGCGATCGTTGCCTCCGCTTCCTCGAGGTCGGGAAGGAGCCGTGTGCATGCTTCCAGGTACTGTTGGCCCGCTTCGGTGAGAGTGAGCTTGCGCGTACTTCGATGAAACAGGCGCACGCCCAGCCGCTGCTCCAACGCATCCAGATGCTTTGTCGCCATAGCTGGCGATAGGCCGAGTTGTCGGGCGGCCGCTGAGAGGCTTCCCGCGTTAGCGGCACGAGAAAACACCTGCATTCCTGTAATGCGATCAAGCATTGCAATTTCTCACTGTCATGAAAAACTAAATCGCGTTGCCGGACTTAATCTTCCCAGGATGAGAGGCTCGAGCGCGCGCGTTAGCTCGGCGCTGGGGCAACGGTCAGTTACAGGACAACGCCGGAACGGCAGGATGAAGCCCCGCGGATTACGAACCGTGTCGGTGTCGATTTCGTGGTCGAAGCCCGCGGAGCGTAGCACTTGACGGCATGCCCGAGCAGACGGTCCAACGCACTACTCTGCAAGCAAGTTCTATCGTGGACATTTGGCCCAGATAGGATTCTGGGGAGTACCCTCATACAAGGTCCCTTGAGGTCACCATGTGCGAACCGGGTTTCCAGGTGATGATTCTTGCCTCGACTGGATCGGTACCGCTACCGAGCAGGACGCGCGCTTCGTCGCGTATCCCGCGAATGTCCGCCAGCGAGTCACGGGGCCATACGCCACACGAGTACTCTCGCTTCCTCGATTTGAACCGGAACTCAAAAGAAAAACCGACCGACACGACACCCACTTTCGAGATGCGCACCTTGCCAACAAGGCCGCCGGTTTCGCGAATGGTTTTGCCCGCATCCGAGGGGCGTAGCGCTTCAAGCTGCTTCACGGTTATCTTCATGTCGGCTCCCACGGATGCTTTCCATACCCCCACTCTCGTGAGAGAGGATGCGGTTAAATCCGGTAACGCCTGAGAATGTAAATCCCATGTAATACATTGATTATAAACAATTTTTACAACAAATTGGGTTCCTGCGGCATGCTCTGGAAAATGGGAAAAAACCTCATACCCTGAAGGTATGGAGGCACTTCCGTTACAGAATGGGCGGGAAACAACCGCGCATCTCGCTCGGCACTTATCCCGCCTTTTCCGCTCAATGCCGCATCAAGGACCACAATAGCAGCGCCAGCAACAGCACCGCGACCACCTGCCAGAACAGCACCGGATCGCTCTCGAGCAAGGGCTTGCGCCGAACCGGCGCCATCGCGTCTCGACCGCTCGAAAAACGTTCGAGATCAGCGCAGACTTCGAGCACGTCCTGATACCTGCGCGCCGGATCGGGCTGCAGCGCTTTCTCCAGCACCAGGTCGAGCCATTGCGGCGCGTCGGGCCGATACTGATAGAGCGGCACGCGGCCATTAAAGCCGTAGGGCAGCTTGCCGCCGCTGAACAGCCGATACAGGGTCACGCCATACGCGAACACCTCGGAGCGCGCATCGCCTTGCGTGCCTTTCATCAACTCAGGCGCCATATAAGCGGGTGAGCCCGGTGCGGCGTCGGGGCCCGGCAACTGCATGCCAGGCATATAACCGAAACCGAGATCGAGCAGGCGCGTGCTATCGCCCCACATCACCAGCACGTTCTCGGGTTTGATATCACGATGGAAGATATTGCGGCGATTCAGCGCGTCGATCGAACGGCCCAACTGCCGCGCGATCTCGAGCGCACGCGGCAGCGCCATGGGCTGCGGTGCCGCCAGCAGTTTTTCGAGCGTGACGCCGGCGCCGAGCGGCATAACCACATAGAGCCGGGTTTGCCGGTCGGCATCGACCGGAATCGGCGCGAGCACGCCTTCGTCGCCGATCTTGCCGGCCAGCCAGCGCTCGCGCACGATCGACTGACGCACGTTCTCGTCCTGCGAGACACGCGGCTTGGGAAACTTGAGTGCCAGCGGCGTGTTCGGATCGGCCAGATCGTAGCCGGAAAAAATCCGCGAATAGAAGCCATCGCTCAACACGCTCTTGAGCAGATATCCATCGACAACATTGCCTGCGTCGGGCACCGCCGGAATTGGCAAGGTGCCGACCACCCGCTCCAGGTAACCGACATCGAGCAAAGGCAGGCCGCCCACATCGACCACCGCGCTCGTCACGTCGTCCTGCGAGCCGCGCGTCACCGCCAGCGCGTCGAGCCGGCGTGCAGTTTCAAGCGCACCGCTGCGCGCCGCCAGCACCGTCTGCAGCTCGCGCATCGGCACGCGGCGATAAAGCCCGTCGGAGCACATCAGCAGGCGGTCGCCCTCACGCAGCTCAAGGGTTTCGATGCGAGTCACCAGCGTCGGATGCATGCCGACCGCATGCCCCACATAAGAACCGAAGGCGACCGGCACCACGTCGTCGTCGCCGAGCTGGGTCAGTTGGCCGTCGCGCAGCAGATAGAGCCGCACATCGCCGGCTGCCACCAGATACCCGGTAGCGCGGCGCACGATCAGCGCCGCAAAGGACGCGGCCATCTGCTTCAGCGCGGGATCGACGCGGCCAATCTGATGCAGCCAGCCGTGTATTGCCTCGAGCGCGCGCGCAGCGGCCACGCCAGGCTGCAAGGTGTCGGGGAGCCCGTAATAGGCATCGATAAACGTCCGCACCGCGAGTTCGGCCGCGACCCGCCCGCCCTTGCTGCCACTCACGCCATCGGCCAAGGCGATCACACTGCCACGCGCGGCGCGCTCCGCCAGATCGCCGAGCATCACGCCGACGTAGTCTTCGTTGATGCGATCCTGCCCGCGGACGCGGGCAGGGCAAGAGACACAACCGATCTCGAGGGCGGCGCACTCGCCGCGCTCCGG
>Ga0073928_10003806_pt1 | contig 23204 bp, 33 predicted proteins | sample PaiPotPPA55metaG_FD_76969 | JGI IMG/M metagenome (GOLD analysis project Ga0073928, IMG submission 76969) | Iron sulfur acid spring bacterial and archeal communities from Banff, Canada, to study Microbial Dark Matter (Phase II) - Paint Pots PPA... ...
AATAACTTTAGAACCGACCTGGAAGTATGCCGCTTTCCGATAAGCGTGGAAGTTGGTGCTTACTCGTGCAGGACAACACTCAGGAGGGAATTGTGGACCTGCAGTCCGCCATTGTTGTATTGAATGAAGCCGAGTTTCCTGAATTTATTCATGAAGAAATTGACCCGCGACCGCGTTGTGCCAATCATTTCCGCCAGCGTCTCTTGCGATACTTTGGCAACCCCCGTTGGGAGATGGTCCTGCGAGCCATAGCGAGCAAGCAGCAAAAGAGTGCGGGCAAGCCGTTTCTCGCTGGAGTTAAAAAGCTGATCGATTAAATCCTCCTCGATTCGGATGTTCCGTGAAAGCATATAAGACACGAAGCGGTCGGAGAAAGCATGCTCAGCATGGAGCACGCGAATCATCTCGTTTTTTTCAATAACAAGTAAAGTCGTGGATGCAATCGCCGTCGCTGTCCCCATTCGAACAGACTGACCTGCCAGGCCCCCCTCACCGAAAAAGTCACCGCGTCCCAGAACCGCCACGACTGCCTCTTTGCCGACTTCATTGACGACGGAAAGCTTTACACTACCTTTTTGAATGTACATGACATTCTTAGTGGGATCACCTTGAGAGTAGATCTTCTGTGATTTTGGATATTCCACAACTTTTCTCGCCACACCGGCCGAATCGAGAAAAGCTTGCGCATCGAAAGCGCGTTTCTGCATGGATTTTCTTTTGGATTTAATGTTGCTTGAATTCGTGGCTACTTTCATAAGACTACCACTTGCTAGCAAGCTTATCATAATCATGAAGCTCTAAGCACAATAATGGAAGGTGGTGGCGCAGTGTGAATCGGCACGTCTCCGCGGATAGTGTCCCAAAATGAATGGCACTACTTTTTTGAAAGCTCGCCCTTGAAATGGCTTTCAACATCTTCACGACTAAGCGGGTTTCTTGCGTTGGTCAATACCACCGAATAGACGACCTCATTCCTTTCAAGCTGCGCGGTGATAAACGCCCTGTCCATCGGCAGCTCTTGGTAGATGAACTTCACCTTTCTGCCGTCTGCAAGTGTTTTGATCCACTCTTCGTCTGGCATTTCCGTAACTCCTCAGCCGAGATCAGTGTTTTCTAGCAGTCTCCCCTATATTCCCCGGGGTTCAACTCGGACTGGGGATCAAAGAAAAACCAGGCGTAAAAGCCGGCCGAATCTATTAGGACCAGAAATCATTTCAGCAAGCCCAAAGCGAACACAGCTAACCCTGCTGTGAGCGAGGGCCCCAAGTGGCGTAGACGTGGTGCAAGGAGGGCAGAGCAGGTTCTAGTACATTCCGCTCATGCCGCCACCATGGCCGGCGCCTGCCGCGGCCTTCGTTCCGTCTTCCTTGATGTCGGCCACTAGGGCTTCGGTGGTCAGCATCAGGGCGGCGATAGACGCGGCGTTCTGCAATGCCAGGCGGGTGACCTTGGCCGGGTCGATGACGCCGGCCTTGACCAAGTCGCCGAACTCGGCACTATCCGCGTTGAAGCCGAAGTTTTCATCCTTTGATTCGCAGATGCGGCCGACGACCACAGCGCCCTCGTGCCCCGCGTTCTGGGCAATCTGGCGTGTGGGTTCTTCGAGAGCGCGCTTCACAATGTTCACTCCGATGGCCTCGTCCCCGTGCACCCTGAGCTTATCGAGTGCCGGGATGCAGCGCAGCAGAGCCACGCCGCCGCCAGGAACGATGCCTTCCTCGACCGCTGCGCGAGTGGCGTGCATGGCGTCCTCGACGCGAGCTTTCTTTTCCTTCAGCTCGATCTCGGTTGCAGCGCCGATTTTGATTACCGCGACGCCGCCAACCAGCTTGGCCAGGCGCTCCTGGAGTTTTTCTTTGTCGTAGTCCGAAGTGGTCTCTTCGACTTGCACGCGGAGCTGCTTGATACGGCCCTCGATCTCGCTGGCGTTGCCGGCGCCCGCGACGATCGTCGTGTTGTCCTTGTCGATGGTCACCTTCTTGGCGCGGCCCAGGTCCTCGATATTCACGTTCTCAAGCTTGATGCCAAGGTCCTCGGTGATAGCCTTGCCTCCGGTGAGCGTGGCAATATCCTCCAGCATGGCCTTGCGGCGGTCGCCGAAGCCAGGGGCTTTCACCGCCGCGCATTGCAGCGTTCCGCGAAGCTTGTTTACCACCAAGGTCGCCAGGGCTTCACCCTCGACGTCCTCAGCAATGATCAGCAGCGGCTTACCCATCTTGGCGGCCTGTTCGAGCAAGGGCAGCAGGTCCTTCATCGAGCTGAGTTTCTTTTCGTGGATCAGGATGTGAACGTCTTCCAGCAAGCATTCCATCCGCTCTGGGTCGGTGACGAAGTAGGGCGACAGGTAACCGCGGTCGAACTGCATCCCCTCGACGACCTCGAGGGTCGTCTCCATCGTCCTCGACTCCTCGACAGTGATGACGCCGTCCTTACCAACCTTCTTCATTGCTTCGGCAATGATGTTGCCAACTTGCTTGTCAGTGTTGGCGCTGATGGTGCCCACCTGCGCGATCATGTCGCCCTTCACATCGCGGGAGAGCTTCTTAATCTCTTCTACGGCGACTTCCACGGCCTTCTCAATGCCGCGCTTGAGCGCCATTGGGCTTGCACCAGCGGCAACCGTCCGCACGCCTTCGCGGAAGATGGCTTGAGTCAGAATTGTCGCCGTAGTTGTGCCGTCGCCGGCGACGTCGGAGGTCTTCGACGCGACCTCGCGCACCATCTGCGCACCCATGTTCTCGAGCGGGTCCTGCAGTTCGATTTCCTTCGCAAGAGTCACACCGTCCTTGGTGATGATCGGCGCGCCGAACTTCTTCTCAATCACGGCATTGCGCCCCTTCGGGCCCAGCGTAATCTTGACTGCGTCGGCAAGAATGTTGACGCCGCGCAGAATCGCCTGACGTGAGTTCTCTCCAGTTACAATTTGCTTTGCCATTGGACTTCACCCTCCTGGGTGCATACGAATTGTGTCCCGTCCAAAACCTTCGGATGGAGGAAATTACCTCTTGCCAGATGCTGCTTTGGCCATCCCGCTGAACTTCGCCAGGATGTCCTCCTCACGAAGGATCAGATACTCCTGGTCATCAATCATGACGTCGTTGCCGGTGTACTTGCCAAACAAGATTCGGTCGCCCACCTTCACATCGAGCGGGACCCGATGGCCCTTTTCGATCTTGCCGGCTCCAACGGCCATCACTTCGGCTTCTTGAGGCTTCTCTTTCGCTGTGTCGGGGATGATGATGCCGCCCTTCGCCGTTTCTTTCTCTTCCAACCTTCGCACCAGGACGCGGTCGTGCAAAGGAGTGATATTCACAGTCATTTCATTGACCTCCGTTTAATCCATTTCCAGCAATTCGAATGGCACCAACACTACGGGCGAAAAGCCTTTCCGTTCTTCTGTCCCACCACTTCCAGGTTGCCAGCATCTTTTTTCTGGCGCTCGATTTCCTTCTCCAGATCCGCTTGCTCCTCAAACTTCAGCGATTCGGCAATCGCAGCATCGGCTCGTCCATTCAGCCGTTTCGAAAACATCACAAGCCCAAAAGAATTCAGAAAGGTGGAGCGGAAGAGGTTTATTGAGTACTGCGAATTTTCCCAGCGGGCGATGACTTTTTCTGTCGACCTATACAACTCGTTAGTAGGGAAACTTATCTGGACATCCGGCCTCGTTGCAGCTCCGTATTGCGCCGAGATGGCTCGTACCATGTCCTCGGCGGTTAGCCCGTCTGTGGCGTCCCGATTGTAGGTCACCACAATTCTGTAAAGCTCGTCATTATAGAAAGTGAAGAATACCTGCCAGGCCCACTCCGCTTGGAGCGAGGAGCCGGAAGACTCTCGCGGCCACCACGTAAACTGTTGAATTATCACTGGGCGCTTGGGAATCAGCTTTGTCTGGAGCGGTTTTAGATCAATCTGCTTTGATAGTTCGCCCACGCTCATTCCAAACGAAAAGTTCCGATACTTGGAGAGATCCTGCCCGTGACTCATTGGGGCGGAAAGCAGGATCATCGCAACGGAAAGAATTGCATTGCGCATTATTGTCATTGAAAATCTCCTTCAAAGAACTGAAGTTTCAAGATCGTTGCCATGTTTGGCAGCCTTCATCTCTTCCGGAGTCAGTTCCTTGCCCCTTGGAGCTCCAGACGTCTTCCGTGATTCTCGAATGATTTCGCCAGCCATGTAGAAACGCGTCCAGGGCTCGCTCTCGAGGCGCAACGACTCCCACATAAGGGCGTCGGCTTTGTCGCTCAGCATGGTTCCCGTGTTGATTGTGTATGCCATGGGCGTCGAGAAATGAGGGGGCAGAAGGGGGCAGACTGGGTCCGCCCCCCACCGAACGAAAAGACCTGACAGTTCTAGGCTGCTACGGCAGCGTGGATCTTGTGAAAGGTTGAGTTGGAAACTTCGAACGTCTCCACCTGAGGAGTTCCCTCAACCAATCCCGCCAGCATCTTGGTCACTTCGGTATACGGGCCGCGGTTGTAGGCTTCCGCGTTGTCCTTGTTCTCCCACAAACTGATTCCGAATACCTTCGAATCGCCCGGGCCGACAAATGAAATTTCATCCTGGAAACCGGTCTGTTTGCGAAGCAGGGGAATGATTTGGTTCTCGAGCTTCTGCGTGAATTCCTTAACGCTGTTGGGCTTCAAATTCATGGTTACTCGGCGTGCAAACATTGGCAACCTCCTTGGTTGTCGTGGCCAAGGGTCACGGATAACCCCATTTAGTTTAGATTACCTTAAGACTCCCTCAGTCGCTTAACCACTCTATGTCAATTCACTTGACCTGTCAAGTACAAGCTGAGATTATTATAGTCGGTTAAATCTAGTCGGTGAAGTCGAGCAGAGGCGTCGGTGGATGTCTCCTTAGTGATCAAGCAGCGGCTGAAACAGATTGGGGCTGAGCAGAGGGATCTGGCTGCCGCCGCTGAAGTTACGCAGTCGTACATTTCGCAGTTGCTGACCCGGAAGAAATTGCCCCCCGCGCCTGACCGGATGGATACAAGACGATCTGCCACAAAAAGGAGTATGTCTCCGGGTTGGTTCACACCGATACCGTCGAATTCGGCTTCTCCCTTCCCAAGCCCGGACTCATGGGAACCTGGCACAACATCTCCGCAAAGCATCCTCCGGCCTACCTCAACAAAATGATGTTCCGCTTCAATCGCCGTCATAGCTCTGATTTATTCCTCGATACGTTGCGCCATATGGTTACGGCCTCGGTACTCACATTTTAAAACTTGACCGCATGAAAGGAACTGACCATGAAAGGAACTGACAATGACAAACGCAGAACACTCTTTGATGATCGCAATGTTCGTGAAACAAGCGCAGTTGATAAAGACTCTTATTGAGGTTCTGAAAAGTCGTGGGTTAGTTTCAGGTGACGATCTTCAGGCATTTGAGTTTCGTGTAAATACCGATTCGCCTTCTAATAAGCAATTACTTCTTCAAACGACATCTCTGTACTTAGAGGCCGCCAAAGCGGTGGGAGTCGAGACTGGGATAGAAAACGCATAATTGGATTTTCTTGTTCCATACCCTAACCTTTCGTAGGCCGTAAGAAGTTTAGCTCTGGAACTGCTTCCCGCACTTGTATTAGTCAAGACTGATTCCTGACAGTCTGGGAAGGCCGAGCGAGTTCAAGAACTCGCGCGGCGGGCGTCCTCGCCTCCCCATTTGGTTTAGATTCCTGCATAGCCCCATCAGAGACAAAACAGAATAAGTGACCTTAACTTGACCTGTTAAGCCGAAACTGAGATTGTTTTCCAGGTATAATTCGGCTGAGTTAACCGAGCGGAGGCGCCCTGTGGATGTCTCTCTAGTGATTAAGCAGCGGCTGAAACAGATGGGGGTTGAGCAGAGGGATCTGGCAGCCGCCGCTGAAGTCACGCAGTCGTACATTTCGCAGTTGCTGACCCGGAAAAAATTACCTCCCGCGCCTGACCGGACAGATATTTACGACAAAATGGGGAAGTTCCTGAAACTCCCGACCGGCAAGCTTGCGAAGCTGGCCGAGCATCAGCGCATGGAGGAATTGAAGAGAAACCTGGGGGACCCGCCCAAGCCCTTGTTCAAAGAAGTTCGCGAGTTGATTCTGCGCAAGTGCCAACCCGACAAGGAAAAGCAAATACGGACAATCTTTGAACAGCAGCCGTTTGGCGAACTGGAACGCCTGGTCACCCAAAAGCTCCTGGACGTGATCAAAAGAGTCGCCAAAGCCGAATTGCAAAGCGAAACCTGGCTGCATCTGGTGGCGCGGCTCAGCGGCCGCAGCTATGCACAGATGCGGGTGACCTTGCTTGAATTTCTGGACACGGATGTTTTCAACATATCGGTTGAAAACTGCGTTTCCTTCCTCGATCCGCTGATCGAAACCTGGGATATCGACCTCGTGAGCTTTGCGATGCAGATTGTGCTGAACCGCAGACTGGCCCCGGGCCGCCCCAGGGAATTTGCGTTTGTTGAAAAGGAAGGCGACCAGGCGTCCGAGGAATTGCCTGGGTTCAAGCGGTTTCTTCGGGATCCTTCCCTGAGCGGCGAGGCCAGCAAGGAAGAGATCGAATTTCTCAAAAGGCTCAGATTCAACGGAAAGCAGCCCACTCCGCTCTATTATTACCGGGAATGGCAGAACCTGAGGGACCCTCTCCATTTTCGAAACCCGTAGACCGGATGCGAGTCCCGTGAGTGCCGAAACCTTGGAGTTCCGACAGGCCTTGAAATGAGTCCAGCGCACTCGGGAAATTAGAGACTTGTGGACTAAGCCTGGGGACACCTTTCTTGGCAAGCCGCTCCGGTGCCCAGATGAGGCCCCAGCGCGGTCCTGCTTTAGTCCATTAAGCGGTTCCAGCTGCCCGAGCGAGAGGCGAACTCGCGCGCAACAGCTCGCGGGCCTTATCGATCATCTCTGAGGCAATCTCCTGCGCTCTAGCGCCGTTCGGCGTTACGCTCCATTCGTCCACCAACTCCGCCAGTTCGCGGCCGAGGTGGGCCGCCTGGTTCAGCCGCTCAATGTCTTGCTGGACTGTTTCCCCAAGGCTAATCATCATTCCCCCGTTACGCCTTATTATGAGACGTACAAGTCGCCCTGCAACGTTCAAAATGGGTGTTTGCCGAAAGCGCCAACCTCTCGTTCTCATTGCCCCTGTCGCGGGCTACCGACATTTCTGTATTGAACAAGAAGAATTTTGCGGTCCAGGACAAACCGCTCTGAGGGAAGGGTTTACCGGTTCGGGGTCTTGCGATGGTGCCGCGAGCCACGTTCTGAACAACGCCTGGCGTTCTTAGTGGAAAAAGTCAGCGTGGTAGCACTCGCAAGGCGTCAATCCGAGCTTTGTGTCTGAGATAGCCTTGCGGCGTCAGACGGTAGATTCCCATTCGTCCCTGCTCCGTCAGCGAACCTTCCGCAATCAGCGTGGCGATACACTCGCGCAAAGGCGCATATTCTTCGACATTGGATGTGAACGTTCTCCCGTTCCGATTGCTGGCTTCAAATGCGTCCGCGAGGGACAGCAGTATGTCATCCAAGATTTCAGCTCTTGTCACAATGCACCTCTGGGATAGTGACATCAGTTCCTTCTGAACAATTATTATACGCTCAGGAACTTGCTGTTGTATGTCGACGGGGCTATGACGCTCGCCAGGGCGGCACGGGTGGAAACCTTGATCCGTTGCCGTCGCTGCCCGCACCAGGCCTTAGCTATCAACGATCCTCTTCGAGAGTCTGCAGAAAGGGATTACGCTAATCAAATCCGTACGCCTAATTGAAGGTCGCGGAATCGGTTAGACCCGCCAAGGCCTGTCACCAGGTGTGAAGTTCAGTCTTTCGATCAAGAATAGATGGGGGACTGGCAAGCATTGGGTCAAGGCGATCGGCCTGCTGTGTCATCCAGATGATCCGTCGTTGTTTTGGGGCCCCACGCGAGAGATCGTGTCCCTGCTGAGTCCATAGTCTTTCCTCCGCTAGTTTGGCTGAAATCAGGCGAGAGCGGCCTTCCCGCATTAGTGCTCCTATACAGTTCGGCAATTGGGTCTCCCATCTCAATCGCCCCCTCCCGAAAATTGAAATATATAAGTAGACGCGTTACGAAAAAGAGAGTAGTGCTTTACTCAGAAGAGCATTCACAACTGTGGCCGGCCGGAGGACTGAGGAAGGCCCTTCAGTCAAGGCTGTCCATGCCCACCTAAAACTCTTCTCATCTCGGCTTAAGGGAGCTCGGTTTTGCCAGAGTCCCTTGCAGAAAACTACCATTTCTCCAAAAGCGGCTCAGTCTGAACCGCTGTACTGGGCAGCGAAGTACAGAAGGGAGAGCACCCTGTGGATTATGAATTTCTCACTACCTGCGCGAAGTGTGGCATCGAATTCATGGTTTTCTGGGTGATGGACCCAATTCGAGTCGGACCACAGAGCGTTGCCAAGATGATTTGTCCCGCTTGTGGGAAAACATTCTGCCAAACGGCCGCGGATCTCATTCCGTTCAAGGACCGAGGAAAGCATTTCCTCACTGGGCATCCCGTGCGGAGCGTGGAAGTAGGCTACGATTGTCCCTATTGCGGCTATCCCGAGATCATCGTATCGCACCTGCATTCGAACTTGTCGCGGAAGGAACTGCTTGAAGAGACTGCCCGGGAAGCTTGCTGTCATAATCCCATTTGTCCGGAGAGAGGATTGCGACAGATGTTAAAGCCTACGCGAATCCAAGTGGAGACACTAAGTCCTTCTTAGGCATCGCTCACTCCATATTCGGATTGGAGCTGCCCACTCCACGCACAACCTGTTGGGTTTGGACATCGTTGCAATAGGAATTGCCTTTCGGCGCAGGTAAGGGATTGGCCGGTCTGCAGCTCAGTTGGCGCTGCAATTCTTCGAACGAGCTGGAGTGATGATGTCGAGCTTCTGAGAAGGCCGATGCGCCGATGTCAACAGCCGTGATGAAGCACGCCGACTTCGCTCAGCCTGAAAAAAGGCAAGAGGCGCCACGCCAAAGACTGGAACCAGAAAATGAGCAATGGGATGTTTTCATTTCGTGCGCTAGTAAAAACAGAGATGCGAGAGTTGGGCCGCTTGCAGAGGCTCGCCGGGCTTCAAATAATTTCACCGAACGATGCGAAAAGGAGAAGTCATGACAGCGCAACAGAGGTACGACAGCCTCGACAGTAGGCAGAGGCAGGATTTATTACTGAAAATGGGCGAAACTCGTGAAGAGGCGCATGTGTTAGGCCAGCGTGATTACGTCGCACTTGGCGGGCGGGTAAAAACCCGGCTCAAGAAACACTGGAAACACGCCCAAGCCTAAAGGCACGCGCTGGAAGAGGCTGGGATGCCCCACTATTTAAGGTCAATACCCATCACGTTTGTATCCAGGGGAGGAGAAGGGTACGCTGCACCAGCGGGAGATCCAAGTCGGGAGTTTGGCTCTAAGGAGGAGGCGTCATGAGCGCTTCATCTGCGGGTACAATCGTGAAAGAGTCAGTGGGATGGTCCATTGGGCTTAGCGTTCTGATGATCCTGGCTGGTTTTCTAGCTGTCGCGGTACCCCAGGCGGCCGGAATCACGGTGAGTTTATTGGTGGCCTGGCTGCTTGTTTTCAGCGGCGCGGCCCATCTGGTGTTTGCCTGGCACACGCGCACCACCGGCGGAATTTTCTGGGAGATGCTGCTGGGCTTTCTCTATGTTTTCGTTGGTGCCTACCTGTTGTTTCGTCCCATGGCGGGCTTGGCGTCACTCACGCTCGCACTGGCGATCTACTTGTTTGCGGAAGGAGTCCTGGAACTTATCTTGTCGTTCCGGCTCCGCCCCATGCCGGGCTCGAACTGGCTGCTATTCGACGGAATCATCACGCTGATCCTTGGCGTGATGATTTGGAGGACGTGGCCATCGAGCACCGAATGGGTCATCGGCGCGCTTGTGGGAATCAGCATGCTGTTCAGCGGAATCTCGCGGCTGATGCTTTCTCTGGCCGCGCGCAGCATCGCAAGTAAGTTTGCCTAAGGCCCCGAAGGACAAAATCTCATCTATGCCTAATTGGAAACGCTGGGGTCCACCACGGCAGGTATCGAGTTCCGCTCGCCGCGCTCGGATTGCGTCGCTTTTCCTTCTCCTCGCGAATAAGTTGGAGGAAGCCGGAGCACGGGAATCCAGCTTTGAACCAATCCAAGGCTTGTGAGGTGGAATCAACTTGGTCGTCGTACTTGCCATTCGGAAAGACCGCCATCTCGTGCAGATACTGCGCCAGCCATTCGGCTCGATCGGGGATGTGCACAAAGCCATCCTCTATGGTGCTGGTGACCGAGTGCATACGCATTACTTTCTCCATCTTTGGGTCATATCGAGTCGTTCCGTGAACCCCATCGGCCTGTAGGTCTTGGATGAGCTGGGTCCCCGAAGCCTTATCTTCGATCAGGATGGTTTTGGCCCTATCTATTTCGGCCTGCTGTTTCACCGCTCGTCGGAGATCGGGATAATCCAAACGTTGGCGCAGTACATGCAGTAAATAGAGGTGCTCTTTCAAAACCCCCCAGGTCGTGCAAACACTGTAGTCGCTCAACTCCGTACTCTTGTTGGCCGTGTCCCAGCTTTGAAGTTTCAGATCAAACTCCTTCGGCAATTCCTCGGGAGTGTAGGTCTTGAACCAGGGAATTTTGATCATGCCGCCGCCCAAAGGCGAGGGTGTCTGCTGGTATTGGCCGGCAAAATTGTACTCGCCTTGAATCTCACGAATGCGGGCGAGCGTCTCGAGAGATTCTCGATCGGGATGCAAAGCCTCCCCTTCCCAACGCGTGAACCTTTTCCCGCCATAAGGCGTTTCAATAGCATAAGTCTCAGCTTCTTCTGCGATTGCCGGGAATTTTAGCAGGTACCAATCACCTTGTTGCAATACGTGGCCAACCAGGTCGTCTTCGTGAAGGCGTTGCATGATGAGAATGATGCAGCCCGTGCGCTTGTCGTTCAACCGACTGAACAGGGTGTGGTCATACCAATCGTTAACCGCTTTGCGCTGAGTCTCGGATAGCGCCTCGCTCGGTTTAAGGGGATCGTCGATAATGATGAAATCGGCGCCTCTTCCCATCAAGACACCGCCGACCGACGTTGACAATCGAAAGCCTTTGTTGGTCGTCATGAAGTCGTTCATTGCCGGCCTTCGCGCGGCGAGACGCGTTCTTGGAAATATATTTTGATACCACTCAGAGGCGATCACCGACCGACAGTCAACAGCCAGCTTGTCTGCAAGATCCTGGGCATAGCTGGCGCAGATTATCTGGGCGGCCGGGTTGTGCCCCAGAAGAAAAGCTGGGAATGCGACCGACGCCATGTGTGACTTCAGCGATCGCGGTGGAAGATTGATGATGAGGCGGTGCAGCTTGCCGATGCGGCATTTTTCGAGCGCCGCTGCAATGACGTCAATGTGCCAATTGTGCAGGTACTCCGTTTGGGGATTCAACTCATAGAAACTTCGTTCGACAAAGGTGACCAGATCCTGCCGCAAGAACGCCCAAAATTCCTCTCTACTTATCGTTGCCATTGTCCCCTCCTTTTCCGGATTTCTCGAATCTCTTGAGCACCCCATCCAACACCTTCAAATCTTCGTCAGACAGTTGCGCCTTCCCTGTTTCGGTTACTGCCTCGATCGAACTGGTAAGTGCAGTGAGCAGCCGGATCGCCACGATATCGCCTGAAGCGGACTTATTGACGAGTTGCTTGGCCACGGCCTCACGCTTCGTGACCGTCTTACGTACACCGCTCTCGTTGATGGTCACTTTCTCTTGCAGAGCTCTTGCCACGTCAGTCGCGAGGTTGCCTTTTCCCCTCGGCCGGCCTCTCGGATTGCCGGATATGCCTTTGCTAAAACGAGTGTCCTTCGGGGGCTTTCCATATCCGACGTCATAGGGTGACCGATCATCGTTGACTGGCATTTTCGACCTCCTGCTCACGTTGTGTAAAAGTTTGTCCTGTTGCTTGACGCACGGCTTCGAGACCCGTAAAGCGTTGCCACCGTCGCACTGCCGTGTCGACATAACGCGGGTCGAGGTCCATCCCGTAGCAAAGCCGGCCCGTACGCTCCGCGGCGATGACTGTGGTGCCGCTCCCCAGGAAGGAATCGAGGACCAAGTCGCCCCGTGCGGAGCAGTCCATAATTGCATCCGCAACCAGCGCCACTGGTTTCACCGTAGGATGGAGCGCAAGCAAGCTACCTTCATCGGTCACACCCCTAAGAGAATTGGCTACCGGATATCGCCAAACATTGCTTCGCGAGCGGCCGAACCGGCCAAGCAGCACATTGTTGCGATAGGAGCCGGCGTCATTCTGGAAGACGAAGATCAATTCGTGTTGACTGCGATAGAACGAGCCCATCCCCGCGTTGTCCTTGGCCCAGACGCACACGTTTTTTAGCTCCGAATAAGCTACACGCCCTGCCGCGAGCAGCTCGCCCATGTGGCGCCAGTCCATGCAAACGTAATGCAAGCTTTCCGCTACGCTGTGATTGGCAAGCAGAACCAGAGCATCGGTGAGAAACTTCGTGAACTCGACCTCGTTCATTTCTCCGGAGCCCATCGTGAACTCGCCGTGAAGTTTCCTAATCCGAGCCGCATCGCCGGACGCGTTCCAGTTGAACTCAGTTAAGGCAAGGTTATAGGGTGGGTCTGTGAAGATGATCTGGGCTTGCCGACCGTCCATCAGTACTTCAAAGCTGTCTCGAGAAAGGGCATTGCCGCACAACACCCGGTGCTTTCCGAGCACCCAGAGATCACTGGCCTCGCTCACCTGGACAGCAGGCGACTCAGGAACCGCGTCAGCTGGGTCCGCTTCTCTCTCTGGCGCCGGAGAAAGATTCTCGATCATGAGGTCGATTTCACCCGTTTCAAACCCGGTAGCTTCTAAGGTGAAGTCGATTTCGGCCTCTGAAAGAATTTTGAGTTGCTCGCCCAACAGTCGATTGTCCCACTCAGCGTTCTCAGCCAGTCTGTTATCCGCGATCATGAAAGCTCTAGCCTGATGCTCTGACAGGTGTTCCAAACGAATCGCGGGGATTTGGGTCATGCCTAGAAGTTTCGAGGCGAGCACGCGTCCGTGGCCGGCGACCACGCGCAGCTGAGCATCAACGAGCACTGGAACGTTGAACCCGAAACTCCGGATGCTGCCTGCGAGCTGACGGAGTTGTTTTTGGCCATGCAGTCGAGGGTTCTCGGGATTAAGTCGAAGTGTTGCCACGGAAACGTATTCAATGGCAAGCATTCGTACGGTCATTTTTAGACCTCCGCTTTTCGGCCTTTTCAGCCTGCATCGAAAATGTGTATTGGAGAATGACTTTTTTTTATGAGATGTTCCAGGCGCTGCAAGTTGTGCCCAACGCGGTGTCGACCGTTCTCTACTTCATTCCCCCTGCCTTGACCTGCTAGACACTTGTGCTTGACTGTTTGGGCGAAGAGAGCGGCAATGTGTGGGGGAATGCCCGAGATGCACACGAACATCTCTAATCAGATCGGCCGGTTGCGCACCCTCCCACGGCAGGAGCTGTTCGATCTCTGGCGTGACGTATATGGGAGAAAGGCCCCACACGCAATCCGCCGGGAGATACTGATCCCTTTTCTGGCCTATCGAATCCAGGAGAGTGCTTACGGAGGTCTCAAGCCCGCCACCCGCGCGGAACTCCGCCGCTTGGCCCGAGCCCTGGAAAGAAACTCATCAAGCAAGCCGCTCATTCGGCCCCGAATCAAGCCTGGAACCCGTCTCTTCCGTCAATGGCGCGGGCAGATGCACGAGGTCTTCGTAACCGAGTCGGGCTACGAATATCGTGGCGTCGGCTACCGAAGCCTTTCGGAGATAGCTCGGAAGGTCACGGGCGTCCGCTGGTCCGGCCCCGCTTTCTTCCGTCTCAAGAACGCCAACTCAGTTCCAGATCACCGTGATGACTAGGCAACACGTTCGGTGCGCCATCTACACCCGCAAGTCGTCGGAGGAAGGGCTCGAGCAGTCCTTCAACTCGATCGAAGCCCAGCAGGAGGCGTGCCGCGCCTTTATTCTCAGCCAGAAGCACGAGGGCTGGGTCGCACTCAACAACCGCTACGACGATGGAGGCTTTTCCGGCGGCACCATGGAGCGGCCTGCCCTGAAACAACTCTTGAGCGACATCCAGGCGGACAAGGTCGATACCGTTGTCGTTTACAAGGTCGACCGCCTCACTCGCTCACTCGCCGACTTCGCCAAGATGATCGAGATCTTCGACTCTCACACGGTCAGCTTTGTCTCGGTTACCCAGCAATTCAACACTACGTCTTCGATGGGCCGACTCACGCTGAACGTACTGCTGTCCTTCGCCCAATTCGAGCGCGAAATCACCAGCGAGCGGATTCGGGATAAGGTGGCAGCTTCGAAGAAGAAGGGTATGTGGATGGGAGGCGTAGCCCCTTTAGGATACGATTGTGTTGAGCGCCGACTCATTCTTAACCAGGTGGAAGCAAGCACGGTGCGCAAGATCTTCCGTCAATACCTGCGGCTGGGATGTGTGAAGAAGCTCAAAGACTTCCTGGATCATAAACAGATCCACAGCAAGATTCGTACCAGCAGTGCTGGGCGCACGTGTGGTGGTGCAGCCTATTCTCGGGGCGCCCTCTATCATCTGCTGAACAACCGCATCTACATTGGGGAGATCGTCCACCGGGGACAATCCTATCAAGGTCAGCACCGACCCATCGTCCAGCGAGAGCTCTGGAACAAGGTTGCAACCCGCCTGCACGCAAACAATCAAGCGCACCGGATGGGAAAGTCCCATTCGACGCCAAGCTTGCTCGGCGGCAGACTGTTTGATGGCAAAGGCGCCCGGTTCACACCAACGCATACAGTCAAGAACGCGAAGCGGTACCGCTACTACACCTCACAGACCGTGATCCGGCATGCTGGCACCAAGCCTGTCATCACTCGATTTCCGGCCCAGGAGCTGGAGCGATTCGTGAAGTCGCAAATACATCTCTTACTCCAAGCACCCGAGAAGTGCGTCGTTGGGATGGAAAACAGTCCGAGCAAAGATGCAGCTGCTGAGCGAGCCCGGGAGTTGGCCAGGGAATGGCCTAAGCTTGAGATCTCGAAGCTGCATGAGTTCGTCCGGAACATCTTGAAACGGGTAGTGCTGGGTCTGACGACAGTGAGGATCGAGATCGACAAGACCAAGCTACTCCGAACCCTACTTGCGGAGAACTCCGAAGCCCTACAGTCCCTGCGCACTCACAAACTTGACATCCTAAATCTGGCCAGCGATTTCCAGGTTCTTCACCGAGGGGGCGAACTTCGCCTAACCACACCTCAAAATGGCTCATGCTTCGAAGGAGCACCGGTGCCGTCGTTCGCGAAGGTCATCGCACGGGCCCGCGACTGGTATGAACGAATCGTGGCTGGCGAAGTGAGCACGATCGGCCAGCTCGCAGAGGAGGTGGGCCTGACTCGACGCTACGTCCGGCGGATCTTACAGTGCGCAACCTTATCGCCGCAGATCACCGAAGTACTCTTGACGGGTAAACACCGACCCAACCTCACGCTCAAAGAAGTCCTTCACAGCATGCCACTCAACTGGCGAGAACAGGAACAAAGACTCTTTCGGCCGTTATAGACAACAAGGGATAAGACCGCAACGGTCCAAGGAGTGGGAACCATTTAGAACGCTTTTGGTGGTAGCGGTGTGATTTCAAATTCGACCTGGCGGGCGTGGAACCAAAAACATTATCATGCCCCCCTCTAGCAATTCTGCCTTCAGGAAAGAATGCCATTTTTCGATTCCTGGCCCAACGGCAACTCCTGGCTCGGCGTACTCGAAAGCAGCACCTGATAGATTGAAAGGAACTTCGTCCCGCTCTCCTAGAACGTTGCGAAGAATGACCCTTTCTTTACTTCTGGAAACGCTAGAAACAACCGCACTAAATCTCCCTCCCGGAGCAGCTACAACGTGCAAGATTTTGCCTTCCGCTTTCCAATCTTCCAAGAGTAGGAAAGCTTCCTTGGTGGATGTTCGCATGTTTCTCCTCTTGATGGAGAATTGCGGTCTCAGGCTAGCAGCGTTTCTATGGCCAAATTTCGTTTGAAACCCCCGCCGCCATTGCCGGGGTTACTCGCAGGTTTGAATGAACGCGACAGAAGTTGTAGCATAGGTTTCTTCTGGGAGTTCGCACTATAATAGGGAGCAGTTAGAAGAGAAGTCTCCTGGGGCGGCCCTCGAGAGCCGCCCTTTTATTTGTCTAAATCAAAATGAATCACTCGCTGGTAGGGGTTCCATTTGAAACATAGTACACTCCGCATCATCCCTGCCATGGCTGCCGAGATCACCGACCATGTTTGGGAACTATCTGAGCTAGTTTCATAACGGAGAACAAAGATGACGATCATCGAACAAAACGGAAAACTAGAATTTCAATTTGATGGTAAGACCTCAATCGTGAGTCTGGAAGATAATGAGGAGGCGATACGTGAACTAGTACGGCTAGTTGAGAATTTGAATCGGCGCGTGGCCAAACTAGAACGCAAATGACACCACTCTCCACTCCCCTCACCGGACCGGATTGATTTTTGGTATGATTTCCCAGCCGGCTTGTCAAACCCTTCTCTCACCGAGTTTCGAAACGCCAAAGTCACTTGAACGTTCCGTGCGCCTTCAGGATAGCGCAGGGGTCCAGAGTGCCCTTTCGATTTCTGGCTGGACTGTAATCAGCCCGCGGATCCTTCAAGACTAAGAGCGATCGGTTGAACAAGCTCGGCACTACTTGAGCAGGAGATCGATGCTGACTTGCCCGCTATTTACCGGCCAAGGCGGCTGAGCCAGGCGCTAGCTCAGGGGATCGTGTTTGCCGGCCGCGCCAAGTGAAAAAACCCTCCCTGACGAGGCTGGAAATCGTACGGCGATTCTGATAAATCAATTTCAGCCACGACAAAGGACCCATTTGGGGGAAATAGATTCCCCGGAAACACATTCTGGCGATGAAAATGTTTATCCGATAGCCCAATGGCTTGTCCTTGAGCGAATCGACAGCTTGAGTCATGGCTTCCGGGCTGTACGAATGAGTCCACCCGGCTTTCACCTCGGCATGAGCTTCTGAGATGGTCATCTTCAGCGGCGTGTGGGCCATCTCAAACGGGATGAACTCCTGCCAGTGCTTTGGCCGCGTCAGCCGGCCGGCCGCCTCCAGCTTTTTATAGAGCGGGGTCGCGGGCAAAGGGGTGAGCAAGCCAAAAATCGGAAGCCCTGCGGGCCAGGTGCGAATCTCCTTCAGCGTGCGCTCCGCAACACCCACGGTGTCGTTGTCCATGCCGAAAATGAAGGATGTGATGGCATAAACGTTGCGCTGAGCGAGCCTCTCGAGCACGGCGGCGTACTCCCCCGGCTTATTGAATCCCTTGTTCACGCCGGCAAGGTTCGTAGGATCGATGGACTCCATGCCGATGAAGACCCACTTGCCACCGGAAGCGGCAATGAGGTCGACGAGTTCTTCGTCGCGCAGCAAATTGGCGCTGATCTGCGCAACCCAGTGCACCTGCGCGCTTGCGGCGATGATGTCGCGCAGCAAGGATTTGGTGCGCTTGGTATTGATTGCGAAATTGTCGTCGATGAAGAAGACCGCGATCTGCCCGCCTTCACTTTTCGCCCGAGCTTTCAAGAGGAGCAGCTCATTCACAACGCTTTCGTTGGTGCGAAAGCGAATGGAGTCGCCAAAAAATCCGGTTACTGTACAGAACTCGCAGCCATAAGGACAGCCACGCCCCGACTCCACCGGAATGATGCGAAATGTACCCCAACCCTCACCGATACGCTGGAGCGGGTGCGTCGCCATCTTTGGAACTAAATTAAACTGATCGAGATTTATTTTGCCCCACGGAATCACCGGATATTGCTGGAGACTTGGTTTGCGTTCCTGGCCGAACTCATCCACGGGAGTATAAACATCTTTGAGCTTGCCGCGTGCGGCATCCTCGACGATTCGTGGCCAGGTTTCATCGGCTTCACCAAGGGCTACTGCGTCCGCATGGCGCGGCCCGCCGTTTCGACCGAGGGCTTCGTCGGCCTCCTCCGTGACGTGAGGCCCACCCATTACAACCGGCACACCAATGGCGCGGATAGCGTCGGCCATGCGGTACGCCTTTGCTATCATCCGGGTCATCGCGCCGATCCCGACAAGTCCGATATTTTGTTCCCGCACGAATCGCGCGATGCCGCCTTCATCCATTGGTTGTGCGTTGCCATCAATCAACAGGACTTCGTGACCAGAGGGAGTCAGTGCCTGAAGGAGAAACATCCAAAGATGCGGCATGAAATTGCGGGTAACCCCGTTATCGGGGTTGTAAAGTAAAATCCGCATCAGTTCTTCTCCATCTGGAAGCCGCTTCTTCGTTGCTAAACAGCAGAAGCGACGATCTCAAGGTTTGTTGTCTAGGAGCCGCAGGGGGAACCAACAAACTGGCTTCCAACATACCACGTTCTTGATTCTTCATGCGGTGCATCAGACGATTCAAGCAACAGGCCTTGGCACCAGCAATCAGGATCGTACCCGATACGGTCGGCGATGCCACGAGACCCCCGGCATACACCCTCAATGCCACGCGAATCCGATTCATAGCGCCCCTCCGCAGCGGTGAATTCTTCTCCGTTTCTTTTCTTGCCGAGCAATCAAGCCTCGAGTCGCGGATCAGGAATGGCACGGCCCACCGCGAAGTGATAGATCACCTGTCGCGGAATGGTGCAGGGATCCTCGTGCGGTGCGGCTTCTTCTTCGTTCTCCCGGAATTGCCTCAGGCCAGGACGATTCTCCTCGCCGGATTCAGAAATCACCGGAGCGGGCTCGCGCCGGTCTCCATCCTGCGCCGGCGCACGGCTTGACGGTGAACCAAGCATGACAAGCGCTGCTTGTTCCGCCGCTTCTTCCAGGAAACCCAAATAGCGGTGCACATCGTCATCGTAGAACGCGCCTATGCCAGTGGCGCTCCAGCCCAAACCTTCCGCCCCGACATAAAGCCTCTGCCCGATTGCCCCGGCTTCGAAATGCACGTAGCGATAGCCGCGGTTGCCGAATACGCGTGCCGCCTCAGCTAGGTCCGCAATCATTGAGACGGTGAAACAAGCGTTTCCCGCAAGCGGCTGTTCGAGGCTGAGGTAAGCCGCCACGCGCTCCACATTGCCGCGATGGAGCTGCTCTAGCCTTCGGTTCGACTTGTCCCAACGGTAGACACCAGGCTCGCAGTCGCGCACACGGTGAAAGTACAGAAAAAGCGTCACGAAATCGGCGCCTTCCGTGTCCGGCGTTGTCTCGCCGCCGAAATTTCCGCGCCAGTCCGCCGGCCAATCCCGCGTGGCGAAATCCAGAAGCTGTTCCACTTCGTCGCGCTCCATGGGCGGAGTCCGAGCATCGAAATCAAGTGCCGAGCGCCGTCGCCGCACGGTTGATCCCAGAGGAGTATCGCGCGTCGGGTCGGGCAGACGCGGCTGTTCGTTGGCGGTACTGACGTTCGTTGGCAAGAGACGCGGCAGCGGCCCCACGGGATCGAGCAGAATCGTCGAGCGGTGCATCCCGAGAAGCAGTTCATAGGGAATTTCTTCCGCGGACAACTCGTTGGGGACTCCCGTAGGTTCTCGCTGGGGCGGGGCTGGGAGTCGCCCGGACGGACTTTGCGGCGGAAAGACCAAAAAGGCCATGGGCGCCTCGTCACTTTTGGCGAGGCCGAGCCCGTGGGTCAGGCGAAGATCGCTGAAGTGGGCCACTACGCCGCCAGGCAGTCCCAGTGCACGCGCCGCCAGAAGCAAGCTCATCATCGCGTGGCCCAAATCGTGGCAGCAATAGCGATAGGCGCGGTCGCGGTACTTCCACGCCTCGCGCCAAAAGATCGAGGTCAGACCGACGATCAACGGCGACTCAGCCGCCCAAGGAAGCGCGAGGATACGAGCGATTTGCTCCGTCCACTCGCCACGGCTGCGAAGCTCAAGCGCGTGCCGATCCGCGCGGTAGTGATACAAGCCGTCGTCGACTCCCGTGAATCCGAGCGGCGCTAGATAGGTTTCCGTGGGGTGGAGATTTCCCGATGAGGGATTCACGCGCAGGCTGTAACGATAGTCTGTCCGCGGAACTTTCTTCCAGGCGCTGATCGCCATGGAATGCCATAGCAGCCGACTGAGCCAAGTCACGTCGAGCTGGACTTCTTCGCGATCTCCGGATCTGCTTCCCTTGACCGTTCCCGCTCCTTCCGCCAGCGCCGCAATTGTGGCGAACGTGCCGGTCTTGGGGAAGTCGGGTTCGGTCGGAAGCGCGATCAGGGGCGCGCCTTCATAGCTGCGGAAGGAATTGGGCTGGTTGTGCCAATCGAGAAAATGCCCATTGGTCCGAACAGAGTCATGGCTGTGCTTGGTGACGTGGTGGTAGGCGAAGAGGCGTTCCGTTTCTCCGTTGACGCCGCCACCTTCGAGATCGACCCATGCGCGGGAGAGAAAGCGCGTCATTCTTCGATTCGTCCAAATCTCTTAAGAATAATGAAAGCACTCTGAGAAGTGCTCTACTCCGATTTATCCGGGATTTCCGTTTGACCCTCAGGCAAACGACATTGTACACGGCGTTGCCCTTCCTCAGGGTTCTTCCTCCGTGGTTGATTATGGAAGTATGCCGCTTTCCGATAAGCGCGAAAGTTGGTTCTTATTCGTGCAGGACAACACTCAGGAGGGATTTGTCGATGTGGACCTGCTTGTTGTTGTATTGGATGAAGCTACAGAGTTAAAGCTGGAAAAATTGACCGAGCGGACCAACGGTTATAGTTGCTTCAACTGTTTTGTCTAGCTGACGGCACAAATCATTATAATCGTCGCCCATAACCCCATGAGGAGCCATTTGCTGCTTTAGCCATGAGCGGGGAGCGATTTGCTTTATTAGCCCGTCACCCAGCCAAATAAAGCAGTGACCGTCCTGTTCCTTCACGTGCCACGCCTGCTGCATGACTTCACTATTCCATGAACCCAACCGATGAAATCTTGGAAGTTTGCCGAGCAACTAGTGACCTAGATTGGTTTCCTTTGTGCAATCATCACAGTGCCTATAGCCGCCTTTGCCGGGCTGCTTCTCATTCTGTGGTATATCACGCCCTGGAGCACACGCACTATTGTCGTGGTATACGCGGTTATGAACGGGCTTTTTGACCTCGTTTACGGAATGAAACTCGGGCAGTTTCGACATTGGTTAAGCCTCCTTTGATAGAAGAACAGTATATATCACCTAAAGGTAAGTGTTACAATGGTTTTCAAGTCCCACGCAGAGGCGATATGACGAGCGAGCAAAGAGCATTTCAATGCGGACCACGTACTGACGTTTCAAATCGCGCCCGCCCGTCTGCTGAAGGTCCTTCCGAGGCGGTTCGACAGCCTGCCCAAAACCCCCATCTCATCCTGGTTCATAAGTGCTTGAACTGGCGCGCCCCAAAATCGCAGATTGTTGTGCCCACAAACACATGATTTCGGGCAACTCCAGGTTTGCCGGTCTCCAAGCCCACAAGAAGAATTGTATCTGTGGCCGCACGAAGAATACTGACAAGCTGCGTGCCATACATGGCCTCTCGAATGCCCTTTCCTGACGCGCGACTTACCTGAGCACTTGAACTGTTGCGAATCCCCGTGTTCGTTTTCTTCCTGAAAGTTCTACTCGGGAGGGAGCTATGAAGTGCGTGGCGGTGCTGGCGGCCTCGCCTTGGTTTCTACTTTCCTGGAGGAACAAACCCGGGCATAGTGAGACTTCGATGACCCAGCGCTCCCGCCAGCGATCCGTGGTTATCCCGGTTCCCAGATTAATGGAGGGCTACTCTCTGGCGATTGAAAATGCCATGCGCTTGTTTGGCGCAGCCACTGACCTTCTAGTCACATTTCCCGATAAGGCCTTGGCACTTGCACAGATCGGTCAAGAGGAAATCGGCAAGTCCCTAACTCTTCTGGCAGCATTCGCTCTCCCTCAGACACCCAACGCTTGGAGGTGGTTTTGGCGCGGGTGGCGAGAACACAATCTGAAAGCACATCGCGCCTATCTCTACGAGCTCCTTAATCCTCTCCGAATAGAGCTTTCATTTCCAGATGGGAGGCGCTACTCCGGTGAGCCCCTTCACGGCTCATTGCCCCGCGAGAAAGAGTTGGGCCTATACGTGGACTTCCAAGAAGAGTCAGGCTCGTTCGTTGCTCCGGAATTCGCGATTGCTCCCCTCGAGGCCAAGGCGAGGACATGTACTTTGGCATACCTCGCTGCCACAGCCGACGCAACGCGGCGGGCACTCATGTTTGTTGACGCACCATTCCGACTTACAGCATTTGCTGAAATAGCTCTCCGAGTCTGTTCGGAAAAACTTTTCCAGCAGGATATGCCTGAAATCTTGGCGCAGTTTGCATCTCGTTCAACACCACACAAAGCACTCGTGGAAGATCTTCGGACAGCTTACGCGGGCACAACGGATTTCTTCTCCAATCTGCGGCGTCCATCCGAAGCGTTGCCAAAACCCATTGGTAGCGGGTAGGAAGGGCGAGGCATTCCGCGAAGGGAGGTTGCAGGTTACTAGGCGGCCCGCTATTGTGGTTTAAGCGGGTTGACCCAAACAAGAGTTGCACAGCACGATGATGATGACTCAGCGAGAGATATATAGGCTGGTGGAAGACTACATCGGGACCAACGGGGGCTATCTTAATGGCTTCAGCTACAGCATTCATGACGCTTTCTACCACCGGTATTGTGACCTTGATGTTGATGTTGCTGCGTATCGAGCAAGGGGGCTTACAACACGCCGGGCATTCATCGAGATACTTAAGAAGGTAAAGCCCAGGGACCAGGCCAAGATTATTCGGGGCGTGTTCGAAATGATCCCCCCTCCGGAAGAGGCCACAGACGATGTTTCGCGAAAGAGGCTTGCCCTTCACAAACAGCTTCTCGATGTCGCGGCTCGATTGGCGGCCGATGGCCAGGTTGAGACGCCGAAAATTGCAGAAACAAGTGAAGTCGTATTCGAAGCCCTGAAAGATGCAGAGGTTCTCCTGGAAACAAGGGGCCCGAAGAGCGCAGTGGACCGCGCTCACACCGCCCTTCATGGCTATCTGAAAAAGCTTTGTTCGGACCGGGGGGCCGTTGACCGGACCGAGTTTTTGTACCACGGCGAATGAGAGAGTTTATATCACAGCCATGGGCTGCGAACTTGGGTTTGGCGGTCCCAGGGGGCTGCAG
>Ga0073928_10003807_pt1 | contig 23201 bp, 23 predicted proteins | sample PaiPotPPA55metaG_FD_76969 | JGI IMG/M metagenome (GOLD analysis project Ga0073928, IMG submission 76969) | Iron sulfur acid spring bacterial and archeal communities from Banff, Canada, to study Microbial Dark Matter (Phase II) - Paint Pots PPA... ...
GATACCTATCGTTCGTCGGGGGCTGGCGGCCAGCACGTCAATACGACGGATTCGGCGGTGCGCATCACCCATATTCCATCGGGGATCGTGGTTGCCTGCCAGGGCGAGCGTTCGCAGCACAAGAACCGGGCGACCGCGTGGAACATGCTGCGCGCGCGGCTCTACGAACTGGAGATGGAAAAGCGGGAGGTGACGGCGAATGCGGCGGAGGCAGCCAAGACCGAGATCGGCTGGGGCCATCAGATCCGATCCTACGTGCTGCAGCCTTATCAGCTCGTGAAGGATCTTCGCACCGGCGCAACCTCGGGCACGCCAAGCGAGGTTCTCGACGGCGAGCTCGACAGTTTTATGGAGGCGGCGCTGGCCCAAAGACTTTCCGGTGGCGGCCCGGCCGCGGTAGAGGATGTGGACTGAGGCGGGATCTGCACCATGATCTTCGCTGCATTAGACATGAGTTCGGGCATGCCGCGCAAAAAAGAGCGAATTTTCAACGTGCCGCCGGTGGTCGTTTGGATCATCGCGCTTTTGGCCGCGATCGAAGGCCTCTCTCAACTCCTCTCGCCCGAAGCCTATCTCGAAATTCTACGGCGCTTCGCCTTCGTGCCGGGGCGGTTTACCTTCGCCTTCGCTCCAGACCGCGTGTCCCTGGCCTTCAATTCGATCGCGGACAACGCCGAGCTCCGCGCCCAGGCGGCGGCCTTTTTCCTGGGCGATGGGAGGCCGCAATGGTGGACGCCGCTTACCTATGCGTTTTTGCATGGCGGCTGGCTGCATGTGGGGATGAATTGCCTTTGGTTTGCGGCCTTCGGCTCGGCTGTTGCACGCCGTTTTGGAGCGCCACGGTTTTTGCTTTTTTGCGCGGCCGCGGCAATCGCCGGAGCGGCGGTGCACTACGTCACCCATATGACAGATCTGCAGCCCGTAGTCGGTGCCTCGGCCGCGGTCTCCGGCGTCATGGCGGCGGCGGTGCGTTTCGTGTTTCAACCGGGGGCGCCGCTTGGCGAATCGCTCGGCTTCGCGGCGCGCGCCGACGAGGGCATGGCTTATCGCCAGCCGGCGCTGCCGGTGCGGGAAATTTGGTCCAATCGCAGCGCGATCAGTTTTCTTTTGTTCTGGTTCCTCGCCAATTTTCTGTTTGGCGCCATCCCAGTGCCGCTCGGCGTGACCGGTGCGACGGTCGCCTGGGAGGCCCATATCGGTGGCTTTCTCATAGGGCTTTTGGCATTTCGCTGGTTCGACCCGCCAGCGCCGCCCTTCGCCACCCCGCTCTAGCCTCAGCCAAGCAACCGCCGGTTCTTTCGTGGGCCTTGTGTTCGGCGCCGGAAGCCCGCGACGATCTCGACATGCGGCGTGTGGCGGAACTGATCGACCGGCTCGACCCGAGCTATTTCATAGCCGCCGGCGCATAGGATCGCGGCATCGCGCGCAAAGGTTTGGGCATCGCAGGATACGGCGACGACAACCGGCACCGCGGATGCACTTAGAACAAGGGCTTGCTTTTCGGCCCCCGCGCGGGGCGGATCGAAGACGACCGCGTCATATCGTTCGACTTCCTGCGGGCCGAGCGGGCGCCGGAAAAGGTCGCGCGGCGAGACCGCGACCTGCCGCACACCTTTGACGCGCGCGGCTTTTGCCAAGGCCGAAAGCGCGGTTGTCTCGAGATCGAACGCATCGACGGCCGCAGACTTCGCCATCCGAAGGGCAAATGTCCCGACACCGGAAAAAAGATCGGCGATCCGTCTTGCGCCCGCGACATGCGCGCAAACCCTTGCCGCCAGCGTTTCCTCGCCGGTCTCGGTTGCCTGCAAGAAAGCGCCCGGCGGCGGTACCACCATCGCGTTGCCCATCGCAAGCGCAGGCTCTCGCCGCATCAGCACGATCTCGCCATGGTTTGAGACGCGCGCGAGATCGTGCTCCAGCGCGACGCGCACAAGGCCTTGCCGTTGCGCGTTATTGAGCGGCCCATTCCCTTTGAGATCGACATCGAGGCCGGACACCGTCGCGGTGACAAGAACATCGAGCGGCTTGCCCGAGGCGGCGAGGACCCACGCAATCGCGCGCGCGGCCGGCAAGGCCCCGTCCATCGAAGCGGCGAGCAGCGGGCAGGAGTCGATTTCAACTACCTCATGCGTGCGCGCCTGCATGAATCCGGTGGTCGGCCGGCCCCTCGCGTAGCGTGCGTGAAAGGTTGCGCGGCGACGCCCCACGCCATGCGCATCGACGAGGCCCGAAACGTCAGTCGTCAGGCCGGCCCGCCGCAGGGCGCTGGCGACAAGATCGCGTTTCCATCGCGCATAGGAATCCGCCGCAAGCGTTTGCACCGCGCAGCCGCCGCAGTGCGCGAAATAGCGGCAGAAAGGCGCGATCCGATCCGGGCTTGGGGTCAAAACCTCGGCCAATGTGCCGCGCGAACCATCGACTTCGGCGTCGATGGTTTCGCCGGCCAAGGCATAGGGGACTAAGATCGAGCCATCCGGGCCTTGCGCGACGCCTTCCCCGCGCCCCCCAAGCCGATCGATGGTGAGCCTCGACATCATTGCGAAAACTGGCTCCCGGTGTTCGGGCGAAATCACGCGGCAGGATGCAGGGGCGGCGGCTCGAAGGGCGGTAAGGCGCGCGCGCAGAGCATGACCCCGGATCAGCGAAGTGCGGTCGCCCGCAAGGCCGTCGCGGCTCGCTGGAAGAAGCTCTAGTTGTCCTTGCGCCGGAACAGACTCACCACATTTTCTTCGTCCGGCTGAATTCTCTTTTTGAGGGCCGGCATCGCTCGCATATCAGCGATGTCGCCAGTTAGTGCGCCTGGATCGAGGTCGCAAAGCTCCTCGATATCCCTTGGGGCCAGCGGAACCGCAGAAAGAATCTGCGAGACAGATTGCACGCCTTCCGACAGAAGTTGGCTAATGCTTCTGCGCAAGATGCGCGGCCTTTCCTTCTCAATCTTGCCGTCGTACGGCTCCCCCGTGCGCCAACGTCGCCGGTTGTAGTTGATCCACAATCTTTTCTCGCTTTCGTCATCTAAGATGTAGAGCGCCTTGCAACGCTTGATCATCGCGCCTACCGAGACTTTCCAGCGCTCCTTAAGCGCTAAGAGTCCATCGAGCGTCGGCGACCAAAGATCATTGGTGAACTCGTCGGCTGGTAGTAGGAGAGCGGTGGCAAAGTAGTGCGCTTGATCCTCCATGATTTTGTAGTCGGCTGCCGAATTGAGCCTCTTAGGATCAACTCTGCAATGCAACACGAGATGCGCCAACTCATGAGCCGCATCAAATCTCTGACGCACTGCACTGGCCTTGTCGCGGCTGAGGACTATGAACGGAATGAGATATGTACTTGACCATTGCGAAAAGGCGTCAAGTTTCTCGGCGCCAACATGGATGCGCGAGATGATGATCCCCTTGTTCTCCATCTCTAAAAGCAAGTCTGGCATTGGACCATCTGGAACCTGCCAATACGTCCGTACGCAGGAGGCAGCGAACTCAAGATAATCCGTATCTATCTGCCGAAAATCCTTCGGCGCATCCATGAGCTTCGGCAGGTCGAGCGGCGGGAAATCGAAGAAAATTGCGAGGTAATCGATGATGTCACGAAGCCAGATTAACCGAACCTCCGCACGATCTCGCGCCGCACGAGTCGCCGTCGTTCTGCCGCGCCAGAAGATTGGGTTGCTTTCGGGATGGCTAACCTCACGCGTAAAATGCGAAAGCGGCATGTTCAACTTGTCGGAAATCAGCTCAAGCATTTCTGGGCTTGGGCTTTGCTTCCCATGCTCATACTGCGAGACGGATTGCGGCGACACACCGATGAGATCGGCTAGTTCCGTTCCGTTCATGCCGCGCGCCTGACGAGCTTCCGTTAAACGCGCACCGATGAAGCCATGCGTTCCAACTCTCATTCTTCCGTCCCGGTCTTGCCGTCCTTTTTGCGGGTCGGGGCAGCACGGTCCTCTCGCTTCTCAACGGGGAGATATGCCGCGATAATTTCGGGGAGTGTCAACTTCACAGCCCACCCTTTGAAGTCGTCATAGGCCACGAAGAACCCGATTGCTCCAAGCTTCTGATCGTCAGCGGCGAATTTCCGGCCCGCAGGACTATGCAGGACGATACCGCTCACCATCTTGGGCTTGATTAAATCGCTCGGCACGTCCCCAAGGTCAAGGCGCGGCGCACGCTTGAACTCGGCCATCTCGGCGAGCTCTTTGTGAAAGGCGGCCGCTGGCATATCGCCGGACACTTTCACGTAGCTCTGGGTGAATTCGACGCGACCACAGCCAACGAGCGCGTAGTGACAAAGATTTGTGCCAATGAGCTTGGCCGATGCTGGTACTGCGGTCTCGCGCGCCACGGTCACCAATGCATGCTCCATCTTGAAGAATCGCTCCTGATAGAGTTTCTGAGCCTTCTGTTCGGGGAGCAGGGCAGCGTCGCTATCGACCGAACTGTACGCTTCGCCGTAAACGAAATTGGCCCGCTCCCCTAAGCGCCGCCAGAAAAGCTCTGGAAGGTCTGAAACCAACACCGAAAGAACGAAATCTCTATACTGATCCTCGATTTCCATGCGACTCACCTTGAACAGCGACGTGATTTCAGGATAATGCACAATTCCTAATAAAATGTAAAGTTTTCGTCGTATAAGCCTTGAGCGCGGCGCAAGCACTACCGACGCGACAGGGCGTTCGCACGCGCCATATTGTTAACTATATGGTTAAGTATCAGCACGCCGATTTGGATCACGTCTTCGCGGCGCTTGCCGATCCGACGCGGCGCGCGCTGATAACCCAACTGAGCGAGGGGGAAAGCGCATCCATCAGCGAACTGGCCCGTCCATTTCCCATATCGCTGCCAGCGATCATGAAGCATCTCGATGTGCTGACGGACGCAGCCCTGATCTCTCGCACCAAAACCGGCCGCACCGTCGTCTGCAGCCTCACCGCGGCGCCGTTGAAACAGGCGATGGCCTGGTTGCGGCGATACGAACGCTTTTGGTCCGGACGACTCGATCGCCTCGCGGCATACATGGAGGAGGAATCATGCCAAGCCAACCACCCTTCAGCAGCAAGCCTAGCCTCACGATCAAGCGCCGTATCGACGCGCCGCCGGAAAAAGTCTTCAGAGCCTGGACGGAGCCGGAAAAAATAACGCGATGGTTTGGCCCCGAGCAGGTGGAGGTGCTGCACACGGAAACCGATGCGCGCGTCGGCGGCCTCTACCGTATCGTCATGCGATCGCCGGATGGCGAGCAGCATGACGTGAGCGGAACGTACCGCGAGGTGGTGCCGAACGAAAAGCTGGTCTTCACCTGGGCGTGGCGGTCGACGCCTGAGCGCGAGTCGCGCGTGACCGTTCTGCTCGGAGCCGATGGCGGCGGCACCTTGCTTACGCTCGTTCACGAGCAATTCTTCGACGAAGCCGCGCGGGATCGGCACGAGCACGGCTGGAACGGCTCGATGGATAAGCTCGAACGCGCGGCGCTTGACCTCTGACGCAATGTCCTCTCACGAAGCCAGGATCACAGCAATGAAACTATATGGATTTCCGTTTTCGCCAAACACCTGGAAGGTGCGCGCGGTTGCCGCGCATATCGGAATTGTCCTTGACGATCAATTGGTCGATTTGAGCCGAGGCGAACAGCGCGCGCCGGACTACCTTGCGCTCAATCCCACCGGGCGCACGCCGACGCTGGTCGATGGCGACTTCGTCCTCTGGGAGTCGAATGCGATCATGCAATATTTGGCGAGCGGCAAGCTCAATGCGCTGTGGCCGGACGATGCGAGGACGCGCGCGGATATCGCGCGGTGGCAGAGCTGGCAACTCGCGCATTGGGGTAAGGAAGCGTGCCAACCGCTGGTGTTTGAATGTTTCGTCAAGGCATTCTTCAATTTGGGGCCGTCCGATGCCGCGGTCGTGGCCAAGGCCACCGAGGCTTTCCACCGCGAAGCGCGCGTGCTCGAAGCGCATCTCGCGAAACACCCCTATCTCGCGGGGACGAGCATGACGCTCGCCGATTTTTCGGTTGTGGCGCCGCTGTTCTATTCCGAGAAAGCCGAGCTGCCGCTCGCGCCGTATCCGCACATTCGCGATTGGTTCGCCCGCGCCTCAAACCTGCCCGCCTGGCGCGACACGGCGCCTGCTGCTGCCGCGGCCTGACACGGTCCGCCGGTGTTGGCAAGGAGGCGCGCAGCGCCATCTTTTCGCTGTTTGCCGCCCCAGCTTGAGGAGCCTAGACTAGATTGATTTCATTGCCCGAGGCCACCAACTTTGCAACACCGCCGTGGCGCGATCTCCAAGAGATACGAATTTGAATAAGGCAGACGCGGTGGTGCGAAGACTTCTGCTCTGGTGTTTCCGCAATCGCGAGACGGGAGCGATCACCGTTGCTCAGACACCAAACCTCACGCTCAGCGTATTTCTCGTCGCGACGGCGATCCTCTGGCTCACGCATCCGGCCGGCGCCATAGCGACAATGGTCAAGGTGGTCGCCACCGGCAGTCTGATCGTCTGGGCCCTCGACGAGGCGGTGCGTGGCGTCAACCCTTGGCGCCGCTTCCTCGGCGTCGCCGTTCTGATCTACGTAGCTTCGACCATTCGCCTGTGAGCCGCAAAGCCCGAAGCTTCTCGGATCCACCTTCGGCTTCCGCCGATGTTCTGCTTATCGCCGATAGTGGCAGGACGGCAACCTCGTCCTACTCTAGACTATCTGATCGGAAAAATTTATTTATTCTCCATTTGGAGAGCGGCTTCGATGAGCGTCCTTGTATAGGGCGCGCGGGGACATTCGATAATCTCTTGCGCCGCCCCATGTTCGACAATGCGCCCGTCTTTCATCACCGCGATCTCGTCGGCGAGCGCGCGGATCACGGCGAGGTCGTGACTGATAATCACATAAGACAAGTCGTGCGCCTCCTGCAACTGTTCGAGCAGTGCTAAAATTCCGATTTGGACCGCGCGGTCGAGGGCAGAGGTCGGCTCGTCGAGCACAACGAGACGCGGCTTTAGGATCATCGCCCGCGCGATCGCCACCCGCTGCCGCTGCCCGCCGGACAATTCCTGCGGAAAACGATGCCGCAGACTAGGGTCGAGAAGAACCTCTTCAAGCGCCAGGGCCGCCCGCGCGCGGCGCTCCTTGCGGCTAATCGCCGGTTCATGCACGCGCAATCCCTCCGTGACAATATCTCCGATGCGCATCAAGGGCGACAGCGAGCCGTAGGGATCTTGAAACACGAGCTGCATGGAGCGCCGCAACGGCCGCAGCGTGGTCCTGTCGAGTCGCGTGAGGTCGCGCCCATCGAAGCTGACCGTCCCGCTCGCCGGCACGAGTTTTAACAGCGCGCGGGCGAGCGTCGATTTGCCGGAACCGGATTCGCCGACGATGCCAAGCGTGCGGCCCTGATTGAGGCACAGGCTTACCCCGTCCACAGCCTTGATTTCCCGCGCCGCGCTCAACAAGCCGCCAGGCAACTCGAACCTCACGTCAATGTCCCGTGCGCGCAGAAGCACCAGCGTATCCTTTCGGGTGTGGGCGCGGGCGCGCGGCATGGCTGCGAGCAACATGCGCGTATATTCCTGGCGCGGGTTCCTGGCCACCTCGGCGGCGGACCCGGCTTCGACGATTTCTCCCTCGCGCATCACATGGACGCTATCGGCGATCCGGCGGACAAGACCAAGGTCGTGGCTGATAAAAATCATCGCCATGCCAAAACTCTGTTTGAGTTTTGCGAGAAGTTCGAGGATTCTCGCGGCAACCGTCACGTCGAGAGCCGTCGTGGGTTCGTCGGCGATCAAGAGATCGGGATTGCAGGCAATCGCCATGGCAATCGCGACGCGCTGGCGCTGACCGCCGGACAATTCATGCGGATAGGCATGGGCGCGGCGTCCCGGCTCGGCGATGCCGGCGAGGTCCAGAAGCTCCTTTGCCCTTGCCTTGGCCGCGCGGCGTGAAAAGCTCGCCTTGAGACGCAGGATCGCGCCGATCTGGGCACCCACCGTGAACAAGGGATCGAGGGATGACATGGGCTCTTGAAAAACCATCGCGATACGGCGGCCAAGAAACGCATCGAGCCGCCTTCGCGAAAGCGCGAGAAGCTCGGTGTCCTCGAATATCACCGAACCCGTGGTGACCGCGTGGCGGGGCAGGAGTCTTAGTGCCGCGAGCACGGTCTGGGTCTTGCCGGACCCGGATTCGCCGACGATCGCCGCCGTTTCGCCGTGCCTGAGCGTGAAGCTCACCCCCTTGACGACAGACGCCGGACCGTAGCTCACACGAAGATCGCGCACCCGGAGGAGCGGCTTTCCGCAAGCATCCATCAACGGCTCCCCGCGCCCGGCGAGCTCTGCCATGCGTTGCCAAGACTCTGCAACGCACCGAGCGTGGCGCCCAAAAATAGTGCGGGAAAAATCAAGAGATGGACAGATCCTTGAATGTTACGAGCGCCATCGGCGACAAGCACGCCCCAGCTCGTCAGCGGCTCCTGCACGCCAAGGCCCAAAAAGGACACGAAGCTTTCGAGCAGGATCACGCGCGGAACGAGCACGGCGAGATAGGCGGCGATGGGACCCGAGGCATTGGGAATGATGTGGCGCCACAGAATCGCGGGAGCGCTTGCGCCAAGCGCCTCGGCGGCGGCGACAAAATCCCTTTGCTTGATCGAAAGTGTCTGGCCGCGCACGATCCGCGCCATGTCGAGCCACTCGACGGCGCCGATCGTCACGAAAATCAGCACGAAATGGCGGCCGAAGACCATGACGAGGACGATCACGAAAAAAATGAAAGGAAGCGCATAGACGATCTCGACAATGCGCATCATCAACGCATCGGCGCGTCCGCCCGCATAGCCCGCAACCGCGCCGTAGGCGACGCCGATGGTCAGGGCGACGAAGGAGGCAAGCAGGCCCACGGCGAGCGAAATGCGGCCAGCGATGAGAGTCCGCGTAAATAGATCGCGGCCGTTGGCGTCGGTCCCGAACAGAAATACCCTCCGCTTCAAAGGCACATCGGTGGACAGTCGGCGGCCTTCGTCTTCGGTTCCGGCAATCCGCGCGGGGCCAAAAACATCGGAGCGCTCAAAAGCCCGCAATGCGCGGGGATCAATACGCCTATCGGCGCTAAACGCCAGGTGCAAAACCTCCCCCTCCTGGCGCGAGGCTTCGATACGCAGACGCGTGCGCCGCGCTATCCCCTCTAGCGCCTCGTGCGTTTCACGCGCGTCCGGGTGCGCGAAAGGCGAGGGGCGAACGAGCACGTAATCGCGATAAACCTGATCGTAGGGATGGCCGGAAACGAGCGGGCCGATTAGGCAAAGAAGCGCGATGAGGCCGAGGATGGCGAGGCTCGCCCGCATTGGCCAGTTGCGCGCGGACAAATGCACCCCTGGCGCACGCTCAATCATCGCGGCCCCGCATCATAACGTACTCTTGGATCGAGCCAAGCGAGGATGAGATCGACGATGAGATTGAACAAAAGGACAGCTGCCGCGACGACGATGACCGTGCCCATAACCAGCGTGTAATCGCGGCCGAGCGCGCCATCGACGAAATACCGGCCCATGCCTGGAATCCCGAAGATGGTCTCGACCACAACCGACCCGGTGAGCACATTGGCGGCGGCGAGGCCAAGATAAGATACAACCGGTGCAAATGCGGCGCGAAGGGCATGAGTGTAAATGTGATAGCCCGGCATTCCGAAAGCCCGCAGCGTCCGGATGTGCGGCATCGCAAGCGCATCGCGGAGCGCCGCTTGCATCAGCCTCGCCACGATGGCGATCTGCGGCAAGGCGAGCGTGATCACCGGTAAGACCTGGTTTTGCCACCCGCCATCGTTCCAGCCGCCGACCGGCAAGGCATGGAGAGTCAAACCAAGTCCAAGCTGCAGGAGCGGCGCGACGACGAAGACGGGCAAAATGATTCCGAATATTGCCGCGCCATCGACCAGGCGCGGGACAATTGCGCCTTTGCTCATTGCGCCGGCCAGTCCCAGCGCCGTGCCCGCAAAAATCGCGACGAGCATGGCCTTCGCGCCGAGAGAAGCCGAGATGGGGAGCGCCTTGGCAAAGAGCTCGTTGACGGAAAAATCGCGCCAATGCAGGCTCGGCCCAAGATCGCCATGTGCGAGGCTTTGCAGATAGAGCCAGAATTGCCCAATGAGAGGCCGGTCGAGCTGATAAATGCGGCGCAGATTTTTGGCGATCTCGGGATCGAGCGCCCGCTCGGTATCGAACGGCCCGCCGGGCGCGAGACGCATCAAGAAAAACGCAAGGGCGACGATAATGAAGAGCGTCGGAACCGCCGTCAAAACACGCGAGAAAAAAAAACGAAGCATGGCTTATACCAAGTCTCGAAAGAGAACGAGCCGTCGGCCCCCGCCGTCATGGCCGGGCTTGACCCGGCCATCCACCCTGCCAATTGGGGAGGCTGGGCGCCCGACTCAGGGCCGGGATCAACTCCGGGATTGAGCCGGGCATCCAGACACTTGTCTTTGGCGTTTGGATGGCTGGGTCAAGTCAGGTCAAGCCCGGCCATGACGACAGACAGTGCCGCTACTTAGGTCTAGAAAATCACATCGCAATATGCTTGCATGGGCCGTCTTCCGGGGGGCCTCGCCATGGCCGACGACACTGATCTTATCGCGGCAATTTACGATGCCATTATCGACCCGTTTGGCTGGGATGAGGTCGTCAAGCGCATCGTCGAAGCGACGAAATCGGTGGATGGCGGCCTTTTCGTTCAGCAGGCGGAAGCAGCGCAGCTGTCGGCAACGCACAATATCGATCCGTTTTATGCCAATGCCTATGTCGAGACTTGGCACGAGCACAATCCCCTCCTCCCCATCGCAGCGACGACGCGTCCGGGCGAGCTAAGGACATGTACATACATCACCCAGACCGATACATTCAGAGCCTTGTCCTTTTTCAATGAATTTATGCGCCCGCAACAACAGGCCGATGCTGTCGGCGTTGGCCTTCTCAATGGACCCAACTCTTTAGGGCATTTGGTTGTCCACAGATCGCCCGATGCGATTTGGGTGGAGCCCAAGGAATGGCAAGTCCTGGAAACCCTGGCGCCGCATTTAAAACGGGCAGCAGAGGTCCATCAGCTCCTTGCCCTGGCCAGGGCGGCAACGGAGTCACTCGGCGCTGCGGTCACGGCCGCCGGGTTCGCCGTCTTTCTCTTGACCGAGGATTGCCGGGTCGTCTTCGCCAACGCCAAGGCCGAGGATCTCGTGCGGCGCGAAATCGGCTTGCGGTATGAGCACGGGCGGCTTGCGGCCAGCAAACCCGCGCTCACCGCGCGCCTGCACGCGCTCACGCGCCAGGGGGCATGTCACAAAACAGGCGACGGCGACATCGGTGGAACCATCGAGCTTTGTAGCGGCGAAAATCGCCCGCCTCTTGTCGCCCATGTCATCCCGCTCGCCGCGAACCGGACGGTGGCGATCTCCGACCTCGACCGGCCAACCGCCGCTGTCTTCATCGTCGATCCCACCGCCGGCCTCCGTGTCCAAATTCAGCAGTTCGGCGCAAGGTTCGGGCTGGCCCCCGCCGAGATGCGCCTTCTCGCCGAAATCATTGCCGGGAACGGGCTTCAGGCCGCCGCCAAGCAACTCAATATCACCGGGCTGACGGCGCGTACCTGCGCCAAGCACATTTTCTCGAAAACCGAAACCCACGGTCAGACGGAACTCATCCGCCGATTCTTCGAGACCGCCTTGCCCGGTTCGCCTTCCGGCATCTGAATTTTCAAATTTTAAGCCGCGCCCGAAGCGGCGCCAGCCCTGCTGTTCAACCGCTCTTTCGGCCGCTGACCCCCGCGGCCGTCTGCTCACGGCACAATCGAAATGTAGCGGCCTGGATGGTTGTCGCGCACATTTTCCTCCCAGCCTTTGAGTTTCGGCGAGACAAGATTGCGCGACTTGTAAGTGAGAAGCACAAGAAAAGGCTGCTCGTCGAGAAGAAGCGCCTCGGCCTCGTGCAGAATTGCGCACCGCCGCTCCGGCGAACCTTCCACTTCGGCTTCATGCATCAACCTATCGTAACTTTTATTCGTGAAACTCGCGGCATTCAGCGCTTGATTGCCACTTTGGCCAAGAAACAAAAAATTCTGCGCGTCCGGATAATCGGCGAACCAGCCGGACCTTGCGACATCGAACGGCGGTTTTTCGCGCAGAAAGGCGTAATGGGTCGTGGCGTCGGTAGCAAGGAGCCCGGTCTCGACACCAACCGCCTTCCACATATCGGCGATCGCCACCGCCGTCGCGCGGTGGTTTTCCGAATTGTTGAAGCGGATTTCCACCTCGAGTTTTTGGCCGCCGGGGCCAAAGCCAGCCTCGGCGAGCAGACGCTTGGCTTCGTCCTCCCGCTCGAAGCGATCGATATCCATCCAAGCGACCGTGGCGGGCGCGCCATAACTTGCAATCCCCGGCGGCACAAAACTATAGCCGGGGTCCATGGTGCCGCGCCAGATGCTTTCGGCGAGAAACTCGCGGTCGATAGCCATGGACAGCGCTTGGCGCACCCGCCGGTCATCAAAAGGCTTGTGGCGGGTATCGAAGGCATAGAAGTAACTTGCTAAATTCGGCGTCACCTTGAAAGCCTCGGTTAAATGGGCGCGCACGAAGGCGATCTGTTCCACCGGAACGTCGTCGTAGGATTGAATCTCGCCGGCCATGAAACGGCGCAGCGCGGCCGAGCGATCCTCCAGCGAATAAAAGATTTCCGCGTCGAGCGCGACATGCGCCGCGCCGTAATAATAGGGGTTCTTGACCAGAACGAGGCGATCGTTCGGGGTGAATTCCTTCAACATGAAAGGGCCGTTCGTCACCATATGGGCGGGCCGCACGAAATCCGACCCGAAGGCCTCGATCGATTTCCGGTGGAGAGGTTTGGCCGTCATATGGGCGAGCTGAGAGATAAAATAGGGTGCTGGATGCTCAAGCGCGATTTCGAGCGTCGTTTCATCCAACGCGCGGACGCCCAAAGCTTCGACCGGCAGTTCCCCCTTGTTGATCCGTTCCGCATTCTTCAACGTATAAAGGATATTGGCATAAGGCGCACCGGTCCTGGGCGCCATCAGGCGGCGGAACGCGAACGCAAAGTCTTCCGCCACGACGTTGTCGCCATTCGACCATTTCGCGTCGCAGCGGAGCTTAAAATCGTAAACCGTGCCGCTGGAATCGACCGTCCAGCTCACAGCTGTGCCCGGAATGATTTCGCTCCGCGCATCGAACGTGACAAGGCCCTCGAAAAGTTCATCGAGAATATTGCTTTCGATCAAGGTCGTCGCCTTGTGCGGATCGAGCGATCCAGGATCGCCAAGCTCGCCGCGATGCCAAACCTTTTGGGGCGGCGCGCCATCGGCAAGTCCGGCGCTTGCCGCGAAGCCCAGTCCGATGGCGAGAATACAGACGGCCGCGGCGCGGAAAAAAAGGTGGAACAAGCCGAGGTGGGACCTCACGTTCAATCGAAGCGCACCTTATGTTGGGCGACAGGAATTTGCGCGCGAACCTTTTTTACGAGATCGCGATCGATCCGCGTCGAGACGATGCCGACCCCATCGGAGGCCTTGGCGATGACATGGCCCCAAGGATCGACGGCGAGGGAATGGCCGTAGGTCTGGCGCCTTTCCTTGCCCGCGACATGGGCGCCGGTCTGTGCCGAGGCACAGACATAGGCCTGAGTCTCGATCGCCCGGGCGCGACAGAGAACTTCCCAATGATCCTTGCCGGTTTGCAGAGTGAAAGCGGCCGGCAATGCGATCATTTCCGCACCCTTTGCGGCGAGTGCCTGAAAAAGATGCGGAAACCTTATGTCGTAACAGATCGAGCAACCGACAATCATATTCTCGCAGCGGTAGGTCACGGCGGCATTGCCCGGCGCAAAAACCACGCTTTCGCTATATTTTGTTCCGTCCGGCGCGGTGATGTCGAACATATGGATTTTGCGGTAGCGCGCGATCTCCGCGCCGGTGCGATCGAAGACCAGGGTGGTGTTGTGAATGCGCTCCCCGGTTTCGGGTTTTTCGAGGATCGAGCCGGCATGAATGTAAACCTGATGTTTCCTCGCGAGCGCCTGCATCGCAGAATAGGCCGGCCCGCCGGGAAACGTTTCGGCCGCCGCCATCTTGGCCTTGCGGTCGCCGCCGAGAAAATCGAAACATTCCGGCAGAGAGATCCAATCCGGCCGCTCCTCGGCGACGGCTCGTTCGACCAGCGTGGTCGCGACGGCGATATTGGCGGCCTTGTCGCTGATCGAATTCATCTGGATCAGGGTAATTTTCATGGAAAGCTCTGGCATCGCGGGCGGTCGCGAGCAGGATAGATTAGCCGATAATCCCTGATGACAGCGCGAAAATTGCGTCATAACTTACGGCCGCGGGAGGCCACGGACGTTTTAGTGCAATGCGATTGCGGATGTCTATTTTCCGATGAGATACGAGGAGGTATCCATGCACCCAACGCGTTTCGATGCAATTATGAAGGGCTGTCCCTGCTGTTTTATCGTCCCGCCTCACATGTTGGAGCGTCTGGCTTCGAGCGGCGACCCTGCTCTCGCCGAAACCGCCGGCCGCACCCTGCGGCTGACCCAAAGCCTAGTTGCCTTCCGCGCCCAGCTCAGCACAGGGGCGCCTTCGCCCGCGGCGCTTAAGCGCCAAGGCCTGCGCCGCCAGGTCTTCGATTGCCAGGGCACGAACGACCTTCCGGGCGATCCCATCCGCTCGGAAACCGATAGCACGCCCAAACGGGATAAGGGGGTGAACGAAGCCTTCGACAACGCCGGCACCACCTGGGAGTTCTACAATAAAATATTTGGGCGCGAGTCCGTGGACAATCATGGCAAAACGCTGGTCTCGTCGGTCCATTACGGCGAGAACTACGACAATGCGTTCTGGAACGGTCAGCAGATGGTGTATGGCGACGGCGACGGCGTAATTTTCCAGCGTTTCACTACTGCGCTGGACGTCATCGGGCATGAACTGACCCATGGCGTCACGCAATTCACGGCGCAGCTCGCCTATCAGGATCAGTCCGGTGCGCTGAACGAGTCTATGTCGGATGTTTTCGGCTCGATGGTGAAACAATGGGCGCTGGGACAGAGCGTCGATCAGGCCGATTGGCTGATCGGGGCAGCGATCATGGCGCCTGGGTTCAAGGGCAGGGCGCTGCGCGACATGGCCAATCCCGGCGCCGCCTACGACGATCCAAGGCTCGGCAAGGACCCGCAGCCGGGCGATATGAAGGATTATGTCCAGACAGAGGCGGATAATGGCGGCGTTCATACCAATTCCGGAATCCCCAGCCGGGCCTTCGTCCTCGCGGCGAAAGCGATCGGCGGACACTCCTGGGAAAAAACCGGAAAAATTTGGTATGTCACCTTGACCGAGCGGCTGACCGGAACCGCCGATTTCGCGAAATGCGCGACTGAGACAGTGTCGGTCGCGCGCGATCTCTTTCCCGAAGATTCGTCGATCGCCGCGAAGGTGGCGAAAGCCTGGGCGGATGTCGGCGTGTTGGAGGAAGCTCCATCTACGGCCCTTTTGGCCAATATCGCCGGCGCCTATGTGATCGCTCCCCGAATGCGGGAGATGGCCGCCGCGTCGCCGCTGCCTAAGATGAAAAAGAACAAGCCGGTCTCCCCTCGGGCCGCCGGCAAGGCCGCGCGGGGTACACCCAAGAAGAAAGACAAGAGCAGCCGGTCCAAGACGCGATGAAAGTCATCGTCGAGCGCTCGGGCGGTTTCGCCGGTATTATCCGGCGCGGGGAAAAGGAGTTGTCCGCGCTATCGCCCGAGCAGCAATCGGCTTTGCAAAAGCTATTGGACAAGGGCGCGCCGGCCGCCTCGACGCAACCGGGGGCGGATAGGTTCACCTACAAAATCGAGGTGCACGACGAACGCGGAAGCCGGAGTTTTATCGTCCCCGAAGCCCTGATGCCGGCAAGCCTCGCCGGCATCGCGAAGGGGCCATGATCGTGCAGCCTCCTGCCGGGACCGGGCGTCAACCGGTCAGGGGCGCGTCACCCGCCGCAAGGTGAGATCGATCCGCCCGCCACCCGGCCGAGCGAGATGGAGACGACCGGAGCGGCCAAATCCTCCTCGTCGCGGTCCTGGTGCAGGCCCATCCAAAATCGTAAAAATTGACCAGGCAGGCCTCCGGCGGATGCCCGTGGGAGGCCAACGCTCGCCATATGTTCAGCGCGGACAAGGGGACGCCAGGCCAAGCACACCGCTAAACGGATGGGTCGCTTGATAGCGATAGCCTCCATTGCGGTCGGACACCCATCCGAGGCAACCACAATTGGTCATCTTGACCGAGAACGCCTTACCGAGCGCGGCATGCGCGGCGAAAACCAGGGCGCTTGCACAACCGCCTGCGCGATCTCCCCGGCAAGTGCTTGTTGCGCTGCGTCATCGAGATATCGCCGGCAATTTTAGAAAATCACTCGTTTGGGGATAGACGGTACCGGAACTTTATTTTAATTTGTCCGACGGGTGCGGGCATAAACGGGTGCGGGCATAATCTGCTCGACCCCATCGTAGCGATGGGAGGAAGCTGATTCCTCGCGCCAAATCAAACCAGAAGAAAATCCCATTTACAGGAGGAGTCCGATGGACAAAAATCGTTATCTACAGGTACTAATCGGAACGGCCGTTTTGCTCCTGGTTAACTTTGTCGCGGCAATGCCGCCGAGGCAAACATACCATCATGCCGCGCGAGCGCATTGCGCATCGACGCACTGTTGCTAAGCGTCGAGCCCGTCGTGGCAAACCCTGCCAATTCGCCATGTCGGGCGCAAAGTAAGTCCCTTCTTAATCTAAGCGTGCTCGGCATTAACTTGGGAGTGTTATCCGCGCAGACAACCACCTCTGCCGTAACGCTACTGAGCACTGCGGAAGCGAACACGGCGAAGCTAGGCATCTTAAATCTTCTGGGCATTCTTCTTCACGTGAGTGCGGACGCATTGGACGCTAAGGCGCAGGTACAGTTGAGCAGCCATGGTTGCGTCCTTTCGAGTAGTTCGACCGTCACCAATGCGGTCATCCAAGGCAAGCCAATCTCATTGCTAACCACGCCCTTGGATATCGCTGTCCCGCTTGTGGGCGTCATCCACCTCAACGCGACTCTGGGCGGAGATCATCCCTCATTTGGGCCCCCGAATCATAATGTGGTCGCCCAACGTGCGCTCTGGCTTGAGGTCACGGACCCATTGCTCGCGCTCGTTCTTAGAGACGTGATCGTGAGTGAGGCGATTGCCGATGTCTCGCTAGCCACTTGCATCTAAGAGGGAAGATAAGTGCCGGACGACCGGCAGTGACAATTGCGGGCAGAGCGGTTTGACCGCTTTGCCTGATCGGTAAGGGCGGGCGTGCCGCCCGTCCTTATCCGTCCGCTGCACCGGCCCGCGCACGGGCCGCGGCCCTGCCTCGCGGGTGCAAATCCTGCATGATTCTGCCCCTGGCGCCAAAAGACGCCGGCAAAAAGTAAAGTCACGAACGCCCGGCCTCGTGGGCGATGAAGGTCATCGTCGAACGCTGGGGCGGGTTTGCCGGTATTATGCGGCGCGGCGAAAAGGAGTTGGCCGCGCTATCGCCCGAGCAGCAATCGGCTTTGCAAGGCTATTGGACAAGGGCGCGCGCCCCGCCTCGACGCAAACGGGGGCGGACAGGTTCATCTACAAAAATCGAGGTCGCAAGACGAGCACGGAACCCGGAGTTTTATAGTCCCCGAAGCCCTGATGCCGGAAAACCTCGCCGGCATCGCGACGGGAACATGATCGGGCAGCCTCCTGCCGGGACCGGGCGTCAACCGGTCAGGGGCGGGTCACCCGCCGCAAGGTGAGATTGATCCGCCCGCCGCCCGGCAGCAGACCGGAGGAGCCCGCAACAATCTTGTCCACGCCGTGGAACATCAATCGCGCGGCCCCGCCCATCACGACAATATCGCCGGAGCGCAGTTCGAGTTTTTTTGCCGGATCGCCGCGCCGCAGACCGCCATATCGGAAATAGCAACTATCGCCGAGCGAGATGGAGACGACCGGAGCGGCCAAATCCTCCTCGTCGCGATCCTGGTGCAGGCCCATCCGCGCGGAAAAATCGTAGAAATTGACCAGGCAGGCCTCCGGCGGATGCCCATAAGAGGCCAACGCACGCCAGATGTTCAGCACAGACAAAGGGATGGCAGGCCAAGCATTCCCGCTAAACGGATGCGTCGCCTGATAGCGATAGCCTCCATCGCGGTCGGACACCCATCCGAGGCAACCGCAATTGGTCATCTTGACCGAGAACGCCTTACCCGAGCGCGGCATGCGCGGCACGAACCAAGGTGCCTGCGAGACCAGTTCCGAAACCTCTCCGGCAAGCGCCAGTTGCGCCGCGTCATCAAGATAGCGCCGGAAAAGGGCGAGTCCCGGCGCCAAACATTTGGCGCCCGTCGCCTCGAGGGGTTCGAGCAAATCCTCCATGAACATGCCTCTGGACCGTGTCTTGATGAGAAACGGCATAACGCATTTATGGATTGAGCGTCTCCTTGGTTTCAACCGTCGAATCGGGCTTTAGCCGGTAGACCAGCGGAACCGCGGTCGCGAGCTCCAATTCAGGGATTGTTTCCGGCGTCAGCCCGTCGAGGACCATCACGAGAGCGCGCAGCGAATTGCCATGTCCCGCGACGATCGCGCGTTTCCCGCCGAGCACCGCGGGGAGAATCTTCTGGCAATAATAGCGGAGAACCCTCGCCACCGTGTCCCTCAAGCTTTCGCCGCCCGGAGGCCGCTCGTCGTAGGAACGGCGCCAGAGATCCACCTGTTCGTCGCCCCATCTCCTGATTGCATCGTCTTTATTGAGGCCGCAAAGCACGCCATAATCGCGCTCGTTGAGGGCTCGATCTCGCTCGGTCTCGAGATCCGGCGTGCCGAGTTCGGCGAGAACCAACTGCAAGGTATGTTGCGCGCGGACGAGATTGGAAGTGAAGGCACGGTCGAAGGAAACACCGTGCGCCTTGAGGCTTTTCCCGGCCGCACGTGCCTCCTCCACGCCCTTGCGAGTGAGATCCGGGTCTTCCCAGCCAGTGAAAAGGTTCTTTAGGTTCCAATCGCTCTGGCCGTGGCGCACGAGCACGAGAATGCGATCCATGTCTCAACCTTGTTGGATTTTGCATATGGCAACGCTTGTCCCCACTATCGGTGATGGAGATTGAGTCGTGCTTCAAGACGGCATGAGCAGCATAGCCGAAGCGCCCCCGACGGCGAAAGACCGCTCGTGCCGGGAAGTTGAGCCAGTACGAACTCGCACCGCCGGCGGCCTGGTGATGGACACACCCGCCGGCAACTCCGCATCGGAAGGTCCATGGGCGGGATCTCTTCGGGCGCCGCGCGCAGCGACGGGGCGGGATTTGGTGGTGGTTCGGCTTTAGCTTCGTTCGACAAAAATCCCCTGGAACCCTTCACATTCAAGCTCGTTGAACCTGCCTGTTTCGGCCAATCGGCGCGGTCCAGCGGGTGTTCGCGGCCTACGACCTCGATCCAGGCGCCATTCCGGGAGGACATTGGCGAGATATTTTTTTATATTTTGTTAGACGCATGAGGTGGAGTATACTTAAATATATATGATTTTCTAGTTCTGATACGTTGACAACAAGGAAGCGCGCACAAATGAAACTTCTAAGCAATGCATTCGTCAGCATCGCTGCTATAACGTTAATGTTAACGTCAGTGCACATCGGTGGCGCCATGGCACGGAGTGATACTGTACAGAGTGATACTGGGAAGTGTCCGCCGCCCCCGCCGGCCGGTCACCCAAACATTTTTATGCGTACTGTGCAGTGTAACAATTTATGTAGCGGCACCGGGCCCACGGGTTCCACGCGGCAACCCATTATTGAGAATAAGCCGCCCGTCAGTGGTGATGGGAAAAAACCATTGCCAAAGTAGTTTTTCTGACATGAATAAAAGCTCGGGTTTGTTCGGCTTAGACCACGCAACAAGATGGTTGTGCCAGGCAGTAAGCGGTCACCGATGATGGATTTCCCAACCGGCGCCCCCCCGGTCTACGATGCGCTGGCGCAAGCTAAGGAGCTTTTGCGCTCGGTTCGCGCCGGCGCACTCGCCACCTTGGTGCCAGGGAACGCCTTTCCCTTCGCGAGTCTTGTCAATGTCGCGACCGCGCCGGACGGCAGCCCGATACTGCTTCTATCGCGCCTTGCGGCCCATACCCGGCATCTTGCGTCCGATCCCCGCCTGTCGCTACTCCTTGTGCAAACCGGTGCGGGCGATCCCCTCGCACATCCTCGCGTCACGATCATGGGAAGCGGCGAATGTGTGACCGACCCCGACGGCCGCACGGCGCTGAAGGCGCGCTTTTTGGCAAAACATCCACAATCGGCGCTTTATGCCGATTTCGGCGACTTTGCATTTTGGCGCGTCGCGATGGAGGAGGCGCACTTGACCGGCGGGTTCGGACACCAGGGACACTTCAAAGCGAACTTAATGGTCACACCGCTCGACGGCGCGGAAGCCTTGGTCGCGGCCGAGGCGCAAGCGCTTGCGGAGGTGAATGCGCAGCATCAAGATGCGCTGGCGCGGTTTGCCGCCGCGCTCGCGGGCAAGCCCGATGGGCCATGGCAGGCAACAGGGATCGATCCCGAAGGCATCGATCTCGGCTGCGGCGATCAAACCGCCCGCATCGCGTTTCCCCGGCCGGTTCGCGGCCTGGAAGATCTCCGCGAGACATTGCCGCCACTCATCGTGGCCGCGCGGCGAGCCGCGAGCAGCCCCCCACCGGGGGCTTGATGGAGCGGCGCCGCGCAAGGCTTGGCCGCTTTTTGCCGCTAACCGTCATGTCATTGACAGAACACGAATATCCCGTACCATTGAGGGCAATCCTTCCAATATGAAAAGGCATGTAGCAGTGGATCGCACGCGCACATTCGCCGTCGTTCTCGTGCCGGAAGAAGAGGGCGGGTTTACCGTGCGCGTTCCATCGCTTCCCGAGATTGTCACCTACGGCAAAGACGAGCGCGAAGCATTGGCCATGGCCGAAGATGCCATCCGCTTGGTGCTTGAAGATTGCGCCGCGCGAGGCGAACCTGTTCCGGCCGGCGAGCCCCCACGAATCCGCGAGGTCACCGTCACCCTGGCCGCATGAACCAGCGGCTCCCTTCCCTCAAAGCCAAAGAGGTCATTCGCGCCCTGGAGCGCGCGGGCTTTGCCACATCGCGAACCTCGGGTAGCCACTGCCGCCTTATCCATTCGAGCAATCCCGCCCGCAAGGTCACCGTTCCGCTGCACAGAAGCACCGACCTCAAGCGCGGAACGCTACGTGGCATTATCAGCCAAGCCGGCCTGACCGTGGCCGAATTCATCGCCCTGCTCTGATAGAACAGCCGGTTGATACAAGTGTTCAAAAGGACAAGCCGTAAGGCTTATCTGCCAAGCTTTCCCTTTACCAGCGCGCTGGTTTTCGTAAAATCCAGCCGGCCCGCATATTCTCCCTTGAGGGCGCGCGGCGGGTTCACAGCCTTGACGACCTCCGCGAGATATTGCCTGATCTCACCGAGGCCGCGCGGCCAGCCGCTGCCAACCAGGCACTGGATGCTTGAGGGAGCGGTGCCCGCACGAAGACTTGGCTCATATTTCAAACATAGAGGTGAGAAATCGAAGGTGTTGCGGCTCGTCAACCACTACGAAGAAATCGCTCATGGCGAAATCAAAGCTGCGGCCGATCGCTGGGGCCTATCAGTCTATCCCAAGGTGCGCGTCGCGGATGTCGTCCCACTCGACCGGCTTGGTGTCGTCGGCGAGATGAAGACGTACGGACTCCAATCGCATTTCGACTTCGTCGTCTGCCGCGATCAGTGGGAGCCGGACTACGCGGTCGAGTTCGACGGCCGCTACCACAGCACAGCCGCTCAGATGGCACGCGACGCCAAGAAGGATCGCCTTTGCACGCTGGCCGGCTTTCCGATCCTGCGAATCAACAGCAACTATCTGACTCCGGCGTTTGGCCCGATGCCCCTACTGTCCTGGGTCATGGATGTCTACGAACTTCAACGCGGCTTTGAAGGCCAGCAAGCTCGCGGCGCGATCCCGCTCGACGAACCGTTCGATCCGTTCTTCTTAATGAGCCTCGATCCCAAGGAAGACCGCTTCCCGTACTGGCTGTCCGCCAAACCCCGAATCCGGCTGCAGCGCCTTCACGAGAAGGGCACGATCCTCGATCGCTGTTCGTCGGGGTTCATTGGGTACGACCGCAACGATGTGATGCGCGGGATCGACTACATTCGATTGACGCCCACGATTGGCGCCTACGTCCGGACCGCCATGCGGCCACAACTTTTCCCAATCTGCATGAGCGACCTGTTCGAGGAGATTTTGTCGGTACAACTTGCGGAGAAGGTCATCAGCTGCTTACGTGATGAGGCCCTACCGACGCCCCTGAACGAGATCTTCGCGATCGTAAACGAGATGCATCAGAGCCTGAAGCTCGCAGCTCGCACAGTTATCGCGCGCCACCTGCGTAAGCGGCCGCCCCGGCGTGCACCGGATGCTTGAGGGAGCGCGCCGGGAATTGGCGCTTTTTGAACCTAGCCGGATCGCTCGGCATCGTATATTAACCGTGCCCGCGCGGCAAGTGTGGGCATGAAACTTCAGGAAGGAAAGTAAATGGGTGCTACGGTGAACAGTCCGACAACCAACGGCAAGCTGCGCGACTGGGTTGGCGAAATGGCGGCGCTGTGCAAGCCCGACCGGGTCGCCTGGGTTGATGGAAGCCAGGAGGAGTACGACCGGCTGTGCCAAAGGATGGTCGACGCCGGCACGTTCATACGCCTCAATCCGAAGAAGCGTCCAAATTCCTATTTGGCCCGTTCGCACCCGTCCGACGTGGGCCGGGTCGAGGACCGGACCTTCGTTTGCGCAACCAACAAGGACGACGCCGGCCCTACGAACAACTGGGCGCCGCCGGCTGACATGCGCGCGACCTTGCGCGGGCTGTTCGACGGCTGCATGGCCGGCCGTACGATGTACGTCATCCCATTCAGCATGGGGCCGATCGGCTCGCCCATTGCCAAGATTGGCGTGCAGCTCTCCGATAGCCCCTATGTCGTCGCCAATATGCGGATCATGACCCGCATGGGAAAGGCTGTGCTCGATGCGCTCGGCAGCGACGGCTTCTTCATTCCGTGTGTGCACTCGGTGGGCGCGCCGCTCAAACCAGGACAGAAGGA
>Ga0073928_10003810_pt1 | contig 23190 bp, 20 predicted proteins | sample PaiPotPPA55metaG_FD_76969 | JGI IMG/M metagenome (GOLD analysis project Ga0073928, IMG submission 76969) | Iron sulfur acid spring bacterial and archeal communities from Banff, Canada, to study Microbial Dark Matter (Phase II) - Paint Pots PPA... ...
GACACGACCTTTCGCGACGCCCACCAGTCGCTCCTGGCGACGCGCCTGCGGACGCACGACATGCTCGCGGTCGCGGAGGCGGTGGCCCATCTGTGCCCGCAACTATTCAGCCTGGAAATGTGGGGCGGGGCGACGTTCGATGCCTCCATGCGGTTCCTCCAAGAAAGCCCGTGGGACCGGCTCGACCAGCTCCGCACCGTCATCCCCAATATCCCGTTTCAAATGCTGCTGCGGGCGAGCAACGCGGTGGGGTATACGAATTATCCGGACGACGTGGTCATCGAATTCGTCAAGGCGGCGGCCGCCCACGGGATCGACGTCTTCCGCATCTTCGACTCGCTGAACTGGACCGAGAACATGAAGGTGGCGATGCAGGCGGTGCGCGAGCACACCGGCGCCATCTGTGAAGCCGCCATCTGCTATACCGGCGACATCCTCAACCCCAAACGCACCAAGTACAGCCTCGAATATTATGTAAGGATGGCCAAGGAATTGGTCTCAATGGGGACGCACATTCTCGGCATCAAGGACATGGCCGGGCTGTGCAAACCCTACGCGGCTTACGCGCTGGTGAAAGCCCTGCGGGACGAAGTCGGCGTGCCCATCCATTTTCATACGCACGACACGAGCGGAATCAACGCCGGCAGCGTCCTGCGGGCCAGCGACGCCGGCGTGGACATCGCCGACGCGGCCCTGGCCGCCATGAGCGGCACCACCAGCCAACCCAACCTCAATTCGCTGGTCGCCGCCCTCCAGCACACGGACCGCGATTCCGGCCTAGACCTGGCCGCGCTCAACCGCCTGAGCGACTATTGGGAATCGGCCCGCGAGTTCTACTATCCGTTCGAGGAGGGTTTGAAGGCGGGCACCGCCGAGGTCTACCTACACGAGATGCCCGGCGGGCAATACACCAACCTGCGCCAACAGGCCAAGAGCCTGGGTCTGGAAGGCCGCTGGCACGAGATCGCCGAGGCGTATGCGCAGGTCAACCAGATCTTCGGCGACATCGTGAAGGTCACGCCCTCGAGCAAGGTCGTGGGCGACCTGGCGCTGTTCATGGTGACCAACAATCTGACGGCAGTCGACGTCCTGGCCCCGGACAAGCGGCTCAACTTTCCTCGCAGCGTGGTGGAGATGATGCAGGGAATGCTCGGCCAGCCAGAGGGCGGGTGGCCCAGGGTGCTTCAGAAGATCGTGCTCGAGACCGCCGGGGCCAAGCCGATCGAGGGCCGGCCCGGGGAACACCTGAAACCCGTCGATTTCGCGAAAACGAAGAAGGAGCTGGAGGAAAAGACCCGCCGCGAGGTGCGTGACACCGAAGTGCTTTCATACGTTCTCTATCCGCAGGTCTTCCTCGACTACGACAAGCACCTGCGGCAATACGACAACACCAGCGTGGTCCCGACGCCGGCCTTTTTCTACGGACTCCAGAGCGGCGAGGAGATCGCCGTGGAAATTGAGCCGGGCAAGCGGCTGATCATCCGCTACCTGACAACCGGCGAGCCGCGCGAAGACGGCATGCGCACGATCTTCTTCGAGCTGAACGGCCAGCCCCGCGAGGTCAACGTCCCGGACCGCTCTCTTGAAGGCAACCTCCACAAGCACCCCAAAGCCGACCCCGAAGACCCCGATCACGTCGCGGCGCCGATGCCGGGAAAGGTCTCGACCGTTGCGGTTTCGAAAGGACAAACCGTGAAGGAAGGCGAGCGGCTCCTCTCCATTGAGGCAATGAAGATGGAGACCGCGGTATATTCGCCCCGAGCCGCAAAGGTGAAGGACGTGCTGGTGAAGCCGGGGACCCCCGTCACCGCCGGGGATTTGTTGATCGTGTTGGAGGGTCAGGGGGAGTGAGGATTGTGATGCAAAGCTCGGCGCAGGTTGACATCGAGATGAATTGGTGGTATGAATTTTCATATGGCTGCGGTACGCACGACACTGGTCTTGGAACGGCAGCGACTGATCGAGCTTAAGCGGCTGGCGGCGTCTCAGCGGCGCACCCTGTCCAGTCTGGTAGACGGGCTGTTGCGGCAAGGTTTGGCGCACCAGAAGTCGGCGGGGCGGCGGGGCCAGACACTCGAACTCCCCTCATTCGACATGGGTCAGCCCGCCGTGAATCTGGCCGATCGTGACCGGCTCATGGACCTCATGGGCCGGTAATGCGCCTGCTGATTGACACCAACATTCTGCTGTATGCGGCCAACCGGGCCGGGCGCGAGTTCCAGCGGGCCAAGCAGTACCTCGATCGACATCTGAAGAGCCGCGTGCCCTGGTGCCTCACCTGGCCGGTGATCTACGAGTTCCTCCGCGTGTCGACTCATCCCCGTGTCTTTCCCCGTCCGCTGTCCGCCGAGGAGGCGCTGCGGTTTCTTGAACCCCTATTGCGATCGCCCTCCCTCACTCTGCTCGTGCCGACGGAGCGCCACCACGAGTTGCTTAAGGAAACCCTGCGGGAAGTTGCCACGCCGGCCGGCAACATATTTCATGACATCGCAACGGCAGTCACCCTGCGCGAGCACGGCGTGTCCGAGATCGTTACCGCCGATACCGACTTCCATCAGTTCAAGTTCCTAAAGGTGATCAATCCGCTGCTGGAGGGGGCTTGACCGCAGTCGACGAACAGGGCAGCGTACGCCGCAAGACCGGCGCGAACGAGGCCTCTTATCTACGATCCGCTGCTAACTCGCTGGCAACAAGCATGAGCTGGCATATGACCTGGCGCCGCATTCCTTTGCTCGTATCACTCCTGGCCACGCTTTCGGGCTGCCGAATAGCCGAGCTTACTGCTACGGATAGTCGCGTGTACTCGATCCGCGAGGATAACATTGATCGCCGGGTGCGGGTTGTTGAGATCTGCACGCATCTTTTCCCGCCCGTTGTGCCTGCAACGGCGTTTTGTCACGTCTTGATGGTGGAGAACGTCCCGATTAGAACGGATACATGGTCCTTGTCCTCGACGGTCAGACAGACGCCGCATTGGCGAACGGTAGATGGCACGGATGGCAGCCTGTTTAAGCTAGCTTACAGTATCACCGCAAACGAGCCAGAAAATCGTAATAGATTCATCATCGGAAACCATAACCCGGTGATCGTCGCAATAGGCTGTGAGAATGCGTCTGTGCAGAAGATGGGAGGTGCATCCATAGATGACAGCACTCTTCAGATGGGTATGGGGCTGCGATTAGTCGGTGAAAAGGAGTTGGAGAGCATGGTCGATAAAGTAATCGTGTTGGATCACAGTCATCGGCGAGTGATTGACCTTCGTAGCCCTATGAAGCTGAAAGAGTTGCTCGATCGAAAACTGTGGGAGGGGGCGATGAAGCGGTGATGGACGGGCGTCTGAGGAAGCCGTTTGCACAGATAACGCCATTCGAAGCGGCAAAGGGCCACGGCTAAGAAATGGTTGAACCGCCTACTGGATCAGCTTCCGCTCGGCAGGATAACAGTTCCACATTCGGGGCAGCGGTCGGGGCTGGCGTGGAGATCATACCCGCACCTGAGGCAGAGGTCGTGCTTCAATCGGTGCGACCTGCGTCGGCGAAGGCGCCGCAGCACCGACGTTGATGGGGGCATCAGGAGCACCAGAACGATGAACCAGAGTGGGACGACCACGCGCGTAGAGTGATAAGTTACCGGAGAGGAGTAGTCGGATGGCAGCACGGTACTCTGCGGTCCCGACTCCCAGCCGAACCCCGCGGCCCGGTGCGCGGGCGGCGTCCAACGATTCGTCCAGGTCGCTGTGTGGAGGTCGTCGATCGCGCATCCCCGCGTCGACCCCCAGGGGACGGATGAGAACGACCAGCCGGTTTTGAGCGGCTCGGGGTCCTGCGGGTCGTGCAGCTCGCGTGCGTGGTCGAACCGCCAGTAGACGATTCCGCCCGGGCTGGTGCCGACGCTATAGCTGATTCCGGCGAGATTCAGAAACCCGATCCCATCACAAACCCGCGTCGTCCGCGGCCGGAGGCACAAAGCTGCCGCTCCGCAGACGAGCGACAGCACGGTTGCGATGGCGACGAGGCGGCGTCTCACGAGTTCGCCTCCGCTTCCTGCCGCACAGGCGTGTCGCATTCGGGGCATTTGTCGGGCGTAGCGCGGAGATCATAGCCGCATTCCCGGCACACATGCCGATGGCGCTGACGTGACTGGCGCCACAGCCTCGACAATGGGAATATGGCGAGCATTACAATCAAAAACCAATCAGGCAGTACGGCGAGGCGCACCCGGTTCGGCGATTGCTGTTGGACGTACGCTGCGTCCCAAGCGGCGGCTGCGAATCCGAATCGCCGCCAGCTCCAGCCAGTCCCAGTGGCGTTGGACATGTTTTCGAACTCCCACAGCCACATCCCCCAGGGGATGATTATTGACCGTGTAACTCCAACCCGGGCGGTCGGTGTGTACGACGCCATCGGGTTCGAGAGTCCATCCTGGCGGATAAGCCGCCGGATACCGCTGCGATTCGAGCCACACTTGGCCTGAATCGGATCGGGTGGACCAAACCGTTGTGGGCGTCGTGTAGTTGTCAGTCGCCGTCGTTTCCCGCGCGGAGCCCGGGCGTTATTGATGTGTTTCAGGTGTTGAGATGGCGAGCCAGCCGAGTGAGCAGTTGCTTGAGTCGATCGGGAGCGACGTTTCCAATATTGCCGAGAATCTCACCTTGGAAGGATGGACAGGAGAAGGGCCGGTCGGAGCTTGGTCGCCCCGCCGCCCGACTCAGGGAGCCGGATGAGGACGATATCACCTGCCTTCATTGATCGGACAGCGGTTTGAGGTCGGCCAGCGTGTACTCCGGCTCATCCGGCCCGTACTCCTGGGCGAACTGTTCCCGACCGAACTGCGCCCACTGCTCACGCTCTGCCTCCAAGCCGACGAACCGTGCAAAGTCAAGGACTTCGCGGCCGCGCTGCTCGGGAAGCTGTTCCAAGAGTTCAACCAGGGTCTGTTTGGAGGACATAGGTCTGCTCCCTGATTCCAATATAACATCTCGGCGTGCGGAGTGCAGCCCCGGTCGTGGTCAGCCCGCTGAGGTGCGCTATTGCGCCGTCCAGCCCCCGTCGACGAACAGGGCGCTGCCGGTCACGAATGATGACGCATCCGACGCCAGGAAGAGGGCCGCACCGGCGATCTCGTGCAGTTCGCCCCACCGGCCCATGGGCACCTTCGCGACAAAGGCGTTGTACTTCTCCGGGTCATCGAGCAACGAGCGGTTCATCTCGGTGGCGAACGGCCCGGGGCAGATCGCGTTGACGGTGACGCCCTTGTCTGCGGACTCCAGCGCCAGCACCCGGGTCAGCCCAAGCACGCCGGCCTTGGCCGAGGCGTAGGGGGCGCGATGGGCCATGGCGATGACCGACATGATCGACCCGAGGTTGATGATCCGCCCCCAGCCGCGTTTGCACATGCCCGGCATGACCTCGCGGGCACAGAGAAATGGGGCCTTGAGGTTGACGTCGACGACGGCGTCCCAGTCTTTCTCGGTGAGCTGCGGTGCTGGGCCGCGGATGTTGATGCCGGCGTTGTTGACCAGGATGTCGATCGGTCCGACGGCCGCCTGAGCTGCGGCAAAAAGGCCGGGCACTTCGACGGCCCGCGTCACGTCCGCCGCGATCGCGTGGGTTTTGCGACCGGTGGCGCGGGCGATCTCGTCGGCCGTTGCCTGACAATCCGCCAGCGTCCGGCTCGTAATGACCACATCCGCCCCCGCCTCGGCCAGCGCGGTCGCGATGACCTTCCCCAGCCCCCGGGCGCCACCCGTCACCAGCGCCTTGCGGCCACCCAGACGGAACAACTCCAGCACGCTCCCTTGCGCCATCTGCGTCACTCCAATACAGTTTAACCACGAAGGCACGACGACACGAAGAATGCGGAAAACAGGAACCGAAGTAAGAATCCTCTAATTCTCTTGATTCTCTTCGTGCCTTCGTGCCTTCGTGGTTAATCCTCCCTCGGAGAGTCCACGGAAATAGGCCACGCTGCGCCGAACGAGGTCCCACTCCTCGGCGGCAATCGCTTCCGAGTCTTCGCCGCGTTCCCAGACGCTGGAATACGGCTCGTGAGCCGCCCGGCCTTTTTCCCAGAGCACGCGCAGGGCGTCGATGAAGTCGTGCGCGTGGCGTGGCGGGTAGCAGGCCCACCAGCCGTCTTCCAGCAGCGGGATGGTCCGGGTCGGCTGGGCCGCGATCTCGATGCCGGGGATGATGTCGTGGCCGTTCTCGCGGATGGTCTTCAGGATCGCGGGGAAGTCGATGCATCCCTCGCCCGCGGCGCAGCGCGCCAGCCGGTACCCCTCGGGGGCGAAGTGGATCGTGTAGTCTTTAAGATGGACGTGGCGGATCAGCGGCGCGAGTTTGCGGGCCGATTCGACCGGGTCTTCGCCGACCGACAGCGGGTTACCGGTGTCGAGCGTGATGCCGTACGCCGGGCTGGAGCCGGACATCTCGTGCAGGCGAATCAGGTCGTCGGTGGTGGCGTCCTGGTGGTTCTCCAGCGCGACGCACAGCCCCAACTCCTCCGCCAGGGGCAGCACTTCGCGCAGCCGTTTGGCGACGGCGGCGAGGCGCGCGTCCCACCCGCCGGGGATAGACCGGCGGTCGCCGCACAGGATCGTGCTGATCAACGCCCGCGCCACCTTCGCGCCGAGCCGATCGCAGGCCCGCAGAAACGCGCCGAACGTCTCGCAATCGGAATCGACCAGCACCATGAAATCCGCAACCACGTGCAGCCCGCGAGATTGCAGGGCGTCTCGCAACGCTTCAATGTGATCGGGGTCGGTGGACGGCAGCGGGAACTCGACGCCGCCGAGCTTCATATCGACGGCCGCGTCCATCAGGTCGATCGCGGTCATCGGCCTGGGGTGCGGCTTGCCGTCACGCGTGGGGAGATGGCCCATCGTGTGCGGCATGCCATAAGCCGTCAGCACGAACTTCTCGCGTCGATCAGCCGAATTCATCCGTTCAGGCTCCGGTGAGCGCCCGACGACGCATTTTCATGTGCCGGCCGATCGACCTCAAGTCGGCGTTCATCGGCGGATTATCTCCGTCGCACGCCTGCGATACTATACCCACTCGACGCCGCGGGCGGCACAGGCCGAGCACGCGTTTCAGGATGGAGGTCCGCATGCTCCATGGACGCGAGAGGAAGAATGAACCGTTCTTGTGTCGTATTCGAGGGGCGGGCAGAATGGGAAGATGAGCAGCACGACCGCGACGGAAGAGTCGGCAGTCTGCGCCGGCGACGCCGGGCCTCCGGCGCACCGGCCGTATGTCCCTGACGAGGCGAATCTTCCCGAACTCACCTGGGGGGCCGTGCTGCTGGGGGCAATTCTGGGCATCATTTTTGGGGCTTCATCGCTGTACCTGGTACTCAAGGTGGGATTGACGGTCTCGGCATCGATCCCCGTCGCGGTGTTGTCGATCACGCTGTTTCGGCTCTTCTCGCGCATAACCGGCCTGCGGCGGGCAACCATTCTGGAAAACAACATCGTCCAGACTACGGGGTCGGCGGGCGAGTCGATCGCGTTCGGCGTCGGGGTGACCATCCCGGCCCTCATGCTGCTCGGCTTTGACATGGACGCCGTCCGCGTCATGACCGTCGGCGTATTCGGCGCGCTGCTGGGCATCCTCATGATGATCCCGCTCCGACGGGCGTTCATCGTCCGCCAGCATGGAAAGCTGACCTATCCCGAAGGGACGGCCTGCGCCGACGTACTGATCGCCGGCGAGCAAGGCGGAGCGACCGCCAGGATGGTATTCGCCGGCTTCGGGTTGGCGTTCCTTTACAAGTTCGCCATGCAGCAGCTTCATCTGTGGAAAGATACGGTTACCGTCGCTCTCTCCACTGCCAGGGGCAAGGGACTGCCGGGGGCCGTTCTCGGCGGGGAACTGTCGCCGGAATTGCTGGGCGTGGGTTACATCATCGGTCCAAAAATCGGTTCGATCATGTTGGCCGGCGGGGTCCTGGCTTACCTGGTCATCGCCCCGATGATCGTCTTTTTCGCCGGTAACCAGACCGCCCCGCTGCCTCCGTCTACCAAGCTCGTGAAGGACTTGAGCGTCAGCGGGCTTCGCAACGAGTACATCTTGTACATCGGCGCCGGCGCCGTGGCGGCGGGCGGCGTGATCAGCATGTTCCAGGCCCTGCCGCTGATCATCAGCTCGATTCGCTCCGGACTCCGCGACATTCGGTCGAGCGACAAGACCGGATCTGGTGCGCCGGCTCGCGTGCCGCGAACCGAGCGGGACCTTCCTCTCAGCACGGTCCTCTTCGGAAGCCTCGGGCTGATCGTCGCGCTTGCGGCCGTCCCGGAGCTGGGGCTGGGGTTGAGCCTGGAGGGAATTGCAGGGGCCGTGCTAATCGTGTTCTTCGGTTTCCTGTTCGTCACCGTCTCCTCGCGCCTGACAGGCGAGATCGGCTCATCGTCCAACCCCATCTCCGGAATGACGGTGGCCACGCTGCTGTTCACCTGTCTGGCTTTCCTGCTGCTGGGCCGCACGAACAAATCCGCGACGCTGACGGCCATGACCGTCGCAGCAGTGGTCTGCGTCGCCGCTTCCAACGCCGGCGCGACAGCACAGGACCTCAAGACCGGCTTCCTCATCGGCGCCACGCCGCGGCGTCAGCAATTCGCCATCCTCATCGGCGCGCTCACCTCCGCGCTTGTGATCGGCCTCACCCTGTTGCTGCTGAACAAGGCGGGGACCGTCTATACGACCCGAGCGGAATTTCTCCCGCACTATCAGGTGAAGGATGTTGACAAGCTCACGCAGCTCGAGCGGCCCGGCGGGGAATATGCCACCAGGGACCGAACCTTTTATCACGTGTTGCACGTCGCCGAGGGAGAGATTCCCGACGTGCGGCAGGGCAAGTATCTCGTCGATGACCAGGGAAAGATTCGCTACCTGGTCGATCCGGCGATCAACGGCCGGCTCGACAGGCGGGACGACGGCGCCCCGGTCGCAAACAAGTTCGACGCTCCTAAGACCCGCCTGATGGCACTCATCGTCGACGGCATCCTGAACCAGAAGCTTCCGTGGGGCCTGGTGCTGATGGGCGTGCTGATCGCGGTGACGGTCGAATTGCTCGGCGTCCCATCGTTGCCCTTCGCGGTAGGGGTCTATCTGCCGATCACCACATCGCTTCCCATCTTCCTCGGCGGCGGGCTGCGATGGCTGGTGGGCCGGATCACCAAGCGTTCCGCCGCCGAAATGGAGATGAGCCCCGGTACGCTGCTGGCGACAGGTTACATCGCGGGCGGCACCATCGGCGGTGTCGTCATCGCCTTTCTCACCTTCCTTCCCGACCGCTGGACGCAGCACCTGAACCTGGGCCGCGGCCTCGGCACCGCATGGGCCCAGAGCAACGCGCCGGCCGCGATCGCCTTTGCGGTGTTGATGGTCATTCTAGTGTTCGCCGGTCTCGGTAAGCTCGTCCAGTCAGTACCATCGCCGGCTGAACCGAGCATAAGACGGTAACCATCCCCCGGGGATTGAACCGGAGCTTGCCGGCGTTCAATTGGACTGTTTGATCAGCTTTCGCACTTGCTCGACCTGGGGGGAATTGGGGTGGGCGCGCAGGGCGTGCTGTAAGAGGACCCGGGCCTGGGGCTTTTTGCCTTGATCGATCAGGGATTGGGCCTGGCGGAGGACCGAGGCGGTGTCGTCAATGTCGAGGGCGATGCCGGTGATGTGGCCGCCGCGGAGGGAGTAGTTGCCGATCATGCGGCTGCCGTCGGGTAGTGTGCAGACGATCTGCGGCGTGCGCTCGGCGCTCGTTTGCAGCGACCAGGCGACACCCAGGTTCTCCGCCGTCTCCGCGGCCTTTTGCGCCAGACTCTGCGGAAGCCAATTGTCCATCGTCTCGCCGGTCTGGAGCGTGCCGGCCTTGGCGGCGGAGAGAAACTCGTCGAAGGTCGCGAAGTGCTGTCTCTGGGCCGCCACTCGGGCGAGAAAGCTGTTGAAGGTTTCGGCGGCGGCGCGCACGTATAGCTCGTGCGTCGGGCTGGCAGGCTGACCGAGCCAGTACGCGCGCCAGTGCTGCTCGAAGCCGGAGGCGTCGCCGAAGGTTTGCTTCCAGGCCATCGGCCAGGGAATGCCGCGGCCGATCAGCTTCATGAAGCTGACAAAGGCGTCCTGGTAGCGGCCCTCCTCCGCGTGGGCCAGGAAGTGGACCATCGACCAGGCCTCGTCGTAGTTTTCGATGCTCAGCCGGCCGTTCCACTGCTCGTGGCTGGTAAACATGATGTCTTTGATGGATTTGAGCCGGCCGGCCTTGATCTCTTCCTGGAGTCGCTGGAGCCGCCAGGGCGGGACGACGCCGCTGACGAAGGCATCGCCGGTGAAGAGGCTCTCGCCAAAGTATTCGGCGATCCCTTCGTCCAGCCAGGTCGGCAGCTCGCCGCGGATGACGGCGTGGGCGAACTGGTGAAACCCCTCGTGCTGGACGACGTGCCAGGTGCGGGAGGTGGTTTGCTCGCCGGCAATGGCCATCAGCTTGCTGCCGTCGAAGACCCCGGCCGAGCCGGGCAGCCCGCCGGCCTGGAAATACTCCTCGCGGTCCTTGAACAGATAGAACGGCAGCCGCTGCCGGATGTCGCCCGAGAAGCCCTGCGTCCGCGCGTGGTACTCCTCGGCCATCTTGTTCATGCGGATCACCACCTCCTTCACCTGGTCGGCGGGAAGGTCGGTGTGGACGATATAGTATTTGCTGCCATAGACCTTCAGCGAGGCGTCAGGCATCCCCGGCTGAGGAGGCTGCTGGGCGCTCAAAGAGCAGGCGAGGAGCAACGGCACAAGAAATGCGAAGCGGTTCATGGCAGCGAATTTAGGGTGCCAGCGCGACGAAAATCCGGCGTCCGTAGCCCTCGTCCAACAAACCCCCGAATTGGGGGGCGCGGGCTCATTCGTTTCGGCGGGCTCTCGTGGCACGGGCGTCTCGCCCGTGGGGAGAAGACGTTTCCGCACCACGTCGTGAGCGATTGTGAAAAGCCCCGTAGCGATACCGGGATTTGCACCATCGTCCACGAGACGGTGATGAGGCCATTACGCCCACGGGCGAGACGCCCGTGCCACAGACGCCCGTGCCACAAGGCGCCGCCACGAATGAGCGACAGGACACACCCGGCCATTGTGCCACGTTCCGGCGCGCTTGCAACGTCGCGGGGAGCGGGCTACAAGCACCGCCCATGTCGGCCCGCCAGAGAAATCTCGTCGTCGGTATCGTGGTTTTGATCGGACTGACGGCGGTGGTGTGGATGCTGCTGTTGTTCGCCGGGCGGCTGGCCACGTTGTTCGCGGGCCCTGGGCTGCCGGTGACGTTCCGGGCGGACCGGGCCGACGGCGTCAGCGATGGGTCGGCCATCTACTATCTGGGCGTGCCGGTCGGACAGGTGACGGACGTCCGCCGCAGCCCGGACAACCGAAACGTAATTATACAGGGGCATGTGAAAAAGGAGCCCCCGCTGCCGGCGGACCTCTACGGCGTGATCCGCGTCACCAGCGCCTTCGGCGGCGCCTCCATCATCGCCCTGGAACTAACCGGCCCCCCCACCGGCATGCTTCAGGCCGGCGCCAACTTGGTGGCGCAATACGAGGGAGCGGGCCTGCTGCCCAAATCCGTGACCGACCTGGCCGAGCAGTTCCGCCGGCAGGAATTGGTCAAGCACCTGGACGAGACGATCATCAGCGTGCACACCCAGGCGGAGCGGGCCGGGCAGGTGCTGCAATCATTCCAGCAGATCGTCGGCGACTCCACGATGCGCGACGACCTGCGAAACTCGCTGGCGAACATCCGGCAGGCCACCGAATCGGCTACCCGGGTCGGGTCGGACCTTCAGAAGTTCACCGGCGATCTTCGCCACGTCGGCGACCAGACCAACGCCGCCATGTCGGACGTGCGGGTGTCGGTCGCCCGGCTCAGCGACGTGCTGGCCCGCTTTGAATCGGTCGCGAACAAGGTAGACCAGGGCAAGGGGACGGCGGGATTGCTCGTCAACGATCCGAAGCTTTACCAGGGACTGATCGACACCACCCACCAGCTCAACTCCACCATCGCCGACCTTCAGCGCGTGGTGCAGCAATGGGAGCAGGAGGGGGTGACGATTAAGTTGGGGAAGTAGAGAGGAGATGAAACTCGAATGCTGAGCGCAGCGAAGTCCCGACCTGTCGGGAACGAATGATGAAATATTCAATTTTCGTCATTCCGCATTCGCGGCCGTGGCCTTTGCCACTTTCAAATGCGGCCGGGCTATTCCGACGATCGCGTCAAACACACCCGGGTCACTGATGGCCAGTTCGCTGAGCATTTTGCGGTTCAGCTCGATGCCGGCAGCGACGAGGGCGGGAATGAAGCGGTTGTAGCTGACGCCGCGGGCACGGAGGGCGGCGCCCAGGCGCGTCACCCAAAGCTGGCGGAAATGCCGCTTGCGCTGGCGGCGGTCGCGGTAGGCGTAGACGCCCGCCTTGCGGGTGAACTCGAGGGCGGCGCGGTAGATGGTTCCGGGCCCGCCGACGAACCCTTTGGCTCGCCGGAGGACTCGCTTGCGCTTGCGGCCATGAGTGGGGCCGCCGGTGGTGCGAGGCATGGACTGGTCCTTTCTATGGGAGCCAGAGGCACTCGCCCCGAAATCGTCGAAGGGGCGGGCATGGCTGCGCCGGCAACGCGCCGGCGCTTGGTGTGACCCGAGTTATTGGGCCACAAGTTCGGCGGTTTTCGCCGCGGCGATCTGCCGGTCATGGGCAACGCGGTTCGGCTTCTTGGCCGACACGCCCATAAACCGCCGCATGTTCCGGGCATGGCCCTCGAAGAGCAGTTGCGGCTTGCGGAGCTTCCGCCGGCGCTTGGCGGGCCGGCTGCTCATCAGGTGCGACCGGAACCCGTGACCGGCCTTGACCTTGCCCGTCTTGGTCACCTTGAACCGCTTGGCGGCGCTCTTGCTGGGCTTGTATTTGTAAGCCATCGCGACTTCTCAAACTCTCGCCGGGCACGGCCCGGAAACTAACCAAAAATAACCCCAATCCGTCGGTGGATTGGGGGCGGAACCATACCACGATGAGATCAGCGAGTCCAGAGGTGCACTCGAACGTCCACCGCGCGGGGTCAACCCAGATTGAGCCGTCGCTTCCAATGTGCCAGTGAATCCAGGTAGGGCTGCCCCCCTGCCGCTCCGGCGCTGCGGTAGCGGCGGACGACGTTTTTAGCGCCCAGCGATTCATACAGGTCTTGGCCGATCTGATCGGCGGCGTGGCCCTGCGCCTTGACCGCTTCGACGAAATCGGCCAGGGAAAGTTGCGACAGGGCCGTCTTTCCCTCCCGCTCGCAGCGGGCGACCATCGAGCCGACGATCTGGTGGGCCGTGCGGAAGGGGATGCCCTTGGTCACGAAATATTCGGCCAGGCTGGTGGCGTCGAGGAAGCCGCGATCGAGCGTCGGCTCGATGTTCTCTTTTATGAAGTTGGTAGAGGAAACAATCGCCGCGGCCATGGTCAGGCAGGCGCTGACGGTGTCGTACGCCTGGAAGACGTGCCGCTTGTCTTCCTGGAGGTCGCGGTTGTAGCCGATCGGCAGGCCCTTGAGGATCGTCAGCAGTGCGAAGAGGTTGCCGTACACGGTGCCGCACCGACCGCGGATCAGCTCCAGCATGTCCGGGTTCCGCTTCTGCGGCATCATCGACGACCCCGTCGTATACCGGTCGGCGATCTTGATGAATGAGAACTCGGTCGTCGAGTAAATGATCCACTGCTCGGCCCAGCGCGAGAGGTGCATGGAGATCATTGATAAGCGGAACAGGACGTCAGCCACCGCGTCACGAGAAGCGGTCAGCTCGATGCTGCTCCGAACTGGCGCGTCGATCAACGGGTCTTCCTTGACGCCGCCGAACTGCTGAAAACCTTCGCACTCGATGGCGGAAACACGCGCTAACGGCAACGACGTTCCGGCAATCGCGCCGCTTCCGAGCGGAATCGAATCCAGATGTTCAAAGAGATTGCCAATCTGGCAGCGATCCCGCTCAAACATCGCGCACCACGCTAGCGATTCCGCCCCCGCACAGATCGGTTGGGCCCGCTGCAAATGTGTGTAGGACGGCATCACAATCTCGTTGGACCGGTCCGCCAGTCCTACAAAGGCCTCGCAAAGTTCATGCAACTGGTGAGTGACCTGCATTGATGCCCAATTCAGCCAGACCAGAATATCGGTTGCCACCTGGTCATTTCTGCTCCTGCCCGTATGCAGCTTCTTTCCCGGCTCGCCGATCCGCTCGATTAGCCCCGCCTCGATCACCATGTGAATATCTTCCAAGCCCTCGTCAAACTTGAACTTTCCAGCTTCGACATCGCGCTCGATGCCCTTGAGGCCGTCGATGATCTGGTCGCGCTCCGCGTCGGTGATCAGCCCGACCTTGGCGAGCATCGTGGCGTGTGCGATGGACCCGGCGATGTCGTGCTTGTAGAGGCGGCGGTCGTAGCTGATCGATTCGACGAAGGACTGGGCGAGCTTATCCGTCGCCTCGCCGATGCGGGCCTGCCAGGACTTGTCTTGGGACATGGTGCGGATTCTATATCAGCGGGGGCGATCCCGCGCCGGTGCAGGTCCGTCCAGCGCCTGAGGCGGACTCCGCGTTGCACGGGCGTCTCGCCCGTGGCGCGAAGAGTTCCATAACCGGTTGGTGGCGATGGTGGAAAACCCGGTGGCGATACTGGGCTTTGCACAATCGCGCACCAGAAGGGTAATGAAGGCTTTACACCCACGGCCGAGTCGGCCGTGCCACGACCCAGCCCGCCACAAGCGAGCGTCAGACCCATTCCAAATCTGGCGCTGCCTTATAGCTCGCTTTCCGCCGGGCGATACATATACAATAGGAGACATGGGGTGGAACATGAACAAACCTGAGAGCCGATGGTGGGCCGCGCTGGCGGTGTTGTTCCTCTGCCCGCTGTTGCGGGCACAGGGGCAGGCGGTGCAACGGGATTCGGGCGAGCCCGCGGCGATTGTTCCGCTCACGGGGCAGATCGACGACTACAGCCGCGATGGTTTGGTCCGCCGGTTTGACAAGGCCAGGGCGCTAGGGGCGAAAGTGGTCGTGGTGGAGATCGATAGCCCCGGCGGGCTGGTGACCTCGTCGATGGACATTTCCCGGTTCCTCAAGCGACAGGACGACGTCCATACCATCGCGTTTGTAAAGGACAAGGCATTTTCCGGCGCCGCGATGGTGGCGCTGGCGTGCAACGAGATCTGGATGGCCCCCGAGTCGGCGCTGGGAGATTGCGCCCCGATCGTCTTCGACACCACCGGCCGGCTCGAGCCGCTGCCGGATACGGAGCGGGCCAAGCAGGAGTCGCCGATCCTCGATGAGTTCCGCGACAGCGCCCGCCGCAACGGCTACAACCCGCTGCTGGCCGAGGCCATGGTGGATGTGAAGAAATCGGTTTATCTCCTCCAGAACAGCGCCGGGCAGTATCGCGCCGTGGACGAGCCGGAGTACAAGAAGCTCACCGCCAGCAGCGAATGGAAGCCCGCGCCGGACTTTGACAATCCGATCGACGGGCCGGCCTCGCTGCTGACCGTTCACCCGCGCGAAGCGAAGGCGCTGGGGCTCTCGAAGGGAGAAGCGTCATCCGCCCAGGCGCTGGTCGCAAAACTGGGCGAGCGGCTGATCGCCGATCTGACGCCCGGGTTCGGCGAGAAGCTGGTCGAGCTTCTGAATAATCCGTGGGTGCGGATGATCCTGCTGACCATCTTCCTTCAGAGCCTTTATATTGCCCTGCACGCGCCCGGCCACGGGGCGGCGGAGGCGGTCGCCATCGTCTCGATCGGGCTGCTGGTTGGCATTCCCCTGCTCACCGGCTACGCCCAGTGGTGGGAGGTGGCGGCTATCTTTGTCGGGCTGGCCTTGTGCGCGTTTGAGATCTTCGTTTTTCCCGGCCATATGGTGTCGCTGATCCTGGGGGTCGTGCTGATCGTGCTGGGGCTGGTGATGACGTTTGCCGGCAAGGAGCCGAGCGGCGTACCCGGATGGCTGCCGAGCCTCGGGCAGACCTGGCATGGTATACAGAACGGATTGGCCGCCGTCGTCGGCGCTCTTGTTTGCTCGTTTTTCCTGTCGCTGTGGATTCGGCGGTATCTGCCGAGTCTCCCCTATTTCCGGCGACTGATCCTGACGGCCACGAGCGGTAACACGGCCGAGCTGGCCGCCACGGCCAGACCACCGCGGCGAGACGAGTGGCCCTTTGTCGGAACGATCGGCGTCGCGGTGACGGACCTGCGCCCCGGCGGGTCGGTGGAATTTCCCTATGCCGCCTCCACTCGCGCCGCCGCCGTCGTGAGCACCGGCGGATATCTCACCGCCGGCACCAAAGTCGCCGTCGAGGAAGTTCAGGGCAACTCCATACACGTCCGGGCGATCGGGTAGGCGCGAAAGGAACTGATTATGAACCTGCTTGGCTTGGGAACTCTGGCGGAAATGAGTCCGGTGCTGATCGGCTTTCTGGTCATTGTCTGCATCGCCGCGCTGATATTCATCGTGCTCGTCAGCCAGTTTCTCGGGCTGTACATCCGCTCGTGGGTAAGCGGCGCGCATGTGGGGCTGGTCGAGCTGATGGGGATGCGGCTGCGGAAGGTGGACACGCTTCAGATCGTCAACTCGCGCATTCAGGCCCATCGGGCAGGGCTGCACATCTCGACGGCGGAGATGGAATCGCACTACCTGGCCGGCGGGCGGGTGCAGCGGGTGATTAACGCGATGATCGCCGCCAGCAAAGCCAACATCGACCTGCCCTGGCAGATCGCCACGGCGATCGACCTGGCTGGCCGCGACATCCTCGACGCGGTGCAGACCAGCGTGAACCCCAAAGTCATCGACGTGCCCAACCCCAGCTTCGGGCAGCCCACCATCGACGGCGTCGCCCAGGACGGCATTCAGCTCAGGGTCAAAGCCCGCGTCACCGTCCGCACCAACATCAAGAGCCTGGTCGGCGGGGCAACCGAAGAGACGATTATCGCCCGCGTCGGCGAGGGGATCGTCAACGCCATCGGGTCAGCCGACGACTACAAGCACGTGCTGCGAAATCCCGACTCGATCTCCAAGGCGGTCTTGAGCAAGGGCCTGGATGCGAACACCGCGTTCGAGATCCTCTCCATCGACATCGCCGAAATCACCGTCGGCGAGAACATCGGCGCGAAGCTGGCGGCGGATCGGGCCGAATCGGACAAGCGCCGGTTCCAGGCCGAGGCCGAGCAACGGCGGGCGATGGCCGTCGCCAACGAGCAGGAGAACGTCGCCAAGCAGGCCGAGAACCGCGCCCAGGTCGTCCTGGCCGAGGCCGAGATCCCCAGGGCCATTGCCGACGCGTTCCGCAGCGGCAACCTGGGGGTGATGGACTACTACCGGCTGCGGAACATCCAGGCCGACACCACCATGCGCGAGTCCATCGCCAAGCCGACCGACGGGGCCAAGGGGTAGCATGACGGCCGCCTGGCTTATTCTCGCCGACTCGGTGGGGCTGAAGCTTGTTCCCTTCGTGATCTTCCTGATCATCTGGGGGCTGGGATCGCTGGCGTCGGTCGTGAACAAGGCGAAGGAAGAAGCCAAGCGTCGGGAAGCGCTGTCGCGAATGGCGCGAGGCACGGCGGTGACTTCACCCCCGCGGCCGATTGCGTCCGCGGCGCCGAGGCGAGTCGCGTCAACGGCATCGCTCCCGCCTCTGTCGCACATCGCGCGGCCCGCCGCTGCGCCCGCCAGACGCGCCGCCCAAGTCCGTCCCGCGCCGCAGCCTCAGCCTGCGGCGCGCAAGCCCGCGCCAGCAGCGCGACCCGAGCCGCCTCCCGCCCGTCCGGTAACGACAGCGTCGACCCGCGCCACCGCGCCAGCCATCCGGCGCTGGCTCAACCCCGCAACGCTTCGCTCGCAATACATCCTCACCGAACTTCTTCAGCCGCCTCTTGGGCTTCGACCGCCTCAAGAATCCTGACAGACCGGCTCGGTCTCGTCCCATCCCCGCCCGCCGACGCGGCGATTTGGGTAAGGTTGCGACGGGTATCGCTCGGTCCAACGGGCTCGTCTCACGCAATAATCTGATACGCACATTGCGAAACTGTTCACTCCAGTTCACGTTTGACCGCCGGTCCTACGCGGCGGCCCGGTTCCATCATGTGTCGAGACCGAGCACGACCCACTGGCTTTATTGCAACGACCCCTTGGTGCTCGGCACGTCATCGGCCCGCGGGTCGTGCGCGACGGCTTGACGGAGTGCGCGGGCGGCGGCCTTGAAGATCGCCTCGGCGATGTGGTGGTTGTTGCCGCCGTACGGGACGGCGACGTGGAGGTTCATTCGCGCGTTGATGGACAACGCCTTGAAGAACTCTTCGACCAGCTCGACCGGGAACGGGCCGATCGAGGATGAGGTGAACTTCACGTTAAAGACGAACGCCGGTCGGCCCGACAGGTCGATCGCCACCTGGGCAAGGCTCTCATCCATCGGGACGATCGCCCAGCCAAAGCGGCCGATGCCGCGCTTCTCGCCCAGCGCGCGGTCGATCGCCTGGCCCAGGACGATCCCCACGTCTTCGACGGTGTGGTGCGAGTCGACCTGCAAGTCGCCTTCAGCTTCCACGGTCAAGTCGACCAGGCCGTGCCGGGAGAGCAGGTCGAGCATGTGGTCGAGGAACCCGACGCCCGTGTGGACCGAGGCCTTGCCGGACCCGTCGAGGTTCAACGCGACCTTGACCCTGGTTTCCTTGGTTTCCCGATGAATCTCGGCCGCCCGGCCGTTGGTCCGCTTCGGCATACGCTTATGAGACCTATTCAACCGCGAAGACGCGAAGACGCGAAGGGTGTGAACGACAGAGTGGGGCGCCGGGGTGGACCGACAAGCACGAAACGCTCGGCGTTTACCCGTGCCCTTCCGTATTGATCTCTGACGTTCATCTGTTTTCTTCGCGTCTTCGCGCCTTCGCGGTAAGATTTCTTATCATACCGCCGCCGCGCGGGCCTGGTCGCCGCGCGGGCCGGTAGGACGCGGGGGGAGCGCCTCGGACGAGGACTTTTCCGCCAGCGTCAGCGCCTTGATCCCGCCCAGCAGCGCATTGTTCTCCTGGCTGGTGCCGATGGTGATGCGAATCTTATCGGTCAGGCCCGGCAGGTTGAAATAGCGGACCAGGATCCCCTGCTGCTTGAGCCCCAGGTACGCCTCGCGACCCTTGCCGTTCGGGACGGTGGCGAGGATGAAGTTCGCCTGGCTGGGCAGGACCGTCCAGCCGAGCTGGGTCAGCTCCGACGAGACCCGCTGCCGCTCGGATTTGACGTGGTCCCATCCGCGTTTGGCGTGGACCTGGTCCTGGATGGCGGCGGTCGCCGCGATTACCGAGATCGCATCGCAGTTGTAGCTGTCCTTCACCTTCATCATCTGGGCGATGACGTGCGCCTGCGCGACCGCATACCCGAATCGCAGCCCGGCCAGCGAGTAGGCCTTGCTGAGCGTGCGGGAGACGATGACGTTGGGGTACTCGCGGACCAGCGTCAGGCAATTGTCGTCGGCGAAGTCGGCGTACGCCTCGTCGATCAGCAGCGCCCCGGCGAATCGCTTGGCCAATTCCGCGATCTTCAGCGGAGAAACGAACGTGCCGCTGGGAGCGTTGGGGTTGGAGACGTAGATCGCCTGCGCCTCCGTCTCCAGCAGTGCGTCGATCGGCAGCGACCATTCCCTGTCCCAGGGCCGCGGCGCCGTTCGCGCCGATTCGATCTGCGCCAGCACCGGGTAGAGCGAGTAGGTCGGATCGGGAAACGCCAGCGTGCCGCCCGGCGGCACGAAGGTGCGCGTGGCGATCGTCAGGATTTCGTCGCTCCCGTTGCCGCACAGGACCATGTCGGGCGCTACGCCCAATAACGCGGCGGCCGCGTGGCGGAACTGGTCGGCAGTCGGATTGGGATACCGGCGCAGGACCTCCGACTCCATCTCCCGAATCGCCTTCATCACCCGATCGCTCGGCGGGAAGGGGTTTTCGTTCGTGTTCAGCTTGACCACGCGCTCGCCGGGGCCGGGTTGTTCCCCGGGCGTGTATCCCTGCATGGCACGCACGTTGGCGCGGACGAATGACGGAGCCATGGGAACATTATAAGGCATGGCGGACGTAATGCGATCAAATCTTGGCAGGCTCCCGAGTTAAACGTCGCTGCGGCTCGGGGGTCGGACGGCCTCCGGCGTGTCCTGGGAAAAAAAAGTTGCACCGCCCCAACTATCTTTGCTAGGATGCCGCGCGAGGCTGTAGCACACGGGCAACATCGGAAGTGTCAATCGCGCCATCGGGCTTGGCCGAGTTGACGCCGGAACCTCACCATATCGCCGCGCCGTTGCCTCGTGCAATCTATTCGGCCACGGGAAGGGTGTGTCATCATGGGCTTTGCGATTCGCGCTGCCACCGGTAGCGGGCTGGGGGACCGTATACCGAAAGTGTCGGTCCGGAATGAAAGGGGATGCGCCAGCGCGTCGTGCATTCTGGACGACGCATATCAGTTGTTATCAGCCGGACAAATCAAGGCGGGCATGGACCTGCTGATGTGCAGATTGTCGGAACTCCGAAACGCCCCCGAAGCGGAAGGATGGGAGACCTTCTGCCGCGCCGAGGCGATGCTCCATCCGGTCGGTGCACTGGTCTGGCAGGACCCGCTTACCGCCCACTCCTTCAACAAGCCAAGGGGTTACTCGGGGGATGCGCAATTGCTGGATTACATCTACGGAAACTCGCCCGTGCCCCCGGACACGTCGGACCTGGGCCGGGCGATCTTTCAGCACAACATCAACCGTCAGGCCCCCTCCAGCGTGCGGTCACGGCGAGACATTCTTGCCCGCGCCATCGACGAGACGGTCGCGCAGTTTCCCTCCCCGCGAATTCTATCGGTCGCGTGCGGCCACCTGCGGGAGGTCGAGGGGTCTAAGGAGGTGATGGAAGGCCGCGTCGGGGAGTTCGTGGCCCTCGACCAGGATCCTCAGTCGCTGGCCGAGGTCGAGCGGGCCTATGGAAGCAAGGGAGTGCGGACCGTCCAGCATTCTGTCCGCGCTATTCTCACGGAAAAGGCCATTTTCCGCGATTTCCATCTGGTGTATGCGGCGGGGCTGTATGACTATCTCTCGGAGCGCGTCGCGACCCGACTCACGCGACTCATGTTTGACATGCTGGCGCCTGGCGGCCGGCTGCTGATCGCCAATTTCGCCCCGTGCCTGGCTGACATCGGCTATATCGAAACGTACATGGCCTGGAAGCTCATTTACCGCGAGTCGGAGCAGATGACCGCGCTGGCACGCGATATCGCCAGCTCCGAATGGAAGTCACACCGGCTCTTCTGGGACGAACATGAGAGCATCATTTTCCTTGAGATCACCAAGCGAAGCGCAAGGAAGGGGTCAATCTCCTTCGCCCCCGGCGCGAAACAAGCCGCCGTTCCCGGGCTGAAGAACGTCACAACTACCCCCGAGGTTGGATCGCGCCCGCGACGGGAGCGGCCGCAGTCCGGCAACGGGGACGGTAATGGTCGCGCGAATTCGACTAGGACCGATAAATGAAAGCCAACCCCACCATCGTCCTGTTCGCCACGCTTGTCGGCCTGTTCGTCGCGACCCTGGTCATCACGACGCGGCTGCCTCACCCGGGATATGTGCTGCTGGCATCAGTGGCCGGTTTCCAGAGCCTCACGATTTTCGCACTGTATATCATCATCCATGACACCGCTCACCGGATCGGCAGCAAGAACCGACGCCTGAATGACACGATGCTCTTCGCCTGCGGCGTGGTCTTTCTGTTTGACCCTTACCTTTACCGGCGGCTTCACTTGACGCATCACGCCCACACCAACGAGCCTTCCGACCCGGACCGCTTCACTGCCGGGCCGCACGTTGCGATCCGCTGGGCCAAGTCGTTTCTGATCGCCGGGGCGTATTACGTCTACGCGCTGCGCCGCTTCCGCAAGAACCGCACGCTTCTGCTGCATCTTTGCTTCACGCCGGGTCTGGTGCTTCTATTGTGGTTTGTGTTCCGCGCGATCGGGAGGACGGAGGCGTTGGTCGCCGGCTGGTTTATTCCGGATTTCGTCGCGATCGGATCTCTGGGGTTCGTGCTCACGGCCTGGCCGCACCACCCCGCGAAGGACACGAGCCGCATCGGTAGCGCGCGCAACCTCAACGTCCCGCGCGTGCTTCAATGGCTGCTGGGCAATCAGCACCTGCACCTGGTTCACCACTACGCCCCCTCGGTGCCGTGGTATCGGCTGCCTGCCTATTGGCGTCAGAACAAGGAGCGGCTGGTTGCCAAGGGGGCGGAACCGGTGCCGTGACTCAGGCCCAACTAACGCAAGCCACGTCGCCCGGCGCCGGCCCGATTCTTGCTCGACACGGCTGTCGAAATTCCTAGATTGCTGCTCTGCAGCACGGGCACCTCACGCGCGATCGCCAGATTCGACGATTTCACGTCTCGCGACCCGTCACAACAGGGACGCCAAGGCGCCATCGTTCCGGCGTGCGTTCGGCACGCGCCGGGGTACACACGGCTCGGCCCAAGGTGGAGGGTCACACGTCGGTGCGTCAACCGTTCGCGGTTGCGACTGAGGATTGAGTGCCCCGTCGTCGGGACCGGTGCGCCACTTGCCGGGGCGAGGAAAGGAGAGTCGTATGACCATCCAATGCAAAGCATCTCTCAAGAGCAAAGGTCGCCTGGCGGCGTTACTGCTGACAATGCTGCTGCCGGGCGTTGGCTGGGCGGATGGTTACTACTACACCGGCTACAACAGTGGCAACTGGGACGGCACGCACCTGGTGAGCTTTCCACCATTCGTTCTATCTGTGCCCAATTGGCACGACCCGCAGAGCAATACCGATGCGAACTTCCCGCCGGACGGAAACAGCGCCGAGCTACTCCTGGCAGGAGGGGGTAACGGCACGTCCAACGTGACCGTCAACTACAACCACTCCTACTCCGGTTTTCTGGGCTTGAACGGGTTGACGGCGCTGGTCATCGACTCGAACAACACGCTCTCGCAGACATCGGCCTCAAGCGGCATGTTGGCCAGCACCGAGGTCGTGGGCGGTAGTGGTTCTAGAGCGTGTTATGCACTTTCACCTATTGCCATCAGTTGAGCCAGCATGACGCAGACGAATGCGGCCAAATGCATTCCGGCCAGCGTCGACGCCAGCCGCTCGTAGTCCTTGGCCAGCCGCC
>Ga0073928_10003814_pt1 | contig 23176 bp, 24 predicted proteins | sample PaiPotPPA55metaG_FD_76969 | JGI IMG/M metagenome (GOLD analysis project Ga0073928, IMG submission 76969) | Iron sulfur acid spring bacterial and archeal communities from Banff, Canada, to study Microbial Dark Matter (Phase II) - Paint Pots PPA... ...
GAAGACCTGGTGAAGATCGACAAGAAGCGGAAGAACAAGGCGAGCAACGACGACTGGGAGAACCCGCACGACCCGGACGCCAAGATCGCCAAGATGAAGGACGGGAGCACGCACCTGGCCCACAAGGCGGAGCACGCCGTGGACATGGAAAGTGGCGCGGTGCTGGCGGTGACGTTGCAGGGGGCGGACCTGGGCGACCCGGCGACGCTGATCGAAACGGTGGTCGCGGCGACCGAGAATCTGCGGGCGGTGGCCGACGACCCGCGGACCGAGCAAAAGCTGGACGAGAACTGGATGAGCGAAGGGGTCGCCGACAAAGGGTATCACTCCAACGGCTCGATGACCGACCTGGCGGAGATGAATCCCGGCGCGCCGGGACTCCTACGTGAGCGAGCCGGACCGCGGCCGCCGCGACTGGGAAGGGCAGCCGGAGGCGAAGGCGGCGGTGTACGCCAACCGCCGCCGCGTCCGCGGCAATCGCGGCAAGCGGCTGATGAGACGCCGCGGCGAACTGATCGAACGCTCCTTCGCCCACGCCTACCAGACCGGCGCCATGAGACGCACCCACCTGCGGCGGCACGACAACATCGCCAAACGACTGCTCGTGCACGTGGGCGGGTTCAACCTGGGCCTGGTCATGCGCCAACTGACCGGCTGCGGCAAGCCGCGGCGGCGGCAGGGGCTGTTTTCAGCCATTTTCGGCCTGATTTGGACGCTGTGGACCGTCGTGAGCGGCAGTTGGAGCCGCGCGGCGCTCTCGGCCTCATCGCAACGGCTCTCGGCGCGCCCGCTCGCCGCCGCATGAGCCGAGCGACCCTCATCGGCGAGAGCAGACTAAAACCACGGGCTGTTAGGGCCCGCGCATAAATAACTTCGTCAATTGTCGCCCTTCTCCCGTTGCGGCATATCAGGGTGATGCAGGATGCGGCTATTGTCGAAGGGATTCGACGGAAGTTTCTGTTTCTGAGTCCGGTCCTGGATGAACGCAGTCGGCGCCAGTGGGCGGCGGCAGAGGCGTTGGAACTGGGGTGGGGCGGCACGTCGGCCGTGTCTCTCGCCACCGGACTGGCACGAGACACAATTCGCGTGGGCGTACAGGAAGTCCTTGAGCGGGCGGTGGACCCAAGGCGGCCGATTGAGCCACGGCTGCGACGCCGCGGAGGCGGTCACAAACGCCTGGTCGATCACGATCCCCAACTGCTGGCGGCGTTGGACGCCTTGGTCGAGCCACTGACCCGGGGCGATCCGCAGTCGCCTTTGCGGTGGACGTGCAAGAGCACGCGGAAGCTGGCCGAGGAACTGACGCGGCAAAATCACCCGATCGGCCCGCGTACCATCGCCGAGCTGCTGCGGAGCGAGGGGTACAGCCTTCAGGCCAACCGCAAGACCCGCGAAGGCGGCGCCCATCCGGACCGCAACGCTCAATTCCTGTACATCAACGCCCAGGTTCAGAAGGTGCAGAAGCGTGAGCAGCCGGTCGTCTCCGTAGACACCAAAAAGAAGGAATTGGTCGGCGATTTCAAGAACGGCGGCCGGGAGTGGCACCCCCAAGGACAGCCTCCTGACGTTCGTGTCCACGACTTCATCGACAAGAAGCTGGGCAAGGCCATTCCTTACGGCGTGTACGAACTGACCACCAACTCCGGGTGGGTGAGCGTCGGCATCGACCATGACACGGCACAGTTCGCCACGGCCAGCATCCTCCGCTGGTGGCGGGAGATGGGCAGTGTCCGATTCCCGCGGGCCGAACAACTGATGATTACCGCCGACGGAGGAGGCAGCAACAGTTCCCGCTCCCGCTTATGGAAAGTCGCCTTGCAGCAACTGGCCGACGAGACGAAGTTGAAGCTGGCGGTCTGCCATTTCCCGCCCGGCACGAGCAAGTGGAACAAGATCGAGCATCGCCTGTTCTGCTATATCACGGGCAACTGGAGGGGCCAGCCTCTGGTCAGCCATCAGGCGATTGTGAGCCTCATTGCCGCGACCACGACCACCAGCGGACTGGTCGTGAGGGCCGCTTTGGACACGAACACCTACGAGACCGGCATCAAAGTTACAGATTCCGACTTGGCCAAGCTGCGACTAACGCCAGCACGCTTCCACGGGGATTGGAACTACACCATCAGTCCCCGTCGAATGTAATTTGACGAAGTTATTTTCGCGCGGCTCCTAAATGCGAAGGAAGAGAGGGTGGGAGAGGGAGCGTGAGGGAGAGGGCGGGAGAGAAAACTTGAGGCTTGATGGTGTCCCTCCCGCCCTCTCCCTCACCCTGCGATGATCGGGAAAACTGACTACCGCGAAGGCACTTCGACGATCCCCCTTGCGAAATCTTGGTCCGCCGCTAGATTGCGTTCGCTTTACCCCAAGTCTCACGGCCCCAAGTCCAGAAGGGCAGGAACAGATGCGATCGGACACTAGAACTTCATCGTGCGATTGGCGAGCCGGTGCGCGGGCGCTCGCGTCGATGGTACTCTGCGCGGCCGCGGCGACCTTGATCATGCCTTCGATCACCCGAGGGGCGGCGGCGCCGGTGTGGTTCGATCCGGCTACGATGTCGGGTTACAAAACCGATGTGGCGGATTTCTATCAGCACCAGTTTCTGGCCGGGAATCCCGGAGGCGTGAGCGGCTGGGAAGGCCTCGGCGGCTGGTGCCGTCCCACCGCTCTCGTTGACGCGCTCTACACGTATGCCGTCAACGGCTACCCCAATCTCCTGCCGGTCGGAATCAATCAGCTCAACAACTGGCAGAACGCCTCCGGCACGGCTATCGCCGCTCTGCGCAACGTCCAGGGGCAAGGCGTCAACGCGTTCCTGGCCTCCAGCGGGTATGGCTTCGCTAAAGGGCCCGGCATCGGAAAGGGGTTGGTCTTCAACCAGTTCTACGTCAATCAGACCAGCGGTGCGGTTACCTACGTCTCGGCCAGCGGCGCGCGGCAGAACGTTCCGGGGACGGCGTTTGATCTGATCAGCCGAGCCCTGCTTCGCAACGAGGACGTGATGGTTCGCCTGGGGGACACTCAGCCCTTCAACCCGCCGGCCCGGACCCGGTTTCCTAATCACTGGTGGGCCGGGCCGAACCTATATGGGGGCAATTTCCATTACGTCGATGCCGCAGGCGTCGATGTCGCCAACCAGCGCCTGTATTTTGCCGACCCCGATTCCAATAAAGGGAGCGGCGACGCCAACGCCGGTTGGAACGGCACGGCCAAGGATGCCCGGGTGGCCGCGATCCGCTACGGCGCTGCCGACCCGGTCCCGGTGGCGCCGCGCGGGGCCAATATCACTGACCCGCCGCCCAACGCCGAGAACTTCTATTCCAACATCGCGGTCGACGCGGCCAAGGGTTTCCAGTTCATGTCCGCCGATCGTTACAACGGCGACAAGATCACCATGGTCGAGACCATCGCGCCGGTGGTGGCGGCCAAGCGCGCCCGCCCCCAGGTCGCTGCCGCTCGCATGGTCAGCCCCGCCGCCGACACCGTCAACACGCTCGACGTGCAATCCGAGCTGGGCGACAACGTCGACAAAATCCTCTTTTACCCCCTGGCCGACCCGATTAGCGGCGGCACCGACACGCTCGCCGGAGGCGGCAGCTTCACCGAACATAACGTCGCCGCCAACGCCCCCGATCCGCTGGGCGACACTCACAGCTTCGGCGGCATCGAGTTCGACCAGTCCGGATCAACCGGTTTGGGGCCCGGCGTCATGGATACCGCCACGCTCGACACCAACGGCGACTTCAACGCCTTCGACGTTCTTCTTCACGACAGCGTCACCGGCCAATGGAGCGTCGAAGCCCTCAACGCCCCCGAAGACGGCTTCGGCGACCAGCAAGTCCCCGAGCCGGGGGCGCTGGCGCTGCTTGCCCTGGCCGCGTTGGCCGTCAGATGGAGCAGACGAACCGCCCCCGGTCTTTGAAATCTCCTCGCGCTGTAGCACGCGCCAAACGCGTGCCTCATCAGCCGTTCCATGCTAGGCTTATTCTGTGAGGAAGCCTGTATGACTGTGAGCATTTCACTCCCACCTGAGACCGAAGCCAAGCTTCGCGAGCAGGCCGCAGTCACTGGCAAGGACATTCCGACGCTCGTCCGAGAAGCGTTGGAGGAAAAGTTGGCCGACGACGTGGGGACCAAAGGTCCGGCCGACATTGCCTACGATCAGTGGGTCGCCGAGTTTGATGCGTGGGTCGCGAGTCACAAGCCGGTCGGCCACTTCGTGGATGACAGCCGCGAGAGCATCTACGCCGGGCGCGGTGAATGAATATACTCGTCGACACCAATCTTCTTATTCGCTCGCTTCAACCCGACAATCCGCACTTCCGGCCGGCCACGGACGCTATTCGCCGACTGCGCAAGACAGACCGCCTTTGCGTCACGCCTCAGAACCTTTACGAGCTTTGGGCCGTCCGCACCCGACCGGCTGGCCAAAATGGGCTCGGTATGAGGACGACGGACGCTCATGTGGAGCTCGCCAAATCGCGCTCGCTCTTCACCTTCCTTCCGGATACGCCGAACGTCTACCATGAATGGGAGCGGTTAGTCGTTCAACACGGTGCAGAGGGCAAGAACACCCATGACACGCGGCTCGTCGCCGCAATGAACGTCCACGCAATCACCTTCTCACCTTCAACGTCGCAGACTTTTCCCGCTACACCGGCATCCAGGTCGTAAATCCAACGCGATGAGCCGGCAAGACGATTTCGGCGACCAGCAAGTCCGCGAGCCGGGGGCGGTGGCCGTGTTGTCCGTCGCCGCTCTACGGCTGCGACGGCGCCGAGCACAGACAGGACGCGAATACCGGCATCCCGCTTGATTTGATCACAAGCTGTGTCCCGGTGGATTCTAGTCGGTGAGAACTCATGCGGGTTCCCGTCCGCTTGACGCCAGATGCGGTGACGGGGTATGGTTTTCACTGTCATGGATCGCCATGGGGACGACGGTCGTTTCTCAGGGGGCCGAAAACAGACATGAGCCATCCCTGGTGAACACCGCCCCGCTACGGCGCACCGGCTCTGGCAGAGGAAGGCGGCAATGACTGCAAACACTTTTGTAACGGGATTCCTGGCGGGGCTGCTGTGCGCGGTGGTCGCCCGGGCGGATACGCTCGTCGCGGACACCGGCTAGCAAATCTTGGACGGCTTCGGCGGCCCGACTGGCACTTATGAATCATCTGTGTATCGAACCGCGGCTGGAACGCTGGATTTCCGTTTCACTTGGACCAGCCCAACCGACGGACCGAACTACCAGGACTATGTCGAGGTCACGGACTTCACCGGTTTCAGCGTATCCGGACAGCCATCGATCGATACAAGCCAGCTTTTTCGCTACACTCCGATCCCTGGGGCAATACTTATAGGTGGCGGATTTTTTGGTGCATCGATACTACCGCACACGAATGCCACAGAGTTCGACCGCAACGGGGGGTTCGACGTTTTCGTGGACTTCCGGATTGATGTAAGGGGGACCGGCGGGCGGTCTTTTGAGCCCGTCGTGCCAGCCCCGCTCCCGTCTGCGGAGTGTGGGGGCGCGGTTGCGTTGGGCGCGCTGGGTGCAACGAGGCTCATTCGGCACGCCGGCCGGCGGCTTAAAAGGCGGCCGTGTTCAGCATGACGCCTATCTTCGTCCGCGGCGACTGTCTCGAATCCTCCGACGCTGCCGACGTCTGTTCATCGCCTCGAAGCCCGCACTCTTGCTCTGGCGACGTTCGCAAGCAGGCCGTTCACAACCGTTGTGGTGGGCGGCGGAAGCGTGTGGCCGTAGTTCCGCGCGAGGAGGACCAGGTCCTTGAAGTCCACTTGTCCATCCGCGTCGAGGTCCCCGTCGGCCGCGAGCCCCGGCTGATTGAAGTGCCGGGCCAGGATGACCAGGTCTTTGAAATCGACTGAGCGGTCGTGGTTGACGTCGCCGGCGAGGACGAAAAAGTTAAACGTGTAATCGGTGCCCCCCACCCCGTTGCCGCTGCCGTCCAGCGGGTTCCCGGCGAAATCGAGCTGCGTGTAGGAAACGGTAGCGACGTAATTCCCGTCCGCAAGCTTCTCGTCCATGTTGATGGTGACCGTGTTGCCCGAGACGGTGTAATCGGTGAACTGGCCACGGGACGGATAGGTCCGCCCGGTTGTGAGATTCTCAAGCGTCAGGGCGCCCGGATCGGCGGTCCAGGTCATGTCCTTGTTGTAAGTGAGCGTAATGGTCTGGTAAAACTCGCCGCGCCATGCGCCGGCGTCGGCATACGAAGCGCGCACCGTTGGTGGCGACGTGTCCGTGATCACCGGTACGGCCGGAGAAAGCTCGCTGGTGTTTCCCGGCTCGGGGCCGCCGCTCAGTCGGGTGGCGGTGGCTGTAATGTACGTGCCCGCCGGCAGCGGGTGGGGATACAGGAGATAGAGACCGACGGCGGTACCAAGATAAGTCTTGGCCTGCCCCGGGATCCCGCCAACGGGGCTGGCAAAGAACTCAATCGCGTAACTGAAATCCGGCTGCGCGTCTAGCCTGGCTAGGAGGCCGGTTCCTGTCGAGCCGGCGATGGCGCTGACGATCGTGGGGTAGTCCTGGAGGAAGTTTGGCCCGTCGGCGACGCCGCCGGGATGGTTCGGGGTCGGCCCGTCGCCGCCGAGATCGATGCCGATTCCGCCATTGGAGAAGATCGAGTCGGCCGATACTTGGTCGCCGTAGATGTTGCCGACGATGCTGACGCCGGCGCCTCTGTTGAAAGCGATGATGTTGCGGCCGATCGTATCGTAGTACGCTTCAATGAGGATGCCGTTGCCGCTGTTTGGCAGTGGGCTTTGCCCGCTCGAGTCGGTGCCGATGTAACAATCGAGGACGTGGTCCCAGTTCCCGGCGAGGACCACGCCATCGCCGGGAAATGCGCTGACGATCACGCCCTCGAGGATGCTGTTCTGGGCAACAAGGGTGCCAGGCGGGTTGGCCAATGTAATCCCATTGGTCCCGGCCGGTGCCTTATCCCCGTTGATCTCGATCAGCGGCTTGCCCTGATATCCCGGCTGGGTTGTGGCGTCGACAGTCACCTGATCGGTGATGGCCGGAAGCGGCGTGTGCGGGCGGATGATGTGAACGCCCGCGCCGGGGATCGCGAAATTGATCGTGTCGGGGCCGCCATTGGCGTCGGCGTCCTGGATTGCCTGCCGGAGAGAACCAGGCCCCGCATCGTCGGCGTTCGTTACCATGTATGCGCTGAGCAGCACGCGCGATTCCAGCCGATGAACAAAGCTCCGAACAGAAATTCCGGCCGACCGAGTGCGTCGGTGACTTGCCGGGTGTTGACGGTTGGCCGTCCCGAACGGGGATCGTGTCCTCGTCTGCATGATCTCTCCTTCCTGTGTGAACGACAGGTTACTCGCGAGCATCAGAATACGGGACGCGCGGCGCAATGGTCAACCCGAATCCCCGATCGATGGGAACGCTACTTTCCGTGTTGTCGCTGACCATCCCCGTCGACGGTGCTGACGACCTCGAACAGGGCCGTGATGGAGTTGGGGATGGATCGCGGCCGCCCGGTCGTCAGGTCGACGAAGACCCAGTCGGTCTCCCCCCGCGCCAGCACCTCGCCGCGGGGGGTGGACGAGAACGGGGACGCAGCTAGTAAAAAACTAGCTGCGTCCCCGTTCATCTCCTGGGTCCGGACGAACTCGTACTTGCGCAGGGAGAAGGCGCGGCGGAAGTCGGCGACCCACGTGCGGACGGTGATCCGATCGCCCGCGAAGGCGGGGCGCAGGTACTGGATGTGATGCGAGCGGACCACCCAAGTCGCGCCGACCTGCTTCGTGGCGGCGGTGCAGCCCGCGGCGTCGGAATGGGAAACCGCCGCCTCCTGCATCCAGCGGACGAACTCGATATTGTTCACATGACCGTTGGCATCGATCGCCGATTCCGCGACCGCGATCTGGCAGGTATGGATCTGTGCCATGTGATCCGGCTATTCGAGCGGCCGCTTGAAGCAGGGCCGGCCCGCGCAGCAGGCATGCGGGTGGGCGAGGTTGTCGTCGGGGCCGGCGGTGGCCATGGTCTGGAGACACCAGTAGACGGCGGTTGTCGAGTCGCCGGTTTGCCAGTCGTTGCCGGTGCTGGTGTAGGTGCCGAAGAAGGTCTTGGTGCGAAGCATGCGGCAGACGCCGTGCGGCCCCGGGTCGAGCTCGACGCTCATGCGCGGCCTCCTTCGCCGGAAGCGGCGGCAAGCAGCGCGCGGCGGATCAGGACCTCGAACAGCGGGACCTTGTAGGCGTTGTTCGCCAGCGGCTCGGCGTCCTTCATCGCGGCGCGGGCCGCGGCCCGGGCGAGGGCCTCGTCGATCCGCTTGCCGGCCACGATCGCCTCAGCCTCCCTGGCGCGGTGCGGCACCGGGGAGGCGGCGCCCAGCACGATCGACGCGCGCCGGCAGCGCTGGCCGTCCCGCTCCATCACCACCGCGACCTCCGCGATCGGCCAGTCCTGCGACTCCCTTTCCCCTTGCTTGCTGTAAACCGCTCGCGTCTGCGGCGCGGGGGCGGGCACGCGGATCTCGGTAATCATCTCGCCGGCGCCGAGTCTGTTCTCGCGGAGCACGTCCGCGTCGGGGAGGATGAAGAACTCCTCGATCGGGACTTGGCGCGTGCCCTTGGCGCTGATCAACTCGAGCGTCGCGCCGTAGGCGACGAGGGCCGTGGCCGTGGCGGACGGGTGAACGATGGCGCAGGGGCTGTTGTCGAAGATCGCGTGGTACTGGTTCTCGCCATGCTGGGCGTAGCAGAGGTCACCTCCCTTTTTCTTGCAGTGAAATTGCTCGTTGCGGAAGTACCAGCAGCGGGGCCGCTGGACGATGTTGCCGCCGATCGTGGCCATGTTGCGGATCTGCGGAGTGGCGGCGTTGCCCGCGGCGTCGGCCAGCGCGGTGTACCGCCGGCGGACGATCGGGTCCTCGTCGAGCCGGGCGAGCGGCACCATGGGCCCGATACGCAAGCCAGTCTTCTCGTCGTCCTCGATGCGATCGAGGCCGGGGATGTTGCGGAGGTTGACCAGGCGTTTGGGGGCGATCAGGTGCTCTTTGAGCAGGTCGAGCAGGTCGACGCCGCCGGCCTTGAGCACGGAACCATCGCCAAGCTGTGCGATCGCCTGGTCGACGCTGGAGGCTTCGGTCCATTCGAAGGCGTTCATGATCAGGCCCTCCTGTCGTTGTGGGCGGAGGCGAGCGCCGCCAGGACGCGCGCGGGGGTCATCGGCAGCTCGCGGACGCGGACGCCGATGGCGTTGTAGACGGCGTTGGCGATGGCCGCCGACGTGGCGACCGTCGACGGCTCCCCTATTCCGGCGGCGTCCGTCGAGCTGCGGCCCCAGTATTCCTCGATCAGCAGCGGCTCGATCCTGGGCACCTCCATGGCGCCGGCGACCTTGTACTGCTCGAGGTTGGCGTTGACCATTCGGCCGGTGCGGCGGTCGAGGATCCGGTCCTCGTACAGCGCGTAGCTGAGGCCCTGGATGACGCCCCCATTGATCTGGCTCTCCAGCGCCAGCGGGTTGATCGGGCGGCCGCAGTCGTGGACCGCGACGACCCGCTCGACCGTGATGTGCCCCGTCTCGACATCGACGGCCACCTCGGCAAACTGCACGCCGCCGGTAGCGCCGCGGACGTTCTTTCCTTCGGCATCCTTATATTCGTCGCGCCGGCGTGCTCGGGCGGCGACGTCCTCCGTCTGCATCTTCCGACAGGCGGCGCGGAACGAGATCGCCTTGGCCGGATCGCTCCGTGGAAATATCCTGCCGTCGGAAAAGATCAAGTCGTCGGGTTGCACGCCCAAGGCGGGGGCGATTTCGGACGCCAGTTGCCGCCCCGCGCGCCAGGCGGATTCGCGAGCCGGAGGGGTGATGGAACCGGTGGTGACGCTGCCGCCGGACGCCGGCCCGACGGGAAAGGCGGTGTCGCCAATCTTTATGTTGATGTCGCCCGGCCGCAGCCCGAGTTCCTCGGCCACGACCTGGGCGAGCGCGGTGCGGATGCCGCCGCCTATGTCCTGCACTCCCGACAGCAATTCGACCGATCCGTCTTTGGTGATGCGGACCTCGCAGTTGGAGTCTTTGCTGGTGAAGCGGTACCAGATGGATTGGGCCACGCCCATGCCGCGTTTGACCGGGCCGGGATCGGCGCCGGGCGGTCGGCGCTTGTCCCAGCCGAAGTGCTTGGCGCCGATGCGGCGTTCCTCGCGGTGGGCGTCGCTGCGTTCGCCGCCCACGTCGATCTTGTCGCGCAGGGCCAGCGGGTCGATGTCGAGCTTGTGTGCCAGCTCGTCGATCGCTTGCTCGAAGGCGAAGACCCCCTGCGGATGCCCGGGCGCGCGGAAGGCGGCGGCGGGGCCGGCGTGCGTGAAGACGTCGTACTCCTCGGTCAGGACCGCCGGGCAGGGATAGAGGCCCCTGGCCGGTCCGCCAGTCCCGGCGCCCGTGCCTACCCCCGCCGTCCCGTAGCTGTAAAGGTGAATAGCGGTCAGCGTCCCATTCTTCTTCGCCCCAAGACGAATCTTCTGCACGGAGTTGGGCCGGTTGCCGACCGACAGGTGCTCGTCCTTGCGGGTGAGCATCAGCTTGACGGGCGCGCCGGCCTCCCTGGACAAATGGGTCGCCATCACTCCGAAGTTCCCCGCGCCGAACTTCGCGCCGAACCCTCCGCCCATGAACTCGGTGATCACGCGGACCTTGCTCTTGGGCAGGCCAAAGACCTCGGCCAGCTCGTCGCGGACGCTGCCTGTGCCCTGGGTGGAGGCGTAGACGGTGAGCATCTCGGGCTTCCAGTCGGCGACGACGCCGTGCGTCTCCAGCGCGCTGTGCGTCTGCACCTGCGTGCGATATTCGGTTTCGATGACGACGTCGGAGTCGGCCAGGGCCTTCTCGATATTGACGTCTTTGGTGCCGTCGATGACAGGGCCGCGGACGTTGCCCTTCTGGGGCACGCCGCTGGGCCCTCCGCCGCCCCCGGCCGTTCCGGCCTGCTCGGCCTGGGCCTCGAATACGATGGGTGCATCCGGCTCGCGGGCCTTGTCGACGTCGACGACGAATGGGAGGACCTCGTAATCGATTTTCACCAGGCGGGCCGCTTCGTCGGCGGATGACTGACTGGCCGCCGCGATCCCGGCGATCGGCTGCCCGGCGAACCGCACCAGCGGGTACTTGTCCTTCTCCTCACCCTTCACCTGGGCGATGTCCGTCAGCTTTTCGAGGATGTGGATCGCCCTGACGCCCGGGTAGCGCTGGGCGGCGGAGGTGTCGATGCCGCGGATGCGGGCGTGGGGATGGGGCGAAGTAATCATGACCCCATACAACATGCCGGGCAGATTCACGTCGGCGGTATATTTCGCCGCCCCGGTCACCTTCAGCCGGCCGTCCACGCGGGGCGTCGGCTTGCCGATCGATTTCAGCTCGGAGTTGGGGGGCAGCGGCGGAGGCTCGTCGGCCGCCGCCAGCCGCGGCGCTTCCGCAAGGGCCGCGCCCGGAATTCCCACCGGGACCTTCATCTCGTGCATGACCGGCTGCGCCGCGGGGGCGTCCTTTTGTTTCGTTTGCTCAGCCATTGGTTCACGCTCCCTTCTTATGGGCCATTGCCTTGGCGGCAGCCAGGGTGGCGTCGAACACCTTCGGATATGTGCCGCAGCGGCAGAGGTTCCCTCGAACCGCGTTGCGCACGTCCCCAAACGTCGGGTTGGAGTTTCGCTCGAGGAGGCCGGCACAACTCATCAGCATGCCGGGCGTGCAGAAGCCGCATTGCAGCGCATCGTGCTCGATGAACGCCGCCTGCACCGGATGAAGCTCTTCGCCATCGGCCAGTCCTTCGATGGTCTTCACCTGGCGGCGGCCGACGTCGATCGCCAGCGTCATGCAGGAGCAGACCGGCGTGCCGTCGAGAAAGACGGTACACGCGGAGCATGCCCCACGGTCACAGACGACTTTCGTGCCGGTCAGGTCGAGCTCGTCGCGCAAGACTTGGGCGAGCGTGGCCCGCGGCTCGGCCTCGACGCGGGGGGCCTTTCGGTGGAGTCGCAACGTCAGCGCGACAGCGCCAGGCCCGGTGACGCGAGGCTCGCCGGCCTTCGCCTGCGCCTCCGCGATGCCGGCCAGCGTGCCGTCCAGAAGAACGGTGCTGGCGGCCGACACTCCAGCCCCCTTGAGAAACCCGCGGCGGGATAACCCGGAGCGGGTACTGTCCGGTTTGCCCTGATCTGGATGGTCCATGATCGCCTCCATTGCCTCGCGCCGCTGTGAGCGGCGCTGCCACACTCGCAGGACACATTCATAGTCTTGTGGAGTGTCGATATCCACCCGCACCGCGGGGTCATCGACGGGGACTTGCGCTATCTCATTCGGATCGCGATCGAGGAGGGCCTTGAGGGTCTGGTTGCTGTGGAGCGCGAGCAGTTCCGGTATGCATCGCGATGAGAACACGATCGGGTGGCCGCGGCGGCCCTCGTAGGTCGGCGCCACGATTAACGCGCCCGTGCGCCGCCACGTATCGGCCAGGAGTCGAATCGTGGAGGGCTTCACCACCGGCTGATCTCCGAGGGCCAGGACGAACGCGCCAGCATCGGTCGGCAGCGCACGCACGCCGGCCTGGACGGAGGAGAGCATCTCCCCCTGCTCGTACGCCTCGTTGTACGCGAAGCGGACGTCGAGGTCAGCCAAGGCGCTTCTGACTCGCTCCGATTGGTGACCGGTTACGACGACAACGGGTCCGATGCCGCCGACTGACTGAATCGATTCCACCCCGCGGGCCACCATCGGCGCGCCGCCCAGCGGCAGCAGCGGCTTGAACTGACCCATGCGCGTCGATAGTCCCGCCGCGAGCACCACCGCGGCGACGGTGGTTGAATCCGGCACAATGGAACGATCATCAGTTCGCATTGGCTGCCACCGGCACTTCGGCGGCGGCGTGGGCCGCCGGCTCCTCCTTCGGGGTCTCGGACGCGCGACGTTTGGCCCGCTCCTGGATGACTTGTCCCAGAATGCTGACGGCAATCTCCTCCGGCGTCTCGGCGCCGATCTCCAGGCCGATCGGGGAGTGCACTCGCGCCAGTTGCTCTTCGCCGACCCCCTGGGCGCGAAGCTCGTCGTAAACCGCCTGGCGCTTTTTGAGGCTGCCGATCATGCCGATATAGGCGGCGGGCGAATCGATGACCCGCCGCAGCGCCGCGCCGTCGGTGACAAAGCTCTTGCTGACCAACACAACATAGGTGCGCGAATCCGGCACGGACAAGCCGGCGAAATCGGGCGGGAGGTGCAACACCGCTTCCACGTTGGGGTAATCAAAGTCTTCGGCCCGAGAGAATTCTTCCCTGTCGTCGGCGACCAATATCGAGAAATCCAGAAGGGATGCGGCCTTGGCGAGCGCGCGCCCGCAGTGCCCCCCGCCCAGGATCATGAGTCGTTCCGGTGGCATGACCACCTCCAGAAAAACGTCGGCGTGGCCCCCGCAGACAGCGCCGAAGGCATCGTCACAGGTACCCTTGGGATTAAACGAATAGCTGCGGGTTTTAGACTTGCCCGCTCTCAGAGCGGCTAAGGCGTCGCGTATGACCAGGAGTTCAAAGATCCCGCCGCCGACGCTGCCGCGGGTCCTGCGGTCGGGATGGATCAACATCTTGGTTCCGCACCGCCGCGGGACCGACCCCCCATCGCTCACGACAGTGGCGATCACCACCGGCCGCCGCCCCCTCAGCTCGCCGGCGACTTGCTCCCAGAGGCTGTCTGTCGCCTGTGCCACAGGAACTCTCAGGCCTACTTCGCCACGTTCTTGGCCTTGGCACTCAAGGTCTTGTGGACCTTAGGCGGGCGGCCGCGATTGTCAACGAAGCGATACTCGAACGTCTGGACCCAAAGCCAGACGGTGGCATACGGCCGCTTCAGCTTTCGGGCGACGGTGCCGATGTCCAGTCCCGGCTTCAGCTTGGAAAGTCGATCGAACCAGCGCTGCCGCCTCGGCGTGCGCTGCATCCCCGGCGGCCAAACCAAAGTGTGGCCGCCCGCTGGTGCCTGCCTTGTCGCTGGAGATGGCTTGAGCATGAGTGCACTCCTTGGATTCCGTCAATCGCTCGTGCCCAGGCCCCGCGCCGGCTCAGCGGCCCCGGACACTTACCGTGGACAATACCGCGCGCGAGGCGCGATGTCAAAAGATTGTCGCGAAGGCAGTTTGGAGGCGGACCCGCCTGACACAGCCCAGCTCTAACTTCTAGACGTTGACGGAATCTCGCGAGCCGCCGTACTCTGGCGGTTCGGAGTGAGCGATTGCGCGAATTGTTCTGCGTGACCCGTGATACGATGCGCCAAGATGTCCCAGCCCGCCGCGGCCGTCGCACGGGCTTAGCGAGTTGCCCAACCGTCGCCGAGTCGCTGGAGAAGCGGCGACTTCTGTCCGTCTATTTCGTCTCCAACAGCGGGTCAGATACCAACGCGGGTACCCTTGTACGGCCGTTCGCCACCATCCAGCAGGCGGCGAGCATCGCCGAGCCGGGCGATACCGTGTTTGTCCGAGGGGGAACTTACCATGAGACGGTGACGCCTTCCCATTCGGGGACTGCATCGGCGCCCATCGTCTTCGAGCCGTACAACGGCGAATCCGTTACTCTCACCGGCGCCGACCCCGTCGGCGGCTGGGCCGGTTATCGGGGTCCCATCTTTCAGGCCGCTCAACCCTGGGACCTGGGCGGGGGGAACAATCAGGTGTTCGTGGATGGGGTGATGGTCAACGAGGCTCGCTGGCCCAACGCCGGCGGAGACCTGTTTCATCCGGCTACCGTGACAGCCGACACGATCGCCAGCAGCGTTTCGCCTGCCGGTCCGTTTGGCGGCGTCGCCACCGCGACCATCACCTCCTCGTCCCTCACACAAGCCGCCGGCGCATTAGATGGCGCGACCATCCACATCGCCCCCGGGGAAGGGTGGGTCTGGCAGACGGGGACCGTCATCGATTCCCAGCCGGGGCAACTGACCTATCAATACACGCAGCTCAATACCAGCTACCAGATCCCGCGCGACGGCAACCGGTTCTACCTCACCGGCCAACTCCAGATGCTGGATTCGCCCGGCGAATGGTTCCACGACTCGGCCAGCGGGACGCTCTACCTGTGGACGCCACAGGGCGACAGCCCTGGCGCTCACGACGTCGAAGCCAAACACCGGCTGTTTGCGTTCGACCTGAGCGGGCTGTCGTACATTACCGTCCGCGGGTTCAACCTGTTTGCCGCGACGATCGACACCAGTGCCTCGTCGCACGACATCACGCTTAGCAACCTCGACGCGCGATACGTGTCGCAGGCGACGATCGACCCCAACCCATTCGCCACCAAGCTCGTCCCGCCGACCACCGGCATCCTGCTGGCCGGCACGAACATCAGCCTTCGGGACAGCACGATCGCTTTCAGCACCGGCAACGGGGTCGCATTGGCAGGCAGCGGCGACACCGTCCAGAACTGCTTCATCCACGACATCGACTATGCCGGCGGCGACGAGGCCGCGATCCTCATCCGCGGCGATAACAACCAGGTCCTTTACAACACCATCTGGAACACGGGCCGCAACGGCATCACCAACTATTTTTCCGCCGGCGATCGCATTCTCAACAACGTGGTTCACGACTTCGGCCTGCTGACCAGCGACGCGGGCGGCATCTACACCTGGAAAACCGCCGGCGCCGGCACCGAGATCGCCTACAACGATGTCTTCAGCGGCCACGCCGGCGGGTTTGGGAACACCGCCATCTTTCTGGACAACGGCGGCGACAACTTCCTCGTTCACCACAACGTCGCCTGGAACGTCGACAGCGCCCTCAAGCTCAGCGCCCCCGCCTACGACGACCAGGTCTACAACAACACGCTGGTCGGCACGACCTTCAGCCTCGGGTCCAATTATCCGCCCGACATGACCGGGTCGGTGGTGGAGAACAACGTCCTCGACGGCCCGATCTATTGGGGCCCGGGCGTTATGCAGCAGCACAACCTGACCGGCGGCGATCCGGGATTTGCCAACCCCGCCGCCGGCGATTACCAGCTCGCCGCCGGCTCATCCGCCATCGATGCCGGTATGGTCATCCCACCTTATACCGATGGGTATGCCGGGTCTGCCCCGGACATCGGCGCCTACGAGTTCGGTCGGGCGCCCTTCAGCGGCGGTGCGACGGTGGTGAATACGCCCGTCTTCACGGCACAAGGCAGCCCGCTGCCGGCCCAAACGACGCCACCCGCGTCAGCCCCGCGCAGCGCCTTTGCGACGATCCCCGCGGCGTCGTTCGATGCGATGTCGGCAATACAAGTGGAGTCGGGCGGCGCCGTGTCAGCCGGGATGGGAGGCTGGCTGCGCTTTTCCAATCTCGATTTTGGCGCCGGCGCGAAGCTGCTGCAAATGAACCTGGCCGTCACCGGCCGGGCGCGCGGGCTGCGGATTCAAGTGCGGCTGGACAGCATCGCCGGCCCGGTCCTCGCCACACTCACCCCGCACGGGGGCGCCTTCCATCTTCAGTCCGCCCGCACCCGCGCCGCCGCCGGACTCCATACCTTATATGCCCTGGTGATCGGCCGCAGTGGACGGCTTGAGGTCGATTGGCTCATGTTCGTCCCCGCTCCTCAGCGTGCCGTGCGACACCACTCTGCCGGATGACCGGCGAGCACGCGGCGGGCGGCGTCCCTCAGGTCCGTCGCGACCTCGTTGGCGAAGCGGAAGTCCTGGTCGCGGGTGTATTGCGACGGCACCGCGATGACGTACGCGCCGGCCCGCCGGGCGGCCTGGGCGCCGTTGGAGGAATCTTCCAGCACGAAACACTCGGCCGGCGGTGCGCCAAGCTTCCGGGCCGCCTTGAGGTAGATCTCCGGGTCGGGCTTGCCGTGCTGCACTCCGTCGGACGTCTGCACGGCGTCGAAAAACCGCTCGATCTCGAGCTTTCGAAGGACGATCTCCACCAGCCGCATCGGCGCACTGGTCGCGATCCCCAGGCGGTATCCCGGCTTCACCTGCGCCAGCACCTCCAGCAACCCCGGCATCGCGTCCACGCCGCGCTCCAGCGCCCGCTGCACGCGGGCCTCGCGAATCTCGTGCAGTTCCCGCGGCGATTGCGCCAGCCCCAACTCCGTGGCAAACAACGCCACCGAATCGATCGGCGAGCGGCCCATCATTCGCCCCAACGTCTGATCGCTCACCTCCTTGCCGTACTCCCGCGCCAGCTCCCGCCCCACCGCCCAGTAGATCTTCTCGCTGTCGATCATCAGCCCGTCCATGTCGAAAATCACTGCAAGCATGGGCGGGCAGGATACAGCCGAGCGAGAGCGATGACGAGCAACAACCGCCGCATCTCCAAGCGTAGGTCGAAGTTGGCGATCGGCGGGCTCAGCCCTGATTCACCACCGCATCGTCCATCATGCCCCGCAAGCAGGGACGGCCACGCGACGAAGGAGTGCTGCGCACGCGGACTTGTGTGGAAGTGGGTGAACGATAGGACGGCCTGCATCAGCACGTTGACCGCCGACCGGCAGCAACTGGTCAATGATTTGACGGCCATGCAGACCCCCCAGGCGTAGCGACTCAATACCGATGATTCGAGCTCGCCGGCGCCGGCCGCCGCCCGGACGGCGCAGGCGTTTCTGTGGTACAAGCTCACCAAAGGCCGCCTACTCGGATGGGTGCTGCGGACCCTCACCTTCGCCTACACGGGCGGAACGATTGCCTACCTCCTCTTGGCCTCGTGAAGCCGGGGGCCGGCCCGCGCATCCCGCCGGCAGCGATTTTATCTACCGCGACGATTGTGCAGGTTGGAGAAGGAGCGCAGTTACAAATCGCGATATATCCGCCGATAAGGATAAGGGGGCGATATGAACGATTACATGGGCCTGTTGCACGAGGCGATTCAGGGCCGTCAAGCGGCGGTGCTGACCGCGCCGGCGGAAAAGACCACAGAGGACGTGCCGTTGCGCTTCGTCGCCGACGCTCATGCCGAGGGGTTTGACGCCTTGTGGGCGGAGGTGCTTACGGGCGAGATCGCGGTGCTTGAACAGCTCATGACTACAAGTTCGAGCGGGCAGGTCCTGTTTAACGCTGGTGAAATGCAGGTGTCGTTCGCGACGACGCCATTGGCCATCCGGCGTGCGCTGCTCCGCGGCCCCCGCGTGTTGCTGGACTGGCCGGCCGCGGTGAAAGTCGCCGAACGGCGCCGCGGCGCGCGAGAAACAATCCTTGACGACATCGGCGTCAGTGTGCGGGCGGAACAGCCGGCTCGGCTGAACTGCGTCCCGATGACGCTGTACGATTTGAGCCCCACCGGCGCCGGCCTGCTATGCCCGGGCGGCCCGATGCCGCTCCAACTGCGGCCGGGGGAGGAGCTGCGAATCTGCATCTCGGTTGGGGGGACGGATCATCTGATAGCCGGCCGGTACTGTCATACCCGGACCCTTCCGAGCGGCAGCGCGCTGGTTGGCGTCGCGTTCGTCGCGGGTCAGGAGCTGAACGAGCTATCCAATCCGGGCTTATTCGCGGTCATCGAGCTGCTGCGCGATCGGAGGATCCGCCGCTCGATGGGATCTGCTTTTGGCAGCCGTGCTCCATAACGCCGCCAAATCGTGGCGGAACCCTCAGAAGCAGGTTTCGTGATTCACCGCCGAGGCGCACTGGCAACCCGGGCAAGAATGACGAGACTCGAAACTCGAATGACGAATCAAGCTCGAAATTCGAAATCCGAATGACGAAGCGAATATCCCGTCTGACAGCCAGGCGGCTGGCGATCCGTGGATCCACGGGATTCGTCATTCGAGCTTCGGATATGATTCGTCATTCGAATTTCGTGATTCGAACTTTCTACGCGGTGTCCTCCGCCTCTTAGCGGTGAATAGTTGGGGCTAGTCCGCGCCGCTTTCCGGCGCCGAAGCCGGGTCCTGGGGCTCTCCCGGCTCCGGCTCATTAAAGACAATCTCGCCGCCCAGGCGGTAAGCATCCTCGGGCATCCGTTGGCAGCAGACCACGCGCACGAGAACGGACATCTGCATCGGTCCGGCCTCGACCCGAAGACGGCAGAGCGTGCCCGGCTCGATAGGCGTTGACGACTCGAAGCCCAGGCCCAGCAGCGACACGTCCTTTAACATGACACGTTGCGGGGACGTTTCCCGGTCGTCGCGGAAGAGGAGTGCCTGCGTGATGAGCGGCTGGCGGCGCGCCCTGCGCCGGTCCGCCGGCGAACCCGCCGCCCTGCTTGCAGAATTGTCCATTTCCCTCGTATCGGCCCATCTTGGGTTTATTCTCGATTCGAGTCCCCCTGAGAGCGAACCGACGATGGCGTTACGTTCATCGAGGGCTGGCTGCCGGGCGCAGACTAAAAACCCATGTCAATGAGGACGATCGCTCCTCCAAACGGCAGCTCTACCAGTCCCACGGCCGAAGCGAACCCTGGCGTGTTTGGAGATGCGATCTGGCTTGAATCGGGGATCTCAAGCGCTGGACCCGCTGCCGACAGCAAGCGGCGGTCCTCCAGCGGCTGGCGTGCCGGGCCGTCAATCCGTGAGACGCCGGCTGGCGGTCTCACCGATCATCTCATCCCGCCATCTGAACCTCTGCGACGTTTTGCGGCGCTTTGCGGGCGTCGCACCGCCACGGGAGGCCGACTTGGGAGACAGGAAGCGCAAACTTGTTCAGGAGTTGCGCGTCGCGCGCTCCCTCGCGTTGGCCGACGATTGGGCTGAAAGCGCCGCAACTCGCTCGGTTTGCAGCTTCCGGCCGAGGTACGAGCCGAAAAACATCGCTCCCTATACTATAGGGCAAGTGGGAACATTTTTGGGACAGAGCCTCGGCGTGGCAAAGGGTTATTACGTCAGCGTTGCCGATTTGCACGGCCGATGGCAGCGTTCGGCCTAGCAGAGCGTCTGTCGCCTACGCTCGACTTTGCTGCCAATGACCTTCCACGGCAGGTTCGAAACGGCTTGGTCGATCTCCTTGGAACCCCCATCGGCCTTCAGCTCGCCAGCGGGGTATTCGCGCACATCCGGCGACCCCTCGGTCGTCACCTGCAACGAGATGCGCCCGCCTGCATCCTGGCTCTTGCTGATCGGCGTCAACTTGCATCCGAATTTGCTGTAGATCATGCCTCTCCTGGTCCACGAGTATAGCAGATTGATGGCGCCATATCTGCGAGGCGGCGTCGGAATTCCCGCAGGGTGCCTGCCTTGACACCGAACGACCTATCCGCTCGCAGGCGATGTATTGGGCCGCGTTGGAACGACCGGCGATTATGCCATTCGGCCACCTCGGCCCAGCACCAGGTACAGGATCGCCCCGAGCAGCGGCAGGAGCAGCACGACGATCACCCAGACCAGCTTCATCCCCGGATCGCCGCGGCTGTTGACGATCAGGTAGATCACGTAGATGTCGAGGATGAGCAGTAAGAGGCCGCCGAGCCCGAATCGCATGTGGGTTCTCCTTCAACGAGGATACAGGTCGGTCGAGGGCGCCACAACGTCCAAACCAGAGTTGTGATTCACGTGGGGGCATCATGGATGGGTTTTATCCGCCACTGCGCGAGCCGGGGTTCGGTCCGCGCGACCGCATGCTGCTGGTCGCAACACCCTTTCGCGTTCCCCCTTCAATTTCGCGATTTTTGATCCTCCCCCAGCCCACTGCGGCGCATTATGATCGAAGTCTCACTATCGTCGGTCTCCGGGAGGCAGAAAGTGCTTGTAACAATTCAGCGGGTCAGGACGATGGCAAGGTGGACTTCCACGATCTGGTGACTCTGGGCCGCAATTACGGCCAACCGGGAGGTTGGCTGCAAGGAAACTTCGACTGGGATCAGATCGTCGACTTCAACGATCTCGTATCGCTAGCCCGGAATTACGACCAGAGCATCAGCCCGGCCGAATTATCGCAACTCGATCCCGCCTTCCGAGCCGACGTGGAGCGGGCGTTTGCTGCCGTACCGGAGCCGTCGTGTCTGCTCTTTCTTTCGCTCGCCGAAGTGCTGGTGCGGCGTCGGCGGCCGAAGTAGTGAGGCCCATCGCGTGTCGAGGCGGCGGCGCGCTGACCCGGCACCGTCGTAACGCCGCGTATCTAATCGTCGGATGGCTCATAACTGATAGCAATGGAATACGTACAACCGCTTGTCGATCAGGGCCTGGTCGAAATATCCGAGGTTCTCGTCATCGTCGTAGGTCGATCGACTAACGGGGTAGCCCTCGTCAAGCTCGCCAACGATCCACCGCAACTCAGTTATTTCCTTAATTGCCGTCGCCTCAGCTTCCGCGAGCGTCGTCGCCTGGATCCAACAGCGGACAATCGCACCGGCAACCTCGTCGGCATAGGGATGACTGCGCCGTGGTGTGGCGTCGAACTGCAAAAAGAACATCCGGGCGTCTTCCATTGCCGCTCGCGCTCCCGTCCCCGCAACTTCCCGGCAGTTCACTTGGCGATCTCGTCGGCTACGCGCCGGCCACACTCGGGGCAGTGCCAACCAATAGCGATACCGGACGGGCCGAACAATGCTTCTGGAACGAAACGGCTCCATAGCCACACGCGATCATGTAACCATTGGCCGCTTGGGCGTTTCCTCATGCGATCCAAATCGGCTTGACTGCCGCCCGTACCCACACTGCCACCGTCGCCGTGAACAGCAGCAGCGACAGGATAGACGCGATCGTAAACAGGCGGCGAAGCACGTCGAACATTCTACCGCGCAAGGCGGCAGGCGGGGAAAGGAACAGCCGGCCGTTGGACGTGGGGCCGACTGGAACTGGCGACGTGGCGATCGCGAATCAACAGATGGCTACTTTCTCCGCTCTGGCACCGACTGACGGGAAGGCGGCAGACCGGAGAGGGTAGGATTCGCGAACCTATACCAAATTCGCAGAATTGCTCAGCAGAGTCGCAGATTTCATCCGGTAAGGGGGGCACAGTTGGGGGTAACCTGAATCTGGCCCCGGACCTTGCGACCGTCATCCCGGCGTGGCCAAAGCTCCCGACAGCGGCGCGGGATAATTCAGGAGCGGCGGGCGAGGACCGACAGCACGGCTCGCTGTAGCAAGACGAGCACGGCGGTGATTCCGACGGCTAATCCGAACAATGCGAGATTGCTCTTGTCCTCAGGTCGCAGCGCGAACGCCAGGGCAGTCGAGGCCGCCGGCGGATGAACCGCGTCGAACAGGATCATCATCGCTATAGCCGCCGCCATCGACGTACCCGCCGCGACGAACCCAGGGCCGAGCAGCGAGCACATCGCCCACCCGACACCCGCCGCCGCCATCTGGGACACGATGAGCGTGCGAACGGTGTTCGTTCTGTGCTCCGGGTCCAGGTAGATGAGAAGGGCGCTCGAGGCCAGGGACGCGCATAGCAGATGCTGTCGGCCGAGCGCCTCGAACAGGCCGAGCATCAACAGCACTGTCGCTGTGGGGAGCAGCGCAAGGAGGAATTCGTCAGCCAGGCTCAGGCGACGCTGCTTCGTCTCGCGCTCCATCTGCTTCAGGTCGTCCATCCCATGTCTCTACATACCGGCCCGATATCAGCAGCCTCAACTGCGTCCTCTATTCCAGAGATCGAATTTTTGGCGTTTTTGAAGTTTTGAACGCACTATAGTGTTAGCTCAATCAATTGGAAGGATTCTACCATGTCGTCGAAACTTTCTGGAAAGGTTGCCGTCGTGACCGGCGCGTCCAAAGGACTCGGGGCAGAAATTGCCCGCCAACTGGCTGCCGAAGGAGCTTCGGTCATCGTGAATTAAAGGAGATTCATCACGGCACCGGAACAGTATCCCAATCTTGTGATCGGAAGCGGCGCGGCAGGTAAGATCCTCTCGTGGAGCTTGGGAAACATGGGCCAAAAAACGGTCGTGGTCGAACGATCGATGGTCGGCGGCGCCTGTCCGAACGTGGCGTGTTTGCCAAGCAAAAATGTGATTTACAGCGCCAAGGCCGTTTCGCTGGTGAATCCAAAGACGGGCTTGGGAGTCGTGACCGGCGAGGTGCGTGTCGATATGGCCGCCGTCCTTCGTCGCAAACGACAGATGGTCGACGGTCTGATAAAAATCCATCTCAGCAACTTCGCGGCGAGTGGTGCCGAGCTAGTCCTTAAACAAGCGAGTCCCCCGCCCGCCTGCGCGGGGGTGTGAAGGGCGCAGGGGCTGCCGTGGCGTCGGGCTTCCGTGCCGCCGGTCCGCTGCGAGTTGTAGTTGTGGGTCGCGTGA
>Ga0073928_10003815_pt1 | contig 23172 bp, 13 predicted proteins | sample PaiPotPPA55metaG_FD_76969 | JGI IMG/M metagenome (GOLD analysis project Ga0073928, IMG submission 76969) | Iron sulfur acid spring bacterial and archeal communities from Banff, Canada, to study Microbial Dark Matter (Phase II) - Paint Pots PPA... ...
CCCCGCGTGCTGTTCGTTTCGCCCTACCCCATCTGCCCACCAGTCCATGGCGGCGCAGTCCTGATGTACAACACCCTGCGCGAACTCGCCACGCGCACCGAGGTCCACGTCATCGCCATGCTGGATCGCCCCGATCAAGCCCCCCCCCACGACGATCTGCGCCGATTCTGCGCCTCCGTCGAGTTGATCGTCCGCCCCGCCGGCCGCGTCAACAGCGCCGCCTCCATCCTGCCGCACGCTGTCCACGAATTCGCCAACGACGATCTCGACTGGCTGATCCACCGCCAGATCTATCTCCACTCGATCGATGTCCTGCAGCTCGAATACACGCCGCTCTGCCAATACGCGCGCCCCTACCGCCGCATCGCGGTGATGCTCTTCGAGCACGACGTCTATTTCCAATCGATCGCGCGCGCGCTGGCATATATGACCCCGCTTGCGGGCGCCAAGGCCCGCTTCGAATATATGCGCGCCCTGCGATTCGAGCTGCGCATGCTCCCGCGCTGCGATCACATCCAGGTCTGCACGCGCGCCAATCGCGAATATCTGGAGTCGTTCCTTCCAGCCATGCGCGGCCGCATCCACGAAGGCCTGCGCGCCGGCATCGAAACCACGCGCTACGAATTCCAGCCCGCCGGACGCGAGCCGTTTACCATGCTCTTCCTAGGCAGCTTCCGCCACGACCCCAACCGCGTGGCGCTCGAATGGTTCGCCGGCCAAGTGCTGCCGCGCATCCTGGCCGGCCGCCCCGAAGCCCGCCTTATCGTGGTCGGCGCCGACGCCCCCCCTCGCCACCCGCTCGCTGGACGCCCCGCCATTGAAATCCGCGGCTTCGTCGAAGAGATCCGCGAGCCCCTGGCCCGCTACGCCGTCTTCGTCTGCCCCATCCGCAGCGGCTCCGGCGTGCGCGTCAAGCTGCTCGAAGCCTTCGCTAGCGGCATGCCGGTAGTCTCCACGCGCGTCGGCGCCGAAGGTCTGGCCCTCCAGGATGGCGAATTTTGCCGCCTCGCCGACGATCCCGCAGCTTTCGCCGCCGCCGTGCTGGCGCTTTTCGCCGACCCCGCCGCCGCCGCCGAAATGGCTGCCCGCGCGCAGGTCGAGGTGGTGGCCAACTGGGACATGGCCGCCATGACAGCGCGCCTGCTCTTCCTCTATGAGGAAACCGTGCGATCCAAACAGGCTACTGCTTCTTCGGCTCGAGGTCCGTCTTGAGCAGTTTCACGATGCGCTCGGCTGTGCGGTCCAGCGTGCGCGGCGAAAAATCCTTCGGCCGCTCAAACGCCGACCACAGCACCTGCCGCGATTTCACGTCCACCAGGAAAATCGTGCCGCGCCCGCGCCCGAACGTGGCCATGTTGCCCGCGGTCTCCACCTTGTTGGCCGTGTCGCCGAAAGGCGGCGGCGTTGTGGCCGGTGTCGCTGGCTTTTCCTCCTTCACCTCGGTGCCCGGGGCTTCCTTGGTTTCGCTGCCCTCTTTCGCCGCCTCTTTGGCTTCCTTGGCTTCTTTGGCTTCTTTGGCTTCTTTGGCTTCTTTGGCTTCTTTGGCTTCTTTGGCTTCTTTGGCTTCTTTGACTTCCTTCTTGACTTCCTTCGGCGGCTTCGGCTTGGGGTACAATTCATCGAGACGGCTCTCGAATTCCGGCCCCACATGGTCGGTAAGCACACTGTCGGCCTTCGCCGGATCGGTTTCCACCCGCAGCACCTGCATGCGCGTCAGCCGGTTGGCGATAAACTGGTCGAGGCTATGCACCATCGGCAACAGATACACCGTGTGGGTTTGTGTCAGTTCCGCCGCGCTGGCCACACCCAGCAGGCAAAGCGGTAATACGGCCCATTTCATGTCAGTCACTATGATAACAGTCACCACTCGCGCTCATGTATAAAGGCGACTCCATCACCGTCATCATCCCCTGCCTCAACGAAGAGCAGGGCATCGAGCACGTCCTGCGCAGCATGCCCGACTTCGTCGACGAAGTCATCGTGGTGGATAACGCTTCGACCGATCGCACCTCCGAAGTCGCCGCCGCGCTGGGCGCGAAGGTCATCCGCGAGGACGTGCGCGGCTACGGCCGCAGCTACAAACGCGGCTTCGCCAGTGCCATGGGCGACCTCATCGTCACCCTCGATGGCGACCACAGCTATCCCGTCGATGCGCTCTCCTACTTGCTCGAAGCCTTTCGCCACCTTGAAGTAGATTTCCTGAACGCCTCCCGCTTCCCCGTCCGCGACCGCCAGGCCATGAGCCCCAAGCATCACTTCGGAAACCTGATGCTCTCGCTCGCCATGTCCATCCTCTATTTCCGCTGGGTGCGCGATTCGCAATCCGGTATGTGGGTCTTCCGCCGTTCCATCCTGAAAGACATGCACCTCGAATCCGACAGTATGGCCTTCTCCGAAGAAATTAAGATCGAAGCGCTCAAACACCCCCACATCCGCTTCGCCGAAATCAACATCATGTACACCTCGCGCATGGGCGAGATAAAGCTGAACCCCTGGCGCGACGGTCTTTACAATCTTATGTTTCTCATCAAGAAGCGTTTTTCCCGCTGACGTGGCGGTTACTGCCCGCCGAACACCTTCTGCAGCGTCGCCACCGACACATGCGGCCAACTGAGCGGAGTGGGCGGAGGGGGTCCCGCCTTGATCACCGGGAAGTCCAGGAAACGGTTTGCACGTATTGCAGTTGCATGAAACCGGTATCCGGCGTCGGGCCTTGAATCTTCTCGATCCAGAATGTCGCGAACATGGTCGCCACGTCGGCGTTAGCCTGCAGGAATGGTAACTGCAGACCGAAGGAAATTCGCCCAAGGACTGCAGTTGGCTGGCCACCGTGGCGACATTGATCACCACTATCTTCTCGATGACCTGACCGGACAGTGCCGCTGTCAGAAGCTTGGTAGGATCCAGGATCACGTCCTGCATCGGGACCCCCAGAATCGTGGTCGGCAGCGCGATCGGAGGTGCATTCCCCGCCGGCGTGCGAAAATTAACCGCGGCCGGAGTCAGGTTCGCCAGATCGTACGGCGGAAAGCCGCTCAACGTCCCTGGAACGGGCATAGGAGTGCCCGTCGGAAACGGAGATGTATTCGCCGCGCTCACCGCGTCCGGGTTGAAGGGATTGCCGGTGAACGGGTCCAGGTTGATCGCGGTGCCTTGCGCCAGCAACGAATTCCCGTGTGGGATATTCGCCATGCAGGCCACGCTCTGTTTGCCACCGGAATCCTGCGACGGAATATGAACCCAGATGCCCGGCTCTATATGCAGCGCGCCCCCGGTCACCGCGTCAACGATCTTCTGCAAGTACGTCAGGCCGAACAACTCGATATCGTTCACTACGTTGCCGCGGTTCGGGATAGATGACAGGATGGGAATGAAACTAAGGGTTTCGAAGGTCTGGTCAGTTCCAGAAACAGCGGCGATCCGCCCTGCTTGTCCGGCCGGGCGATCAGGTTGAAACCCTGGCCCCCCACGTCCCCGCCAGCTCCGCGATAAAGCCCAGGTTGTTGGCTGCTTTTAAGTTCTCCGGGCTGATCCGTCGGAACGTGGCAAAATCCGGCCTTCGTCCCTCACGATAGCCTCCGTCTATAAAGTGACTCAACACGCTGGTTCGTTTCAGAGCTACCGGAGAAAGTTGCCAAATGCCGCCTGTAGTTCAAGAAAGTAAAATCATACATGCGCCTCTTGATTTTCGAGTTAGTTCGTCAGGTGCATGTTAGAATCAGACATGTTAGGGGTGAGCGATGACACTTCTCGAACGTTCTCATACAGGCTTGCTCTGCGTGTTCAGCCTGCTGTTAGCAGGCAGTATGGCTGCCCAGGAAACCACCATCACAAGCGGAAATTCGGACGAAGTCGACAGTGGACTCGGCGCGCGTCCATCCGTAACTGTCGATCCTGGTTGCAGCGGGAACCGCTTCAACCTCGAGCCGCGTGCCAACCCGGTTCCTCAGAATACGGAGTCCGTCGATTTTCTACCGAATCGTGTGAGCACCGGAGTGGACCTGGTGGTGGGAGCCGGCAACGATCAGCGGTCCACCATAGGTGGGTTTGACTCTTACTATGTTTATCGCGGGGGGGCGACCTGCGCCGCGGACTTCGAAGGCACACTATCCACTGCTGCTATTGATCCTATCGTGGTAGCCGACCCCGCACGGGACGCATTTTTTCTGGCGGATCTCTTCTTAAGTCTGTCACCAGTGATCGAGGTCGCGCGCACCACCGCAGCGAACCTTCTCAGTTCGACTGACTGCCCCAGCGGCACCCAGCTCAATGGTAGTAACCCGAACTGTTGGCCCGCAATTGGATCCGCGAATTTTTCGAACCCTGGTGTCAGGCAATCGGCCCTCCTGGACCCCTATTTGGCCGTCGATCCTAGAACATCGGGCACTGGGGCAGGCGATGTATACGTAGTGGCGGAATTCGAGAATGTCACTAATTTCCCGGCTGTGGCCAGTGTCGAGATGGTCGCCTGCACGAATTCGCATTTGTCCTGCGGCTCACCAGTTGTAGCGAGCGGTACCGATACCTTCGCCAACTTCCCTCACGTTCAAGTGCGTGCCGACGGTCTTATTACTATCTCCTACTGGACTTATACTCTACCGTTTGGTACTCAGCCGAATCCTATCGATATTAAGTTCGTAACGTGCCAGCCACAGGGCGCTCCTAAGCCGCCCGTATGTTCGACGCCGGTCACGGTCGCAACCAGCAATGTGCCGGGTCTATTTGCCCCCGGCGATAGTGGATTCCGCATATCCCTGTTTCCCAAGCACGCCAACCGCCTCGAAGCCGATGGCACTACCTTTACTACGTTCCTGGTGTATGACCGCTGCGGGTCCATCATCGGCAATCCTAGCTTTGCTACACCGGTTTGCGCGAAAGTCGATGTGGTGTACACTTTTTCCACTGATAGCGGGGCCACATGGTCCGCCCCGCAGGCTGCCGAATCCGGAGCCGGTCACCAGTTCTTCGGCGCTATACGCGATGATGCCTCCACTGAGACAATCAACGTTGCTTACTACTCAACCCAGGACGATGAATTCCTCCAGCGAGCCAAGCTTCGCCTCCGTCAGATCGCGCGCGGCACCACGGTGCTAGGCCCCGCCAATATTTTGACGACAACTTCGACAGACCCGGATGCGGGCATACAGGATCTTGTCTTCGATAGTTCACAAGGCTTCATCAATTTCGGCGACCGGATCGGGTTGGCCGCCGCCGGGACTGGAACGGCAGGTCAGAGCAAGGCTTACGTTCACTACACCTGGAACAATGTCTTTGGCATGTTCAACGGCGCCAGCCAGCCTGACCAGAACAATTTTCTATTGGGTCTGACATTCTGACGCCTGAGAGAGGAAACAAGCATGCGCACACAATTAATAGTGCTGATTCTGACTGTACCGGCGTTGGGCGGCGCGCTGCGTGCAGCGCCCTCGGTCGCTTGCGGCGCATTCGGCACTAAATTCAATCTGGAGCCGAACAGCCCCGCTGTTCCCCAGCAGCTCCAAGCCGTCGACTTTATTCCTAACCGCGTCGGATCGAATACAGACTTGGCAGTCGGCGGCGCTTACGATTTTCGTGGGGCGGGTCTTGGATCGCCCGCCCCTCCCGGCGTTACCTGGGATGGCAGTGTCAGTGGCTACTACGTGCATCGCTCCGCTACGCCGGATTGCAGTCCACAATTCGAAGGAGGCTTGCCGCCCATCGTATCGGGGAGCACCACCTATAACGGCAACGGCGGAGTAGCCGTCGCCGCCGATCCGCAGCGGGATGCGTTCTTCGTGGCCGATCTAAGGTTCGGGTCCACTAACAACGTCTCAGCCGTCGGTCTCTTTCGGGCCTCCTCAGCGACTTTGCTAAACAGGAGCCTGTGCCCAAATGGCACCCACACCACGGCGCAGGCCAAATCGTGCTGGGAAGCTTCACCTGCCGTGGTCCTCGATCCGAACCCGCCCGGCGGTTTTACGGCCTCACTGGATTTTCCGAGTGTAGTAGTGGACGAGCGGCCTACCATGGCCGGCGTCGGCGCAGGCGACGTGTACGTGGCATTCGAAAAGTTCAATGTGACCAATGGCGGGATCACTCTTATTGCATGTACCAACGCCGCCCTTTCCTGCAGCACACCACTTATCATCAGCAGCGGCTCTCCGGAGTTCGGCTCAGTCGACGCCAATGTGCAGGTGCGGTCGGACGGTAACATTACGGTCACTTACGTAGACCAGAACAGCCCGCCTTCGAATACCATCCATTTTGTGATGTGTACACCCAGCGGCGCTCCCAAGGCGCCCGTATGTAGCGCGCCGGCAACCGTGGCCAACGAGACCCAGGCGCTCGGTCCAACGATCTTCGGGAGCAGCCTCAGCGGTTTGAATTTGCCGGTCTTTACCGCAGCCCGGCATGCCGACCGGCTGGAGTCAGACGGCAAGACCGTAACCACTTTTGTGGTTTGGGACCGGTGTAACACGACATTCCAAACTCCTGCTCCAGGATCCTACTCCACCTGCCTGAATGCGCAGGTCGTCATGAGTACTTCCACGAATGGTGGAACCACCTGGTCGGCGCCGGTCCCTGTAAACACCAGCCCAGGTCATCAATTCTTTCCGTGTATTTCGACTGACACCTCCACCGGTACAGTGAACATAGTCTATTACAATACCGCGCAAGACTCTTTTCACAAGCGTATCGTCGTCTCTCTCAATCAGATCGCGGCGGGCACTACCACGGTGGGTGCGCCGATCGGTGTCACTACCACGCCTGCTCCTTGGGATGCTGATCCGACCCAGAATCCGCTTGCGATTGGCTTCGACTACCATTTCGGAATGAAATCCAGGGGCACTGGAGTGGCGGGCCAAAGCCGTGTATACGCATCCTTCACGTCCACGGCCGACCGCCGGGCCGTCTATAGCGGATCGCATTTGCCCGAGCAAAATAACAATCTCCAGAAGCTCACTTATTGAGGGAAGGCCGGGCGAGTGCCCCAGCGAGCCCCGAACCCTCGTATAATGCCCCTATGGGCGCTTCCCCCACGCAACAGATGCAATGCATGGAAGTGTGGGGCGGAAGCCAGCTCACCGCACGAGGCGTGGTCATCGGCGGCCTCGACGCCTGGGTCTACAGCAAGCCGTATGGACAGGCGCAGCATGGCGGCGACGTGTACTACGCCTCGAGCTGCGTCACCGGCCGCATCAGCCGCTTGCTGCTCGCCGATGTCTCCGGGCACGGAACCTCCGTTGCCGACATCGCCACCAATCTGCGCAACCTCATGCGCCGCTTCGTCAACCGCCGCGATCAGGCGGAGTTCGTAACCCTGCTCAATCAGCAATTCGCGGCGTTGTCTACGCAGGGGACTTTCGCCACCGCCGTGGTCAGCACGTTTTATGCGCCGACCCGCAGATTGAAGCTGTGTAACGCGGGACATCCGCGACCGGTTCTCTATCGGGCCGCCCAAAAACAGTGGAGCCTGCTGGGAGAGGAGTCTACGTCCCGCCCGGCGGGGCTGTTGAATTTGCCCCTTGGCATCTTGAGCATCACGCAGTACGAGCATTTCGATGTGGAACTCGAGCCCGGCGATTGCATGATGGCCTATACCGATGCACTGATCGAATCCAGCGACGCCGATGGCGCCTCGCTCAATGAGGACGGTGTGCTGCGGATTCTGAACTCGCTCGGCGATGTGAAGCCCGAAGAGCTGATTGAGGCGCTGCTCGGCGAAATCGCCAAGCGCTACCCGCAGAACTTGTCAGCCGACGACGTCACCGTGCTCATGGTGCGCGCTAACGGCAACCCGCGCACTCCCACCTTGGGAATCAAGTTGCGCGCCGCGGCCCTGATGACCCTTGCGGCGCTGCGTTCGTTAAATCCGCGCCGCAAAGCTGCTCTGCGCCCCGTCGAACCCGGCTTATAATATTCAGCGTAGGAGAGAGCATGCACCCCAAGACAACGCGCGTCGTATTAACTTCGGCCCTCCTTTGCTGCTTCTTGCTGCCGCACGTGGGCAACGCCAGATCCCGCAGACGCCAGCCCTCCGCCGCGGGAGACTTCTCCTACTATATGCTGGTGCTGTCGTACGCGCCGGATTTTTGCGGCCAGCCACAAGGTCAAAAGGACCCGCGCGAGTGCGGCTCCGGACGCCGCATCGGCTTCATCGTGCACGGGCTCTGGCCGCAAGGCGAGACCTCGCGCGGACCCGAGCGCTGCGGCTCCGTGAGTCCCGTCTCGCAAGCCATTATTCAGGCGACTCTGAGATATGTTCCGACGGAGTCGCTCATCCAGCACGAGTGGACCGCGCACGGGAGCTGCAGCGGCTTAAGCGCGGACGATTATTTCGCTGCTCTTCGCAAGGCCCGCGATTCCGTCAAGCTCCCCGCCGAACTGAATCAGCCAAAGCAGACCTTGCACCTGGCCCCGGCCGATATCGAGACCAAGGTCGCCGCAGCGAATCCGAGCTTCCCGCCGGGCAGCATTCGGACATCCTGCTATCCGCAAGGCGAGCTCCAGGAAATTCGCATCTGCTTGAATAAGGACCTGTCGCCGCGCGCCTGCGGGCCGAGCGCCGGCGAGTGCCGCGCAGACAGTGAGACGATGCTGCCCGTGCGATGACGCGATTGAGCGCAGTTATGGCCCAGGACGCAGCATCTAAGCGGAACGCCCGTGCGGTATCTCGGCTCGCTGACCGGAGACAGTGTTGACGCCGGCACCCGTCTGATCACTTGGAAGGGACAGTTGGACCTCCGTGCCTGCCGTTGCGCTACTGAAAATTTCAAGCAAACCGCCGATCCGTGTAGCACGCTCCCGCATGCCTGCCAGACCCCAGTGTCCGTCACGCCCCTTCTCGAGCACCTGAGGATCGATTCCACACCCGTTGTCGCGAATCCGCATGCGCAGCTCAGTGTCGGAATATTCAAGTTCTAACTCGACGCGGTTCGCTCCGGAATGACAGAGTGCATTGAACAGGGCCTCTCTACCAATTCGGTAAGTCTCTTGCTGGATCTCTGGCGGCAACTGTTTCTGCCGGCCGGTGACAATAACGCGAAAGTCAATATGAGGTTGTACCTCGAGCTCCTCCTGAATGCGAGACAAGGCAAGAACCAGGTCGGAGGTCCCCGAGTCAGCCGAGCGGAGACCCTGTATCGCGTTCCGGCCCTCCTCAACACCCTGGTGCATGAGCTGAAGAATCCGGTCCAGCCGCGGCTTTACCGGTTCATCCGGGGCTACACCGTACAGCGCCGCGCTTAGGTGCAGCGAAGCGCTCATGAAAGTCTGTAGAAGAGTGTCATGGAGTTCCTGGGCGATGCGAGTGCGCTCTTCCAGCCGAACATTCTCTTTCCGGACCCGCTCCTCTTCCCGTTTGCGCGATTCAATTTCGGTCGCGCTCACGTACCATCTTCTGACGCGCCCTTCCTCCAGCAAGGGGTTGTATCGTGCCAGGAACCAGCGGTAGATGCCGTCTTTTCCAAGCAATCTCGCATCAAGTTCAAACGGCTCACTCCCGGCGAGCCCACGCTCGCGGACGGCTCGAATCCGCTCCGCATCGTCGGGATGAAATATCTTGTCGATCAGAACCCCGGACCGATACTCTTCAAGTGTCAGACCTGCGTATTCCAGAAGGACCCGATTTGCGTGAAGCCACTTGCCGTCGGAGTCCAGGACTCCAATCACCTGGGGAACGAAATCCACAAGAAGCTGGAGGTCCTTTTCCGCGCGTTTACTGTCGGTAATATCGATGACGGTGCCCACGAATTCATCGAGGCCAGCCTCGCTCAAAACCGCATGCCCTACGGCGTGAATGTCTCTTATCCCTTTGTCGTTGTGGATGTAACGATAGTCCAGTTCAAAGCCCGTCTTTTCGCGGATGGCATCGTCAAACCGTTCCCTGGTCGGGGCTTGATCGTCCGGATGAATCCGCTCGAAAAATGTCTGGAATTGCGGCGGCGGCCCAGCGGGGTCAAAACCCAGCACGCGATAGCACTCCTCGGACCAATACGTGATCGCGCCAGTCCGGGGGTTCCACGCCCAACTCCCGGTTTGGCTCAGCCTCTGCGCCTCCGCCAGATATGCTTCGCTTTGCCGTAATCGTTGTTCGGCGCGCTTGCGCGGGGTGATATCTCGGATGGCAGCAGATATAACCAAGCCGTCCTCGGTCTCTAGCGGAGCAAGGCTGATCTCGACGGGAAACTCCGTTCCGTCTCTCCGGCGCCCGCAGCCCTCTCCAGCCTCGCCCATCAGCCGCATCCTAGGATGGGCGAAGAACGCGGTGCGCTGTACGGGGTGTCTGCCCCGAAACCGTTCTGGCACCAGAACCTCGATCTCCTGCCCCAAGATTTCATTCCGCTGGTAACCGAACAGCTTCTCCATCTGTGCATTGACCAACATGATCTCGCCATGCTGGTTCACCACCACCACGGCATCCGGAGCGGCTTCCAGAAGACCACGGAATTTCTGCTCGGCCAGCATCCGCAGTTCGTCGGCGGTGAAGGCGCGAGCACGGTCGATCATGGAGCGGACCACGATCGAAGTGATCGCGTGACACTCCCGGATCATCGCTCGGAAATACTCGCTGGCTACAGCCAGCATCTCCGTGGGCTCCTGGGCAACGGCATCGTAGGGTGCTATGGTCATGCGGGAATACGGAAGAAGCCCCGTGACATCGCCAGCCCGCCACTCAAACACAGGTCTGGGCCGGTCCGGCCACTCAGCCAAGGCCGCCACGCGCCCGGACAGCACCACATACATTTCGTTGATAGGAGAATCCCTCGGGAACGCCACTTCGCCCGCGGCGAACTGTCGAACCGAGCCGTGAGCAGCCAGCCAGGTCAGTTCCTCGCGGGGGGCGCCACCGAGGGACTTATGTTGCGCCAGACGATCGACGAGATCGGAAAATCCGGCAACTGCATTCATCTGTATACCTGAACTCGCAGAGTTCGCGGCTCAGCTTCAGATTAGCGCGTCCTGTCATACCTAAACAAGGCTGGCGGGCAAGATCAGCCGCAAACTGAGTGGTCAACTACACGTTCGGCGATGTTTGATGAAGATGCCAGCTTGCAGCTCGGCGATCGCCCGCGGCAACTGCTCACGCGTATTCATCACGATCGGACCGTACCACCGACCAGCCCCTTCTTGCCCCAGAACTCGCCGCACATGATCCGGACGCGGGTGCCATCACCGTCCGTGATCTGCGGGATCGCGCTCGATGGGATGTCCTGGGATCGTGGCGCAGTCATTTTCAAGTGACGCCGGCAGGTTCGCCCACAACTGGAAACCGTGCATGCGGCCTTGCTGGTCGCCCTTAGGCGTCTCCTGGTGCAGTATCCCGTTGCCGGCCGACATCCACTGGCCGTCACCGGCAGTCATCTTTACCTTGTTGCCCAGACTATCGCCGTGCTCCACTGAGCCGGCCATACGTAGGTGATCGCCTCGATGCCCCGGTGCGGGTACCATGGAAATCCGGCCAGATAACCGGCGGGTTGTGGTTGCGGAAATCATCCAGCAGCATGCCCGTCAAATGGCCGCTTGGGCCATTTGCTACAAGGGGGGCAGAGCTGCACCCGGCACCTGCACCCGGCACCCAAAGCACCTTGACTCCGACCCGATTCTGGTGTTACACATGAATGGGTTTGCCCGACAAGCACAAATTCCCCGGTACCGGCAAAGAGGAAATCATGGTTCGAACACAACGTGCATCTCTGTTAACAATCGTCACCCTGGTAGCGCTCGTGAGCATCGCCCAGGCGCAATCACTGCCTTGCTTGACGCACCATGTGCGCCAGGTAGTTCTGGACGGACAGGCTAAGCCTGTCGGACAGTTACCGGCCAACCAGACCATGAGCCTGGACGTTGTGCTGGCGCTGCGCGATCAGGCCGGCCTGGACGCATTCTTGCAGCAGCTTTACGATCCAACCAGCCCCGTCTACCGGCACTTCCTTACCCCCACGGAATTCACCGAACGGTTTGGACCCTCCCAGGAAAACTATGGCGCCCTAGTGCGCCTGCTGAATGCCGCCGGATTCACGATCACCGGCGGCAATTTAGACCGCAGGGACGTGCAGATCAAAGGCCCGGTCTTAGCGGTGCAGAGTACGTTCCACATAACTATGGGCACCTACCTGGACCCCGCCTCGGGCCGCATCTTTTACTCCCCCGACCGCGAGCCTACTGTGGACCTGCCCTTCGCACTCTGGCACATCTCCGGTTTCGATAATTACTCCATCCCGCATCCTTTGTTTGTGAAGAAGCCGGAAGGCTACGTCACCAGCCATGCCACCACCGGCTCCGGCCCATCGGCTTCTTTCCTGGGTAGCGACATGCGCGCGGCCTACTACGGCGGAACGACCTTGACCGGCGCCGGCCAGAACCTGGGACTGTTCGAGCACGAAGGCATGGACTTAACCGACTTGAACACCTATTACAAAAACGTCGGCCAGACAAACAATGTCCCGATTACTCTGCTCTCGACCGACGGAACCAGCACGAGCTGTGTATCACCGAGCTGCGACGACACAGAGCAAACCCTCGACATGACGCAGGCGCTGGGCATGGCGCCCGCACTGGCATCCCTGGTGGTCTATGTCGGCGCCACTGACACCGCCATCATTAGCATGATGACCACGCACGAGCCGCTGCCCACCACGATTGGCTGTTCGTGGGGCTGGACACCGGCGGACCCCAGCACGCTCGATCCCTACTTCCAGCAAATGTCTACGCAAGGCCAGAACTTCTTTGCGGCGTCCGGCGACGCCTCCACCTGGTCGAAGAGCAATGAGGCTTGGCCGGCGGATGATGCCTATATCGTTTCGGTCGGCGGCACGGACCTGGTCACCTCCAGCGCAGCCGGCCCCTGGCAATCCGAAACCGCCTGGAGCAATAGCGGCGGAGGCATCTCGCCGGACTCCATTGCCATCCCGTCCTGGCAGCAACTCTCGGGCGTGATCAACTCCAGCAACCGAGGCTCGACTACTCTGCGCAACGGCCCGGATGTATCGGCCAACGCGAACTATTCCTTTTACGTCTGCGCCGACCAAAAGGCCTGTACGGCGAATTCCTATGGCGGCACCAGCTTCGCAGCGCCCATGTGGGCCGGCTACATTGCCCTGCTCAACGAGCAGTTAAACGATAATGGTCAAGCCAGCATCGGCTTCATCAATCCAGCCATCTACGCGGAAAATTTGACGTCCAGCTATGCCACGGACTTTCACGATATCACCAGCGGCACTTCCGGCAGCTATTCGGCCGTGAAGGGTTATGATCTGGTGACCGGCTGGGGTAGTCCGAACGGGGCGGGACTGATCAACACACTCTTCGCAGCGAATTATCCGACCTTCACCCTTTCGGCATCGCCCACTTCAGTCTCCGTGACACAAGGTGGCAGCGGCACATCAACCATCACCACTTCTATCTCGGGCGGGTTCAACGCGCCGATATCCTTGTCGCCCGGCGGGCTGCCTACAGGGGTCACCGTCAGCTTCAACCCCACTACCATCGCTGCCCCAGGCACCGGCACTTCGACCATGACGATCAACGTGGGGAGTTCTACCGCTCCGGGCACCTATACGATCATGGTGGAGGGGAGCGGGCAAGGTTTTGGTGCGAACACCAATGTATCTCTTACCGTGACCGCCGGGTCCACGCCGAGCTTTACGATCTCGGCTTCGCCCTCCTCGGTGACAGTCAACCAAGGTAGTAGCGGCACCAGCACCATCACGACGAGCGTATCGGGCGGGTTCAATTCGTCGATATCTTTGAGCGCCTCCGGCATGCCTTCCGGCGTGACGGCCAGCTTCAATCCATCGAGCATCGCGGCACCCGGCTCCGGCTCCTCGACCTTGACCCTCTCGGTGAGCAGCAGTGCTTCTGCGGGCACCTATTCCATAACCATTACCGGCACCGGCGGCGGATTGACCGAAACCACAAGCGTGTCGCTCACTGTAAACAGCGGCGGCGGGAATCCTAGTTTCTCACTGTCCGCCAGTCCGGGTTCCATCACGGTAGCGATCGGAAGTTCTGGGAATTCGACGATCACCAGCTCGATTTCCGGAGGTTTCAGCAGTTCCATCTCATTCATCGCCAGCGGTATGCCCTTCGGAGTAAGCGCCAGCTTCAGCCCGTCAAGCATTCCGGCGCCAGGATCCGGCTCGACGACCATGACTCTCTCGGCGAACAGCAACGCATCGCCGGGGACCTACTCCATCACCATTTTTGGCGACGGCGGGGGGCAAACGCAGACCACCAGCGTCTCGCTCACCCTCAGCACCGGAGGCAACCCCAGCTTCTCCCTCTCCGCCAATCCCAACTCAATATCGGTGACAGCCGGAAGCTCCGGAACGTCTACCATTACGAGTTCTATTGCCGGCGGCTTCAGCAGTGCGGTCTCGCTCACGGCCAGCGGCATGCCCGCGGGCGTCAGCGCCGGCTTCAACCCGTCAACCATCGCGGCGCCCGGCTCGGGATCTTCCACTTTGACACTCTCGACCTCCAGCGGTACCGCCGCCAGCACCTATACCATCACCATCATCGGGGGGGGTGGCGGACAGACGCAGACCACCAGTGTCTCGCTCACAGTCGGTTCCGGCGGCACGCCAACCCTGGGAGTCTCAGCCAACCCCGCTTCTGTGACAGCCGTTCAAGGAAGCTCCGGCACTTCCACGATTACGACCAGCATTGGGGGCGGCTTCAGTAGCTCGGTTTCCCTGACGGCCAGCGGCATGCCCTCCGGTGTGACCGCCACCTTCAGTCCCTCCAGCATAGGCGCGCCCGGCTCCGGAACATCAACTCTCACGCTCGCTGCCAGCAGCAGCGCGCCGGCCGGCACATATCCCATCACCGTCCTCGCATCCGGCGGCGGGCTTACCGCAACCACCTCCGTCTCACTCACCGTCAGCACCAGTGGCGGCGGCGGAGAGCTCATTACGGATGGCTGCCTCGCATCCGCCACCAAGTCCGGCTTGAGCGCTCCGGGCTGGACGGCAACCACCAACAAGAGTCACAACATCATTTTCTATCACGGTAACTATCCGGACGTTGCCTGCGGCCACAACTACGCGGATCTGGGCGACGGATATAACAATGTTAACGACACGCTGACGCAAACGATCAGCATCCCGGCGGGTTCCACCGTTACGCCGCTGACTTTCGATGTCAACATCACCACATCCGAGACCGGCACCACTGCTACCGATTTCCTGTACGTGGAGATTCACAATACCAGCGGGACTTTGCTCGGCACAGTGCTGACGATGAGCAATCTGGGTGCGGCACACGATAACAACAAAAAGGGTGCGTACTACCATGTGCCCAGCGTGGATCTCAGCGCCTATGCGGGCCAAACCGTCGAATTGGTATTCCACGCTACGACCAACTCGACGCTGCCCACGACGTTCCTGATCGACAATGTAGCAGTGAATTCCAACTGATCTGCGGGCCGGCAGACATTAACCCTGAACCCCGGCCCCTGACCCGCGGCCCCGGCGGCCAGCGCGCGCCCGGGTGTACACTCGATAGAGGTGCAAGGCACGCAATACATGCACGGTCAGGCCCCGCGGGCCGCTGAGTCCGGCTATGCCATGCTGTTGGTCTTCCTGATGGCGGCCGTCATCGCCATCGCTCTGTATAACGAGCTCCCGCGCATCGCCGTAGAAAAGCAGCGCGCCAAAGAACAGCTCCTCATCGAGCGCGGCGAACAGTACAAGCGCGCTATCCAGCTCTTCGTCCGCAAGTTCCAGCGCTACCCCGCCAAGATCGAAGACCTCGAGAACACCAACAATATCCGTTTCCTGCGCAAGCGCTACATCGACCCCATGACCGGCAAAGATAAGTGGCGCCTGATTCACATCAATGGCGGCGTGCTCACGGACTCCATTGTCCCTAAGAACAAGCCCGGCGCCGGTCCGGACCAAGGGCAGCAGCAGGCCAACACCAACACGTTCATTGGAGTGGGCGCCTCGCTCGGCGGCCCCACTACCGATCCAAGCCAGCAGCAAGTCAATACGGCACTGGCGCGGCGCGCCAGCGATGATCGTCCGGTAATCACGCAAGAGGTGCCCGACCAGCCAGCGCCGCCGGACGCCGATCAGGACAATGCCGACGCCAGCGACGACAGCAACCCCGATGATTCGACTGCACCCGACGCCGCCGGTACGGCTGTGAATACGCCGGGGGCGCCGAATCAACAGCCACCCGGCCTTCCCGGACGCTTTCCTCCCGGCGCTTTTCCAGGTCAACAGCCCGGCGCTTATCCAGGTCAGCCTGGATTTAATCCGGGTCAGCAGGCCGGCGTCTATCCCGGTCAGCAGCCGGGAGTCTATCCGGGGCAGCCGGGCTATAATCCCGCACTACCCAATCAACCATACGGCGCGCCCGGCGCGTATCCTAACCAGTATCCTGGGGGGGGCTTCCCCAACCCTGTTGCCCCCAACAGTGGACAGTCATCCAGCGGAGGTGTCTATGCGGCACCGTCCTTAGGTCAACAACCCAATGCGCCGGACGAGGCCACCATGGAACGTATGCTGCACGGGGACTTTCAACCTCCAGGATCGCGCCCGCCGCCCTTTCCACAACAGCCAGGCGCATTCCAACAGGGCGGACTCCAACAGGGCGGATTCGAACAGGGCGGATTCGCCGGAGGCCCGAATGGCGTGGGAGGCGTGAACCCTGGCGGATTCGGACAATCCGCCGGTGGATTCGGACAACCAGGCGGAGGATTGCCCGGCGCCGGAGGCACACAGGTCGGCGGAGGTATCGCCGGCGTCGCCAGCGAATCCACCAAACCGGCGATCAAGATTTACAACGAGCGGAAAAAGTATAGCGAGTGGGAGTTCGTCTACGATCAATCCAAGGATCGCGGCCTCGCGGGTGTGCTGCCTGGTGGCGGTGCACCCGGCACGCCCGCGCAAACACTGGGGAGCATTCCGGGTCAGCAACCCGGGGTCGGCGGACAACAGGGCTTCGGCGGACAACAAGGTTTCGCCGGACAACAAGGCTTCGGCGGACCCGCGCCCAACGGCGTCGGCGGCTCGAGCTTCAACAGCCAGTTCGGTGGTTCGTCGTCCTTCGGGCAACCAACGCCACAGCCTCCACCTCAGCCACCACAGCCGCAGAACTAAAGCGCCCGCCGGCTTTTCCGATCTTCACCACCGCCCCCGCGGGCACCCGGCAACCCCACCGCCGGGTTCCGCGACTTCTCGATAAACCACACCTGGCTGTTGACCGCACGCTTGCCCGCCGCCGCTTGCCGCCGCACATAGGTGCCATCGCTCTTCATCTCGCGGCCCTTCATCGTGTCCGCCAGATACACTGCCAACACTTCATCGCGCACGTGGCGGATCAACTCCTCCCCATGCAGCGGAAACAGCACCTCTACGCGCCGGTTGATATTGCGCGGCATCAGGTCCGCGCTGCCCAGGTAAATCTCCTCCTGGCCGGCGTTGCGGAAATAGTAAATGCGGCTGTGCTCCAGGAAGCGGCCCACGATGCTGATCACCCGGATGTTCTCACTTACGCCCGGAATGCCGGGCCGCAAGCAGCAGATGCCGCGCACCAGCAAGTCCACCTGGATGCCCGCTTGCGACGCTTCGTACAGCAGCCGGATGATGCGCTGGTCCACCAACGCGTTCATCTTGAAGATCAGGCGGCCTTGCTGGCCGCGGGCCTGATGCGCGATTTCGCGCTTGATCATGGACTCCAGACGGTCGCGCAGATTCACGGGCGAGACCAGCAGCTTTTGGTAATCCTTCTTCGCCGAGTAGCCCGTCAGATAATTGAACAGGTCGGTTGCGTCGGCGCCGATCTCCTCGTCGCAAGTGAACATGCCAAGATCGGTGTACAGATGCGCGGTGACCACGTTGTAGTTGCCCGTGGCGAGGTGTATATAGCGGCGGATGGCGCCCGCTTCGCGCCGCACCACCATGGCGAGCTTGCAGTGCGTCTTGAGTCCCAGCAGGCCGTAGACCACGTGGACGCCTTCCCGCTCCAGCGCGCGTGCCCATTCGATGTTGCTCTCCTCGTCGAAGCGGGCCTTCAGTTCCAGCAGGACGGCCACCTGCTTGCCCCCGTCCATGGCCTCGAGCAGTGCTTCCACGATCGGTGAATTGCGGCCGATGCGGTAAAGCACCATCTTGATGGCCAGCACGTTGGGATCCTTGGCCGCTTTCTTCAGGAAATCCACCACCGGCTGAAACGAATCGAACGGGTGGTGCACCAGGATGTTCTGGCGTCTGATGAGCGCGAAGATATCGTCCTCGGCGCTGGCTGCCACGAGCGGCTTCGGCACGGCGGGGGGGAACGGCACGTCTTTCAGATCCGGCCGGTCGAGGGATCCGAGTTGCATCAGGCGGCTGAGCGCCAGCGGTCCCTTGGTGCGGTAGACCTGGCTGGCCTCGACCTCCAGGTTCTGCATGAGGATCTCGAGGACGGGCGGCGGCATATCATCGCCAACCATGAGCCGCACGACGCTGCCGAAGCGCCGCTGCCGTACGCCTTCCTCGATGGTCTCGAGCAGATCTTCGGCTTCCAGTTCCTTGATGGCGATGTCTGCATCACGCGTGATGTGGAACGGATGCGCCTCATGCACTTCCATGCCGTGAAACAGGGCCGACAGATTGGCGGCGATCACCTGCTCCAGCCAGACGAAAGCCTCCTGTTTGGCGGGCCGCTTGTGTGCTTTCTTCCCGGGTCGGCGGAGGGGCACGAGCTGCGGCAGTGAGTCCGGCACCTTCAGGCGCGCGAAATGCTCCACGCCCTCCTCGTCGCGAATAGACACCGCCAGGTTCAAGCTGAGATTCGAGATATGCGGGAACGGCCTGCCGGGATCAAATGCCAGTGGCGTCAGCACCGGGAACACGGTTTCGGTGAAGTAGCGGTTCACGAATGCCAGTTGCTTGGCGTTCAGTTCGGCGTAATCCAGGATCTGTATGCCGGACTCCGCCAGCGCGGGCAGGAGCTGTGTGCGCAGGCATTTGTCCGCCTCCGCCAGAAGTTTCTTGACTTCGCGCCGAATGGAGACCAATTGCGCCGCGGGATGCATCCCGTCCGGCCCGACCTCCAGGATGCCCGCATCCACCTGGTCGATGAGGCCGGCGACCCGCACCATGTAAAGCTCGTCGACGTTCGAGCCTACGATGGCCAGGAACTTCAAGCGCTCCAGTAGCGGATTGCGGTCATCCTGAGCTTCTTCGAGTACGCGAAACTGGAACGCCACCAGGCTCAGCTCGCGGTTGATGTAGAGCTGCGGAGAGTTGAGCGGCGGAGCCTCGGGCGCCGGCGTCTTAGCCGCCGCAGGGCGGGCTTTCTTGGGCGTCATAGTGGGAGCGCGACTTGCCGTATGGACTTAGTGTACCGTGGGTCGTGTATGCTGGTCACTTGTACATGATTCGATTCCTTTCCGCCTGCCTGACCTGTACCGTGCTGTACGCCCAGCCACGCCCGCCGATTCTGGAGACCACGTTTCGAAATCCGCCACACGCCGCCACCGCGGATTGGGCGCGCGGCGTATGTGGCGGCAAGAAGTATTTCGTCAATCCTTTCCCGCCCAATGAATGGATGGATTCCGAGATCGATAATGAAGTGGTGGGCACGTCGGGCGTGGCAGTGGCGCCGAAGCTGGCCGGCGGCGACGTGCCCTTCTCCCGTCCGTTCGGTTGGCGCCGACCAATCGAGGCCCCGATGGCGATTATGTGGAAGCCGCGCGGCGCGCGGCGCACTGGGTCGCGCCGGTCAGATAACTGCGCTGGAATAGCAGTTAATTTCGCAGTTCAGGCTGACTTCTTCGAAATCCGGTTCGATCCACATGGTTGTTTTCCTTTCTGCTCGTTCGTATCATTCCACGGTGAAGACGCCCGTGGAGGTGGAGCTGCCGTTGGGCGTAGTTACGGTGATGGGGCCAGTGGTTGCGCCGGGGGGCACTGTGGCCGAGACGTAATTCGCGCTGATATTGCTGAGTGTCGTGGCGGGCGTGCCGTTGAAGCTGACGGCGGTCGCGCCCAGGAGGTTATAGCCGTACAGGGTCACCTTCGTGCCCGCCGCACCGCTTGAAGGGGCCGAACCTTTCAGCGCCGGCAGCGGCGCAGGCAGCCCCAGGTTCCATGTCCAGGCCGTGCCGGCGCCCGACGGCCCGCCGTTCTGCGTAGTGCCGTAGAGGAGGCCGTCGCTCCCCTGGGTAAGCCAGCAGGTGCAGGTGCCGATGTTAGGGTTGTTCATCACGTAGTAGGTCTGGAATTGGCCATCCAGCGTGATCTTGAAAAGGGAGGCGACACCTGGTCCTGCAGTGGCGCCGTAGAGATTTCCGTCGCTTGCCTGCATGAGGAAAGTGGGGACGCCGACCGCCCGGTCATTATATTCGTGGAGCACTTTGTAAGTACCGCTGAGGGACAGTTCGAAGATGGCGCCGGCGCGGTTGCTGCCGCCCAAGCTGGCGACGCCATACAGCTTGCCGTTGTTTGCCTGCAATAGGGTTTCGGGGAAGCTCCCGGGGGCGTAGTTGGGCCTGCCGTCGGGATAGGTGGCCAAAATGCTAACAGCGCCCTGCGGAGTCGCCCTATAGACTTGGCTTGAGGTGCTTTGGTATTGGTTACCGATGCCTGAGATCCCGTAGAAGTTTCCGTCCGATGCGAGGATGGGATACCCGTATGGGATGCCCTCCTGCGTTGTGAAGGCGTGGAGGACCGTGGTAACGCCAGAGAGGGTCATGGCGACAAATGAGTTGTTGGCGAGCCCAGCGAAGTCGGAAACCGTGCCGTAGATCTCCCCTGTGACGGTCTGAACCGCCATTCTCGGTGGATCGGGCAGGACTTGCGGATACGTCTGGATGCTGCCCGCCAGGTTCAGACTGAAGTTGACGTTTGGATTGAACTGGGACCCGTATAGCCGCCCGTTGACGGCCTGAATGATGGAGGAGTATAACTGGGCCGAGCCAGGGAAGGTGTATATGGACGTGAGCACGCCTTGGCTGGTGAGCGTGAAGGCCCTCCCGCTTTGCCCGCTCAGTAGGGCCAAGCCGGCGAAGGTGCCCGGTGAAACCTCCACGAGGGGGCCCGGGAGGCCCCAGCCCTGGGTAAATCCGTTGAGTAGGGTCGCGGTGCCCTGGTTCTTTGTGAAGTGCTCGGGAGCCTTGGCGGCCGGGTGTGGGCCGGCCGCAGCGAGGCAGAGGGAGCAGGTTAGTGTGAAAGCAAGTGTACGCATTTTGGGTTTCTCCGGGCTATTACGGGGCGTACACGAGGACGCCGGAGTCGGATGTGGGGACGTATACGCGGCCGTTGACCACGGTGGGCATGGCGAACATGGAGGCGAGCCACGTGTCACTGCTGCTGTTCCATAGTTCGGTGAGCGTTCCCGCCGTAGAGGTGGTGGGAGCGGTGGTCAGCGCGTACGCGTAAAGGTAGCCCTTGTAGGTTGTAGGTGCGGTGCTGGGGTCAACGTAGGGCTCGGCGGCGGTGTTCACGAGGACGATGGCCCACAGGATGGCGTCGGACTGGTCGGTGGCGCTGGCGCTCGAGAGCGACAGGGTGCCGCCGGGGAAGCCGACCGGAAATATGCCGGTGCCGGAGCTGGTACTCGGGTAGCACACGAAGTTATTAGAGCCGTTCCAATCGCACCAATCGACGTCCTCGTTCCATGGCCAGACGAAGAGGGTGCTGTTGAAGAACACCTGGCTGGTGATCTCATCGCAGCCGCCGGCGGCGAAGGAGTTTGCCGCGCCGTTGCAGGGGCAATTACTGCCAGCGGTGCACGTGAGGCCGCTGGTGAGCGACCCTGCGAACTCGCCGATGGTGCCCGAGTCGGTTGAGGTGAAGCCACCCAGGCTGCTGGGGTTCAGCACGTACCCCTGACCGGTCTTATCGAATATGGTCAGGTAGCCCTGGCTGGTCAGCAGGGGCCCGGGGGTACCCATGTCCTGGTCGTAGTAGTTGAGGGTCCTGTAGGCGGCCGGGGTGAAGGAGGTGGTCGGCGGCGCGCCAGTGGCTGTTTCCGCGAAACCAAGCACGGAACTGCCCCAGTTCGTGTTCCCGGTCTGGAAGCCGCCGTTGCCGGTGCCGATGTAGACATAGCGGGTCCCGCTGTTGTCGTAGGCGACGGGTCCCTTCCCCCCCATCCAGATGCCGCCGCCGAGGCCGCAGATGTTGTAAGGGCTCGTCTGCACGTCGCCGGAGTTGTTGGTGCAGGGCGTGGTCGAGTTGGTGTTTGGTCCCGTGGGCGTTACCACGAACTGAAAGGACGGTGTTGAGTCCCCAGGGTTGTAGCCGATCAGCCAGCCGTGGTAGGGGTGGGTTTCGTACTTCAACTCGGCATAGGCGTTTACGCCGAAGGCGATGTAGATTTGGGTGGTGGCGCCGTCTTCGATCTGCAGGAGCGCGGGGCGCTGATTCTGGGACGCTGCATTAAAGAGCAGCGTGTCGCAACCGGTTCCGGAGCAGCCGGCTGCGCCGTCGGACGAGGAAACCGATGCGCTAATGGCGACTGGAGAGCCGCTGATATCCACGCCGGTCAGAAGATTCAGGGTGTGCAGGTACCAGAAGTCCTTGGGGATGCTGGTGTCGCGGCAGCCTCCCACGACGGTGATCGTCGGCCCGGCCACAAAGATGGTGGGTGTTGAAACGATGCCCGCGTACGGCAGGCCACCGCCGGCGTTCGGGATAGGCTCGCCCACGCCCGTGCCGCCGCAGTCGCCCGAGGCGATCAAGCTGGTGGTCCAATAGGGCGTCGTCGTGAGGTTGTCGGCGTCGTAGGCATAGACGTAGTCGGCGAGCGTTGCGATGAAGACTACATTTCTCAGCGCGCCGCCCGGGCCGATTGCCAGGTTGGGAACGTAGAGCGGCTGTGCGTACACCGGGCTGTTCGCCGAGCCCGTTGAGGGGACCGTTGGGTAGGAGAACTGGATGCTTAGACCCCCCGACGGCCAGGTGGCGGCGGACAGGCACGTCTCATTGGTATTGGCGCCGGTGCGGGCGCTGTTGTACTGTGCGGTCGTGACGTACGGCGGACTGGTCATGGTGCAGGCAGCGGCATGGGGAGCCATGGCGCCCAGGTATGCGGCGATGCCCACCACAATCGAGAGCAAGTATCTCCTTGTTAGCTCACCCGACTGAAGGCATTTGTGGGGTTGCGGTTGGTAGCTCGCGGCAGGCGCGGTTAGCGCCGCCAGAAATGAGAACGCCCCCGCCAGCGCTGGGGGGGGGGGGGGGGGGGGGTGTGGGC
>Ga0073928_10003817_pt1 | contig 23156 bp, 13 predicted proteins | sample PaiPotPPA55metaG_FD_76969 | JGI IMG/M metagenome (GOLD analysis project Ga0073928, IMG submission 76969) | Iron sulfur acid spring bacterial and archeal communities from Banff, Canada, to study Microbial Dark Matter (Phase II) - Paint Pots PPA... ...
ATTCCTTGCCAGCGATCCTTGAAGGTCAGAGTGGCGGCATCGCCATCCGGGACGCGCATCCGCCATGCGCGCGGGGGTTTGCCATGCAGCCCGTCGCGACACGTTCCCGGGTAAGCCAGCGTGGCATGCCGGGCGTGGCGGGTGTGGCCCATGTAGCCGATCGCGAGTGAATCGGCTATTTCACGACGCGTGCAGCCGCACGGAAACACGAAACCGGCCGCCGCCAACTGTTCGAAGGCTGTCTGATATGTCGCTTCACGCTGACTTTGCCAGACCGGTGGTTCTGCGGAAAACATGCCGAACCGGCCCAGCGTGTCCAGGATTTCCTCGGCCGCGCCCGGCACGGTGCGGGGCCCGTCCACATCTTCGATCCTGATCAGCCACGTTCCCCGATGAGCCCGCGCATCGAGAAAACTCGCCAATGCGCTCACCAGCGAGCCAAAGTGCAGCGGCCCGGTAGGTGAGGGTGCAAAGCGGCCCCGATAGTCCGATTCAGGGTTCATCCCACCCGCCGACCCGTGAGTTTGGCTTGCAACGCGGCCATCAGATCAGCGCGGGGCGCGCGACGAAAGGTCGAGCGCCGCTGCCGACGTGCTGGAGGCGGCCACATGCGCTTCGTGCCGGCTATTGTTCGGGCCCGGGAACGACGCCTGGCCGTCCGCCGTGATCGCGGCGTGTGCCTCGTCCGTATCGGCGGCTTCGTCTTCCGTGCTTGCCGTGGCTGGCGCCGTTCGATCCTCGTCGTTCTGCGCAATTGCCGCGGGTTCGAGCGCGGCATTCAATGCCGTCCGGTGATCGAACACAAAACACTCACCGTGGTAATGCGCCCCGCCCACTTCCTCGAAGTATTTGAGAATGCCGCCCTCAAGCTGGTAGACGTGGTCGATGCCCACTTCCTTCATGTGGATCGCCGCTTTCTCGCAGCGAATCCCGCCCGTACAGAACGACACCACCGTCTTGCCCTCGAGGTCCGCGCGATGCGCTTCGATCACGCCCGGAAACTCGCTGAATTTCGCGATGCGGTAATCGAGCGCCTGAGCGAACGTGCCGACGTCGACCTCGAACGCATTGCGGGTGTCCAGCATCACGACGGGACGGCCCTCGTCGTCATGTCCCTGATCCAGCCACGACTTGAGCGTGGCCGCCCCGACGGACGGCGCCCGGCCCAGCTCCGGCCGGATCGCCGGCTTTTTCATGGTGATGATTTCGCGCTTCAGCTTGACGAGCATCTTGCCGAACGGCTGTGTGGCCGACACGCTTTCCTTGAACTCGAGATCGGCGAATTTGCCTTCGAAAAGCGAATCTGTACGAAGGTAGTCCATGAACGTGCCAATCTGCTCCGGCACGCCTGCGACAAACAGGTTGATGCCCTCCGGCGCAAGCAGGATGGTGCCGCGCAGGCCGAGTGCGGTGCACCGGTCGACAATCAGCGGACGCCAGTCGGCGCCGCTCTCGATGGTCACGAACTTATAGGCGGAGAGGTTGACAATGCTCATGACGCAAATGCTCTTAAAGTGCTGGAAAACGGGCGTTGCCGGAGGAAAAAGCGGTCTTGCCGAGCGCCTGGCGGCGTTCATCGAATCCGTATTATCCCGCAAACGGCGTGGGCTTCCGACTCGACCGATCGGCCGATGAGCCCGCGCCGATGCGGCACTTTTTTCAACCCGGTTTTTGTTCCGCTTATTGGTCGGCTTGTTGGCCGACTTATTGGCTAAATTAATTAGCCCTGGCCGAACGGCTAACGCAACCGTCGGGGCGAATTTCGCGAATAGGCGCATGTACAATATCGCTCATGTCAGATCCCCGCTTTGTCCATCTTCGTGTTCACTCCGAATTCTCGATTGCCGACGGCATCGTGCGCCTTGACGACGTCGTTAAAGCCGCTGCCAAGGACGGTCAAGGCGCGCTCGCGCTGACCGATCTCGGTAACGCATTCGGCCTCGTCCGTTTCTACAAGGAAGCGCGCGGCAAGGGTGTCAAACCCATTGCCGGCTGCGACGTCTGGATCACCAATCCTGCCGATCGCGACAAACCCGCGCGTTTGCTGTTGCTGGTCAAGAATCAGCGCGGTTACCTCAACCTGTGCGAACTGCTGTCGAAAGCCTGGTTGACGAATCAATACCGGGGGCGTGCGGAAGTCGAATACGAGTGGCTGGAAAGCGGGTTGTCGGAGGGCTTGCTCGCGTTGTCGGGCGCGCAGCATGGCGATATCGGCATGGCGTTCGCCGCCGGTAACGACCAGGCAGCCGAGCGTCACGCCGAACGCTGGGCCAAGCTCTTTCCGGGTGCGTTTTACATCGAATTGCAGCGCGCTGCACTGCCGGGCGGCGAGACCTATATTCAACAGGCCGTCGCGCTCGCCGCGAAGCTCAAGCTGCCGGTCGTCGCTACGCACCCAATGCAGTTCATGACGCCGGACGATTTCACGGCGCACGAAGCTCGTGTATGTATTTCCGAGGGCGATATCCTCGCGAATCCGCGGCGTCAGAAACGGTTCACGACCGAGCAGTATTTCCGCACGCAAGAGGAAATGTGCGCGTTGTTCGCGGACATTCCGTCGGCCCTTGCCAACACGGTCGAAATTGCGAAGCGCTGCAACCTGAAGCTCGAACTCGGCAAGCCGAAACTGCCGCTGTTCCCAACGCCCGACGGCATGTCGCTCGACGACTACCTTGTGCATTTGTCGAAGGAAGGTCTCGAGAAACGGCTGATCCAGCTTTACCCCGATGAAGCCGTGCGTGAAGCGCAGCGCGAGACGTATTACGCGCGCCTGGAATTCGAGTGCAAGACCATCATCGGTATGGGCTTTCCGGGCTACTTCCTGATCGTCGCCGACTTCATCATGTGGGCGAAGAACAATGGCGTGCCGGTCGGTCCGGGCCGTGGCTCGGGCGCGGGTTCGCTGGTCGCGTACGCGCTGTTCATTACCGACCTCGATCCGCTCAAATACAACCTGCTGTTCGAGCGGTTCCTGAATCCGGACCGTGTATCCATGCCTGACTTCGACATCGACTTCTGTCAGGAAGGGCGTGACCGCGTCATTCAGTACGTGAAGCAGAAGTATGGCGCGGACGCTGTATCGCAGATCGCGACCTTCGGTACGATGGCCGCGAAGGCGGCTGTGCGCGATATCGGCCGGGTGCTCGATCTCGGCTACATGTTCACTGACGGCATCGCGAAGCTGATCCCGTTCAAGCCGGGCAAGCACGTGACCATCGCGGACGCGTTGAAGGAAGAGCCTACGCTGCAAGAGCGCTTCGACAACGAAGACGAAGTGCATCAGCTGATCGAACTAGCACAGCGTGTGGAAGGGCTCACGCGTAACGTCGGCATGCACGCGGGCGGTGTGTTGATCGCGCCGGGCAAGCTCACGGACTTCTGCCCGCTGTATACGCAGGGCGAAGACGGCGGCGTGGTCAGCCAGTACGACAAGGACGACGTGGAGGCGGTCGGGCTGGTGAAGTTCGACTTCCTGGGCTTGACCACGCTCACCATTCTCGACTGGGCCGAGCGGTATATCCGGCGTCTGGATCCATCGAAGAAAGACTGGAATTTGTCGCAGGTTCCGCTCGACGATCCCGCCTCGTTCCAGATCCTCAAGAAAGCCAATACGGTTGCTGTGTTCCAGCTGGAAAGCCGCGGCATGCAGGGCATGCTGAAGGACGCGCAGCCTGACCGTTTCGAAGACATCATCGCGCTGGTGGCGTTGTACCGGCCGGGTCCAATGGACCTGATCCCGAGCTTCTGCGCGCGTAAGCACGGCCGCGAGATCGTCGAGTATCCCGATCCGCGTGTGGAGTCCGTCCTGAAAGAGACCTACGGCATCATGGTCTATCAGGAGCAGGTTATGCAGATGGCGCAGATCATCGGCGGATATTCGCTCGGTGGCGCCGACTTGCTGCGTCGCGCGATGGGTAAGAAGAAGGCCGAGGAAATGGCCGAGCATCGCGAACTGTTCCGGCAGGGCGCGGCGAAGAATGGACTGACCGCCACCAAAGCCGACGAAATCTTCGACTTGATGGAGAAGTTCGCGGGCTACGGTTTCAACAAGTCTCACGCGGCCGCTTACGCGTTGCTCGCGTATTTCACGGCATGGCTGAAGGCGCATCATCCGGCTGAATTCATGGCGGCGAATATGTCGCTCGCCATGGACGACACGGACAAGGTCAAGATCCTGTTCGAGGACTGTCTCGTCAACAAGATGGCCGTGTTGCCGCCGGACATCAACCAGTCTGCGTACCGGTTCGAACCGGTGGCCGAAGCCGACGGCACGCGTTCGAAGACCATTCGATACGGCCTTGGCGCGGTGAAGGGCAGCGGGCAGAGCGCCATTGAAGAAATCCTGCGCGCGCGGGAAGAAGCGCCGTTCACCGATCTCTTCGACTTTTGCATGCGGGTGGATCGGCGCATCGTGAACCGGCGCACGGTGGAAGCGCTGATCCGTGCCGGCGCGTTCGATTCGCTGCATGACAACCGGGCGCAATTGATTGCCTCGGTGCCGCTTGCAATGGAAGCGGCCGATCAAGCCGCGGCCAACGCCATGCAGTCCGGTCTCTTCGACATGGGCGACGAACCGCAGCAAGGCCACGATCTCGTCGATGAACCCATGTGGTCGGACAAGAAGCGTTTGCAGGAAGAGAAGAGCGCACTCGGCTTCTACCTGTCGGGCCATCTCTTCGACGCCTACAAGACGGAAGTGCGGCGCTTCGTGCGGCAGAAGATCGGCGAACTGAAGGAAGGGCGCGAGAAGCTCGTCGCGGGCGTGATTACCACCATGCGCACGCAGATGACCCAGCGCGGCAAGATGCTGATTGTGAATCTGGATGACGGCACCGGCCAGTGCGAAGTCACCGTGTTCAACGAGCAGTTCGAAGCGAACAAGGCGCTCTACAAGGAAGACGAGTTGCTGGTTGTGCAGGGTCAGGCGCGCAATGATGCGTTCACCGGCGGCATCCGCTTCACCGTGGAAGCAGCGATGGATCTCGAGCGCGCCCGCAGCCGTTATGCGCAGGCGGTGAAGGTGGAAATGAACGGCAATGCCGACGCGCTGCGGCTGAAGAAAGTGCTGGAAGCGCATAGCGCGCCCCCGGAAGCCGCGGCACCCGTAGCGGCGGCAGCACAGGCTCCATCGCGTGGAGGCTCGCGAGGCGGTGAGCGCGACGGCGGCCGTGGCCAGAGGCAGCCGGTGCATATCCCGAACGGCCTTAACGTGAGCATTGTGTATCGCAGCGAGCATGCCGAGGGCGAAGTGCGGCTTGGCGATGCGTGGCGCGTGAAGCCTACCGACGATCTCATCACGGCATTGCGCGGCGAATTCGCGGGAAGCTCAATCGAAATCGTGTATTGATGCTCGCCGGAATGAAAGTCGCCATCTCCGCCAACGCGCTGAAACTCAGCGGCGGACTTGAACGTTACGCGCTGGATCTGATTCGAGGGTTCAACGCAGCCGGTTTCACCGGCGAGCGCAAGCCGGTATTTTTCGCACGCAAGATTGATCCGTCGCAGCCGGAAAGCCAGATGGTCGATGCGCGCCGGATCAACGTGTCATTCCTGCCTTCCAGGCTGCGCGACACGTATTTCAACTGGGCGCTCAAACGCTCGCGCAAGAAGGCGCGGGTGGATGTGCTGATTGGCTGCAATCGCGTGGAGTCCTCCGAGATTGCGATTTGCGGCGGCACGCATATCGGCTTTCTCGCCGCGACCGGCCGGCGCGAGCGGCGCTCGGACAGCCGCCAGATTGTGCTTGAGCGTTTGCAATACGAGCAAGCCGGCGTGATCGTCGCGCACTCGGACATGATGCGCGCCGAATTGCGCTCGCTTTACGGTGTGGCGGAGATAAAGATCCGCGTGCTTTATCCGCCCGTGGACGGCACGCGGTTTTCTCCGGTGCCGGACGAAAAACGCAGTGAACTGCGCAAGCAGTTTGGTTTCGCCGATCACGAGATCGTGCTGCTGTTTCCGTCGAGCAGCCATGAGCGCAAGGGCTTGCCGCTGATCGAGGCGGCGCTGCGTGACAGCGGCCTGCCGGTGGTCGTAGCGGTCGCCGGGCGGCCGCCCGCGCAGACTTCGGAGCAGGTGCGCTATATCGGTTATGCGAAGAATATCGAAGACGCTTATCGGGCTGCCGACTTCACCGTGCTGGCGTCGAAGTACGAGCCGTTCGGACTGGTTGGTATCGAGTCCGTGATGTGCGGCACGCCGGTGATTTTTCCGACAAGCGTAGGCTGTTGCAGCGCGATTGCAGAAGACGCGAAATTTACGTTCAAGCCGGGCGATGCAGATGACTTGCGCAAGGCTGTCCGGCGTGCACTGGATGCAAAAAATACCCACGTGACGGCGGCGTCCATTCTCTACGACACCAGCATTGCCGCGCACGTTTCGGCGTTGTTGACGCTCGCCGAGGGCATCGCGGCCGACATGCCGGTCAGCGCATCCGGTTCAATTCAGCGAGCTTGAGAAACCGGTAATACACGGTCTGCGCGTTGAACACGGCAATCATGAAACCGGCGCGGCCATCGAGAAAACCACGTCGCAGAAAATAGGTGCGAACGAAGGCCCACGCCCCGCGCAGCACCGCGGTGCCCAGGCTGCCGCGTTTTCCCGCCGCGTGGCGTTGACGCGCTCCGGCCGTGGAGTAGTTATCCAGCTTGCGCAGGACGGTCTCGAAGTCCTCGTAGGAGTAGTGCATCAGCCTGCCCTGCAGGCGCACGACCTTGGTTGCATCCGGGTTCGCCAGCACCAGCCGCTCGTGCACGAGGTCATCCGAGAAGCGGGCTGTGCCACGCTTGAACAGGCGCGGAATCCAGTCCGGATACCAGCCGCTGTGCCGCACCCATTGCCCGCAGAAATTCGACAGCCGGTCGACGGAGTAGACATCGGCTTGCGGCTTCGACACCGCCGCGCGGATCGCGGCGGCCAATTCCGGCGAGACCACTTCATCTGCGTCGATTGACAACACCCAGTCGGTGGCGAGTGCATCGAGTGCGCGATTTTTCTGCGGGCCGAAACCCGGCCAGTCGGGCGCCTCGATCACGCGTGCGCGATGTGCCTCCGCTATGCCGACTGTTGCGTCAGTGCTGCCGCCGTCGATCACGACGATTTCATCGGCGAAGGAAACCGCTTCGAGACACTGCGAGAGGCGTGCGGCTGCATTGAAGGTGATGAGGGCAATACCAAGCGTTGGACGAGTCATGGGGCGTAAGCGTGAGGTATGCGAATTGCTATAATTTGACGCAAAAAGTTCCAGCGGTGAATGCTGCGTTTATAGTCGCTGTCTCGTTGTGTTTTCTCGTGCCTTACAAGGCGGGCCGGGCTCGCGAGGCAGGGTAAATTGACGCCGTACGCGTCCCGCGTCAATGTTTTCCGCCCGGCCACCGTTATACCAGACCCATGGCCGCATGCTGCGGCCGGCAGGGTCTCGGGCCTGAAAAATCGCGGGATGCCGCGAGCCCAAGTGTGCGCAGGTACTCGCAGATAAGCGCAGGTAAGCACAAGTGAGCGCGAATGCGCTGCCGGAAAAGACGCTAACGCCTGCAGATCAAGCGCACGAAATCAAGCGCACGAAACTAAGCGTACTAACGCTGCATACGAAACGCAGTGCCAGCAACCCGGTATCCGGCGCTCGGCGCCATTCACATTGAAACCATCAAGATTCACTCGGAGTTCGCCATAGTAATGAAGCCGCTGAGAATTCTGCACAGCGAATCGTCCAACGGCTGGGGCGGTCAGGAACATCGGACGTTCAAGGAAATGCTCGCGCTGCGCGAACGAGGCCATGCGCTCGAACTCGTATGCGTGCCGGGCGCGCGGCTCGGTGAGCGTCTCGGGGCTGAAGGCTTCACGGTCCACACCACACCCATGCGTTCAGGCGCCGATCTCACCGCGATTGCGCATATGCGGCGCATTCTCAAGCAAGGCCGTTTCGATGTGCTAAACACTCACAGCGGCCGCGACAGTTTGCTCGGCGGCGCCGCCGCGCGGCTCTCGGGCACGCCGCTGATCGTGCGTACCCGTCACCTGGCGCTCGCCATCACGTCGCGCGCGACCTACACGTGGCTGCCGCACAAGGTGGTGGCGGTGAGCCAGTCGGTGATGCGGTACCTGGTGTCCGAAGGTGTGCCGCAGGAGGACATCGTCACCATCTATACGGGTATCGTCAAACCGCAGCCGGTGAGCCGCGCGAGTTCCACGTTGCGCGCGGAACTGGGTCTCGGCGAGGACGCCGTGATCGCGGGCACAGTGGCGATCATGCGCGACAAGAAGGGGCATCCCGATCTGATCCGCGTTGCGAAGCGGTTGATCGAGCAGCGGCCGAACCTGCATTTTGTCTTCGCCGGCGACGGTCCGCTCTTCGACGACATCCGCACCCACGTGCACGCGCAGGGGCTCGACGATCACGTCCATTTACTCGGCTTGCGCCGCGATATTCCGAACGTATTGGCGGGTTTCGACCTGTTTGTGCTGCCGACCCACCAGGAGGCGCTGGGCACGTCGTTCATCGAGGCCATGGCAGCAGGCCTTCCGGTGATCGGGACGGCGGTGGATGGCGTGCCGGAAGTGATCGACGACGGCGTGAACGGCCTGCTCGTGCCGGCGCACGACGACCACGCGCTGGCTGCTGCACTGCTGCGTCTGGTCGATGCTCCCGACGAGCGCCGCCGGATGGGCGAAGCAGGTTTGCGGACCACGCAGACGCGCTTTTCAGTCGATACCATGGCGAGCGAGATGGCTGCGTTTTACCGGAGCAGCCTGAGCGAGCGGGGCGTTGCATGAACAACGCGCGCGCCGTGCCAGTGCTGATGTATCACCACGTGAGTCCGGCGGCGGGCGCGGTGACGGTGTCGCCTGTGCATTTCGCGGACCAGATGGCGATGCTCGCGCGTGAGGGTTACACCACGCTCGGCGCGGCGGCGTTCGGGGCGTATCTGGCGGGCAAGCCCGTGCCGGCGAGGTCGGTCGTGCTGACCTTCGACGACGGTTATCTCGACAACTGGGTTCACGCGCATCCGGTTCTCGCCAGACACGGTTTTACGGCGCTCGGGTTTCTGGTGTCGGCTTGGGTGAACAGTGGTCCGGTGCGCCCGAACGCGGCGGACCCGGTGCCCACCCGGAACTTGCTGGACCACTCGGCAGCGAAGGCGGCGATCCAGGCCGGTGACACCGACAGGACCATCATGCGTTGGTCTGAAATCGACGCAATGCGGCAAGCCGGGACTTTCGAGTTCCACAGCCACACGCACACGCATACACGCTGGGACCGGGTCAGCGCCAACGCGGCAGCGAAACGCGCCAGCCTGCGCGACGACCTGCAGCGAGCCCGGGCGACGCTCGAACACCGCCTTGGGGGCGCATCGGATCATCTTTGCTGGCCGCAAGGCTATTTCGATACCGACTACGTGGAAGAGGCTCACGCGGCGGGGTTTCGCCATCTGTACACCGTTGAACCCGGCATCAACCAGCGTCACGGCGATCCGGCGCGCATCTTGCGCCTCGACGTGCGCGACAAACCGGCCGCGTGGCTGAAAAGCCGTCTGCGGGTACATGGCCGGCCGCTTCTCAGCCGCCTTTACCTGAAAATCAAATGACGGCCTGCCCATGCCCTGCCAGTCCCTTGCTGACCCGTCGGGCGCTACCCCCGGGCTTGACCGTCATGACCATTCCGAGCACTGATTACCATGCATGATCGCCACGTTTCCGTCATTGGCCTGGGCTATGTGGGGTTGCCCGTCGCCATTGCATTCGGCTTGCAGCGCTGCACGATCGGTTTTGATACGAGCCCGGCCCGGCTCGCCGATCTGCGCGCGGGCCTCGATCGCAATGGCGAAATCAGCCGCGAGGAACTGGCCGCTGCTCGCCTCGACCTGACCGACAGCATCAGTGTGCTGCGGCAAGCCAATTTTCATATAGTCGCGGTGCCGACCCCCATCAGCGCCGGTGCACAGCCGGATCTGACGCCGGTGAAACAGGCGTCGGAGACGCTCGGCCGGGCGCTGAAACGCGGCGATGTGGTGGTGTACGAATCAACGGTCTATCCCGGTGTGACCGAGGAGATCTGCATACCGATCCTCGAGCGCGAATCGGGCCTCAGGCTGGGTGCGGATTTTACGGTGGGCTATAGCCCGGAGCGTATCAACCCCGGCGACAAGCAGCACACGTTCCGCAACATCATGAAGGTCGTGTCCGGGTCGGACGCGACGACGCTCGATCTGGTCGCCGAGGTCTATGGCTCGGTGGTGACGGCCGGTGTCTACCGTGCGAGTTCAATCAAGGTGGCGGAGGCCGCGAAGGTCATCGAGAATACGCAGCGCGACCTGAATATTGCGCTGATGAACGAGGCGGCCATCATCTTCGATTACCTCGGTATCGATACTCACGAAGTCCTGGAAGCCGCCGGCACGAAGTGGAACTTCCTCGACTTCACGCCGGGGCTGGTGGGTGGGCATTGCATTGGCGTGGACCCGTATTACCTGACGCACAAGGCGCAGGTGTCCGGCTACACGCCCCAGGTGATCCTCGCGGGGCGGCGCGTGAACGACGGCATGGGCCGGTTCGTGGCCGATCGCGCCGTGAAGACGCTGATCCGGACCGGCCGCGCGCCGCTGCGTGCGAAGGCGACGGTCCTCGGGCTGACGTTCAAGGAAAATTGTCCGGATTTGCGCAATTCGAAAGTCATCGATATCGTGCATCACCTGCAAGACTACGGGCTCGAGGTTCAGCTTCACGATCCGCTCGCGGACGCGGTGGAAGCATTCGATGAATATGGCGTGACGCTGACCGGTTTCGACGCGCTGGAACCCGCCGATCTGATCGTGCTGGCGGTTCCGCACCGCGAATTTTTGGTGAAGACGGACGCGTTGCTGGCGCTGGCGAAACCAGGCGCCGTGTTCGCCGATGTCAAGTCGAGCCTGTCGCTCGACGCCATCAGCGCAGCCGGTCTCGTAGTATGGCGGTTATGAAAACCCGGGCTCACCACGACCAACCGGCATAATCTGGATTTCACGTAGGAACGCCACCCGATGAGCCGACTTTCCGGACGCGTGCGCATCTTCGCCCGCGCGTTGCCCCGGCTGGCGTTGAAGCCGCTGCGCCGCAAGCCTCAAGTCTTGAAGCGCATCCTGATTGCGCATCATCTGTTGCTCGGCGACACGCTGTTGCTCACGCCGCTCGTGGCGAAACTTCGCGCGCAATATCCTGACGCGCAGATTGTGCTGACCTGCCCCAAGCCGATCGTGCCGCTCTACGCGGGCAGGCCGTTTGGCCTCGACGTGATTCCGTTCGACCCGCGTGACTTCCGCTCGGTCAACGCGGTGCTGCGCTCGGGACCGTACGATCTCGGCATCGTGGCCGGGGATAACAGACATGCGTGGCTTGCGCTGGCGGCGGGATGCCGCTGGATCGTCGGACATGCCGCTGACACGCCCGCCTGGAAAAACGTCCCGCTTAACGAAGCCGTGCCGTATCCCGATGCGCCCGCGGCATGGGCCGATCTCGCCGCCGAACTGGTGGCGGGGCCGCCGCCGCGGCCGTATCGGCTGAGCGATTGGCCGGCGCCCGCGCGCGCAGTGTTGTCAAAATCCGACGCGAGCGTGTTGCGAAGTCCTTACGTAGTGTTGCATCCCGGGGCGAGCACTGAGGTCAAACGCTGGCCCGATGAACGCTGGCGAGCGCTGGCGGCGTTTGTCGAAGCGCGGGGGTTCACGCCTGTGTGGAGCGGCGGACCGAGCGAGACGGCGCTGATCGATGCAATCGATCCCGACGGCCGTTACCCAAATTTCGCGGGCCGGATCGTCCTGGGACAGGTGTGGCACCTCTTCTCCGGCGCGCGAGCAATTGTCTGTCCGGACACGGGCGTGGCGCACCTCGGACGCCTGACCGGCGTGCCGACGATTACATTGTTCGGCCCCGGTAATGCATTGATACATGGCGCGGGAAATTACTGGCGCGATGCACCGTTCATGCCGGTTACTATCGCGGACATGCCTTGCCGCGATCAGCCGGATATTTTCAGACGGCACGTGGCCTGGGCTCGCCGCTGCGACCGCAATACGACGACTTGCGTCGCGTGGCGCGGTGACCATGCGGACTGCATGGGATTTATTTCGCTTGAGGTCGTCTGCAACAGCTTGCAGGCGGTCCTTCCGGGAGTGCAATGACGAAGACGTGCGTGCAGGTGGAACGCGTCCTGTGGGTGGCGTGTCCGGTGATTATGTTTGTCGCGATGTTCGCCCACATGACCGCGCTCGAGAACATGGCGCTGGGGCTGGTGGGTATCGGCACGATCGCCGCGGCTTGTTCTTCGGAACGGCCGTCGCCGCTGCACTGGCCGCTGCTGTGGCCCATCGTTGCATGGAGTGCGTGGGCGCTTGCTTCGGTCGCGTGGTCGCCCTATCCGCGCGACAGCATGCACGCCTGGCTCGACGAAGTGCTGTATCCGCTGGTGTCATTCTTCGCGTTCTGGCTGATGGGCACACGCATCACGAAGCCCGAGCGGATCGTGGTGATCAACTGGGTGGCATGCGTGCTGCTGGCCGCCGGCAGCTTGTACTACTGGGGCCGCCTGCAGCCGCCCACGAATCCCACCGATCTCCTGCTCCACTATTACAACCGCGTCGGCCACACGAGTACGCTGGTCATCTTTTCGATGACGCTGTTCACCGGCCTGATGCTGAACCGCCGCTGGTGGCCGATCGGCCTGAGCGGACTGGTGCTGGCGCTGGTGATCGGGCTGGCGACGCTCAACCGCTTCTTCTGGCCGGCCGCGGCCGTGACGCTCGTGATTGCGTGCTACCCGCTGTATCGCAAGCACTTGCTGGTCGCCGGCGTGTGCATCGCGGTGATCTGCGTGGCCGCGGTCGGCACGCTGGAGCTGAGCGCACGGCTGCGCTATGGCCATGCGATGCCGAAACCCGCAGCACGGGAGCTGACGGTGGGTGGGGACCAGGTGTACGTACCCGAGGCGCTGGCGGGCATTGGCGACGTCATGTCTTCCGACACCCGTCCCAAACTGTGGGCGTTCTACGGCCGGGAAGGCAAGCCGCATACGTGGACGGGCATTGGTTTTGGCAAGCCGTTGCCGGGGCGGGTGTTCCAGAATGAAATACCGCCGGCGTTGCTGGAGACGGAGCCGCAGGCGCTGACACATGCGCACAACCTGTTCTTGAATACGTGGCTGGAGACGGGGATAGTGGGCGCGGCGCTGGAAGCTGCACTGCTGCTGGCGCTGATCCGGCGTTTCTGGCGGCTACGGCATGTGGTGCCCTGGCTGAGCTCGGCGGGCATGGCGCTGGTTATCGGCATGGTGGCAAAGAATTTCACCGATGACTTCATGTGGCAGACCACCGCGCTCGCCTTCTGGTGTTTTTCAGGGTTCCTGCTCGGACGCGGCGAACGCCTGGCGGGGAGGGTTGCGCCGGCGCGGCGGGCATTGTCGCAGCAGCAATAGCAAGCCGGTTGCCTCGACCGGGGCATTGACCGCAGGCGGCCGATATCCTCAGGTCTGAAACACCTTGACGCGTGATCCACAAAAACGCGGCAAACCCACCCCCATTGCGGCCCAAAACCAACCGGGCTGCGCCTCCTGCCCGGGCGAACCTCTTATGAGACAAGCTCGTCCGGCGCATTACAATAGCGGTTTGCCGTGTCGGCGGGGTTCAGCCTGCTCAGAGCCGCCCGGACGCAGGTTCAGTCCTGCTCCGCCCGCCGTCCGACCTACGACTAAGGACACCTTTTGAGTCAGAAGCCTACCTTGAGCAAGACGATCGGCAGCGGGCAGACCACCTCGCCGGCCGCCGTGATGAGCCGGCTCTGGCCGTATATCCGCCCCCTGATCTGGATTGTCGCGCTGGGCCTGATCGCCATGGGTTTCGTCGCCGCGAGCGAGGCAGGAATCCCGATGCTGCTCAAGCCGCTGCTCGATCATGGCTTTGGCGCGAAAGGCAGCGCCAGCGCCAAGTGGATCGTGCCGGCAGCGGTGGTCGGCCTCGCGGTCGTGCGGGGCGGCGCGCAATACGCGTCGGGCTACCTGCTTGCCTACGTTACCAACAAGATCCTGCTCGAACTCCGCCTGAAGATGTTCGACCGGATGATCAACACCAGCGCCGGCTTCTTCCAGCGGGAAACGGCCAGCACGATCATCAACGCCATCGTGTTCGAGGTGAACCAGATCCTCAACGTGCTCCAGAGCGTGGTCGTCACGCTCGTGCGCGACTCGCTCACCGTGGTATTTCTGCTGGGATACCTGTTTATCCTCAACTGGCGGCTGACGCTGGTGATCGCGGTGATTCTGCCGGCAATCGGCTGGCTGGTGAGCAAGATCAACCGGCGGCTGCGGCGGCTCAACCGCGAGTCGCAGTTGCTGACGAACGAGCTGTCGTACATCGTGGAAGAGACGGTTGGCGGTTATAAGGTCGTCAAGGTGCACAACGGCCAGCGCTACGAAAACGACCGTTTCACCAGCATGAGCAATCGCCTGCGTGGCTACCAGATGCGCATGACGGTGTCCGGCGGGCTCGCGCAGCCGCTCACGCAGTTTCTGGCATCGATTGCGCTGGCGATCGTGATCACCATCGCCGTGGTGCAGTCGGCGAACGACCAGACCACCGTCGGCGGATTCGTGGCGTTCGTCACCTCCATGCTGCTGGTTATCTCGCCGCTCAAGCACCTGATCGATATCAACCAGCCGCTGCAGCGCGGCATGACGGCGGCGGAACTGATCTTTGGTCTTATCGATGAACCGGCCGAGCCCGAAGGCGGCGGCCGGCCGCTCGAGCGCGCCCGCGGCGAGGTGGAGTTCCGCGAGGTGTCGTTCACGTATGGGGCCGGACAGCCAACGCTCGACGCGATCTCGTTCAGGGTCGCGCCGGGCGAGATGGTGGCGCTGGCCGGTGCGTCGGGAAGCGGCAAGACCACGCTGGTCAACCTGCTGCCGCGTTTCTTCGATCCCGCCGGCGGTGCGGTGCTGGTCGACGGCGTGCCGCTCCCCGAGTACAGCCTGCACGATCTGCGCGGACAAATGGCGATGGTGAGCCAGGACGTGGTGCTCTTCAACGACACGATCGCCGCCAACGTCGCGTACGGCCAGACGCCGGATCGTGACCGGGTGATGGCCGCGCTGGCCGCGGCGAATCTGGCTGATGTTGTCGCGGCCATGCCCGACGGGGTGGACACGCGTGTGGGCGGCAATGGCATGCGCTTGTCGGGCGGCCAGCGGCAGCGGCTGGCCATCGCGCGGGCGATCTACAAGGACGCGCCTATTCTTATCCTCGACGAAGCCACGTCCGCGCTCGATTCCGAGTCCGAGCGGCATGTGCAGGAAGCGCTGGAAACGTTGATGAAAGGGCGTACGACGCTGGTGATCGCGCACCGGCTTTCGACTATTGAGCGCGCCGACCGGATTCTGGTGATGGACGCCGGCAAAATTGCGGAGCAAGGCAGCCATGCCGAGTTGCTGCGCCTGAACGGGCTGTACGCGAACCTTCACCGTATCCAGTATCAGCAGCAGCCTGAGGGTTTTTCCGTTTAATCGATGCGCGTCCTTGGGCCGAAGGCCAGGGACGCGTTTTCGTTTGGGGGAGCCGGCTATTCCCTCACGGACGAACGGGCGCTGCAGGCGTCGCCGTGGCGCGCATTTGCAGCTTCTTGCGGTACATCAAGGTCCAGACCGTGAGCGCGCCGTAGATGGCGTAGCCAATGAACGGCGAAACCACCAGGAAGCGCTCGATCGGCCAGTGCCACGCCAGCCAGCTTCGCAGCGCATTCTCACCCGTCAGGCCGAGACCCCAGACTGCTGTCATCAGGCGAATCGATCGACGCAGGAGTGGACGCTCGCTCCACAGCGCTTCGAAGCGTTCTGCGCCGCCTTCCGCTTCACGAGCAACGGTTGCCCGGGCGAGATAAAAGGTGAGGGGGCGCCGCATCGCGAGCGACAGCAGGAACACCACGCCGATCGCACCGGACGCCATCGACTCACGCATCAGCAGCAACCGCGGACTGCCGCCGAGCGCCATCAGCACGATGGACATCGCGATCCCGAGCACGACCAGGATGCTGAGGGCATCGACCCGACGGGTTCTTGCGAACTCCGCGAGACTCCAGGCAACAGGCGGGACTGCCGACGCGTACAGCGCGCCGAGTTCGCCCCAATGCGGCAACGCGAGGCGATACGCAAGCCACGGCAGCACGAGATTGACCCCGAGTTCGGCGACATGACCTGCTCGTATCTTCATGACGAAATGGTGCCGGGGAAGAGAAGAGAGCCGAATTTCGCAACCACGACCGGAACCACGCCGCGAGCGATCCTCATTGCTGCGTGAACACGGACACGACGATCGCCAGCCACAGCGCCGCTACGCCACCCAGGAACGCGTGACGTGCGAGACGCAGGCGGGATTCATCGTCGGGGTGTTCTGTTGGTGAGGTGGCGAGCCAGGGCACCGCACCGAGGCAGGCGAAACCGGCGAGTGCCAGCAGGGCGACGGAGATGTCGCCGGAGCGCCAATGCGAGCCCTCGTGGATACCCCAGTAACCGAGGAACACGATGCCGATGGAAAACACCGTCGATGCGGCCGAACTGAGCGCCTGAACGGACCCCGCGGGAAATTTCATGACATACCTCCTGACACGCGTGGAAGTACGCGAGACTGCCGCCATCATAAGGGAATCGCATAGGGGGAAAGGGGATGCCGCAGCGCGAGCGAAACCTATCCTTCCTGCGAACCTTGAACGTCGCCACCGGGTACCTCGGACTCAATTTTCTCCTTTGCCTTGTCCCGTGTCATCGACTTCACTCCGCGCTGGATAAACCGCTGCCCCGACACGACGATATAAAACGCCAGCGGCGTGAACACCAGCCCCAGCACGGTCGCCGTAATAGCGCCGCCGAACACGCCCGTCCCGATAGACCGGCGGCTCTCGGCCCCGGCGCCGGTGGACACGAGCAAAGGCACCACGCCCAGCAAGAACGCCGCCGATGTCATCACGATCGGCCGGAAGCGCGCACTTGCCGCCGCCACGATTGCCTCCGTCAATGGGGTGCCATCAGCGTACAAGGTGCGCGCGAACTGCACGATCAGGATCGCGTTCTTCGCCGACAGACCAATCACCGTAATCATGCCGACCTTGAAGTAGATATCGTTCGGCATGCCGCGCAGAAGCATCGCGATCACTGCACCTATCACTCCCAGCGGCACGATCGTCAGCACCGCGAGCGGGATGGTCCAGCTCTCGTAAAGCGCTGCGAGCGCCATGAACACGGCCAGCAGCGACAAGCCGATCAGCACCGGCGTCAAACGGGCGGCGCGAGTCTCTTCAAGCGCCGTGTCGGTCCAGTCGAAACCCACGCCCACCGGCAAGGCTTGCGCCAGCCGCTCCATCTCGGCCATTGCCGCGCCCGAACTGGTGCCGTTGGCCGGGCGGCCGCTGACGTCGAGTGAAGGCGAGCCGTTGTAGCGCGTAAGGACCGTCGGGCCGGTCGTCCAGTGCAACGACGCCACCGACGATAACGGCACCATCTGCCCGGCGGCGTTGCGCACCGAGAGGTTCATGAGACTGTCTTCGGTCATGCGCGAAGGGGCGTCGGCGGCGACCATCACGCGGCGCATGCGGCCGCCCGACGGGAAGTCGTCGATATACGACGAGCCGAAGGTGTTCCCCAGCGCGTCGCCGATCTTGTCGAAAGAAACGCCCAGCGCATAGGCCTTCGCGCGGTCGATGTCCAGCACAATACGCGGCGCGTCCGGCAGCGCTTCCGAATGCACATCGGCGAAAGCGGGGTTGTTGCGGGCCTGTTCGAAGAGCTGCTCGCGCGCGGCGGTGAGCGCTGCCAGGCCAAGGCCGCCGCGATCTTCCAGCCGCATCACAAAGCCTTCCGAATGGCCCATACCCGGCACCGATGGCGGCATCTGGGCGGCCACGTCGCCATCCATGATCTTCGAGAGCGAGCGATTCAGCGTGTCGCGCAGCGTGGCCGCGTCGGTATCGCGCGACGACCAGTCCTTCAGGTCGACAAAACACATGGCCACGTTCTGGCCGCTGCCCTGGAAACTCCAGCCGACCACGCTCGTCACGTTCGCGACAGCAGGCTCGCGTTGCAGGATGGCTTCCGCCTGTTCCACAACCGCGAGCGTGCGCGCCTGCGTGGCGCCTGCCGGCAACTGCACCATCACCTGAAGCTGTGCCTGGTCTTCCTGGGGCAAGAAGCCGCCCGGCATATGCAGGTACAGCACGGCGCACGCACCGGCCAGCACGAGATACACCGCGAACAGGGGACCTGCGCGGCGCAACACGCGCGCCACAAGGCCGCGATATCCCCGCGAGGTCCAGTCGAAGGCCGCCGTAAAGCCGAACGAGCGGCCACCGGCCGCGTGCGAACTGTGGGACGACCCGTGGGACCCGTGAGCGCCATGCCGCAAAGCACTCCGCGGCGGCGCTTTCAGCAAGTTTGCGCACAGCGCCGGCGTGAGCGAAAGGGCGGTGAACGCAGAGACGAGAATTGACGCGATCATCGCAACCGTGAACTGCCGGTAAATTCCGCCGACACTGCCGGGGAAAAATGCCATTGGCACGAACACGGCGGTCAGCACAGCGGTAATGCCTACGATCGCACCGCCCATCTGCTGCATCGCCCGGCGTGTGGCGGCGCGCGGCGACAGACCCTCTTCACGCATCACGCGATCGACGTTCTCGACCACGACAATGGCATCGTCGACCAGGATCCCGATCGCCAGCACCAGCGCGAACATGGTGAACACGTTGATCGACATGCCGAGCACATAAAGTGCCAGCAGCGCGCCGGTCAGCGCAACCGGAATGACCACGGTGGGCACCAGTGCATAACGCAAGTCGCGCAGGAACAGCCACATGACCAGGAACACCAGCAATACGGCTTCGAACAGTGTCAGCATCACTTCGTGCAGCGCGACGTGGACGAACTTGGCGCTGTCGAACGGGATCTCCACGGCCATGCCCGGCGGCAGGTTGCGCGCGTATTCCGCGAGCTTCGCGCGGATCGCGCCGGAGGTTTCCATGGCGTTGCCCTGCGGCGACAGGCGAATGCCGATCGTGGCCGCAGGTTTGCAGTTCAGCCGCGAAAACGACGCGTAGCTGTCGCGGCCCAGTTCGACCCGCGCGACGTCCTTCAGCCGTACGGTCGATCCGTCCGTGCGCGCCTTCAGCACGATTTCGCCGAATTCTGCCGGCGAGATCAATTGCCCCCTGACCGTGACCGATGCGGTCAGTTGCTGGCCGGTGACGAACGGCACGTCGCCGAGCGTACCGGCGGTGACTGTCGCGTTTTGCGCCGCGATGGCCTGCGTCACATCGGCGGCAGCCAGGTTGTATTCGCGCAGTTTCATCGGATCGATCCAGACCCGCAGCGCCTCCCCGGCGTCCCAGAGTTCAGCTGAGCCAACGCCCGGCGCGCGCTTCAGGTCACGCAGCAGGGTGCGGTTGACGTAGTCGCTCAATTGCACGGAATCGTGCTGGCCGTCGGTAGACGTGAGCGCGACGAGCATCAGGAACGTCCCCGTCGACTTGAAGACGGTGATGCCTTGCTGCACGACAGGCTGCGGCAAGCGCGACTCGATCTGCTTCATCCGGTTCTGGACATCGACCATGGCGATGTCCGGGTTCGTGCCTGCTGAAAACGTGGCTGCAATCTCGAGTTCGCCGAGACTGTCGCTCGTGGTTTCGTAATATTGCAAGCCTTCCGCACCGTCCAGGCTCTCTTCGATCACGCTCGCGACGGTGTTGTCCACGCTTTCCGGCGACGCCCCCGGATACATCGCGGCAATCACAATGCGCGGCGGCGTTAGCCGCGGATATTGCGCGACCGGCAAAAAGGGCGTGACCAGCGCACCGGCCACGAAAATGGCCAGGGCGACAATCCACGCAAAAACCGGACGATCGATGAAAAAAGACGGCACGCGGGTCCTGACGATTCAATGGGGTTGAATGAATGCTACCGGCATTCACGGAGGTTCATCGAGGTGGCCGCGGCCTGGATGCCGTGACAACCCATCCGGAAAACGCGCCAATCGTGGCGTTGATTCAGCGAGTGCCGGACATGGTGACGTTGGGGGCGTCTGCGCTTTCCGCTTTCGTCTTGGTTTTCGCCTGAGCGTCAGCGAACTGATATTAAAAACATAAATTAACCGTGTCCAGCTTTATTAAAGAGTGACAGTTTTTGTCAGCCGCGATTTCACCCCTGAATCTCAATGATCGCAGGAATTTTCATCACTGTTTAATAGGGGAAGACGGTCAGAATATGCTTTTAAAACATGCTCTATTATCAAATGTGATATTCAATAAAATCTGCTGCGGGAAGATTTTGTTCAACACGAGTCGATCCGGATAGCGGATTGTCGACAGGCCATTCGGATGGCCTGTCGACTTTGCTGAGTCATCAATTGAGGTGCGGGGTCTTGCCCGAAGCCGATTGCTCAAGCATCGAGATGACGGCGTCTATATGGCCTATGCGCTTGCGTTGCGCCGGCATGAGGCTCATCGACAATACGCAATCCACGCGGTGTCTCCAATACGATAAAGACAGGCCATGACTTGATGCAATCCGGTTGATTATGCGTTCCAGATGCGCAAGATCGGTTTCTATGAGCAGATGATTCATGGTGTTCCCCGGTAGCGCCGTCATTTTTGCGGTCGCTGGTTATTGCCGTTCGGTTCAACGCTTTTATATGCGTTGTATAAGCCATTACGGCATGGTGCTTCATTAAAATCGGCCTCTGATCCATTCGATAAGAGCCGCTTCGCCGCTGCACTGGCCAATGCCCGGCTTGACAGGTCATACGCAGGAGTCGTGCCACGCTTGGCCGCGCTCGGGGAAAACTCTGTGAATCCTTCTCTGGCAAGGATTCACAGGCAATGTAAGGTGATAAAAAAGCGATGAGTTACGGCGATGTGCGTTACGGCCGTTACGGCGTTACGGCGTGTCGCGTTACGGTTGTGACTCGGGGCGCGGAGGCGTTGATTGCGCGCAAACGATAAACCGGTCGAACGTGCTAATTCATGTTGATTGGATGTGTCGTTATTGCCGATCTAAGCATTGTCTGTTTATCGATAAAACATACCGATAATTTACCGTTGGCTTTCCATGGAGATAATAATTTATACCGAAATCAGTCTCAGATATTTCGCGGCGCCGAGGCAAGCGCTTTTGCAAGAATTAAGCAATGCGGTTAATCGAGAATCTTTCCTCCGGCATCGCCAATCAGGATTAATATTGTTTAAATAAATCTGCAGACCATAACGTCGTTATTACCTGTTTGCCTGTTTCTATCTCGCGAGTCGGAAGGACACCCGGCGCGGATGGCCAGGAACCTGGGTCGCAAATCGCTCGCAAATCGTGGTTAACCGGGCGGTTTTCAGGTGCCCGGAAGGAGCCTCCGATGACCATTAGAAAGCAGCCCGGCGCCCAGATCATTTCATCTTCGGATTCGTTGCCCAATCCGCATCCAATCGATTTCCCCATTGTCGGCATAGGCGCGTCGGCGGGTGGAATCCAGGCGTTGATGCGCTTGCTGCAGGGCATGCCGGCGGACGGTGGCATGGCATTTGTCGTCGTGCTGCATATACCCCCTGACTACGCGAGCCATGTTGACGAAGTGCTGCAACGCTCAGTCACCATGCCGGTCGTTCAGGTCTTCGACACCACGCCGATTGAAAAGAACACGGTCTACCTGATTTCACCGGCGAACGATTTATGGCTCTCGGAGGGTTGTCTGCGGGTCACCCCGAGCGATCAATCGCGACGCCGGCCAGTCGCGATCGACCTTTTCTTCCGGAGTCTGGCGGACGCGCACCGGGCTCGCGCAATCAGCATCATCCTCTCGGGCATGGGCAGCGACGGCGCCATGGGCATTGCGCGGATCAAGGAGCGGAACGGCATCAACATCGTGCAGGACCCGCTGGATGCCGAATACGACGAGATGCCGCGCAATGCGCTGGCAACCGGCTTTGTCGATATCGTGCTGTCTGTCGAGCGGATGCCCGCGCGTCTGATCGAGTTGCGCGACAGCGCCCGCGCGATGAAAACGCTGCATGCCGTTGACGACCTTCCGTGCGACGAATCCGGCGTCGAACCACCCGTTTCGAACCTCGACGCCGACGCTGGCGCCGACGTGCTTCAAGCATTGCTGACCATCCTGCGCATCCGCACCGGCCACGACTTCCGGCATTACAAACGCGGCACGATGATGCGGCGCATCGAACGGCGGCTGCAGGTGAATGGCGTGGCCGACCTGGCCGGGTACAAGCGGTTTATCGAGACGCATCCTGAAGAAACGACTGCGCTTCTGAAGGACATGTTGATCGGTGTGACGAATTTTTTCCGCGACCGCAAATCGTTCGATGCCTTCGGGCAGCAGGTGGTGGCGAATCTGTTCACAGGACGCTCGCCTGACGAGCCGGTGCGCGCGTGGTCGGCGGGGTGCTCGACGGGAGAGGAGCCGTACTCGCTGGCCATGCTGCTGACCGAGCATGGGCCGGCCCATGGCAAGTTTCCGCTGATCCAGGTGTTCGCGACCGATGTCGACGCGAGTGCGATCGATACGGCCCGCGCGGGTGTGTATGCGGGATCGATTGTGGCGGACGTATCGCCCGAGCGGCTAAGCCGGTTCTTTGTAAAACCGGGCGGCCGTTACCAGGTGAGCAAGGAGCTGCGCCAGAAGGTGGTGTTCGCTGTCCACAATATCCTGAGCGATCCGCCATTTTCGGGGATGGACGTGGTCTCCTGCCGCAACCTGCTTATCTACCTCGACCGAACGGTGCAGCGCCAGGTGCTGGAGATGTTTCACTTTGCGCTGCGGCCGGGCGGCTTCCTGTTTCTCGGCCGTGCGGAATCCACCGAGATTGCGAACGACCTGTTCGAGCAGGTGGACAAGCGCAGCCGCATTTACCAGTCGATGCGCATTGGCACGCGCGCGATGCCGCCGCTGCCGCTCATCCGCCCCGCGATCTTCGATATTCCCAGGCGACCCGGACCGGGCCGCGACACGCTTGTTTCGCTGGCGGCGTTGCGTCAGCGGGTATTCGAGCGTTATGCGCCGCCCAACGTCACTGTGGATCGCGATGGCGTGATCCTGCATATGTCCGATCGCGCCGGGCGCTTCCTGCAGTATGTCAGCGGTGAGCCTTCGCGCAACCTG
>Ga0073928_10003818_pt1 | contig 23151 bp, 22 predicted proteins | sample PaiPotPPA55metaG_FD_76969 | JGI IMG/M metagenome (GOLD analysis project Ga0073928, IMG submission 76969) | Iron sulfur acid spring bacterial and archeal communities from Banff, Canada, to study Microbial Dark Matter (Phase II) - Paint Pots PPA... ...
GCTGCTCCGGCGAAATGTAGCTAAAAACATATCCCTGCTGCTGATCGGTTCCTCGCATGCTCAATGAGACGCACCACGAGCCGCCTCGTTACAAAATTCCTGAGTTTTTCAGCAGCCTGCTAGCGCCTCTCAGACATTTATTTACATTTGAATTGGCGCACAAAGAGAAGAAGAGCGCATTGGGCGGAATAGAACGTAGCATCGAGTGTCTTATTTCCAGCGCAGGTGCGCGGCAAAAACAAACAATAGTGCAGAGCACCAAACTTTAGAGCGACAGTGGAGCCGACATTGAACATAGAGCTGAAGGTACATGAAGCTGTTCCGGTCTCGAAAGATTCGGTGCCAGACTGGGTGTCTCTATATGTGCGGGCAGCGCGATATCGCCGTTTGCTGTATTTTGTCGCAGACCGCGTGCTTGGCAACCCTGACAAAGCCGTTATTGCCGTAGAAACGTGCCTGTACTCGGCCGCTCAACATGTCACGGTATTTGATCGCGAGGGCGCTTTCCGCAGTTGGCTCGTACGGCTCGCCATCGACGAAGCTCTGTTGCTCCTCCACGGAAGAACAGTGCTCGAGAATCGGCATGACGACGATGCAGCAGCAATTACATCCGTACGTTCTCATCGCACTGAAGTTCATCCTAAATTTACGGGCAGCTTGTAATCCTCGATGTCGACAATCTCAAACTCCGCGTCTTTTGCGAAATGTCAGGTAAGAGGCAGGGCAATTTGTTGCTGACCCAGCAAACGAATCCTAACAATCAGATAACCATTCCTAGCTGCAGCCGGTTATTTTTTGGCGAAAATCCATTTGTTGATTGCGTTGGAACATTGGGCCCGCGGTTTTCACGTTAGCGCCATAAGGAGGCATAGATCATGAATTCCAAGCAAGTGGTTCTCATCACCGGTTCCAGCACCGGCTTTGGCAGACTGTTCGCCGATACACTGGCTCGCAAAGGGCACACCGTTTTCGCGACGATGCGTGACCTCGGAGGCCGCAATGCGAACAATGCCTCCGCAATCCGCGCCCTTGCGGAAAAGGACTCGCTGCCAATATACGTCCTTGAGTTGGATGTAACCGACGACGCATCGGTCGAACGGGCTGTGGATGCAGCCATCGGCAAAGCCGGTCGCATCGACGTCGCCATCAACAACGCCGGCTATGTCGTCTCTGGGCTGGCGGAAGCTGTCACCACACGACAAGCGCAGCGTCTCATGGACACGAATTTTTTTGGCTCGGTTCGCGTAAATCGCGCTGTGCTTCCGCACATGCGGCGGCAACGCAGCGGCGTGCTCATGCACATCAGCAGCGGCGCGGGCCGCATCATTGCTCCTTCCATGGGTTTCTATTGCGCCAGCAAATTTGCGCTAGAGGCGTTGGCCGAGGCGTACCGCTACGAACTTGCCGCCCAAGGAATTGAATCCGTGATTGTCGAACCCGGCCCTTATGAAACGCCTGTTGTCGGCAATATGGTGAGGGCTGCGGACGAGGCCCGCACCGATACGTACGGCGCGGCCAAGCAGATTCCCGCGAAGATCAACGCGGCACTTTCTTCCGTGGCGGGCAATGCCCAGGATGTCGCGGACGCCGTTCTGCGGATTATCGAGACTCCTGCGGGAGAGAAGCAGCTGAGGTATCTGGTTAGCCCCGAAAGCTTCGGTGTCGACCAGATCAACGCCCTCTCAGAACAAGTGCAAGCCCGGGTGCTAGAAACCTTCGGCCTCGCTGCCGACACCAGATTCCTCAAGGGTAAGGCAGTCGGCTCCATTTAGCGACACGCATCAAACGCAGCGGAGAGCGAGGTAAGGATGAGGATTGAACTTGGTGCGCCTGAGTCTGTCACAGAACCCCGGATGTGGGTGAAACATCAGCCGGTTCTCGCAATGGCGTTGCGGCGTGGTTCCGTTGAAATGGGCCTGCGCCGTTCGGAGACGAAAAGGCATACATACGATGCGGGCGAAATGAGCCTGGTCCCTCGTCATTTGGAGAAATGGTTTCGAAACGAAGACTTACACGCTTTGTTCGTCGGCATTTCGGACGCCGCGCTAACGGCAGCCTCAGACGGGGCAAGCGGTGAGGTCGAGTTGCGTAGAACGGATAACCTAGTTGACGCGCGATTGGGTGCGTTGGTTGGGGCGGTGAATGCGGAGAGGATTGCGGGGTTTCCGAGCGGGCGGCTGTTTCTGGATTCTGTCGAGCAGGCCCTTGCGGTGGCGCTAGTCAACGGTTACGCACTGCGGCATCGTCCTGTGGAGACGCACCGAGGCGGGCTGGGTTCTGCACGCTTGCGGAGGATTAAAGAGTTCGTACACACGAAGATGGAAGACGAGTTGACCCTTTGCGAGATGGCGCAATCGGTGGAGCTGAGCACTGCTCATTTCTCGCGAATGTTTCGCAAGTCAACCGGCGAGAGCCCGCATCACTTTGTTCTGCGTCATAGGGTCGAGCGTGCCAAGGAAATGTTGCGCGCGGCCGAGGCGCGTGTCTTGGACGTTGCGGTCGCCAGCGGCTTCAAAACGCAGCAGCACTTTGCACGGGTGTTCCGCCGGATGTGCGGAGTCAGCCCTACAGAATATCGCCAGGAATTTTTGCGGTATTGAGTGGCTTGCGCTTTAGAGACCTGCTCTCACGGTACGCCAACTTTTGCTGCCACTGCTTTTGCGGGCAGGTTTGTGCCGATCCCCCAGATGCTCGCAACTCATAGATGATCCCAACTTCATCCAGACGTCGCACCCAATCGCACTTGAACTCTCATCGTTTGTCTCCTTCATGACGGGTCCCCGGATGGATGTCTCATCCGCGCATTCCTGCCTCTGTCATCGAGAATTGAGCAAGATTTGGCCCCAGCCGAGCAGATACAGGCACAACTCCCTATCCACGACGTGGTTTGCTGTGTGCGTTGGGAGATCGACCAAGGCGGACAAGCCACGGCAGGCCTCATACGAACAAGGAGAACTGAGATGGGTTCGAATAATGAAAAACAATCAGCGGTAGATTTTGTGGAACGCGTTCGCGTGAATCAGCGGAAGCTCAGGTCCGGTCTAAAGTCGCAGTACGACTTCATCGTCTGCGGGTCAGGCTCCTCCGGCTCGGTGGTGGCGCGCCGCCTGGCCGAAAATCCCGAGGTCAGCGTGCTCTTGCTCGAAGCAGGCGGCAGCGACGATATACCAAGCGTGACAGAATCGCTTCGGTGGTTTGAAAACCTCGGAACCGAGCGCGATTGGAACTTTGTAGCCCAGCCCAATCCACACCTCAAAGGACGTTCCATGCCGCTAAATATGGGCAAGGTGCTCGGCGGGGGATCGAGCATCAATGTAATGGCTTGGGCACGCGGACATAAGAAGGATTGGGATTTTTTCGCATCCGAGTCGGGCGATCCGGCATGGAACTATGAGTCGGTACTCGATATCTACCGCCGGCTTGAAGACTGGCAGGGCGGACCAGATCCCACGCGCCGCGGAACCGGTGGGTTGGTTTTTGTGCAGTCCGCGCCAGACCCGAATCCAATCGCTCCGTCTATGGTCGAAGGAGCGCGTTCCATTGGGATACCGACTTTCGATAGCAACAATGGCCGCCTGATGGAAGGCGATGGCGGGGCCTCTATTTTCGATTTGCGCGTACGCGATGGAAAGCGCCTGTCCGTCTTTCGAACTTATGCCTTCCCCTACATGGACCGGCCAAACCTGACCGTGCTCACGCAGGCATTGGTTACCAAGCTTACCTTAGAGGGAAAGCGAGCCACCGGTGTGGAGATCGCTTTTAACGGAAAAATCGAACGCATTACGGCTGGACTCGAAGTTGTTCTGTCGTTGGGCGCGATTCACACGCCAAAGGTGTTGATGCTTTCTGGCATTGGCGATCAGGCTGAGCTGCAACGCTTGGGCATACCGGTCGTCCAGCATCTTCCAGGTGTAGGTCAGAACTTTCAGGATCATTTTGGTATTGGCTGTGTCTGGGAATATCAGCAACCGCTCGCTCCCCGCAACAACGGAGGTGAGGCAACGTTCTTCTGGAAGAGCAATCCTGGTCTTGACGCTCCGGATTTGCAGACTTGCCAGGGCGAATTACCGTTCTGCAGTCCCGAGACAGCTGCCAAGTTCAATCCGCCAGCGGCTTCTTGGACATTGTTTGGAGGTGTCGTACGGCCGAAAAGCCGAGGTCAGATCCGCTTGACGGGACGCGATCCTGACGACTCTGTCCAGATCGAGGCCAATACGTTGTCCCATCTAGACGACCTGAAGGCTGGAATTGTTTGTGTTGAACTTTGCCGCGAAATTGGCAATTCGGCTGCGCTTCGACCTTTCACCAAACGCGAAGTCATGCCTGGCAACCTGAGAGGAGCTGAACTACAAGACTTCATTCGCGATGGAACCTCTACTTACTTCCATCAGACGTGTACTGCCAAGATGGGGCGCGATTCGATGTCGGTGGTAGACGCCCAACTTAAGGTTTATGGCATCGAAAACGTCCGCATCGCGGACGGCTCGATCATGCCGCGCGTGACGACCGGAAACACCATGGCGCCCTGCATCATCATCGGCGAGCGCGCTGGCGAACTGCTGCGCACCGCATACAAGCTTTCAGGAGTCGAAGCATATTCCGATCAAGGAGCTGCCCTGCGCTGATGCGCCAGGGATACCTGAAAAAGGCTACCAAATCAAAGAAAGGAGCAAATCAGAATGAGTGCCAGCAGCACCAGTAACGCCCGCGTGATCGGCAATGAACGGAGTGGCGAGTGGTTGCAATCGAGACCCGGAGAGCGCTTCTGGATTCGCATTTCCAGCTTCGGAAACGAATGGTTCTTACTCCGTCACGGAAATCCTCTCAAGCCCAGGTGACAGCACCCCGGTTCACCTTCACGAGAATGACGATGAGCGACAAGACGTTATATGTGAAGGAACAGAACTGCCATCCATCGACGCCCGATTCTAGGCTTGCGTTTTAATGACAGTCCGGCTGGATGTCTGTCATGAAGGATTGAGCACGATTCGGCCCAGAGGGCGTAGATACAGGCACAACTGCGTATCCGGTTTGCAGTTTACTGATTGATGTTGTGAGATCCGCTAAGTTGAAAAAGCTGCAGCAGCGCCCAAGAAACGCTAGCCGCGCAAAGAGATCCATGAAGCGGAAAACAAAATGAAAGGGAGCACCGAGATGAGTGAAATTCCGATTGGAGTGGCAGCTCTGGAAGGGATGGTGTTGACTGTGCTGACGCACTTAAACAACGGAGACGTCGACGACGCGGTCACTCGTTTTGCCGAGGAATTCAGGTTCAAAGACCACGGGATTGGACTGGAATTTAAGGACAAGGAACGTTTGCGTGAATTCTTCCAGAAGATGCGGGAGCTTTATCCACACTCTTTCTTGCAGACTGACACGATCCTCGTGAGCGGTGATCACGTGATCATCGAATGGATACTTCAAGCTACTCTGACAGAGCCTTTTTACTACGGTGGACTCTCACGGAAGGTTCCAGTCTTGCTGCACGGGACTTCCATTGCGCGGATGGAAAACGGCAAGATTACCGACTGGGCGGACTACTACGACGGATTGACCTCCCGGCGTACAGCATTGGCCTCGCATTTCAAGGAATGGGTCGAACTCTGAAGGTGGTCCGTGCCGTGGAGGCCGCGTAAACACAAACATTCGCTAAAGCGAAATAGAAAGAAGGCACGAAAAGTGATAGTGCATAGTCGCTCTGAAGGCCGCCGTGACGTGAGAAGTTCCTTGATAGAGTTCCCAATGGTTCTTCCGAACGCCTTACAGCAGGTGAAAGCCAATGACTTTCGATGAGTTGTGGAGATTGAATCTAGACCGAGGCGACGCCCGCGCGGATTCAGTCGTCAAAGCAGAAGTGGTCGGCCTAGTCGCGGCCCCGGGTGAGAACCCAAACGAACTTCTGCTGACCTCCGATGACTGTGTGTTTCTGTTGGAGGTGGGAATCAACCCTTGAAAGATCCCCGCGCCGCTCCAAGCCAGCAAATGAAGGCGACGAGAGATCCCCACTCCAGAAGATTCCGAAAGATTCGGCCCAGAGCCACGCCTTCAGACACAGCTCAATCTCCGCGATGCATTTTTTTGATCGCGTTATGAGAGGACCACAGATCAAAGGCATTTGCAGATCAAAATATCACTGCTCTTTACCGCGAGCAGAGCATTGGCCCTGATCATGAATGCTTCTCATATGTCCCGTCACGGCTTCTTCAGACATGAAGAGCTACGCCGCGCTGGTAGCTGACGCAACAACCAACTGCTCTATGTCGGCAGGCGCATTTTCTTGAGAAATTCGGTATATCTCGGGTCGTCTCGGAGATTTTTGAACAACGGATCGGTCTTGATGTCGGGCAGTCCGGCGTCTCGCTGTTTGTAGGCACGCTCCAGCCATTCGAACGATTTGTCGGACTCACCACGATACGCATACACCTGAGCGATCTGATAGTCCGCATTGGTGTCATACTTTGCGATAAGGTCGGTTAAAGCAGCATTTGAATCCTGTTCACGGCCGAGCGCGTGGTAAGCCAGTGCTTGCCCCGTGAGTTTTCCCCACTCAAGCGGTTCCTTCTCAATTTCTGCGAGCGCCGGTTGCGGCTTTCCCTCTGCGATGAGAATTTTACCCAGAGTGAGATGGACAAAGGCAGCCTGCGGGTTCAGGTCTAGAGCTTTTTGGAGCGCGGCCTGGGCTTCATCGTATCGGCCCGCCACGTACAACAGGTATCCCATGGCCGAATGAGAATCGGTACGAAGAGGGTCGAGAGCGACCGCCTGTTCCTTTAGCTTGATTGCCTGGTTCAGATTGCCCAATACCCTGGACAGATTCGAACGGATGCCGAACACTTCGGCGCTGCCCGGTTCTAAGCCCGCTGCTTTGATAACGGAAGTATCGGCGGCGTCCCAGTCCCAGTCGCAGTCGATTTGCACTGTCGCCAGCGCCACATAGCCTGAGGCCGAGATGGGATCGAGTGCAATCGCCTGCTCCGCGTCGTGGCGGGCCTTTCGAAAGCCTTCCGTAGCATCAGTCACTCCGACCTCCGCCATCATGTTCTGCACCGACGATCGCAAAGCCCAGGCTGGCGCATATTTCGCATCCAGCTTGATGGCTTGATTCGTATAGGTGAGCGCCTTGCCGAGGTCTTCCTTGGTTTGTCCCCGCACCCTGAAGTATTTCGCTTGCAGGTAAGCCTGATAAGCCTCCGGAATCACGGTGCGCGAGTTCGAAGCGACCGGCTGACCGTTGCTTCCCAGCAGCTTCAGCTGCAACGCCGAGGTAGCTGCCATGGCGATTTCATCCTGTACGGCAATGATGTCATTGATCTCCCGATCGTATGTCTGCGACCAAAGCTGAAAACCGTCGTCCGCCTTGAACAGTTCCGCCGTGATGCGTACATGGTTGCCCTCGCGGCGCACACTTCCCTCAAGAACATTGGCCACGCCGAGCTTCCGTCCAATGTCGCGCAAGTCTTCGTTTCTCCCTTTGAACTGAAAAGCCGAGGAACGTGCGACCACCTTTAGACCTGCCACTCTGGCGAGGTCGTTAATCAGTTGCTCGGCGAATCCATCTGAAAAATATTCCTGGTCTTTGGCCGGACTCATGTCCTCAAAGGGCAGCACGGCGATGGACGTATTGTTCAGCGAGGGAGCATTCGGCCCATTTCGTGCGAGCCGGAAGTAACCGCTTATCCCTGCCGCCGTAACCACCGCTAGCACCGCTATGATCGCGAGCCTCCAGAGCTTGCTTTTACGAGAAGAACTTTCTTGTTCTGAAGGGGCCGTTTCGTGTCCAACCTTCTCTTCTGTTGCATGCTCTTCTGCTGCATTTGACATGGGCAAATCTGGCGGCTCGGCCACGCTCTCATCCGTGACGGGAGCAATGAACCGGTACCCGCGCTTGGTGACGGTTTCGATAAATTCAGGTTTATCAGGCCGGTCGCCGAGGATTTTTCGGATATCCAGAATGTATTTTCTGAGGATTTCTGGGTTGACGTAGGTCTCCGGCCACAGCTTTTCCAGAAGCTCGTCCGGGGTGACTAGCCGTCCTGGATTTTCGACCAAATGACGCAGGACGTCGTAAGCTTTCGGGGGAATTGGCACGCGCTCGTGCCCGCGCCAAAGGCACTGGTTTGGGGTATCAAGGCGGAATGACTGGAAAGATTTCATTTACTGGATCTGTTCATCTGGATGGCGGAAGTACCACACCCCGACCATGATATAGAGTAGTTCGGCGTTGTCATCGGGTACATGTGTCCCACTGCTCTTTCCAAATAGGCCTCGACGGATCCTAAGGACCGTGTTTTCAGCGACATGGACGTCACACAAAGAATCCACGGAATCCGGACAGGAACCTCACACCTACTTCGGCTTAGGTCTCTAGTGTAAGGCCCGGGACGGTCGAGGGTCTTGCGTTTGTAGTCCGCCTTCCGAGATCCAGGAGGAAGCCCAATTGCGTGTTGGGGGTGCCCAGTGGACCCAGAAACAATCAGGAGAAGGACATGGTGTCGCTGAACAACGGAGGCAGGCAGGCGGTTGTGGCCGTGGCCGGTAACGGTCACCTACCTGGGCGGGCCGGACGCTATTGGCCAGAGCGTTATTTAGCGGCCAATTTCGGCCGGAGCTAGTCGGTGCAGCTGCGCGAGATGCGAGTATGACTTTCGAAATCAACAAGATGTATTGGAAGACGCTTACGGGGTGAAAAAGATGAGGGTCGCGGTCGATGTGCTTGGATCTGTCAGGGAGCCGTACTTGGAGGTGCACCATGAGCATGTTGTCGGTATGCAGTTGCGGCCCGGCTTCATTGAAATGGGCTTACGACGTTCTGAGATGACAATGGTTATGCTCGAGGCGGGCGAAATAGGACTGTGCCCTAGTCATATGCAGCAGTGGGTTGGAACCGCCGACCTAGAGCGCTTGAGCCTCGGCATTTCGGACGATGCGCTGATGGGCATCTGCGATGGAATGAGTGGCGAGGTCGAGCTGCGCCACGAGTGCAAGCTGGTGGACGCCCGAGTGAGTGCGCTGGTCGCAGCCGTGAATGCGGAAAGGCTCGCGGGATTTCCGAGTGGGCGGCTGTTCCTGGATTCCGTCGAGCAGGCGCTTGCCGCCGCGCTGGTTGATGGCCATGCAGTCAGGCGCCCTTCGCTCCGGAAGTACCGCGGGGGATTAAGTCCCGCACGCTTGCGCAGGGTTACGGAGTTGGTGCTTGGGAAAGTGGAAGACGAGTTGACTCTTCAGGAGATGGCGGAATCGGCGGGACTTAGCATGACTCATTTCTCGCAGATGTTTCGTAGGTCAACGGGCGAGAGCCCACACCAGTTTGTCTTGCGCCATAGGGTCGAGCGTGCGAAGGAGATGTTGCGCGCGGCCGAGGCGCGGGTGCTGGATGTTGCCGTGGCTTGCGGGTTCAAAACGCAGCAGCACTTTGCACGGGTGTTCCGTCGTGTGTGCGGAGCCAGCCCTACAGAATATCGCGAAGAGTTTCTGCGTTAGACGCGACCTGGCCTTAACGGAGGATGCGGCGTAGGCTTGAGCTAACCATGGTTAATTGAAGGTTAATTGAAAGCCTTTGAAAGCAATTTTTCCTCGAACCACAAAACGGGGGCTACCTTCGCCCTCGCAATGGTTGGCACCTTAGCATTGTCTGCCCGGATATAGTCGTCCGTTTTTCTTCGCTTTTGCCGACCCCGACAATACCTCCTCCTCTTTGTCTCACTCCTGCCAGTCCCTTGGACGCGTGTCTCGTAATCGAGAATTCCGAAAGATTCGGCCCAAAGGCGCATCTTCAGACACAACTCAATCTCCTTGATGTGGTTTTCTGATTCCGTTGTGAGAAGGACCAATGACAAAGGAGATTCGAAGATGAAGACGGTACTACGCTTTGCCGGGAGTACAGCATTGACCCTGATCATGGGAGCCGGTTGCTTTGCGCAGCACTACACCCAGACCAATCTTGTTTCCAACGAGTCAGGAGTCGCTCCTGTCACCGATCCCCAGTTGATTAATCCCTGGGGAATATCCCGCGGCTCCGGCAGTCCGTGGTGGGTCTCTGACAACGCAACGGGCTTCAGTACGCTCTACAACGGCGCTGGAGCCAAGCAGTCCCTAGTCGTCACCATTCCTCCGGCCGATCCGACTAACAAGAAAACCCCAACGGGCACACCAACTGGCACCATCTTCAACGGCAGTCAAACAGACTTTTTGCTGGCCCCAGGCAAACCAGCGACGTTCCTGTTCTCAACAATCGACGGAACGATTGCTGGATGGAATGCGACTGTTGCTATAGCTCAAGGAGAAGCACCACCTTCCACGCATGCCGTGACCGTGGCGAGAACCACCGACGGATCCAGCTACACGGGCCTGACCAGCGCTTTCATTGATGGCAAGCGCTACCTCTATGCAGCCAACTTCACCAAGGGCCGCGTGGATGTTTATGACAATGCATTTCAGCCTGTAAACCTATCCAAGAGACAGGTCGACCAGAATTCCTCCGATCACGGCAACGGCAACTCCTCTGAAAATTCTTTCGTGGATGAGAAGCTGCCGAAATCCTACGTGCCCTTCAACGTGCAAGCGATCGGCAACGATATTGTCGTCACCTATGCGCTCCACGAGGAAGGTTCGCAATTTGAAACCGACGGCCCGGGCTTAGGGTTTGTGGACATATACAGTTCCACAGGGGACCTCTTGGTGCGTCTCGAACATGGTGATTGGCTGAACGCTCCGTGGGGCGCGGCTCTGGCTCCGCTCGATTTCGGACGCTTCAGTCACGACCTGCTTATCGGGCAATTTGCAGGTGGAGGGGATACCGAGTCGAGCGGTTTCATCGCCGCCTATGACTTGGCTACCGGAAAATTTGACGGACTGCTGCAGGATGCCACCGGAAAGCCGCTAGCCATCAATGGCGTCTGGGCACTCAGCCCGGGAAATGTCAGCCCCAATAATAATGATGCCGCAGCCGCACCTGCCACAGATGTGTACTTCACCGCCGGACCAAACCATGGCTCCGGTGGGTTGCTTGGTTATTTGAGTGCGGTTTCTACGGAGCTGACCGAAGGGAATGACCAGTAATCCGTTCAGTGATTCACAGCGTTGATGGGGGGAACGCATCATTCAGATCGATGTCTTCCACCTAATAGTAAGGCGACAATCTGGCGACTTCGATTGTTCGCGGATCCTGAGATCGAAGTTCTGGCTAGTTTCAAGCAACCTAAAACAAACACCAAAGGAAGCAAAACATGAGCAAGAACTCTTCACTGAACAATTCGTCCGAGACGGCAAGAGTGACCGCACTCAAACCCCGATCTCAAAGAACGCGCTCGATCAGCTATTCCACGAATCGCGGACCCATGCCTTCACCATACAGCAGGTGGCCGCGGCCCCAAACGGAGAAGGAAGTTCCACGGCGGCAGTTATGAAAACTCCGGTTACTCAATTCGCGCGGGCCTCCGAGGAGCCAGCCGCGGAGCTGTTCTTCGACGAGTCGCTGTCTCGGATCCCGAGTGTGGACTTGAAGGAAATCCAGCGGTTGTCCCGCTTCCTTCCGGTTATTGTCCTTATTCCCAGACCCACGACCAAAAACCAAGCTGCTCTGCGCAAAATTACCTTGGCGAAGTCTTCGAGCGAAAGGTCCAGCGCGACAACGCTCCTCGGAGTCTTCGGAAAAGCCATGGAGCGGTTCAAAAGCACTGGCGCGGAAAGTACGTTCGTGTTCGGTGATGTCGCCGTCAGTTTTTCGGCAATGGAAGCTCTCCGCAATGGCGAGCGCGTTGTGCTTACGACCATGGAGTTCAAGACGCTGCAATACTTGATTCAGAACGCGCGCCGCGTGATTTCACGCGACGAACTGCTCAACGAAGTGTGGGGATACGAGAACTATCCTAGTACACGAACGGTAGACAACCACATTCTGAGGTTGCGCCAAAAACTCGAACGCGATCCTTCACACCCCGCGCACTTTCGCACAGTACACGGCTCCGGTTACAAGTTCTTACCGTAGCGTTGCCGGGCGGGATCTTCGGCGGCGGCAAAGGAGTGGGCATCGGTTCCGTGATCGGCGGTCCCGGTGAGTTAGGAACCGCAGCTTTCCACGGACGTCAGAAGATCACGCTGAATAACGGGCTGGAATTGCTGATTCGCATTAAGGGGCGCTGATCCACAACGAATCGACCAAATTCGCAGGAGGCAGAAATGGAGAACCAGTCATCGGTCCCAGTTGTATGCACGGAATACGAAGGGCTATTCAACGAATCGCAGGCCGCCTTGACTAGTTGGGCCTACGAACGCGCCGAGATTTCTGGTCATCGAGGAAGGGACGTAAATGACAAACTTCGGACGCTGCAACGAGATTTCTTGAAAGCTTGGGCGCTGCTGCAAAACCACAAGCGCGACTGTGAAGTCTGTCAAGTAATCTCGACCATTGAGCATGTGCATGCTGGGACTAGAGCGGCTGCACTACGCGCTCCGTTTCTCGAATTCACAGATCCCTCTTTTTCGCCGCGTCAAGAAATACGACCTTTGGAACAGGATCCTTCAAAAGAACCGCAGGAATATCCAAGAGGACGACCGCCTAATCGGCGATCCTAGAAGACCGACCGGAACAACCACGAAAGGAAATTATGAATAATACGTCGTCACCTTTAAAAATGTTCAAGCGAGCGACATCTCTGCGGTCATCCCTATGGAGTGTGCGGACAAACTTTTGAGGAGAGAGTCAAGGCTTGTGCCCGCGGACATAAGAAGGATTGAGATTTTTTCGCATCCGAGTCGCGCGTTCCGGCGTGGAACTCGGAGTCGGTACTCAGTGTCTACCGCCGGATTGAAGACTAGCAGGCGCACCAGCCCCCACGCGCCGCGGAACTGGGTGAAGGTGATGCGCTACTGCCGATTGGAGGCCCGGAGCTTCTTTAGGGCCATGGCAGCTGAGTGCGACTTACCCCAGTGGCACATCGAGTCCAATAACGGCCGCAGAGACCTTCCAAGAGGGGTAATGGCGTATACCACTCGCGGAGGAGTGTCCGCGTATACAGTACGCTCAACAATTCCTGTGCTTTGTAGGTCGCGGAGTTGCTTGGAGAGCGTTCGTTGCGTGATTCCGGCAATAGAGCGTTTTAGTTCGGAAAATCGCTGGGTGCCTTGGAAAAGTTGTTCGAGAACGGCGGCTTTCCAGCGTCCACCGACGATGTGCGCGGTGGTTTGTACAGGGCAAAGTTCTGGGCGTTTAATCATGTTGGGGCTAGTTCCATATTGTATACCACGTATCGCATGCGTGCCACGTATACCCATGTAACCATGCTCAGCTATTCTTCATCTATCTTGACCACGACGATGTCAGGGCTGGCTCTCTAAGTAGCACGGAAACCCTCCAGCGCCAACCGTCGAAGGAAAACCCAGGGAATGACTCGGAGATGCACATGCAACTCGAAACAAAAGATCCTTCGGCAAGCAAGAAGCTCAGCACTCTGACACCGCACCTAATGCTGATGATCGGCTTGGCGACTCTCGTTGGCCTAAATGCCGGGTGTTCGAGCTCGGCTCAACCCAAGGCCCCCGCCCCAGTCGAAGTAAGCGTAGCGGAAGTAGTCTGCAAGCAAATCAGTGACAGCGATGAGTTCACCGGCCGCCTCGAAGCCGTCGATGCCGTCGAGGTTCGTCCGCGCGTTTCTGGCTACTTGCAGAGTGTGCATTTCAAGGAAGGCGCGATTGTGCGTCAAGGCGACCTCTTGTTCAAAATCGATCCGCGCCCCTTCCAAGCGGAAGTAGACCGTCTAAAGGGCGATCTCGCGCAGGCGCGAGCTCAACTCTCGCGAGCGCAGAGCGACTTTCAGCGCGCCGAACGCCTTCACAACAATGATGGCATGTCAGCCGAAGAGTACGACCGGCGGGCAGCAGTTCGCAGCGAAGCCGAAGCTCGCATCGCCTCCACGGAGGCAGCGCTTCGTGGGGCGGAACTCAATCTTGAGTTCACCCGTGTTACGGCTCCAATATCTGGTCGTGTAGGACGTGCGGAGATCACGGAAGGCAATTTGGTCGAGGGAGGCGCTGGGCAGATCAAACCTTTGACCACTCTGGTATCGCTCGATCCCATCTACGTCTACTTCGACGTCGACGAGCAGACTTACCTGAAATATGACCGCGTGACGCAAAGCCACGAGGCGAGCTCGCACGAGCTGCGCAGCGCGGCGCACTTGGGCCTCGCGGACGAAGATGGATTCCCTCATGCCGGCCAAGTGAGCTTTGTGGACAATCAAGTGAGTTCTTCGACGGGAACGATTCGACTGCGGGCCACTTTTGCGAACAAAAATTTGGCCCTAACGCCCGGACTGTTTGCGAGGATTCGCTTGCAAGGGAGCGGCGCGCAAAGTGGCTGCCTGGCAAGAGATGAGGCCGTCATTACCGACTTGAATCAAAAATATGTGTTTGTGCTCGGCAAGTACAGCACGCTCGAGTATCGGCCCGTGAAACTTGGCCGGGTGACGGACGGATTGCGTGTCGTGCGTGATGGTTTGCACGAGGGCGACGTTATCGTCGTCAGCGGCCTACAGCGCGTCCGTCCCGGAGTTATCGTCGCACCCAAGAAGGTTTCCATGGCGGCCCAGCCTGGCTCGCTTAGTAACGCATCCACGCAATCTGCCCTTGCGGGTCACGAAGAGAAGCCGCGCGAATCGAAAGCACGGAAAGAATAGTCCAGGACAGCCATGAATATCTCTGATTTCTTTATCAAACGCCCTATCTTTGCGGCGGTGATTTCCATCATCGTCTTCGTCATCGGAGCGATCGCCTATTTCCGGCTTCCTTTGAGCGAGTATCCGGAAGTCGTGCCGCCCACTGTCGTTGTACGCACGTCTTATCCGGGTGCAAATCCCACTGTCATCGCCGACACCGTGGCTTCACCCCTCGAACAACAGATCAATGGCGTCGAAGGGATGCTCTACATGTTTTCACAAGCCACCGCCGACGGCGTGATGACTCTGACGATCACCTTCGGACTCGGCACAGACCTGGACAACGCGCAAGTCCAGGTGCAGAACCGCGTATCGCAGGCGCTGCCACGATTGCCGGAGGAAGTCCAACGTCTCGGTGTAACGACGGAAAAAACCTCGCCGGATTTGCTGATGGTGGTGCACCTGGTGTCTCCGGACAACCGTTACGACATGTTATATCTAGCGAATCTGGCCATTCTCCAGGTGAAAGACGAGTTAGGCCGCTTGCCCGGCGTCGGCAACGCTCAGGTCTTCGGTGCTGGCGATTTCAGCATGCGCGTGTGGCTCAACCCAAACAAATTAGCCTCGCACAACTTGACGGCCACGGACGTGGTCCAGGCGATTCGCGAGCAAAACGTGCAGGTTGCGGCAGGTGTGCTAGGTGCTCCGCCGACAAATACTGGTAGTACTGCGTTTCAATTGCTTGTTAACACCCAGGGGCGGCTCACAACGGAGGAAGAATTCGGCAATATCATTGTGCGAGCTGCAAAGGATGGCCAGATTACGCGCATCCGCGACCTGGGCGGCGTCGAACTGGGCTCTAGCACGTACGCGCTCCGAAGTCTGTTGGACAACAAGCCAGCTGCCGCTCTTCCAATCTCCCAGCGCCCTGGTTCGAACGCCCTCGAAACTTCGCAGCAGGTCCGCGACACCATGGAACGCCTCAAAAAATCCTTTCCCGAAGGCGTGGACTACAAGATTGTTTACGACCCGACGATTTTCGTGCGCGAATCAATTCACGCTGTGGGTCACACCTTTGTGGAGGCATTGATCTTGGTCGTGCTTGTGGTGTTGATTTTCCTCCAGACGTGGCGGGCTTCCATCATTCCTCTTTTGGCCCTTCCCGTCTCACTGGTCGGAACGTTTTCGATCATGTTGGCGCTGGGCTTTTCGCTTAATACGCTGTCTCTGTTTGGGCTGGTACTGGCGATTGGAATCGTGGTGGACGACGCCATCGTCGTCGTCGAAAACGTGGAACGAAATATCGCACTAGGACTAGAACCCCACGAAGCTACGCGTCGCGCAATGCAGGAAGTCAGCGGACCGATCGTGGCCATCGCTTTGGTGTTGTGCGCGGTTTTTGTTCCCACAGCCTTCATCGTGGGACTTTCGGGGCAGTTCTATAAGCAGTTCGCCCTGACCATCGCCATTTCCACGATTATTTCAGCATTTAACTCACTCACGTTGAGCCCCGCTCTGGCTGCGCTGCTCCTAAAACCTCACGGGGCCAAAAAGGATCGTCTTACAGGGGCGATTGATTTCGCACTCGGTTGGTTTTTTCGGCTCTTTAACCGGTTCTTTGGCCGCGCATCGGGCGGTTACGGAAAGCTTGTGACGCACACTCTGCGGTCGACTCTTATTGCCATTGTGGTTTATGCAGGACTGATCGGGCTGACTATTCTCGGCTTCTCGCGCGTGCCCTCGGGATTTGTTCCCACACAGGATAAGGGATATCTCGTGGCGTTCGCGCAGTTGCCGAATGGCGCGACACTCGACCGCACCGAAGATGTGATTCGCAGAATGTCCGATATTGCCTTGAAGAATCCCGGTGTGCAGAACGCGGTCGCCTTTCCCGGACTATCGATCAATGGCTTCACCAACAGCCCGAATTCCGGAATCGTGTTCACCCCTTTGAAACCTTCGGACGAGCGATTGTCTCCGGAGCTTTCCGCGAATGCCATCGCAGCCGATCTCAACAAACAATTCGCGGCGATCCCCGAAGCATTTATTGCAATATTCCCTCCGCCACCTGTTCAAGGATTGGGCACTGTCGCCGGATTCAAACTCTACATTGAAGATCGTTCTGGCATGGGCTTGGAATCCCTCTACAAGGAAACCACTTCCACGCTTCAGAAAGGCAACGAGACCCCAGGATTGTTGGGAGTGTTTTCCAGCTTTGACATCAACGTCCCGCAAATCGATTCGCATGTCGACCGCGAAAAGGCCAAGACATACGGGATTCCCCTCGGCGACGTGTTTGACACACTGCAGGTCTACCTCGGTTCACTTTATGTCAACGACTTCAACCGCTTCGGCAGAACGTATCAGGTCAATGTGCAGGCAGAATCGCCGTACCGACTGCAGCCCGAAGATATCAGTCACCTCCGGACAAGAAACTCGGCCGGAGAAATGATTCCTCTGGGATCGATGGTCACTGTCAGGCCGACTTACGGACCCGACCGCGTCATGCGTTACAACGGATATCCCGCGGCGGAAATCAATGGGGCGGCGGCGCCGGGATTCAGCACCGGCCAATCGGAGGCCGCAATTGCCAAGATTCTGGACAATCAATTGCCAAATGGAATGAAATACGAATGGACCGAACTCACCTACCAGAAGATTCTTGCCGGCAACACGATGGTTTACATTTTTCCGCTCTCCGTTTTCCTGGTGTACCTCGTGCTTGCGGCTCAGTACGAAAGCTGGTCGCTGCCCTTGGTGATCATTCTGATAGTTCCTATGACGCTGTTCTCCGCGATCGCCGGGGTCTGGGTGCTCAGTGGCGACAATAACGTCTTCACCCAGATCAGTTTGATTGTTCTCGTCGGGCTGGCCTGCAAGAACGCCATCCTGATCGTCGAGTTTGCCAGGGAGAAACAGCTTCAGGAGGGGATGAACAGAGTCGATGCAGTGCTGGAGGCATGCCGGTTGCGTTTGCGGCCAATCTTGATGACTTCTCTCGCCTTCACAATGGGCGTCATTCCCCTGATGCTGTCTACCGGTGCCGGGTCAGAAATGCGCCGTGCCATTGGAGTTGCAGTATTTTTCGGCATGCTTGGCGTCACCGCGTTTGGTTTGGTGCTTACTCCGGTCTTCTACGTAGTGGTTCAGCGATTCGTCGAGGGGCGGGAGGTCAAGAAATCGAATGTCAGTGCAGGTCTCTCAGCCAGCGCTTCGGTGGAGGCGTAGAACCTTGTTCAAGCGCTTCGTAAAATACGCATTGTTCGTCGCTGTTATGTTTGGTGTAAGCGGATGCGCGGTCGGCCCGCACTACCAGGCGCCACATCCTGCCGCGGTGACCTATCACGACGCGGATCCACGGTTTGTCACCGATGCACCCTTCGATCCGCGCTGGTGGAAACAATTCGAGGATCCGGTTCTCGATACCCTGATCCAAAAGTCACTGGCGGCTAACACCAGTATTCGCATGGCACAAGCGCGACTTGCGGAATCGCGCGCCGTCTTTGATGAGCGAAAACTGGATCGCTATCCTACGGTTCCCGCGGACGCGAGTTACACTTATGCAAAACAGCAGATCCCCGGATTTTTTAACAATCCGGCAACCATAAACACGTTCCGCTCGGGATTCGACGCGTACTGGGAGATCGATTTATTCGGACGAGTTCGTCATAGCGTGGCTGCCGCCGCAAGCGACAATCAGGCGGTTGAAGCAGATTTGCACGACGTCAAGGTCAGCGTTGTGGCCGAACTCGCGCGGAACTATTTTGAGTTGCGCGGAGCGCAGTGGCGCCTCGCGGTGGCGGAACGCAGTTTGAAAAATCAGCAGGAGACCCTGCGATTGACGCAGCTCCGTCGTGATGCGGGCGTGGGAGAAGAGCAAGACGTGGCGAGCGCGGCGGCACGCGTGGCGGCCACAGACGCGACGATACCGCTGCTGGAACTTGAAACAAAACGGGCGGAATACCGGCTTGCCGTGCTAACAGGTACGCGGGCAGGCGAGCTTTCCGCAAATCTTTCGCCGCGGAACTACGCTCCGATCGATAAAGCCTTGCCCATTGGCAACGCCGCTGACTTACTGAGACGCCGCCCTGATGTACGCGCAGCCGAACGGCGTCTTTCTGCCGCTACCGAACGTCAGGGAGTCGCCGTCGCTCAACTATTCCCGCAGGTCAGCGTCTCTGCGTTCGTTGGATTCCTGGCGGGGCGGGGCAGCCTCTTCTTCACTACGCAATCCTTTGCGTCAACGGCGTCGCCCAGTGTTGCCTGGTCGGCCTTCGATCTGGGCCGTGCGCGAGCCCGCGTGCGCGGTTCGAGCGCAGCTACGGACGAAGCTCTCGCTTCCTATTATGAAACGGTGTTACGCGCTCTTGAAGAAACGGAGAATTCCTTCTCCAATTACCAGGCGCAACAAGATCGACTCGTAAAACTAAATGCCCAGGCGCAGGAGAGCAAACGGGCAGCCGACATCGCAAGGTTACGCTACCGCGAGGGCGTAATCGATTTCTTGTCATTGTTGGACGCCGAGCGTACTCAGCTTCAAGCGGAGGACGCGGTTGCCGAAAGCGAGCAAGATGTCTATGTCGCGGTTATCGCCCTCTATAAGGCACTTGGCGGAGTGCCAAGTTAAACCCGTACGGTCTCGCCATCCTGGGTGTTGGGCTCGTGTTTGGCTCGTTTGATTGCTTTAGGTCGGCAGGCGTATTTCTTCAGTAGGTCGGCATATCTCGGGTCCTGGCGGATTCGCTGAAATTTCGTCGGTTGCACGGCATTACTCCGGGGGCCGGCCGAATCTTGATAGGGCTTGGAGATGGCTGATTTTGACACTAAAGCTGGGCAGGATGTGCATGAACTGACGGATCTTGCGAGCCGAACCGGAGCGGAGCGGGAAATCCTCATATTTTGCTCAGCGCAAAGCACGGAGAAAGACGGTTCACTATAGCCATGGGCACTTGGTACTCATACGCAAGTTCGATCACGGAATCGACGAGCGTTCTGCCGCACGTGTTGAATCAGATCTGTGAGGGCTCGGGGTAAAATCCCCCGGGCCTACTCGGCGCAACGCACCGGCCCCCGCTCGTCCCTTCAGAGCATTTTCCCACTCTCACTGTGGTCTCATTACCTCAATGCTTGCTGTCCTCTCTCCAAAAAAAATGTACTGGTACCAAGATTTTTTCTCCCTTTTTCCCTTCTCAATGTTCCTTATATAAGTAGGGGGATTGCGGCCGAAATACCCATCCCGGCTTGGGCCGCGCAAAAAAGTTCAAAATTCTTTCTTACTTTTCCCCGTTTCGATGTTCCTTAATAAGTAGAGGGGTCCGAAAGGGCCGGAATTGGTTCAGAGGCAGGAAAGACAATGAGGATTCGAGGACGCATTCATGCTGGCCGAACTTTGTTTCTTACTTTTTCCGTTTTCAAAGCCTCTTTAATAGTAGAGGGGTGCCATTGGCAAGAGTTTCAATCGCATTTCCGGCGTCGAAAGGTGACGGGTGCATGAAAGACACAGATCACCCTATCCGTCACCCTCGCGTTCACCTTGGCGATCGAGCAAGTGCCCAACGGAGCGAAAGTTACGCACGACTGAACGCTCAAGATGGCCGCGGAATGGCTGCGTGTTGGGCTGGAGCGACCCCACTTTTTGCCACTGGCTCGTGGCCAAAAGACCATTGGGGTCGCTCCAGCCCAACCAATCGGACGAGCGGTCAAAACATTTCGTACAGACCGGAGTTCGAGCGATGCAGTCTTTTCCCGCCGCGCCGGACGGACATCCTCATTTCACCTCGTCTTCCTCAACAATCGAGGTCGAGGTGAAGAGCTCTTCACCCCTTTACTTCATCGGGGACTTCGCCAATCACTTCACGGGGCGCGCGGCGCCATGGTTAGGCAAATCAATCCGATGCACGTTCCAAAGAGGACCGAGCTGCATGCAGACCGGAACGATGGGAGGGCGGGAGCGACCCCATCGCGCCGCAAAATCGCGGCCCGATCCCTACGGCCTTCGGGGGTCACTCCCGCTTCTTGCTGCTGGAATCCGCAGCTCGTGTTTTGGCCGCGCAGGATGAGGGAATCGGAGAAGTCGTAAGACAGGATGTAAGACAAAACTGCAAAGGAGGAGCGAAAAGAAAGAATGGCAATCATCAAGGCACCACCCAAGCAACCAAACTCAGTGACGATCCAGGCGCGCGTCGAGGAGTCGGTGAAAACACAGCTCGATCAATACGCAAAATTCATCGACTCCACTCCGTCATACGTCATTACGGAGGCGCTGAAGGTTCTATTCAGACGTGATGACGAGTTCAAAGCGTGGTTAGGCCAACAAGTCAACGGCCAGAATTCAGAAAAAGTCCAAGGAGAGGCTCTCACAAAGACCGCGTAACAAACATGAAGACCGGTTCAACACAATTCGGTGTGCGCGAGAATACAGCGTCCTCAAGACAGCATGCCCCGCGCAGTGTACTGAATGCTTCGGTTCTCCAGTCCAACCCCTTGTTTAGAACTGAACGACAGGATAAGAGGACCCGAGAGCTGACATCTCCAATCGAAGAAACATTCGAATTGTCACTTACGGAGACGGACAAGGGGGCCACAGGGGGAGAAGACAGCGGAGCGATCGCATCGGCATTGCTTGGTGACGGCAAACTCTCAGTTGTAGAACGCCCTCTGACGTGCGAGGAAGCCGCGGCCTTTGTGAGAGTTCATCCGAGGACTGTCAAACGCATGGCGCGTGCGGGCAAGGTGCCAGGGCATTTCCGTTTTGGACGTTGGTATTTTTACGCGAGTGAACTGGACTGTTGGATGCGAATGGAATTACACTCGGCACGCCACCCTTGAGGCTCAAACATAAAGGAGAATGCCAATGTTTGAGCGCAAGAGGTACCAGTTCGGGTATGTGCGCCAGAAATCTCGTAAGACTGGCCCGCATGTCTGGGTCTGGGAATATCGAGATCGTAATTGTTCACTCAGTGATACTCGGAACAGTGGAGGAGATGTCGGAGGTCGAAGCCTGGAAGGCTACTGAGAGTCGAAGGCTTATCATTAACGACCCTCAATCCGCTAACCGGACTTCGTTTGGTGCGGTCATTGATCGGTATGTTCGTGAGGCGCTACCAGAACGTCAGGTAACGCGCTCCCGATACGTAAGCTGGATCAATACCCATGTAAAGCCCAAGTGGCGAGACGTTCCAATCGCCCAGGTGAAGCCACTTCCCGTCGAGCTTTGGGTCAACGATTTGAAGCTCGCCGGAAAAAGTAAGGGCCACATCCGGGAAATGATGCACTTACTCTTCAATTGGGCGATGCGTTGGGAATTGACTCCAGTTGAACGAAATCCGATGAGTCTCGTCCGAGTGAAAGGGTCTTCGAAGCGGACGAAAGTTCCGAGGATTTTGACGATCAAGGAATTCAACCTTCTACTTGCAAGGTTGACGGAGCCGTTTCGAACAATGGCTCTAGTTGCTCTTTTCTTGGGTCCGCGAGTGAGTGAAATTGCGGGGCTGAAATGGAGCGATATCGATTGGGAGAATTCGACTATCTCAATCGCACGTTCATGGGTAGCCGGCAATGTGGAAGACACCAAGACGGAAGGTTCCGCAAAACCACTCCCTATGGATCGTGACTTGGCCATGATTCTTCGGCAGCACCGAGAAAGAATGAAGAAAGTTGATTCAGAATGGATTTTCGCGAATCCGCAGACATGCAATCCGTATTGGCCTGACAAGATTCGTGAAGATCATCTGATTCCGGCAGGGATCGCAGCCGGAATTGGGCGTGTTGGGTGGCATACGTTTCGGCACACCTACTCGTGCTTGTTGCGAGAGCACGAAGTAGATTTGAAAGTTCAGCAGGCTTTGATGAGGCACGCTGATATCCGAACGACGATGAACATCTACACGCAAGCAATACCAAGAGCAGTACGCGAAGCAAATCGTAGAGTTGTTCGCAGCATCATGGGAAAAAAGGCGACATTGCGGCGGCAATAAGGGTTCCAAGGACTACCAAGTCCTTCTTATTCAGTCCGGGCCCTTCTTCGTAAGTCGTTGAAATGCCAAGCGTGGGTTGTTTCGATCCCCACCGCCCCTACCAACCTAACCGACTCAAAAAGCATGTGCTTGCACAGGTCCATTTTCCCGTGTACCTCTGGTGTACCCTCACCCTTCAGCCGAACCACAATGCAATCACCTCAAGGGGCGTCGGCCAACTGGATATGTCAGGTTGGCTGTCTCAGATCGGGACTTCGCAGGACTAATCCGCACCGTGGAACCCGGACATCTACCGAGTAGCAATCGCCAGCCTATGACTTTTGACCTCGCACGCTGCTTACGCTGCGAGCCGGATCAGTTCCAACCTAAAAGTCAGCACTAACAATTCGGATGGTTGCAGGCCGCCACAACAGACGCTAGCGAGAAAACCAGCAATCACGACGATGCCGACGCGTATCCTTTCCTCAACGCGACGTTAACATGCACCTTTCCGGCGGCGGCCCAATCGGCTGAAGCCTGGATGA
>Ga0073928_10003819_pt1 | contig 23151 bp, 17 predicted proteins | sample PaiPotPPA55metaG_FD_76969 | JGI IMG/M metagenome (GOLD analysis project Ga0073928, IMG submission 76969) | Iron sulfur acid spring bacterial and archeal communities from Banff, Canada, to study Microbial Dark Matter (Phase II) - Paint Pots PPA... ...
GGCACAAAGCGGATTTGGAGCGCGGGAGAATCTCCGCGACGATTGACCAGTATGTGCGGGACCATCCCGAAGGGCGATTCGATGTGATCGTTCATCTGGCAGCCAATATTCCTGACATTCACGAGCGCATTCACTCCGGCCACATTGCCTACTCAGATATCCCTCTCGATTACGCGATGGCCGATTACGTTTCCCATCACCCCCCGCGGGAAGCGTTCGTGTGGCCGACTTCGTGCGCAGTCGACTACCCGGATGATCCTTATGCCTGGGTCAAACTTACGGGCGAGCGAGTTTTTGGTGCGCTCAAAGAAGTGCCCTTGAAGGTGCTCCGGCCGTTCTCGGGCTATGGGGGCGACCAGGCGTTATCCTATCCGTTTCCAGCCATTTTGCAGAGAGTCAAGAAGCGCGAAAATCCGCTCACGGTTTGGGGCAGTGGAACGCAAGTTCGTGACTTCGTTCATATCGACGACCTGACGGATGCTTTCATGTGGGCGATCGATCACTTTCCAGTGCATACTCCCATTGACATCGGAACAGGAATCGGAACCGACTTCATCACCTTGGCCCGGATGATGGCGGATGCGGTCGGTTATAGCCCAGAGATCAAGGCCTTGTCGGAGAAGGCCGAGAGCAGTCGTCGTCGCGTGGCCAATCCTGCTGCTGCTGAGTCTTGCGGATTTAAGTCTAAGGTTACCCTAGGGGAAGGAATCAGGAAGGCTCTCGATCAGTCTTAATCGGTACCGAAGGAACTTGCGTTTTGCCGTTTAGCGATACTGCCGGTCGGCCCAACGGCGACAGGTGTTACACAGTGCATTCAGGCCCGCAACGTCGATAGCATTCGCACAGGCCCTGCGCATCACAGATATCGTCGCGCAGCGGCAGGTTGGTGATGTCCGTTAGATGCCACCTTCGTCAGCAAAGAGATACTCCGCTTTAATAACAACCTCCAGGAAGATTGGCAAACCCCTTAGCAATGCAAGTGTCGGCAACGTGGATGTGACCACTGGGATAGCATCCCTCGCCGCTCGTACATGAATTCCCTTCGGTATCACTGCCTTCCGGTCCAATCGTGCGTGGGATGTTCGCTAGAAATGCTCCAATGCAACGATAAGCACTCGGATTCGTCCCATTTCCGCCCGTGCATCCAACGTGACTTAGATTCAAAGAACCGTCCAGTCCTTTTTGCGCGGTGATCCACGGCCAGAAAGGATCGTTATAGCAAACTCCCCCTCCACAACTAGAAGAACTGTTGTAGTATTTCCACGCCTCGGTAGATTCAAATTCCTCATCTGAACCGATGCCGAGGCCTTGATTTGGGCCTTGTGTTATATCAACATAACCACCATAGGTGCAAAAGGCAGTGAGAATCGTTGTCTGCCATGCTGGGAGATTGAAGGAAGCGATCTGAGCGGGACTGTAATCACAGAACAGCAAGGTGTCGGCGGAGGGTCGATTAGCATTCTGCGGTCCGAAGTAGCCTGTACCGCATTGCCCTAATCCTGCCGCGATCCCAGGGAAAACATAGGGTGTCACGGAGTTTACGCAATCTGTCGTGAACAGCAAAGCATGGTTGATCGCCCCGTTCTGTAATTCCGTCTCTCGAATCATCCCCGCCACAGGAGCGAACTGGCCGGAAGATTGTGCCTGCGTTTTGTAACCGTAATCCTGTGAAGTGTACAGGTTGCTGGCGGCAGACTTGTAGGTAAAGTTGATTGAGCAAGCAGTTGCCGAAGTGCTGCCACAACCTGCTGCTGCGGGTAGAGCGACGCCGCCACCCGTGCATCCGGAAGTATAAATTCCAACCACATAGCCCGTGCTCTGATCCCAGACTGTGATCTCACACTCTACTCCCTCGGGGAATGTGGCTGCATTCGGAGCGTGGAACGTCACTGTTTGTATCCCTGTTGGAGTGGCTGCTTTAATTGAGTACCAAGGATCAGTTGACTTTGAATCGTAGACTGAATCCGTCAGGTCCGAATTTCCTGGGCTGGCCTTTAAGAAGTTGCCCATGTAACTTGGGCTGCCGAGTTCGCTCAGGCCGCCGCAATCCGTCATCGCGCACTGTGCAATCGCATCCCCTGCAGAGCAGTTGGACGTATCGCCGAAGCAGTGCGACAGCACATCACTCGGAAGCGGTTTAGTCGTTACCGAGTTAGCGTTTTGCGAGTATGCCGCACCAGAAGACGGTGTGGAAGTGACTGTCACCGAGCCAGAGGCATACTCGGCAGAATCAGCAACACTGATCGCTGACACGGTGTCAGAAACCTGACTAGTGACCTTCGGTGCCGTATAGAGGCCGGATGAGGTGATAGATCCGAGTATCGCAGTCCAGGTCACGGCTGTGTTGGACGTTCCGGTCACTTTGGCCGCGAACTGCTCCGTTTGGTGAGATTGCAGCGCCACGGAACTTGGCGACACTGAGATTCCTACGATCGGACCCGTCGCTGATGGTGTGACTGTCACCGATGCATAGGCGGACTTGGTCGAATCAGCAACACTGATCGCTAAAACCGTATCGTAGGTCTGACTCGTGACAGTCGGTGCCGTATAGAGGCCGGATGAGCTAATGGACCCGAGTACCGCCGTCCACGTCACGGCGGTGTTGGACGTTCCCGTCACTGTGGACGCGAACTGCTCCGTTTGGTGAGATTGCAGCGCCACGGGACTTGGCGACACTGAGACTCCCACCGTCGGCGGCGGACTATTTTCCGCGCTTGCCGCCCCGATTACCGGGATGTTGACTTGGCCCAGGCCCAGGGGCTGCACCGGCCTGGATGGTTTGTAGGCGGACTCAACCGGTGCTACACCCACGGTTACCAGAGTGAGTATCCCGGAATAGTTACCAGCGCTCTTAGGAGCAAAGACCGTTCGAAGTTGGACTGTCTGGCCGGGCTTCAAGGTTACCGGTCCACTCCAACCCTGGATGGAGAAGACCGAAGTGGGAGCAATAGTTGCTGACTCAATAGTTTCGGTGGAGGCTCTCACATTGGTCAGGTTAACAAGTTTGGTGGCCGCCTGTGAATTCAATTGGACAGTTCCGAAATTGATCGTCGTAGGCGCGTAGGACAGGGGGGCTTTTCCCATGGGGGCTGTCGTGGCGCCCGTCTGTAACGGCGCACTGGCGCTGACTCCACCGCATGCCGTAAGAAGTAACGACAGGACAAAAGTTAGTAACACGGGCGGGAAAACGAAGCGACAGGAGAGCTGCCTTGCTAGCCTGCTCTCGGGAGAGGATTTCATTTCGGGCCTCCGAAGCGTTTGGAATTGCGGGGTAAGTCGTCGAAGACAAGTTTCCAAGAATGATCTAAGAATCGATAGATAACGCCCGTCTTACTACTGTTGTGCCCCACAGGCCATGACCCTCCGATGGTCTTCGGTTCGCTGGGCATGTCAGGAGTGGTTTACGAACGGGTGTTATGCACATGCGGGAGTTTGTGCAAGCCAGTATCCAAGAGGACAAGTTTGAACGCACTCATGGCCCTTTCACGCCCGATGAGAAGCGATGAAACAAAACGCACGATCTTGACTGCCCGACTCGAAGCCGTGCGGCGTTTTCTCGCAGCGCTCTAAGGTTGGCTGGACCGCGGCGATGAATTCCGCGGTTCCGATCTGGTTTTTGCTTCTAACGACCTACGCGGTCCCGCATCAGCTGCCGATAGTATCCGGTCGCGCAGAGTCGGTATCGGAACAGTGGGCTGGTTGGCCGGAATGATTTGTGTTCCGTCCACTCGAATCCGCGCTTATACATAGCGTGCAACGGATGGGATGACGCGGTTTGGACGGGTGGGAACCTCAGGCTCGGTTCTGATTGACAAACCGCGTGGGACGACTTAAATATCTTAATAGTCGGTATCGATTAGAAAGCTTGACCTGCTGTCTGAGACCGCGAGCAATGGAGGCCGGAGTGGAAGTTTTTTCCTCGGCTGCGAAGACCGATCGCGTTCGACCGATACAGAGATTGAAACACGACCAAATGAGTCCGTCTGAGAATCCTCGGTCGTTTTCAGGCCGCTGCCGGCTTCCCGCTTCTCTCGCGCAACGGCTGGACGGCAGTCATTTGCCATCGCTTGACGGACTTCGAGCCATTGCAGCCTTCATGGTAGTTTTCTACCACTGTTTCTTGCCTGCATTCCCCGGGGGCATGGGGGTTCTGGCATTTTTTGTTCTGAGTGGTTTTCTCATCACTTGGCTGCTGTTAAAGGAAGAAGAGCGTTTCGGAACAGTTTCGCTTAAGTTCTTTTACGTGCGTAGGGCCCTCCGCATCTTCCCTGCGTTTTATGCGTACTGGTTTTTGCTGATGGGCGCGCACGTAATCGCTGGAAAGCGTATAGCGATGGGCCAAGCGATCGCCTCTCTGCTTTATGTTGGCAACTACTACCAGGCAATCATTGGCGATCCTAAGACCGGACTCAGTCACACTTGGTCACTAGGCGTTGAAGAGCAGTTCTACCTTTTGTGGCCGATCACGTTTTTGTGGCTGAAGGGAAACCAGCGTCGCATGCGTTTTCTCTTATGGTCGATTGCGGGTGTATGGCTTTACCGTGAACTGCTGGTGCTGTTTGTTCATGCTCCCCAACAATACGTGTACCAGGCATTCGAAGCGCGAGCTGACCACCTTATGATCGGATGTCTCCTGGCGGTTGCGCTCCGCGAAGGGCTCTGGACGCCATTGTGGCGCTCTCTGGTAGCGGTTCAGTCACTGGTTTGGCTCACGCTTGGACTGCTCGCCTGTTCGGTCGTGTGCACCGATCGTTATGGGTCGACATATCGCGACGCCATCGGGTTTATTGTTGACCCCATACTGATAGCCATTCTCATAGTCCAGGTGATTGCCCACAGTTCAGTTGGGTTTGCCGCAGTTCTGAATTGGCGCTGGGTTCGATATCTGGGCACGATATCGTATGGGATATATCTTTATCACGGACACGCGATTCTGGTGGCCGACAAAGTGACTGGGACATTGCCCGCGGTCGTCTCAATGTTTATTGGAATCCTGAGTGTCATTGCCGTCGCCAGCGCATCCTATTGGTTCCTGGAAGAACCGCTCCTACGCATGAGGGCACGATTCATGCCGGGTCAGCTGCCTCGCAATCCGGTTGTGCCGCACGATGCTGATTCCCTGACTACTTTACCCACTCCTCCTAGGGATGCCCGCACTTGATCTATCGCGGCCTGAGGTTGCAGGTTGTGATGGTGGCCACAAGCCAACTAGCTGCTTACCAGCATCTGGAACTTCTTAGACTGTTGAACCGGCGGGCGAAGCGTGAAGGGGATGGTCGGCTGTGCGCTGCAGAAGCATTATCGCGAATGCCAAGAATATCCATGCGAGCCAAAATGACTTGTCCCAAGCCAAGTCCACGAAAAAACCGTTTACGAGAAGGCTGTAAAGTGCAGCTTCCCCTGCAACTACCCACACCTTAGAACCCTGGCTGTGCTTGGTGGATTTCCATACATCCCCGACCTGCGTCATGATTGCGATCAAGAACAGTACCAAGCCCAAAATCCCCAAGTCTACCAGGATGTTGAGATACATATTATGAGGGGCTCTCATAAAGCCGTGGAACCTCGGGGAGGATCCTGCGAATTCCTCGTACACGATTATGAAGTTGCCCAACCCCACACCCACCCATGGGTAGTGCTTGAACATCTCAAAGCCAGCTTTCCAAATGTCCGTTCTGCCGGCCCCTCCTGTCTCGCTGGCTTCCCGAATACGTCGGAAGAAGGTTGCAGGCATCGCGGCTAGAAGGAGTGCTCCGAGCACGACCACCGGTACGAGCCGACGATAAAGGCGTGATCGCACCACAAAAACAATAATGAGAACCACCAGGGAAAGGAAAGCAGCGCGCGACATGGTTAACAGCAGGGCCAGCACAGTGATCCCCAACGCGCAGAAACTAAGAAGTCTTCCCCACCAACTGCGCGCCGCAAGAAAGGCCGCCACCGCCAGCGAGATAGGGACTAGCAGTTTCAGTCCAAAAAAATCCGGATTAACCTCGGTTTCGCCGACTATCAGCGATCCTCTTTCAACCAGCCTTGCCCCCGATCCCTGTGCCCAATTAATTCCGGCCGAATACTCGTACACGGCAAACGCGGAAGCCAGACAACCCCCGAGAATGGCCAACCTTACCACCCACCTGAACTCTTCTTCGGTTATGCGGAACGAGACCGCCACCAGGTAGAAAATGATCAGCGCCGCGGAGGTTGCGAGTTGACGCAAAGCGCCGCTCGCATCTACCGCCCATACAACTGATATGCCGCCCCAGAACAAGAACAATGCCCAGCAAATGGCGCTTCGAGGAGGCTTGATGATCCGGTCATCCAAGAACCCAACCGCCACAAGAGTTCCACCTGCGAGTAACCCTACAATCCTGATTACGGTCGTGCCTCCGGGAAGCTGTGTTACACCTTCAAAGGGAACCATCAATGCAAACAAGCCCACACTGGTTTGAATGGGAAAGTACCAAAGCAGAGGAGCGAGAGCGATCAGCAGGAGGTATGCCCACCCCTCCTCTGCTATCGCCACGCCCGCAAAAAGCGCGACCCCGGTCAAAACAAGAATAAACGGAGCAGATGGGAAACGCCGCAAGACAATTTGAAGAGTTTGTTGCATGCACCGGATTAACAGATTATAGCAAGTATCTCTGCTGACGAGGCAACGGTCGCGAGACTTAATGATCCCGGGGGAATCTGAATGTCGATTTGCGCTGTTATAGTAGCGAATTGTGAAAAGCCTATCGCCGGTGCCTCCAGAAAATGGCGTTGTTCGCCTCCCCCAAAATAGCCGACCTGAGTCGTGCAGGCATCGACATGAGTTCGTCTATATGTGGTCGCCGCCTACACCTATCGAACTCCTGTGCTGGCAAGCGAGGATCTCGGCTGCCCACGGGACGAAGTTCCGGATACTGCGCGGCGCCATTTAGGAGCGGCCCGTTATGGGCGCAGAGAGCGGGGACTGAATGAATGGGACGACGCCAACGCCAGAACCAAGTTCTTGGGGTCGGATTCGCGCGGCATTGTCGCGCCCCTCGGGAACCCGCTTTGTTTTGTGGTTCGCGGTGTACGCGGCTGTGACTTGCTTCACCAGAGCCACGTTCTTTGGCGACACCCGAGGATACGCCCTGTCGATTTTGCAATTTATACGCGGGGAGCCGCACCCCCTTTTCTTGGATTTTGGGCATGTGCTCTGGCGCCCGACAGGTTGGCTCGTGTTCAAAATAATAGGGTCTCTAACCTCGCGTTTTGTGGGGCCAGACCTTCGCACTAACATAGCAGCTTGTCTGTTTCTCGTGAATTGGGTCGCTGGTTTGCTCGCCCTGGTTGTGCTCAACGCGGCGCTGAGACTCCTCTGCAGCCGCGAGTGGCCCGCGACGCTCACGACCATTGGCTTTTTGTTTTCTCAGTCGTTTCTCAATTTTTCCCAAACAGGATGTAGCTACATAACAGGCCTCTCGCTGCTTCTGTTTGCCTTGTTCCTTTTAATCTTGGGTATCTCTCGATCGGAAGGGATCTGGCCCATTTCCCTTGCAGCCGGTGCAGCGATTGCCGGGGCTGTCGGTTTCTGGTTCTTATATATATTGGCTCTTCCTGGAGCGCTGGCGCTGCCTTTCTTTCTCCCCGGCAAGATAACGAAAAAGCGCGCACACCTCGCACTGTGGACTACCATCTTCTTTGGTTTCTTTGTTGCTCTCATCTACGGTGCGGTAATTGCCCATCTGGAGTTGTACAGGGTTCGAGATTTATCGACTTGGATCTCGGGATCCTCGCATGGTATCGAAAATGTTCGCGGACTCGGACGGTCAGTGTTCGGCTTTTGCCGATCCGTGATCAACATGGGAGACGACGGCCTGTCCTTCAAGCGATTTCTCCGCCGAGATCCATACAATCCAGTTTCCATCTGGCAGTTGTCTCTTTTGAGCTTCGGTAAGTTGTTATGTTTTTGTTTTGTCATTATCTCGATGGTAGTGTTTAGTCTACGAAAACCCCGGCAGCGCAAGATGATGCTTGGCCTGCTCCTTGGTTCGGCGCCTGTAATGGGATTCGCGCTTTACTGGCAAGGCGGCGACATGGAACGCTACCTACCAATGTTTCCTTTTCTTTTCCTCGCCGCATCATCTTTTCTTTGCAATTGCGAGTCACCCCGTTGGTCGCTGCCGTTGGCCATGATTCTCGTGATGGGCTTGGTCCTCGCAAATGGTGGTGCCTTATTAAAGTGGCGCTCTTCCAGCCGGAAGGAATACCAGTTATCCAGGATTGCCTTCATAAGGCCTCTGCTGAAAACTGGGAGTCAGATTGCCGTGCTTGATGACGAGGTGAGTGAGACAAAGTCTGACCCGCTCCATACGACTGCCGAAGATGATGCCCTGCCATTTTACTTCGTTGTTGCGAACGGCTCATCGAAGGTCTCACATTGGCGCGGGGACTTTGCGTCGATGGCCTTTTCTGCGTGGGACGTTGCGGGGGATGTTTGGGTTTCAAAACGTCTGGTGAGGCCTAGACCGACAGCCCACATGTCTTGGGTCGAGGGGGACGACAGGAGGATCTCATGGCACGACATCTATTTCTTTTTCTTGCAGATGGACATGGGCGTCTCTGTGGGCGGCGACGACGGTTTTGCGCTTGTCGTGCCCTCTTCTAAGAACCGTGACTTCATGCGACACTTCCAAGGACTGGGCTGCAGGACTGAAGGATCCGACCGAAGCGGATGTCAATTTGCGGTATGGCAGTAGAGAATGGTGGAACCCGTAGCGCCGAGGGACCTCAGAGTTGTGGCATCGGCAGCATGTGGAGGTCGGAAGGCCAGTTTGCGCCCAAAGACATGTACATCTGTTGGCTAATCCCGTTGACTTACAAAGAAACGGCTTCCTGCATGGGACGACACCACTCGAGACGAAATCGTATGTGCTTCGTCATCTTCTTCTTCGTGATTCTTTCCATTTGGCAGGCCCTGGTCATACCGCCAAAAACGCAATCGATGAATTCGAAGCCAGCACTCAAAGTGAACGAATATTACATTTCGACTTCGGGGAATGACCAAACTGGGAATGGCTCGCAGCGCCGGCCTTGGAGGACCTTGTGCAAGGCAGATGCGTCCTTGCAGCTTGGCCCGAACGGAACGATTATCCATCTCGGGGCCGGCCAATATACCGATGACCAGCAGGGACGTTGCTGGAATTCTTCTGGCGGCATAATGATCACGACTCAGGATGGCACGGCCACTCAGCGAATCGTATGGCGTTCGGACACTCTATACGGCGCTCAGTTCAATGGCGAATGGCTAGTAAAGAGCAACTACGTTGACATTACGGGATTTGAGCTCAATGGCAGTGTGAAGGATGTTACTGGTCTGATTATTGGGTGCTGCGGCGGTGCCAATAATCCGAACGTCGGCAACTTCGTGCATGTCTATAAGAACCGGTTTGAAAATCTCGCAAAAGGTTGCTACCCCACCGGTACGGGCGGTGCCGCAGTTTCGCTCGCCATGCTGAGTCATGACTTCATGTTTGATTCCAATATCGTCAACAACGTAGGGCACTGGGCTGGAGGATGCAGCCGCAGTATCAATGCCGGTGCTCATGGGGTTTATATTTCGGGGTGGCGAGCGACGGTCACCAACAATTTGATATCAGGCGCGGCGGCTTACGGCATTCACGCCTACCATAACTCCTGCCAGCAGAACATCTCCAATAATACGGTCGTGCACAACTATGTGGGCGGCATCCTGTTAAGCGCCGGTCCGGAATCGGGCGAAAGTTGCAATGGTGCTGCCGACTACAGCACGGTGAACAATAATCTAGTGATCCGGAATGGCTTCGGTTGTGGCGTAAAAGCTCCGCCTGGACAAGGCGGAATTCCGGATGGAATCGTGCTGTATAACACCGGCTCTATTCCTCACACTAAAGTCTCCAACAACTACCTGGCAGGAAATTTCAGCTCTGGCTGCAGCGATCAGAACAACAACCGCATCTTGCTGCGGTGCGATCCGAGAGGCTGTGGGGCGCTCGATCCTTTTCTCAGCGGCAATATCGAGCGAAACGGTAGCGACACTTCCGGTCTGGTCAAGAACTACAATGATGACGTGACTCTGGGAGACTATCATCCAGTCCCCGGAAGTCCCCTGATTGGCGCGGGCTCGGCCGGAAACTGCACAGTCTCGCCCGGTATTTCATCCTGCATTCCGGCTCTCGACTTCGACGGCGTCTCACGTCAGGGTTCTACGATTGACATTGGAGCCCACCAATTCCTTCGACGGTGTGTCACGTGCAAATAAGAACGGTGACCATCACAGACGAAGGCAACCATGCCGTTGTGCATGACCTTCCGGCTATCTACTTGGAACCGCCGCTAACGAAGCCTAAGCTCCGAATCGGAGTGATGCTGGATTCATTTAATGTACCGGCCTGGGTGGTAAAAATCATCCGAGACCTCGTGGAGGCGCCGTATCTCGACGTCGCACTGATCATTTTCAACAAAGCAGCAAGCGCGGCACAATCGCAACCGCTGCGCCGCATGCGGGCTAACTGGCCAGTGCTCCTCTATAAGCTCTATTACCGGCTCGACAGGAAGTTGCTCCAGGCCAACCCTCACAATGCTTTTGCGATCGAAGATGCTGGACCGCTCTTGAAGGGCACTGACATCGTGGAGGCCATGCCAATTCAGAAGAAGTTCGTGGATCGATTCGAGGACGCTGATGTTGATCGGATCAAGAAGGCTAACCTTGACGTTATTCTGCGGTTTGGGTTCCGTGTGATCAAGGGTGAGATTCTAAATTGCGCGCGGTACGGGATCTGGTCATTCCACCATGATGACAACCGATATTACCGTGGCAGTCCTCCGCTATTCTGGGAAATCTACGAGCGTAACCCGGTTTCCGGGACGATCTTGCAGGTGTTAAGTGAGAAACTGGACGCAGGACGGATTCTTTACCGTTCCACGTCCGCGACCGACTTCAGCTGGTTGCACCGCAATCAGAACAATACTTATTGGAAGACCACCGAGTTTGTGCTCAGGAGGCTGCGAAAGCTGTATGCGTCAGGCTGGGATTCAATCACCAAGATCGATACGTACAACGAAGTGATTGCTTACGACAAACCCATCTATCGTTCGCCCACGAACCGTCAAATGCTGAGCTTTCTTACCAGCCAGGCGCTTCGTTTCTTTCGCAGTAAGATGCGCTCGCTATCGAGGGACCAGTGGTTTCTCCGGGTCCAACGAACCGCTTCGTCCGGGAATTCAACTACACGTATTGTCGATGTCATATATCCTCCCAGCGGGCGCTTTTATGCTGATCCCTGCGTCTACTTGCATGCCGGCCGTCAATTCATTTTTTTCGAAGATTACCCATACCACGAGAAAAAGGGCGTCATTTCCTGTATCGAGATCGATTCCAACGGAGACTGTGGCCCGCCGAAAGAGGTTCTAAAACGAGACTATCATCTCTCATACCCGTTCCTCTTTCAGTGGCAATCCGAAATCTACATGATGCCCGAGACATCGGCGAACCGCACCATCGAGGTGTATCGCGCCATAGAGTTCCCGAATAAATGGAAACTGCACGCCACCCTGTTTTCGAATGTAAAGGCTGTCGACGCCACCTTGCTGCACTACCGGGATAAGTTTTGGTTATTCGCAAACATTGGCACCGAGAGGTCTCCAACGACCGACGAGCTCTTCCTTTTTCATTCCCAGTCTCCCTTTGGACCCTGGAAACCTCACCCAGAAAATCCGATCGTGTCGGATGTTTGCGGTGCGCGGCCAGCGGGCCGCTTCATCGAGCAAGATGGGCAATTGATCAGGCCTGCGCAGGATTGTTCACGGCGGTATGGCTATAAAATCAAATTCAACCGTGTCGACGTCTTGACCGAGACTGATTACCGAGAGACGCCGGCGGGCGAGATGGCTCCCGATTGGTTGCGGGGCAACCTCGCAACCCATACCATTTCGGAAGACAACGGTCTCCAGGTTGTGGACGGTTGCAGAAGGATTTCCAGGTTATGGCCGAGAGGGTTCTCTGTGCGCAGGATTGAAGGTGACAGGCTGTGGCCGCGAACGTGAAGCTCAAGCCACTTCGAAGCTCCGCGATCCGGATTTCCGGAACAGAGCGATCGCCTAATCGGGGCTTACTTGCGGCTCTGGCCGGCCGTTTACAGAGACTCCGATTTCGTTCAACCAGCGGGTTACGATCACTGACCAGCTGTACTCCTTCTCGACGAAGGTTCGACCCGCAAGACCCATCCTATCCGTCAGCGACGTGTCAGCCGCCAATCGCGATATGGCATCCGCCAATAGCCGCGGATTTTCGGGCTCTACTACGAGGCCGCACTGGTTGTGTTGCAGAAGCTCTGCGGCTTCGCCGACACCTGAGTAGATGACGGGCTTGCCACAGCTAAGGGAAGGGAATACCTTCGACAGCCGCATATCTTTGGCCACGCCGATCTTGCGCAAGGTAGCAATCGAGGAGTAGGCGATGGAGTACAGTTCATCCATCTCTTCGTAAGGGGACTCCCCGAAGACCACGTTGTTGAGCCCCTTCTCTAGAGCTAGTTGCCGCAGCCGGGCTCTCTCAGGACCGTCACCAACCATGAGCACGCTGATTGAGGGATCACTCAACAAGCCGGCTGCCTCAATCAACGTGTCGAGACCGTGATAATAGGCATGTGTTCCAACGTAAAGAAAAACCTTCTTGCCGTGGAGATTCCAGCGGTTCAATAAGCGTTGACTTGGTTGTTGTGGACGCAAGAATTCGGTATCTGCACCATTTGGAAGGAAGCTCAGCTGGGCTCGGGGCAGACCGCGTTGCTCAAAGTGGTTGATGAAACCGTGGGTCACGGTAGAGACAGTCCTTGACTCCCGGAGAAAGAAATCCTCCAAGCCCTTGGCGATGCGTAGTAGTGTTCGATTGCTGAGGAACCCCATCTGCTCCGCCACTGAGACTTGAAGGTCCGGCACGTTGTACACGTACGGAACCCCCCGGAGCCGCTTCATCAGGATTCCGACAATGCCTAGCGACAAAGGTTGTGATTCGACGAATAGAATATCGGGCCGTGGTCCGGTGAGCGCTGCCAGAAGAGAGGTGGCCGTGAAGCTGAAGTAGTTCACGAGCCTCACCAGTGCGGATCTGCCTGTGGCGGCGTAAACCCAGGTGCGCAGCACCGGCACGTCGTCGATTTCTTCACGAACCCGCCATCGCCTCACGTAGTTTGGGAAGATTTTGCCGGCAGGATAGTTCGGCAACGCCGTGAGAACACTCACGTTGAGACCAACGCTGCGCAACACGCGAGCCAACGAGCGCAGACGAATCTGAGGAGCCCCGATCTCCGGAGGATAGTATTGCGTCAGAATAAGCCACTGCTTCGAGGCGAAATGATTACTGTCCAACGGCGTCATAGTCGGCAAAAGGCGAACTAATACTCACGAACGGAAGGAACCGTACGAAATTTGTGGTGCCTCGATTGATATCGGACAGAGAATCTCTGGACTGACGCGGGAGGAATCATCGAGTTGCTGCCACGATAATGATTTGCCCGGGCATGTCATTAAACTGCCAATCGGCGCCCCGGACAGCCAAATAAGACAATGGAAAAAACGGAAGCCATACCTTTGGCCGCCGCGTAACTACCTGGCGCACCCATGCGGCCAGGCGCGAGCGAAAGATGTGCACCGTACGTCTCGGTTCGCAGAGGAGACCTGCACTCTCGATCATTTTGCAAAGTTCATCCTGACGGAAATATCGCGTCACGTAATGCCGCTGCTTGTGCCACTCTCGAAAGCCGCTATCGGAGTTCTCCGGCAGTAGGCTGTCAACCGATATCGCCAGACGGCCTCCCGGCTTCAGTACCCGGGCCATTTGCCGCAGGCCCTGTTCGGGATCCTGGAAGTGTTCAAGACAGCTCACGCTGATTACCTTGTCAAAACTGGAGTCCTCAAAGGGGAGATTTTCGGCCGTCGCGCGCACATATCTTAGGTTGGGGCCGGCATGGATCGCCCGGGCGTAGCCCAGCAAGTTCCGGTCAGGCTCCACTCCTACAATACTGGCGCAGTGTTTAGCCATGCGGGCGGTCCAGAAACCGTCGCCCGTACCCACATCCAAGACCATGTCTGTGGGCTTGAAACCCAACATCTGAGACAGGACTTTGAATTCCTGCTTCCGATTCAGCGTGAGTATGCTGCGAGAGGCGCGATCGACACTCAGCCATCCGATCGCTGCTCGTTCACGAATCCCCATGCGATAGCGACTGCAATTCCGATTCCTTTCCAGAGTAAGTGTTATTACTATACCACTCAAATGCGCCAGTGTTTTCAGGGGGATACGTGATCATCTCGGTTCCGCGGATGTGAAAAACGTTGCGCAAAAAAGAGCCGCTTTTCCACATCTCACCGTCGAGTTCTTGTCGACGGGGCACGTGTGTCTTCACCAGCAAATCCCGTCATAGGTGCTTGGTCCATTGAGGCGGCGGGACTTCTCGAGATTAACGAGATCGATGACAACCTGGCCCGGGCGCAGATACTTCGCCAGGATTTGCTTCTCCACGCCACGAGTTCCGACAATCACCACCTCGGCGTTTCGAATCACTTGCTCGAGGCTGGAGCAGAGAAGCGAGCCTATGTGAGGAATGACTTCCTCGATGTACTGCCGGTTCGAGCCGATGAGATGACCCAGGGAGACGTTGTCATCCCAGATCTGGATCTGGCGGCCTTCGCCGAGCAACCGCTTCACCAACTGCACCTGAGGACTCTCGCGGAGATCGTCGGTTGCCGCCTTGAAGCTCAGGCCCAACACCCCGACGTTCTTCTTGCCCGTCGCGAGGACCATTTCGACCGCCCGCTCCAGATGCTGCTGGTTGCTCGGCATCAATGACTCGAGCAGCGGCAAGTGCAGATCGAGTTCTTTGGCTCGATAGTTCAGCGCCCGCACATCCTTGGGCAGGCACGAACCACCAAAAGCGAATCCCGGCTTCAGGTAAGAAGTGGAGATGTTCAACTTGGTGTCTGCGGTGAAAATCTCAACCACGGATTCAGCGTCTACACCCATCTGCTTGGCCATGGTTCCAACTTCGTTCGCGAAGGCCACCTTTACGGCGTGCCAGGTATTGCAGACGTACTTGACCATTTCCGCCGAGCGGAAGGAGGTCTCAAAGACTTTGCCCGGAACCCAGGCATAGACTTCGCGCAAGCAGCGGCTGTGCGCGGCGTCTGACGATCCGATGATGGTGATCGCCGGTTCAAGGAAATCAGCGACCGCCGTTCCTTCCCGCATGAACTCTGGATTGACGCAGACGCCGAAGCCTTCCCCCAGCCACTTCCCGCTGGTTCTCTCCAGGGTAGGTACGACGATGGTTTCGGCGGTTCCGGGCAGCACGGTGCTCCGGAGCACGACCAGGTGGAATTCTTTCTTTTTCTTCAGGATTTTGCCGATTTCCTGGCACACGGGTTCGATGTGGCCCAGATCGAGCTTACCGTTGCGGAGACTTGGCGTGCCGACGCAAAGAAACGAAATCTCGCTGTTCAGCACCGCATATTCAGGGTCGGCAGTGGCACGTAATCGGCCGGCGGAGTATTGTTCGGAAATCAGCTCCGCTACGCGCGGCTCGACAATGGGGCTGCGGCCGGAACCCATCGCCCCCACTTTGCCCGGGCTCGAGTCAACTCCGATAACATTGCACGCTTTATGAGCTAGGCAAGCCGCCGTAACCGTGCCCACGTAGCCTAGACCAAAGATACTGATTGACTGGCTCATGCGATTTGTTTGTCCGATGAATTCAATCTCACCAAGATTCTTGTCTCAAGATCCCGCTGGCGTATCGTAGCCCGGTGGGGCAAAATCGGTTTATCAAGAGGTATCCAAACGGTCCATCACCAGGCCTAGGGTGAGAACGGTTCCGAGGTATTCGTTTTTCAATCCATCCGTGTTCACATCACGGTTCAGGATACCTGCATCCTTGAGCCGCGCGACGGCTCTCTTGACGGGTTCAGATAGTCTCAGCATTGGGAACAGTTGCGGGGGCTCGAGCGCGACATCCAGTTTTCCACGCGATCGGTAATGGCGTTTGAGGTATTTCTGTTCCAGTGACCTTTTTACGCGGGTAAGCTTGTCGTCAGAGTATTTATAAAAATCCCTGGCCATCATCGACCATTCCGCGGACATCGAAACGTGACCCCGCGTGGTCCAAACCCGGGCAGCCCGCGGCGAACTCTTCGTGGCCATCTCACGAAAATAATAATCAAAAAAGCGCCGCGTACGCGGTAGATTGTATCCGAAAATCAGGGCATCGCGCTCCACAAACGGAACGTAGCATTGCAGGAGATGTGTGTGGTTTGTTACTAAACGACCGATCAGATCTCTTATACGAAAATGAATCACGAGCCGATCATAGGTTTGGGTATTCCCCCGGACAACATATCGCGACAGGTCCTGCAGGAGTCGTTGGCGATACCGCTGGCTTATTTCGCGATAATTTCCGGCCAGAAACGAGTGATCAGGGTCTTTGTGTAACAGGCGGTAGGCACAGAATCGTGCAATATTTGCCTTTTTGCGGGCGTAGAATGGAAAGTCTTGGAGCCACCAGTCATCCCGGTACAGCTCACCGCCGTTACCGCTGAGCATCAATGTGATGCCACGCTGAACTCGCTCACGCTGCAGCTGTAGCGCACTATGCGCTTTGGTCACATCCAGGAGCCCGTCGCAAATATTCAGCACTGTTGGCAGTTGGCTTTCCAGATCGTCGACGCTGGTATGGCACACATGCAGGGGCTTCGCAATGGCCTCAGCGACCGCTGTCGCAATTTGCACATCCGGGTTCGTGTTTTCACCGCGCACGGCTACTTCAAAATTCAAACCCACGTAGTGCAGGATACAGACAAGCGCCCTAGTGTCCATCCCTCCCGTGAGATCTACACTGACACGTTCCGCGGCAACCGACGATGTGAAATCGCGGAGTATATCCTCCAGGGATTGCTTCGGCTGCGACTCAAAACCAGGAAGCGTTTTTTGGATAAGGGAAATTCCAGTTCGTGAGACGCACGCGATTTCCTCGCCGGACAATTTGACGATGTTCTTCAGAAGTGTGCGCCCGAAAGCCGTGTATCCGAAGTGAAGAAACTCCACCACCGCTTCGGGGTCCAGATCTGCCGCGCGTGCCCCTTGGGACGCCGCTAACTCGAGAAAGGACGTTGAGATTCCACTGCTGGAACAGAAGACGTGGAACATTCCCGTATTGTCCACAAGCACATAACGTGCTGAGGAGTGCTTGTCCTCGACAAGGAGCATGAATACGCCCCTGAAGTGCGCCGCGAGTTGCTGCAAGTGGTTGGACCGAAGGTCGGCCGCCAGCTTGGTAATGGAAGCCAGCCCCGCTGGGGAACCCGCCGTATAGAAAAGACCGCACCAGTAGATTTTGTGAGTCTCATCCTCAAAGCAACGCAGGTCACCTATGCCTCGGCAATTCGACTGGGCATCAACGAGCAAGAAATCCTCCAGGGAGCTAGGCCGAGTAAGGCGCGCCCTCGCGGTGTTGAGCCGAAAGAATGACCTCCTCCTCGCAAAACTCAACAGAGTATATCCTAACCCTGACTAGCCCCTAAGTTTGGTCCAGCGGAACTCTGGAACCCGCTCTCATTCTGCACGAAGACTTCGGGGCCGGTTATTACGATTATCTCTCTTTCGCCGATGATATGATCTCCGTGATCCAAATTGGATCCGGCCAGGAAATCTGCACAGATCATTTCCAAACAGTAGCCTCGGGATCGGTCGCTTCCGAGCATCAGAGCTGCCGTCTCAATCGCCCGCTCAATAACCGGGATCTGGCTCTGGTACAGTTTGAAGTAAACAATCGCCCACGGTTCCGTCTCCTTTCCCGTTAGTTCCTTCTCGACCTCCTGTTTGAAGTCTTCTTTCAGCATCTGGCGCGCCTTGTGCAACCCAGGTTGCACAATCGAAGTGCTGCCGGTCCTTCCTGGCTAACTTGGCCAGCTCAATCCCCTTCGTCCAACCGACTTCCTTCAGTTGCTTTCTCGCCTGTGGTGGCAAGTGCTCGTGAATCGACATCAGGTAGTAAGCCTTCCGCCGCGACCCCGGAAAACGACGCTCCAGAAACTCGTCGAAAGACTTCAGCTTCTCCAGTCTCCAGTATTGTCCCGCCCGAACTTCGCACAGGTAGCGGCCCAGTTCGACGAACTTGGTGTCCCTCTCTGTTTCTTTGCGCTGCTCCCAAGCCAGAATCTCATCAATCTTGCCCAGCACGAACAGGGCGCGGCGGCGATTGAACTTTGGCGGCATGGGCGGATTCTCAGTATGCAAGCTCGTCAAGCCAATTAAGACTCTCTGCTCCTGGACGCCGCACCAAGCGGGCGTCAGCCAACTCCTGCTTTCCCAGACAAAGTCCCACGTAGGGGCAGCTGCTGCAGGGGTTCTGCGGGAAACGGATGCCACTATGAGGCAGGAACTGTGCGGACTCGATTCTTTGGATCGTGTCCCCTACCAGGCGGCCGAACTCCTCACGCTGCTCGTCGGTGATCGTGGTGCGCAAGTACTGAACTTCGACCAGCCGTTTGCGAACGAACACGATCTGAGCGATCTCCGCGATCCCAGTCATCCATGAATAGCAGACAAGCTGGGGATCCAGAGACAACAGTCCCTCAGGCTCTTCCGGGTATCGGCTCGACGAAGTCTTCCACTCAAGCAGGCAGCGCTTTCCATCGAGGTTGCCGATGGCATCGATGTATGCAACGAAGTCGTTCTTCCCGGCGACCGGGCGGTTAAACTTGATCTGCAGATTCCGTTTCGGCTGGGGAACCTGGATACGATCGTCTTGACAGAGCCGGGTCAAGAGCATGATGCCCTGCCGCAGCATGCGATCCCAGGAGTCTCCGTTGGAGTAGTGCAGGCCTTGGTTCTGACAGGCAGACCACTCGGAGAACAGGACCTCTCCCGGATCTTCCCGCCGAAAATAGGCGCCCACAGCTTGTTCGAAGGCACGGCCGAAGAGCATTGCCGCCCGGGTGTCCTTCTCCTTCCAGCCATCGAGGTAGCGATGCCGATACCGCCGGGGGCAGGTGAGGTACTGGCTGATCTGGGTGTAGCTGTAGGTCATTTCAGGCCACCTGCGGGTTGTCCAGATTTGCCGGGGAAAGTTCTTCCCAACGGCCGGCGGGAGCAAAACCGTCGAGCCGGATCAGCGAAGCGCCGTTACAAACGATGTGACTGATCTTGACCACGCCTTTAAGACCTACGAGCTGGGTTTCGTCCACCTCATCGCGTCCGAGCAACTTAGTGTCGTAGCCAAAGTCGCGCAGGAACCAGTTCAGCTTCCACAGGGCTTTCGGGCCGCAATAGAGGCGGCTGGAAAGGACGTGTCCGGCAAACCGATTGGGCTCCAGAACGACCAGAGCCAGCGTGTAGTAGGGCTTTTGAGCCTGGCGACGGAACTGGACTCGTTGCACGCGAACAAGGAAAACACCGTCGGGGATCTGGTCGGTGGCACAGCGATCGGCGGCGTGCAAGCCCGTGATTTGGCGTTTCATGCAGCACCTGCTTTCTGGCCGAGATAGCTGTTGAGCTGGCAGAGAAGGGCAGAGCGGTCCTTCTCTGCCCAGTCGGCCAGTTGTTTGACGAAGGTCTCCACCTGCTCGCGGGTGGCATCGCGAAGGGCCTTGACGCCGCAGAAATCGGTGGCATAGGCCTTGACCAAGCTGGGATCGAGTTGATGCTGCCGAATCAATTGGCAGAGGCGGTCGCGAACCTTTGGGCCGCCGTTACTTCCGTTGACAGGTTGCGGCGGGAGCTTCCTCGACTCTCGGGAGGATTGCGGCGGCTCGGCGAAGGAACCGATTTCCTCAACCGAGCAGATGCCAATGCCGTAGGCTTTGCGCAAAGCGCGATTGACAGCTCTTATTTCTGCCACTCGCATTTCGGCGCCGTGGACAAGGTAAGAGACATTGGAAGGATCGGCATCGCCGTATCCGACAAAACCTGAGGAGTTCTTGGATTGATAGACCGTTGCTTTCAAGACAAACCGGCTCGCCGCAGAATCACAAAGTGCGTCGACGGCCTCAACGTGGATGCCGCTGCATCTCTTACGACGCGCCAGCCGCAGCAGCCCCGTATGTGTTACATACCAGTTGCCGTCAATGATCTGGAGCTCGCCCAGCCTTGAAGGAAAACCCGAAGTCTCTCGTTATGGAGGCGAGAAGATCAAGGGCACGGGATGAAAAACGAGCAGCTCCCCCGGCAAGCCGAACATTTTCCCGAAGTAGCTTCCTGAAGCTTCGAACTGATCTTTCTGTGTCTGATTTAATGGAGCGAATTCTCATGACCATCTCGGATGTTATCTAGTAATAACATACAACACATTGTTAACTTTGTCAAATGGTGTTGCTCGGCGAGCACGCAAACGGCTATATTTCGGTTGTGGCCAAGACCGAATTCTTAGCTTTTCGGGTCGCTCCGGAGCTCAAGCGCGAGCTCCAGCGCATGGCGGACGATGATCAGAGGGCTCTGTCTCAGGTTTGCGAGATGCTCCTGTACGAAGGTGTTGAGGCCTACAAGAAAGAGGGGCCGAGGTTCCTGCAGCGCCTGGTCGCCAAGCAGAAGGCCAGAGTCAAGGACTCATGACCTGGGCAGGGAAGACGGCGCGATTGTTGAGTGCACTGGCCCTCGGTCTGCGAAAAATGGGGTCACCAAGCGGCTGATTTAACACCACTTGCAATCGTTGACACGCCTGACGTGACGGCGTAGAAATTTAGTTGGATCGGGCGGAGACTTGCACCGATTCTCTTTGGTACGCCAGTACCTAAGATGTTTCATGAGCCTGGAATGATGAAGTATGGATCTGAAAGTACTTTGCAGTCTGCCTGAGAATCAGTATTAAACCCTGAGACTAGTTGTATGGAAGAACGACCCGGCGGGTCATCTCGCGTTTTGGGTTTCGAACGGGACTGACTGTGAGGACAACTCCACTCCGGGACTTTACAACTTTAGGAGAGACTTATGAAGCACAAGAAGACGGTCACTCGGGCGGTTCTGGCCGCCAATCGAGCTAACGCGCAATCTTCCACAGGTCCAAGGACCAAACAAGGAAAGTCGAATTCAAGCTGTAACGCTCTACGGCACGGCATACTCGCGAGAAAGGTGGTACTGGACACGGAGGAACAACGGGCGGAATTCCAGGAACTGCTGCAATCCTGCAAAACAGAGTGGGGTCCGGAATGGCTGATCGAGAAGTTTCTTGTGGAGGAGATTGCGATCCTATTGTGGAAGCTCGGGATTACAGAAGGCCTTGAAACCCGCGAACTTTCACTTCGCCAAGATGTGCGAGATGGAGTGGACGCAGTCTTTCATGGCGATCTTAAACTTCCCATCAGCGACTGGGATCTTCCGATTGACAAAGGCTGGGAGTGTGAGCGAATAGTCGTTCGGGCTGCTGCTGGCAAAGATACGAGTCACGCTAGTACTTCGCGCGGTCCGGCAATTTTTCAGAACAAGGTGATCAACGCGATTCAAAAGTCGCAAAACCAAGACAGTCAGGAAGCTGGTCACCTGGAGGTGGAGGCTGTCCTGGGGAACTCCCTTGCGAACATGACCCGCTACCGATCGATACTGAAACGCGATCTCTATCGTGCAATCGAGACGCTGCGTAAGGTGCAAGCGGAAAGAAGGGAAGGCAAGAAGTGACTCATCGCTACGAAGCCACGAATCAACGCAAAATTCCTGCGCTACGAAGCTCAACTGGACAAGCAACTTTATCGCGCGATGGACCAGTTAGTTGGAGCGCCTGCAACGACAGCGCGAGGGCAAAGCAGTTCCGCCTCCGCTCAACATCAATTTGGGGAGAGGGAGGTAGCTTGTTTTACCAAACAAAGCCAATAAGTGTTTTATTTTCAACTACAAAGAAAACTGTGCCTGATGCGCAGTTGTTAGATCAGGCGCATTGAAAGCTGTCGTTTGGTCTCATCGAGGGGACCGAAAACGAACGACAGAATTTGTCGGCAAACCCCTTACTCGCGGTTACGCCGAATGGGGGACAACAAACGGGCACCCAGGCACCGAGGTCATCGTGAAAATACCTGGCGACGGTGTACGGTTTCCGGCGGCGCCCGCCCCAATCAGTGGATTTCCTAGGCTAGTGAAAAACTAGGCTCGAGCCGCAGTTAATAACAGCTGCCAGAACTATTGGCAAAGCCCTTAGCCACGCAGACATCAGCAACATGAATGTGACCGCTGGGATAGCATCCCCTGCCACTCGTGCAAGAGTTGCCTTCGGTATCGCTGCCTTCCGGCCCAGTTGTGCGGGGAATGTTGGCGAGGATAGCGCCAATGCAGCGGTATTCGCTCTTGTTGGATCCGGGGGAGCCGCCCGTGCAACCCGTGTGACTCAGATTCAGTGTTCCGTCCAGCCCTTTTTGTGCCGTGATCCACGGCCAAAATTGATTCGAGCTGAAGTCGTTGTTGTACTTCCACGCTTCGCTCGACTCGAGGTTTTCGTCGCCCACCAGGTTGAGGCCCGTGTCCTTGCCCTGAGTCTCGGAAATGTAGGCTCCATACTTTGAAAACGCCGTTAGCAAAGTGGCCTGCCAGGCTGGAAGGTTAAAGCTGGCGATCTGCGCGGTGGTGTAGTCGAGGAACAAAAGGGTTCCGGCAGAAGGACGAGTGGACACCTGTGAACCAAAATAGCTGGTGCCGCACAATCCGGGATGGGTGGTGGCGGGAAAAACAAACGGCGTGACGCTGTTCACGCAGTCCACGGTGAACAGGAGCGCGTGGTCGATGGCGCCGTTCTCCAGTTCGCTTTCCCACACCATTCCCGCCCCAGGACCAAAACCATTCGACGAATTGGGTTTTGAAGAATACCCATAATCCAGTGCCGAGACGGTCGATGCTGCCGACTGGTAGGTGTTTGAGATCTTACAAGCTGTGGCTTTCGTGCCGCCGCAACCCGATGCCTTCGGTAAACTTATAGTGCCATAGGCGCTGGTCGCGCTATAGAGTTCCACGACCCACCCGGTGGCCGCGTCCCAAATTGTGAGTTCATGTTCGGCGCCTTCGGAGAACGTGGCGGCGTTTGGCGCGTGGAATGATATTGTCTGCGAGCCTGTCGAGGTGGCCGCCGTAATCGTGTACCACGGGTCGCTGGAAGCCGAGTAATAGACCGGGTTGCCGAA
>Ga0073928_10003824_pt1 | contig 23136 bp, 19 predicted proteins | sample PaiPotPPA55metaG_FD_76969 | JGI IMG/M metagenome (GOLD analysis project Ga0073928, IMG submission 76969) | Iron sulfur acid spring bacterial and archeal communities from Banff, Canada, to study Microbial Dark Matter (Phase II) - Paint Pots PPA... ...
ACATCAAGGCGGTGGCGATGGTGACCAAACGCATCCGGGCCCTCAACGTCGACGGCAAAGTCGTGCACACGGTCGGCGTGCCCATCCACTGGGGCTTCATGGGGGTGGCCAAGCCCGGGTTCCTGGCCAACACGCTGACGCCGTCGGTCGGCGACGCAAACTCGCAGACGCCGGAATTCAAGGCGTTTCTGGTCAAGGTCGAGAAGGCCTAGGAGACTTAAGCCATGCCCTTGCAATCACTCGACATCGTCCGCCGCTCGGCGACCACTCTGCCGGAGCCCGAAGTGCGCGGGGCGCACACCGGTCAGGTGGCGAAACTCCTCGACACGACCAAGTGCATCGGCTGCAAGGCCTGCCAGGTCGCCTGCATGGAATGGAATGACCTGCGCGACGAAATCGGCACCTGCAGCGGCCACTACGACAACCCGGCCGATCTGAGCGAGCACTCGTGGACCCTGATGCGTTTCGCCGAGTACGAGAATCCCAAGGGGGACCTGGAATGGCTGATCCGCAAGGACGGCTGCATGCACTGCGAAGATCCCGGCTGTCTCAAGGCCTGTCCGTCGCCGGGCGCGATCGTGCAGTACGCCAACGGCATCGTCGATTTCCAGGAAGAGAACTGCATCGGCTGCGGCTATTGTGTAACGGGATGTCCGTTCGATGTGCCGCGCATCTCGAAAAAAGACCACAAAGCCTACAAATGCACGCTGTGCTCGGACCGCGTCAGCGTGGGTCTGGAGCCCGCGTGCGTGAAGTCCTGCCCGACCGGAGCCATCGTGTTCGGCACCAAGGAGGACATGAAGCAGCATGCCGAGGAGCGCATCGAGGATTTGAAATCGCGCGGCTTTGACCAGGCAGGCCTCTACGATCCGGCGGGCGTCGGCGGAACCCATGTGATGTACGTGCTGCACCATGCCGATCAGCCGGGGCTCTACAGCGGCCTGCCCGATAACCCCAAGATCAGTCCCGCGGTCAGGCTGTGGAAGGGGGCTGCGAAGCCGCTGGCGCTGTTCGCCATGGCCGCCACGGCGGCAGTCGGTTTCTTGCACTACATCGGTATCGGGCCCAATGAAACCGACGAAGGCGACGAAGAAGCGGCACGCCGCGAATCGGAGAAGGCGCCATGAGCACACGAAACCCCGGGGAAATCGTCCGCTATACGGCCGGCACGCGCATCAATCACTGGATCGTGGCGATCAGCTTCGTGCTGCTCGCCTTGTCCGGGCTCGCGCTGTTTCATCCCGCGCTCTTTTGGCTGACCAATCTGTTCGGCGGCGGACCCTGGACGAGGATTCTGCATCCCTTCATCGGCTGCGTGATGGCCGCGACGTTTTACCTGCTCTGCCTAAAATTCTGGCGCGACAATTATATGCAGCAGCGCGATTGGATCTGGCTGCGGAAAATCAAGGATGTGGTCGGCAATAGAGAGGAAAACCTGCCCGAGGTCGGGCGCTACAATGCCGGGCAGAAGCTGCTGTTCTTCACCTTGGTTGTCTGCCTGATCGGCCTGCTGCTTTCCGGCATCGTGATATGGCGAGTCTATTTCTCGGAGTTCTTCTCCATCGGTGTGATTCGTGCCGCCGCTCTGCTGCACGCCTTTTTCGGTTTCGTCCTGATTACCGCCATCATCATTCACATCTATGCCGGCATTTGGGTCAAAGGATCGATTCGCGCCATGACGCGCGGCGTGGTTACGCCCGGGTGGGCGTGGAAGCACCATCGTGCATGGTTCCGCGAGGTCGGCAAGGGCGTCCAATCCAAATAGGGCCCGGAATCCACTGGACGTTTGCCGGGGTTGCGGCGAGGATGCTTGAATATCCTCAAGGCTGGCCCCAATGGCGCAACGAATCCTAGAACCCGGTCAGATCGAAACGCTGGCTCAAGCGTCGATCCCTCGCATCCGTTTACCCGCTCGCGAGTTCGTGTTTACGCGGCGCGCCGCACGGCTGCGCACGCTCGCGGCAGGCTCGGCTCTCGGCGATTATCTGCAGTTCCTCGCGGTGCTGGTGGACGCGCAGCATGCGGCGCTCACGCGCTTGGCCGTTCCGCTGCCCACCGCAGCGCAGATTGCAAAATCGCGCGAACACGGCATGCCACCCATCCATGCCGCGACCTGGCCGCGAGCGCCGCAGTGGCGGGAGACGCTGGAGTTCTTGTGCTCGGCGCTCGCTGCTCAGACGGGTTTCCCTGCGGGCGTCAGCGACAGTATCGCGACGATCCGCCGGGCCACTCCCGCCTGGATCGAGGGGCAAGCGGCGTCGATATTGGAGGCGCGGAACGACGCCATCGACATACCGGTTGCGACGGTCATCATGGCCGCCTTGCAGGTGCACTGGATCGCACTGGCTGCTCAGTTCGCCGCCGACCAGGTCAAGGCGCTCGACGTCCCCGGGCTGTGTCCGCTGTGCGGCACTCTGCCCGTTGCCAGCATGGTATGCGCGCACTCGCCGTACCAGGGTTATCGCTACTTGCATTGCGCCCTGTGCGCGACCGAATGGCACATGGTGCGAGTGCTGTGTTCTCAATGCGGCGCCTCGGGCAAGAATATCGCCTACTACTCTCTCGAGGGCAATGCGGCCGACAAAAGCCCGAGCGAGGAGGGCGGAGCTGCGGTGCGCGCGGAGACCTGCGAGCAATGCCACGGATACCGTAAGATCCTGTATCAGGAGAAGGACACCGGCGTCGAGCCTGTGGCCGATGACGTAGCGAGCGTAGCCCTCGACCTGCTGCTTGCCGAAGAGGGCTATCATCGCGCCAGCGGGAACCCTCTGCTGTGGCTGCCGAACACGGTCTGAGCGCCGTGACCTCCGATTCGCCGTCGCCGTCTATCTCTATGTCTACGTCGACGCCGGTGCCGGCGCGGGCATCGGACATTCCGTCGCTGGACCGGCTGTTGAACGACGCCGCCTTCGCTCCGCTGCTGACGAAGTACGCCAAGACTCAGGTTACCGCCGCATTGCGCGGCGAGCTGGAGCGGCTGCGCAGCGAGCTGGAGCGGCTGGGCGGGAGCGCCGGCGGCGACCTGACGCTCGATGCGCTGAGCGCACGAGCGATTGCAAGCCATGTCGACGCCGATCTGGAACGGCGCGCGCGGCCGCAACTGCGTGCGGTGTTCAACCTCACCGGCACAGTGCTGCATACCAACCTGGGGCGCGCCTTGCTCGCCGATGCAGCCGTACAATCGGTGGTGCGCGCACTTACGGCTCCGGTCAATCTCGAGTTCGATTTGAATTCAGGCGGACGCGGCGATCGGGACGATTTGGTGGAACCCCTGCTTTGCGAGTTGACCGGCGCCGAAGCGGCTACCGTGGTCAACAACAACGCGGCCGCCGTGCTGCTCATGCTGAATACGCTGGCAAACCGCCGTGAGGTTCTCTTGTCGCGCGGTGAATTGGTGGAAATCGGCGGAACATTCCGTATCCCCGACGTGATGCGCAGCGCCGGCGCGAAACTCGTCGAAGTGGGCACGACGAATCGTACGCATGCGTCCGACTATGTGAATGCCATGACGGCGCACACGGCCCTGTTGATGAAAGTGCACACCAGCAACTACGCCGTCAGTGGATTTACCGCCAGCGTCGGCGTGGCGGAACTCGCCGCAATCGGGCGCGCACGCGGCGTGCCGGTGGGCGTCGATCTCGGCAGCGGCAGTTTGATCGATCTCGGCGTCTGGGGACTGCCGAAGGAACCCACGGCGCGCGATACGGTGACAGCCGGCGCCGACCTGGTTGCGTTCAGCGGCGACAAGCTGTTAGGCGGGCCCCAGGCGGGCATCATCGTCGGCCGGAGGGATCTGATTCAACGACTGAAGAAAAATCCCCTGAAGCGCGCGCTGCGCGTCGGCAAGCTGACCCTCGCCGCGCTCGAGCCCGTGTTGGCGCTGTATCGCGCGCCGGAGCTGCTCGCCGATCGATTGACGACTTTGCGTCTGTTGACCCGCAGCGCGGCTGAAATCGAGTCCCGGGCGCGGCGCCTGCTGCCGGTGGTGCAGGCGGCGTTGGCTGAGGCGTATGAGGTAACAGCGGAGTCCATGACGTCCCAGATCGGGAGCGGCGCACTGCCGGTCGATCGGTTGCGAAGCTTCGGGCTTTGCGTGCGCAAAGCCGGCGGCAAACGCGGCAGTCTGACCCGGCTCGAGGCGCAGCTGCGTGAACTGCCGCGTCCCGTCATCGGCCGCATGGCCGACAAGACGCTGTGGCTCGACCTGCGCTGTCTCGAGGCCGCCGACGAGACCGAGTTCATCGTGCAGTGGAATTTCCTCCGTCGATGATCATCGGTACCGCCGGACACATCGATCACGGCAAAACGAGCTTGGTCCGTGCACTCACCGGGGTCGAGACCGATCGGCTCAAGGAAGAGAAGGAGCGCGGCATATCGATCGAGTTGGGCTACGCGTACACGCCGCTCGCGGGCGGCGAGGTGCTGGGATTCGTGGATGTACCCGGCCACGAGCGCCTGGTGCACACCATGGTTGCCGGCGCGGGTGGAATCGACTTTGCGCTGTTGGTCGTCGCAGCCGACGATGGGGTGATGCCTCAGACGCGCGAACACCTCGCGATACTGGAGCTGCTCGGAATTACGCACGGCGCCGTCGCCTTGACGAAGGTCGATCGGGTGGATGATGCACGTATCCGCACCGTGAAGGCGCAGATCAAGGCGCTGCTGGCGCCCACGGCGCTGTCCGAGGCGCCGCTCTTTCCTCTCGTTGCCACGGTGCGCGATGACGCCGGTGTCGCCGCATTGCGCGGGCACTTGCACTCGAGGGCGGTTGACTGGCCGAAGCACCCGGAGGATGGCTTATTTCGCTTGAGCGTCGATCGTGTCTTTACGCTGCCGGGACGCGGGACGGTGGCGACCGGCACGGCGCGCGCGGGCCGGGTGCAGGTCGGAGACACGCTCGCCGTGATGCCGGCCGGAACCCTGGTGCGGGTGCGCAGCATTCATGCGCAGAATCGCGACACCGGCATCGGTCGGGCGGGCGAGCGGTGCGCCCTGAACCTGGCGGGCATTGAAAAGACGGCGTTGACGCGCGGCGACTGGCTGGCTGACCCGCGCGCGTTCGCGCCGAGCACGCGGTTCGATGTGCGTATGCGCAGGCTCCCCAACGGCAAGGCGTTGGCGGACCGAGCGCCGCTGCACATTCACATCGGCACGGCGCACCGCGTCGCGCGCTTGGTGTGCCTCGAGGGCAATCAGCTCAAAGCCGGTGCGAGCGGGCGTGTGCAACTGGTGTTCGACGCGCCCATCTGCGCGTCGCCGGGCGATGCCTTCATTGCGCGCGATGCGCAGGCTCTGCACACCCTCGGCGGCGGTGTGGTCATCGATCCTTGCGCGCCGGCGCGGCGGCGGCGCAGTCCCGAAAGGCTCGCCCTTTTGGATTCGATCGAGCGCCTGCTTGCGGGCGAGGGAGTGGATCCTCTGCTGCGCAATGCGCCGCAGGGCATCGAAATGCGCGAGCTGGTCCGGTTGTGCGGACGTGCCCCGGAGCAGATTGCGCTGCCGGCGCAGTCTCGGATCATCGACGCAGCGGGTGAACGCTTCGTCTTTCTCGAGGCACACTGGCAGGCATTGTGCGAACGCGCCATGGGCGCGTTGCGGGCATTCCATGCAGAGCAGCCGGACGAACCGGGAATCGACCGTGGGCGCCTGCGGCGCATGACGCTTCCGACCCTGGCCGACGCGGCCTGGCGCGCCGTGATCGACGATCTCGTGCGGCAGCAGGCCGTACAACGCAGCGGGCTCTGGCTGCATCTACCGGAACATCGCATCACCTTGGGCGAGCAAGAACTCGAACTTGCACAGAAGCTGCGCTCTGCCATCGCCGCCGGCCGCTTCGACCCACCCTGGGTTCGCGATCTCGCCCACACCGTGCGGGTACCGGATGATGAGGCGAGGGCGGTGCTGCGCAAATGCGTGGTACAAGGCGGCGTCTACCAGATCGTGCGCGATCTTTTCTACGACCGCGAGTGCGTGCGCGAGCTGGCCCGGATATTGAAGGGCCTCGTGGATGCACACAGCGCCGTGCAAGCGGCGCAATTTCGCGATGCCATCGGGGTCGGGCGCAAGCGCTCGATCCAGATTTTGGAGTTCTTCGACCGCGTGGGCTTCACCCGGCGCACACGCAATGCCCGGGTGCTGCGCGTCGACAGCAGTTGGCACGACGAGGACTGAACTCGAAGGGACTAGGCCGACGCAATTGCCCGCCGCCAGACGAGCAGCGAAGCTCCGGTGGCGCAGGCAGCGAAAATACCGACCGGAATCAGTTCCTGGAGCACGAAGGCCGCATCGGCACCCCGCAGCAGGATCCCGCGCACGACGCGCAAGTAGTGAGTGAGAGGCAGCATCTCCGCCAGCCGCTGGGCCCAACGGGGCATTGCGCTGAACGGGAACATGAAGCCCGACAGAAGCGACGACGGCAGGAAAAAGAAGAACGTCATTTGCATGGCCTGCATCTGTTGTCGCGCGACGCAGGAGAACAAGAATCCCAACGCAAGATTCGCGGCTGCAAACACCAGCGTGCCGATGCCAAGCAGGAGGATCGACCCAACCGGATAAATGTAAAAGGCGAAGCGCGCCACAACCAAGACCAACGAGGCCTGGATGATGCCCAATAGAACATAAGGCGCCAACTTGCCGACCCAGAGCTCGATCGGGCGCACGGGCATTGACAGCAAACCATCGAGCGTGCCGCGTTCCCGCTCGCGCGAGATCGTCAGCGCGCTCATCATGACCAGACTCATCGTCAGGATCACCCCGATGAGTCCGGAAACCATGAATGGCTGCGTGCGTAATCCCGGATTATAAAGGCGATGGACATAGAACAAGGGTGCGGCCGCCTCGTCTTCCGCCGGGCCCGATATCGACCGAACGACGCCGCCAATCATCGATTCCGCCTGTGTTTCGAGCACCGGATCCGTGGCGTCGAGATACACGATGGGAGGTTGCGAATCTGCGTCGACGACCATCAGTGTTGATCCGCGCTTCAGGGCCGTCATCGCCGCCGACTGCGACGCAGCGCGGCTGATGCGAACGGATCCATCATAGGGTCTCAGGAGCCGTTGCACACGGACGAAGCGCTCCTGATCGGTAGCAATGACACGGACCTGGAGGGAGTGCGGCGCGAGTTCGATTGCGCAACCGAACAGAGCGATCTGCAAGATCGGGATCCCAAGCAGCATGCCGAAAGTCGCCCGGTCGCGCAGCAATTGCCGCGATTCCTTGAGCATGAGGGCCGCGATTCGGGTCAATGCCGGAGTGCTGAACGTCATGGAGTCACCCCGGTAATGTCCGGCGAAACGACGCGGCCGCCATGTCTCTGAACTCGTCCGTCGTGCAATCGCGTTACCGTGTCGCAGTGCTCGACATCCTCTTTCAGGTGCGTCGTCAGGATCAGCGTGGTTGCCGAGGTCCGCCGTCTGTCCATCAATCGCCAAAAGGACAGCCTGGCATTGCCGTCCAGAGCCGCCGTTGGCTCGTCGAGCAACAGCATCTTGGGTTCCCCAAGCAGCGCCGCGGCAAGCATCAGCCGCTGCCGTACGCCGCCGGACAAAGTCTGCGCACGCTGCCACTGGTTCGCGAGTAAATCGAAATCATCCAGCGCAAGCTCTACGGCGTTCGCGCCATCGGATATGCCATGCATGGACGCCGCGAATTGCATATTTTCACGCACCGTCAACTCGCCGTAATGCGAAAAATGTTGCGTCAGATAGCGCACCTCGGGCCGTAGCCGGGTGTGTAAAGTGCGCAGATTCACGCCGCAGCAGCGGGCTTCGCCGGAATCCACGGCTATTCTTCCGGCCAATACACGCAGTAGGGTCGTCTTGCCGCTTCCGTTCGGTCCGAGCAAGGCGTGCCACCGCCCGGCGCCGAATTCCAGCGATACGTGATCGAGCACGGTGACGGCGCCATAACGTTTGCAGGCGTCGTACAGTTCAAACGCCGGTGCCGTGACGCGGGCGCTCATGCGTCGAGCCGGCCGGCATTGCCGTGTATGTACAGAAGGCCTCCAAACATGTACTTGCTGGCTTCGGCGCCAAGTACCATGACTCGATCGCCCCCCACCAGCCGGCCGGAACGGCGCAGGCGGTCGAGAGCAACCCAAATCGCCGCGCTGCCCAGATTGCCGAGTATGGAAGCCTCGCAGATCACTTTTTCAGCCGGCAGCTTCAACCACTTCGCGACGTGTTCCGCCATTCGGCCATTGGCAGGATGGGCCAGCCACCAGTCGATGCTGTCGGGAGCGACACCGGACTCCGTGGCTACACGCAAACTCGCACGCAATAACTCGAGTCCGTGTGCGCGAACTGTCTCGTGGTCATGCGTGAAATGGGGAGTGCCAGTGGGATCGGCATGCGGCGAACCGGAGCCGCCTCGCCTCAGCGCAATGCCAGGAGCGTGATTCCCGCCGGCGCTGCCGTAGAACGCCAATTCGATGCGTCCGAGCGCCGCATTGCCGATCGGACCCAGCGCAATCGCCCCGGCGCCGTCACCCATCTGTACCAGATTGACGAGCTGTGCTTTGTCGACAGCCACATGCCGCGGGTCGAGGAACACCGAACCCGTTTCACTGCCCACGATCACGATGGGCGCCACACCGCTCGCGACCAAGGCGGCGCTCAGCACGGCTGCGGCCGCAAACCCGGTGCACGCCTGGCGCAGCTCCATGTGCGCGCCGAGATACCCCATCTCCTCGGCAACCCAAGCGACGTTTCCGGGGAGTAAGGTGTGTGGCGTTGCCGTGTGGCTTAGCAGCATCCGCAGCCGCTGGACATCGCAGACCCCGTCCAAGAGAGCGGCGCGAACCGCCCGGGCAGCAAGTTTGGGCGCGGTGTCGATCATGCGCGGCACCTCTTGCGGAGCGTCGAAGGATCTCACCAGGTGTCTGGCGTTGATACTCAAACGTTTGCCGATTCGCAGCGCCAGGGCGGGCGCGGACGGTGGGAGGAAGCCTGAGGCTCGCCTCACCAGCTCGGAGGTGGTCATAGCCGCTCCGGGCAAGGCGGATCCCGTCCCAAGCACGCCGAGCCGCGTGTGCAGCACGATCGAGTCAGCGCTCACGGCGGACCCGATGTGTGGTCGGTCAGTCCCCCGGCGATTCGATCGCATGTTCCAGTGGGCACATAGACGAATGCCTGCGGATCGGAGTCCTGGTAGGCCCATCCCGCGCAAATGTGCGCGGCCGTTCTACAGTCGTTGCGACCGGCGCGGGCTATGCCAAAGCATCGTTCGGGCGCGCCCCGATCGATCGCAGCGGCACGCTTGGACGCAGCCACTTCGGCCGCGCAACCGCCCAATAGCGTTGTGGACAGCAGCGCCGCAATCGCCCGTGCGACGCCAGAGATCATTTCGAGGCAGCGCCAGGCGCAAGATCGCCAGTCGAACTCGATTGCTTGCCGTCGGGCAGCGGCCGCTTCGGAATCAACGGCCAGTTTGAATTCCCAGCCCGGATGTTGCCTGAGCGATCCTTATCCCATAACTGCATGGCGAACGCATTGGTGTTCACATACAGCTTGTCATCGACGACGGCCCATTGGAGCGGATCGCCGTCGGCCGTCGTGCCGCGTGATACGGCAAACGCGCAATATCCTCCGAATTGCGGCGCATAGCGCGCCGGATCTGCCATGAACGCCTTTCGGTGCTCCTCCGTGGAAAACAGCCAGGTTGCGCCGCGCCATTGATAACGAAGCGCGGTGTTTCCAGCCGCCGGACCACCCTCGGCGAAATAGGCCACCGGGTCGTAGCCCTTGAGTGCGAATCCTTGTTGAAGGTCGATTTCATCGACCGTCCGGACCTGCGGCATCTCGCCCGCGTTCGCCGCACAGGCGGCAACCAGAATTGACGCGAGGAGCGCCGCGGCCTGTCTTGCTATTTGTCTCATGAACGATTCTCCCGTTTCGTCAAAATTTAGTTAACCGCCGTAGGCCAACCAGAAGATCTCCGTACGCCAACCAGAAGATCTCTCAGTTGACCGTAGATTTAGCTAGAATATTTCGCGTCATCGGCGAGTTCGGAAGGCATGCGCATCCGGTGGTGCGGCCGGGCTTCAAACCCGGTGGGGGACGTCAACCGTTTCCCGGTAGGTTCGACTCCTGCTACCTTCCGCCATCGCCGCGCCATAAACCGATGAGTGCACCGGCACCAACCATGACAAGTTCTTCCGTACCCGGGGTCCCCGAGCCCCGTCTGACATCGCTCTCGCACGGCGGCGGCTGCGGCTGCAAGATCGCTCCGGGGGTGCTCGCCGAGCTGCTGAAGGGCTCACTGCCGAGCCGGCGCCACGCCGACCTTCTGGTCGGCACCGACACATCCGACGATGCGGCCGTGTACCGCTTGAATGACACGCAGGCGGTGGTCGCGACGACGGATTTTTTCATGCCGATCGTCGATGATCCCTTCGATTTTGGCCGCATTGCCGCCACCAACGCGCTGTCGGATATCTATGCGATGGGCGGGCGGCCGTTATTCGCGCTGGCGATCGTCGGCATGCCGATCAACACGCTGTCGCAGCAGACTATTCGCGATATTTTGCGCGGAGGCGAAACGGTGTGCGAGCAAGCCGGCATTCCGATTGCCGGAGGCCACAGCATCGATTCGGTCGAGCCGATCTATGGTCTCGCCGTCACGGGCGTGGTTGATCCCAAGAACGTGAAGCGCAACAGCAGCGCTCGCAGCGGCGACTTGCTGATCCTCGGCAAGCCCCTGGGGGTCGGCATTTTCTCCGCGGCGTTCAAGAAAGGCCTGCTCGACGCGGCGGGCTATCGCGCCATGATTGACACGACCACCCAGTTGAATTTACCGGGCATGGAACTATCGAGTCTCGCCGGCGTGCATGCCATGACCGACGTCACCGGCTTCGGCTTGCTCGGCCATTTGCTCGAAATGTGCCGAGGCAGCGGCCTCGCCGCGCGGATAACAGCCGCACACCTGCCGCTGCTGCCCGGCCTGCAGGCCTTGGCGCATTCCGGCATCGTCACCGGGGCCTCGGCGCGTAATTGGCAGGCCTACGGGAAAGATGTGTCGCTTGCATCGTATCTCGATGCGCCGCTCCAAGCGGTGCTGACGGACCCGCAGACGTCGGGCGGATTGCTTGTTGCATGCGATCCCGTTGAGTTGCCTGCGGTGCAGGCTGCGTTCGAGCGGCTTGGATTTGCGCAGGCTGCGGTGATCGGCCGAATGAATGAGGGCGCTCCGCAAGTTCGGGTGGAGTGACCGGTCGACGTGATCACCGATCCGATGGAGTTGCGCGCTCCGCGTGGGCGCGCTGATCATACTGTTATTATGTACAGGGCCGTGTGCCATGACCTGCTTTATTTCTGTTGTGAGTTCGGCCAGAAGGCCGAGGTCTTATCGCGCAAAAGGATAAAAGCCGATCGCAAGAAATGTGTACTCATCATGCTCGGCAAAGCGTTCGATGTCCGATGCGTGAGTTTGAAGCAACGCGGCGATCACGGGGTTGCGTGATTTGCCGACATTGAGCCAAACGACTTTGGGAGGAGCCCCACGGAGCACGCTCATTCCGACGAAGTCCTCGTCTCGAGTGGTCAGAATGAATCCGCTGGTCCGCGCGAGATCCCAGAGCAGTCGATCCGAAGCGCCGGTGTTCGCGAGGTTTCGAATGTGTTCCGAACCGGGAAACAATTCGGCGAGCGGTTGCAGCAGCCGCTCGGAAAGATTTTCATCGAACAGCAATCGAACGGCCACTATGCAGCCGGCAGCGCAAGCAGCCGCCGTTCACGTTCCGCGGCGAAGCCGAAGCACGCGAGCAAATCCTCATGAGTCAATTGCGGAAAATCAATGAGCAGCTCTGACTCTGCACCGCCGGTGGCAAGATATCCCAGCACTTCACCCACGGTTATGCGCGTGCCGCGGATGCACGGCTTGCCGAATCGAATCTCAGGGTCGATACTGATACGATCCAGGTGTTGCATGCTCCGACATTAAGCCGCAACGGCTGCATTCGGCAATGCTTTTTTGCGGCGATCCGGCGATGACACGTTGTGCGCCGCAGTCGGGAAGGCAAGCGACCGCCCCATTGCCCGCCGCCTCAGCGGCACTTTTCACGCCCGCCCAGGAGGTAGTTTGAACGCCAAGACTATGAAGCTCCCCGGGGCTGATCACCCGATAACCGTTGAATTGAGTCACTCGCGCGTTGTCGTGTGCGTGGCGAAGATTGAAATCGCGAATAGCAGAAACGCATTGCTGGTGCGGGAGGCAAGTTACCCGCCGGTTCTCTACATTCCCAGAAAGGATGCCGACATGACTCGGCTCGAGCGCAGCCAGCATTCGACTTACTGCCCTTACAAGGGCGACTGTTCCTATTACAGCATTCCGCCCGGTGGGCCGAAATCGGTCAACGCGGTATGGACCTATGAGAGGCCCTATGCGGCGGTTGCGGAAATCCAGGGGCATCTCGCCTTCTACCGCGATCGGGTCGATTCCATACAGATAACCACAGATTCGTCGCCGTAACCCTCCCGCTGAGGATAGGCGGCAGCCAGGTGTTGTCCTACACGCGATTCCGCCCCGTGGGGACACGAATGCCCGCATTCGTGCTCTATGATGCCCCGCTAGCATGAGGTGAGCGCGATGCATCGAGAAGCAGCCCCGCTGTGCTGACCGATCAAGATATCTACCTGTTTCGCGAGGGGACGCACTCGCGGCTGCACTCGAAGCTCGGATGCCGTGTGCTCGAGCCGGGAGGAGGCGTGCACTTCGCCGTCTGGGCCCCCAACGCCGCCGCGGTGTCGGTGATCGGTGACTGGAACGGCTGGAAGGCGGGAGAAAACTCTCTCGTGCCCCGGGCCGACGGATCGGGTATCTGGGAGGGTACGGCGGTGACCGCGGAGCGGGGCCAGGGGTACAAGTACCGCATTACGTCGCGCCTCGGCGGATACGTCGTCGAGAAGGCCGATCCTTATGGCGTGTTCTGCGAACTGCCTCCGGCTACCGCGTCGCGCGTATGGACTCTGGAGTACGAGTGGAGGGACTCCGAATGGATGGCCACGCGCGCCCGGCGCAACGGCTTGGATGCGCCGATGTCGACCTACGAGCTGCACTTGGGCTCGTGGCGCCGCAAGGACGACAGCTTTCTGAATTACCGCGACCTCGCGCATGCGCTGGCGGATTATCTGGACGAATTGGGTTTCACGCATGTGGAACTGATGCCGATCACCGAGCATCCTTTCTACGGATCATGGGGCTATCAAACGACGGGCTATTTCGCGCCCACCTCCCGCTACGGGACCCCGCAGGACCTGATGTACTTCGTCGATCACCTGCATGAGAGGGGTATCGGGGTGATTCTCGACTGGGTGCCGTCGCACTTTCCCGCGGATGAACATGGGCTGGTGTACTTCGACGGCACGCATCTCTATGAACACGCCGATCCGCAGCAGGGCTTTCATCCTGAATGGAATTCCGCCATTTTCAATTTCGGGCGCAACGAAGTCCGCAGTTTCCTCATCTCTTCGGCGCTGTTCTGGTTCGAGAAGTATCACATCGACGGCATACGGGTCGATGCGGTGGCATCCATGCTGTATCTCGACTATGCCCGCAAGGAGGGCGAATGGATTCCGAACCGATTCGGCGGGCGGGAAAATCTCGACGCAATCGACTTTCTGCGCACGCTGAACCAGGCTGTCTATCGCGATCATCCGGACGTGGCCATGATTGCCGAAGAATCGACGGCCTGGCCCATGGTCTCGCGTCCCACCGATATGGGCGGCCTCGGCTTCGGTTTGAAATGGAACATGGGCTGGATGCACGACACCCTGGAATATATGAAGCTGGACCCCATCAATCGAAAATATCATCACGGACAGCTGACGTTCTCGCTGATCTATGCCTTCAACGAGAACTTCGTGCTGCCGCTGTCGCACGACGAAGTGGTGTACGGCAAGGGATCGCTGGTGGGCAAAATGCCGGGTGACGACTGGCAGCAATTCGCCAATCTGCGCACCCTCTACGGTTACATGTGGGCGCATCCGGGCAAGAAGCTGCTGTTCATGGGCGGCGAATTCGGGCAGCGCCGCGAATGGACGCACGAGGGTGAGCTCGAGTGGTGGGTCGCGGAATTGCCGGAACACGCCGGCGTGAAGCGCTTGGTGCGCGATCTGAACCGGATTTACCGCCGCGAGCCGGCTTTGCACAGGATCGACTTTGCTCCCGAAGGCTTCGAATGGCTTGACCTCAACAGTGCGGACGTGAGCGTCATCGCGTTCCTGCGCAAGGCTCAAGGTCTGGGTGCGCCGTTGCTCGTGGTCTGCAACTTCACGCCGGTGCCGCGTCCCAATTACTTGGTGGGCGTACCGTCCCGCGGGGTGTGGCGCGAAATTCTGAATACCGATGCCCTGGAATACGGCGGATCCGGCTGGGGCAACCTGGGGGGCGTGGAATCGGTGCCGGTGAGCACAGGCGGCCGGATCGAGTCGGTGAATCTCAATCTGCCGCCGCTGGCCACGATCGTGCTGCGTTTGGAACCATGACCAAAGTGAAGCTCAGAGCCGCCGCCGCGAAGACGCCGGCAGCGGCAGCCGCGGTGGGTGCGACGCTGGGGATTCAAGAAGGCAGGGTACGGGCGGTGATCGACGCCGTCCTGCCGGCGGTCGACGGCGGCCGCTTTCCGGTCAAGCGCATCGCCGGCGAAGCCATTGGAATTGAAGCGCATTGCTTCACCGATGGTCACGATAGGCTGCGCGTGGTGCTGCGCTGGCACGCTGTCGGCGCAAGCGACGAATACGAAGTCGACATGCAGCCGCAGGCGAACGACGTCTGGCTGGCCGAGTTCACCCCGCCGCGCGCGGGCCGCTACCGATACACGGTGGCGGCGTGGGTGGATCATTTCGAATCATGGCGGCACGAGCTCGAACGGCGCGATGATCCCGGAGACATTCGCGTGGCGTTGCAGGTCGGCAGCGCGCTCATCGACGAAGCCGCCGGCCGGGCCTCGGGAGGCGACGCGGCGATCCTCATCGAATGGTCGGCGCAGTTGCGCGCGGCCGCCGCCGACGCCGGCGTCGATAGCGGCGCACAGAAGGCGATGGCACTCGATGCCGCGCGCGCAGGCGTAGTCGCGCGCCATGCGGACCGGAGCCTTGCCGCGACGATGGCGCGGGAACTGGTGGCGGACCGCAAGCGTGCGGGTTTCAGCAGCTGGTACGAAATGTTTCCTCGCTCGGCGGGTCCGGAACCCGGCCATCACGGCACTTTCCGGGACGTCGAGGCGCGGCTGCCCTACCTGGCCGACATGGGCTTCGACGTGCTGTACTTTCCGCCCATCCATCCGATCGGGCGCATCAACCGCAAGGGCACGAACAATACCCTGGTTGCAAGACCCGGGGATGTCGGCAGCCCGTGGGCGATCGGTGCGGCCGAAGGCGGGCACAAGGACATCCTGCCGCAGCTGGGCACGCCCGATGATTTTCGGCATTTATTGGCCAAAGCGCGTGAATTCGGCATCGAGATCGCACTCGACATCGCGTTCCAGTGTGCGCCCGACCACCCCTACGTGAAGGCCCATCCGCAATGGTTCAAGCATCGTCCCGACGGCAGCGTGCAGTACGCGGAGAACCCGCCGAAAAAGTATCAGGACATCTATCCCTTCGATTTTGAAACCGAGGATTGGCGCGCCCTGTGGGAAGAGCTCAAGAGCATCCTCGATTTCTGGATTGCACAGGGGGTCAAGATTTTTCGGGTCGACAATCCGCACACCAAGGCATTCGGCTTTTGGGAATGGGTCATCGGCGCGATCAAGCGCGACCAGCCGGACGTGATCTTTCTTGCCGAGGCGTTCACGAGGCCGAGGCTGATGCACCGCCTGGCCAAATTGGGGTTCACGCAGTCGTACACGTACTTTACCTGGCGCAATACCAAGCAGGAACTCACGGACTATTTCACGGACCTTGCACTCGGACCGGGACGCCAATACTACCGTCCCAATGTCTGGCCGAACACCCCGGATATCCTGCACGAGACGCTGCAGTCGGGTTTGCGCCCGGTATTCACGGCACGGCTCGTGCTCGCCGCGACATTGGCCGCCAACTACGGCATCTACGGCCCCACCTACGAACTGCTGGAAAGCGCGCCGCGTGAACCCGGCAGCGAGGAGTACCGCGACTCGGAGAAATATCAATTGCGCCACTGGACGATCGGCAGGTCCGACAGCCTGTGGTCTCTGATCGCCCGCATGAATCGGATTCGCAGGGAAAATGCCGCGCTGCAATCCGACGGCGGCCTGCACTTCTGCCGCGTCGACAACGATCAGCTGATCGCTTACCTCAAGATCGATGCCCGCTCCGGCAATGTCATTCTAACCGTGGTGAACCTCGACCCTCACCACCCGCAATCCGGATGGGTGGACCTCGACGTCGACGCATTGAAGCTCGATACCGAGCAGCCGTACCAGGTGCATGATCTCTTGAGCGAGCAGCGCTACATCTGGCGGGGCCGGCATAACTACGTCATGCTTGACCCGCAGCGCGCGCCCGCGCATGTGTTCAGACTGCGGCGGCTTGTGCGGCGTGAGCAGGATTTCGACTACTATCTGTGAATGACGCTCGCATAAAGTGAATCGACGCTAGATGAACGACGTAAAAACCGCCGCGCCCGACCCCGCCGTGCTGTCCGGCTTGGAACCTCATGACGCACTCTGGTACAAAGATGCCGTCATCTACCAGCTCAACGTCAAGTCGTTCTTCGATTCGAACGACGACGGCATCGGCGATTTCAAGGGTCTCACGTCGAAGCTCGATTACATCCGCGATCTGGGGGTCAACACGATCTGGCTGATGCCCTTTTATCCGTCGCCGCTCAAGGACGACGGGTACGACATCTCCGACTATAAGAACGTGCATCCGCACTACGGCACGCTCGAGGACTTTCGCGCGATGATGCACGAGGCCCATCGGCTCGGATTGAAAGTGGTCACTGAGCTGGTCATCAATCACACCTCCGATCAGCACCCCTGGTTCCGGGCCGCACGCGCGGCTCCTGCGGGTTCACCGCAACGCGACTTCTACGTCTGGAGCGACACCGACCAGAAATACCTCGGCACGCGCATCATTTTCACCGACACCGAGACATCCAATTGGACCTGGGACCCGCTGGCGAAGGCGTACTACTGGCATCGCTTCTTCAGCCATCAGCCCGACCTGAATTTCGACAATCCGAGGGTCTTGGAGGCGGTGCTGGAAACCATGCGTTTCTGGCTCGACATGGGCGTCGACGGCTTCAGGCTGGATGCGATTCCCTATCTGGTCGAGCGTGAAGGCACCAACAATGAAAACCTGCCCGAAACCCATGCGGTGATCAAGCAATTGCGCGCCGCGATCGATGCGCACTACGAGAACCGATTTCTGCTGGCGGAAGCGAACCAGTGGCCGGAGGACGTGCGCGAATATTTCGGCGAGGGCGATGAGTGCCACATGGCATATCACTTTCCGCTGATGCCGCGCATTTACATGGCCATCGCGCAGGCCGACCGCTACCCCATCACCGAGATCATGCAGCAGACGCCGGATATTCCCGACAGTTGCCAGTGGGCGATCTTCCTGAGAAATCACGACGAGCTGACCTTGGAAATGGTGACCAGCAAGGAACGCGACTACATGTACACCACCTATGCGTCGGATCTGCAGGCGCGCATCAATCTCGGCATCCGCCGCCGGCTCGCGCCGCTGATGGAGAACGACCGGGACCGCATCAAGCTCATGAACAGTCTGTTGCTGTCGATGCCGGGGTCGCCCATCGTGTACTACGGCGACGAAATCGGCATGGGCGACAATTTCTTCATCGGCGACCGCAACGGCGTGCGCACCCCGATGCAATGGAGCCCGGACCGCAATGCCGGATTCTCGCGCGCCGACCCGCAGCGCCTGTATCTTCCGCCCATCATGGATGCGGTGTACGGCTACCAATCCACCAACGTCGAAGCCCAGTCTCGCGATCCGAATTCGCTGCTGAGCTGGACCAAGCGCATGTTCGCCGTGCGCAAGACCAGCCGGGCGTTCGGACGCGGCTCGCGCCGATTCTTGAGGCCCGGCAACCGCAAGATATTGGTCTACCTCCGCGAGTTCGGCGATGACACCATCCTGTGCGTCGCCAACCTGTCGCGTTCGGCGCAACCGGTCGAGCTCAATCTTTCCTCGTTCAAGGGCCGTGTTCCGATGGAGATGCTGGGCCGCACGGCGTTTCCGCCCATCGGCGAACTGCCCTACTTGCTGACGATCTCGGCTTACGGATTCTACTGGTTCAAGCTCACGACCGACGCCGAAGCCCCGTCATGGCACGAGCAAATCGTGTCGGTCGACGAGCGCCCGGTGCTGGTGCTGTTCGACGGGTGGACCAGCCTGTTTCGCGACCGGGTCGTTCCGTGGCGCATCGGCATTGCCGAAAAAACCCGCCTGCAATTCGAGACCGATACGCTGCCGCGCTACATCGAGACGCAGCGCTGGTTCGCGGCGAAGGGTACGGCGATCGAGCGCGCCCGCATCGCGGACCATGTGCTGTGGCAGGAGGGCAAGCTGAGCTGGCTGGTGACACTGCTCGACCTCGAGGGCGGCGCTGAACGCACCAGCTACTTCATGCCGCTCGCCTTGGCATGGGAGGAGCGCGACGAGGAGCGGGTGCGCAATCTGTCGACGGCGGCCGTGGCCAAGATACGCCAGCAGGCGAATGTCGGTCTGATGGGCGACGCCTTTGCGGACGAGATGTTCTGCCGTGCGGTCGTGTCGGCGATGGCGGCGGGCAAGGAAATAGCCATGTCCCAAGGCAAGCTGCAATTCCGACCGAGCTCGGCGTTCGATCAATTGGCGGGAAGCGATTTCGACTCGCTGCCGGTGGACCGGCCGCGCGGCTCCAGCTCGAATACGGTCGTCACCATCGGTGAGCGATTGATCCTCAAGGGCTACCGCCGGTTGCGCACGGGAGCGAATCCGGAACTCGAGATGGGCCGGTACCTTACCGAAGTCGCGCAGTATCCGAACTGCGCACGCCTGGCCGGTGCGCTCGAATATATGTCCAACGACGGCGAAGCGCGGCTGCTCGCGCTGCTGCAAGGCTACATTGCCAATCAGGGTGATGGTTGGACACACTCGCTCGAGTATGTGCAGCGTCATCTTGAACAGCATCGAACCGCGCCGGCCGGTGATGCGGTGCCCGTGAATGTGCATGAGGGCTACTTGGCGTTGATGCGCGTATTGGCCGTGCGTACCGCCGAACTGCATCGAGCACTGGCGCAGCCTACGCGGGATCCCGCCTTCGCTCCGCAGCCGCTCACCCGCGACGATATCGACGCCTACCGCCAGCGTGCGGCGGACGAAGCGCGCAACGCGCTTGGAATGCTCAAGTCCGCTTTGGATCAGGTGCCGGCGGCGGATCGCGATCGGGCCGGCGCCGTGCTGGCCCAGGGCGACGAGTTCATGGCGCGAATGGACGCCATGTCGAGCCTAGTGCCGCAGGGACTGAAGATACGCATCCACGGCGACTACCACCTCGGCCAGGTGCTGGTGACGCGCAATGATTTCGTCATCATCGACTTCGAGGGGGAGCCCGGTCACAGCCTCGAGCAGCGCAGCGCGAAGCAATCGCCCCTGCGGGACGTCGCTGGAATGTTGCGCTCGTTCAGTTACGTGCAGCACAGCGCCTTGCGCAATGTGGCTCACAACGAAGCCGAAGTCGCCAGGCTCGCGCCGCTGGCGCGAGCCTGGGAAACCGCAGTGCGCGCGGCTTTTCTGTCTGCGTACGATGCCGCGGCGAGCGAAGCGAACCTGTATGGGCCTGAGGCGCTGCAGGCGGGCATCGGACTTCTGGGTCTATTCGAGCTGGAGAAGGCCCTGTACGAATTGCGTTACGAGCTCGGCAATCGTCCTGGCTGGGCCGGCATTCCCTTGCAAGGCATTCTGGACTGGGGCGCCGCTTGAATGATTGACCATCGGACGCAGGGTCGGGATCCGGGAGGCTTGCATGCAAAGCATTGATTTATTGCTTGAGTCCGCACGGGAGTTTCTACATCAGATCGCCACCTTCCTGCCGCGGCTGCTGCTGGCGCTGGTCGTGGTTGCCATCGGATGGCTGTTTGCCAAGGCGGTGCGCTTCGCCGTCGAAAAGGGGCTGCGCGCCGTCAATTTCACCGTGCTGACCGAACGCGCGGGCACCGACAACTTTCTCCAGCAGGCGGGCCTCAAGGGCGATACGACCACATTGTTCGGACTGGTCGCGTACTGGCTGGCCATTCTGGCGACGTTGATTACTGCCTTCAACGGCCTTGGGGCTACGCACCTTGCCGATCTGCTCGGGCGGGTGGTGCTGTTTACACCCAAGCTGGTGGTCGCGATGCTGGTGGTGGTTTTCGGTTCGTATTGCGCCCGCGTCGTCGGCGGCGCCGTGCACACGTATTGCGAGGACGCGCGAATACCGGATGCGGACCTGCTGGGCAGGATTGCACGCTATGTCATCGTGATATTTGTCGTGATGATCGCCCTGGGCCAGATCGAGGTCGGCGGTGATATCGTGCAAAGGACCTTTCTCATCCTTCTGGGCGGGTTGGTGCTGGCGCTGGCGTTGGCGTTCGGACTCGGCGGCAAGGAATGGGCCGCCGCGATGCTCGAACGCTGGTGGCCGCGGCACAAGAGGGGCGACGACCCCTGATGCGTCACTGACCGCCGTCTGCAGCTGCGGCGCGCCTACTTGATGGCGCGCCGATACTGCACAAACCCGGAACGCTCGGCGATTCGGTCGTACAGCAGCATGGCGTCGGTATTCGTTTCGTGCGTCAGCCAATGCACGCGCGAGCATCCGGCCGCATGGGCGAGTTCGTAGACATATTCGATGAGCTTGCGCCCGATGCCGGTGCCGCGCGCTTCCGGACTCACGAACAGATCCTGCAAGTACACATAGTCGCCGACGGTCCAGCAGGATCGATGACGAATATGGTGCACCAGGCCGACCGCCGTGGAGCCATTCCAGGCGAGGGCCGCACCCATGGGTTCCGCGGGATCCAGCAATCGAGCCCAGGTCACCGCCGATACCTCGGGCGCAATGTCGGTTTTGTAGAAGGATTGGTAGCCGCGCCACAGCGGCAGCCATGCAGCATGCTGGTGCTCGGACAGAGGGAGTATTTGAATGGTTTCTTGGGTCATGCAGCGCCTTACGGTTTGATAAGCCCCGGCCGCATGATATCCCAGGTTGAGGGGAGCGATCAGGCGTCGATGAGCCCGTGGCGAATGGCAATCAGCGTCAGCTCGGATTGATTCACGACGCCGAGCTTTTGCTTGATATTGTATAGGTGAGTGCCGATGGTCGATGCAGAAAGATTCAAATCCAAGGCGATGCGCTGCACCGTCGCGCCGCCGGCCAAGCGGACGAACACCTCGAATTCCCTCTCCGACAGCCTCTCGACCGGCGACTTCGTTCCGCCATCGAATTCCGCGAGCGCAAGCTTCTGGGCGAGCGCAGAGTCGAGATAGCGGCGGCCGGCCGCAACCACCGACACCGCTTCGAGCAGCGCCTCGGGGGCGCTGCGCTTCGACAGGAAGCCCAGTGCGCCTTCTTGCAGCGCACGGCGGGCGTGCATCGGGTCATCGTGCGCCGATAGGGTCAATACTTGCGCGCGGGCGTCGCGAGCGCGAATTCGCCGCAGTGCCTCGAGGCCGCCCATGCCGGGCATGGCAAGATCCATCACCACCACGTCAGGCTTGAGCTCCAGATAGAGCTGGCACGCAGCTTCGCCGCTGTCGGCCTCGGCGACCACCGACATTTCCGCGGTAGATTGAAGCAACAGGCGAAATCCCATGCGCACCACGGCGTGATCGTCGACCAGCAGCACTCGAATCACGCCTGATCACCCAAGGGGATGTCGGCGGAGAGGCAGACGCCGCGTCCTGCCTGATTGCCGATGGTAAACGTACCGCGCAATTGCTGCACACGGTCCGACAAACCACGCAAACCAAAATGCCCGGGCCGCGACCAATCGGAGGGCAGCCCGATGCCGTCGTCGATCACGGTGGCGACGATGCGCCGTGCATCGCATTGCACGGCGATATCCACCCGCGAGGCTCGCGCGTGCCGCAGGGCGTTGATCAGGCCCTCCTGTACCACGCGGTAAATCGCGAGCGTGATGCTGGGTCCGAGTTCAATGGGAAGTTCCCGGCGAAGCGAAAGAGCGACCGACGGGTGGCGCCGCTGCCAGTCGCGCACCAAGCTCTCGAGAGTCGCGGCCAGCCCCAGAGTATCGAGCGACAGGGGAGTGAGCCGGGGAATGAGGCCATGCATGGCGTCGTACAAGCGCGCCGCTTCCTCTGAAATCAGTCTCGCGATGTCGCCGGTCGCGGGATCGCGCATGCCCCCCTGGCTTGCGATTGCCAGCGCGAGGCTGCGGATCGCAGTGACCGATTGACCGAATTCGTCGTGCAGCTCGTGTGCGATCAGGCGCCGCTCCTCTTCGACGCGCTGGTCCGCCAGGGAAGCCATTTCGCGCCGTTCCTCGAGGCGCGCCTCGGCATCATGCGCCTTGCGCTCGGCGAGAACCTTGTCTTGCACTGCCTGTGCCATGCGATTGAAGGCGGCGCCGATCGCATGGGCTTCAGTGCCCGCCAGGCTCGGCAGACGGAAGGCGAGGTCGCCCCGCTGAATGCGCTCGAGACCGTCCGCGATGACCGGGAAGGGATCGAGCGCCCGCTTCACGGACCAGAACGCGAGCGCGTTCGCGACGACGAACATGGCCGCGGCGATGGCGGACAGCCGAGTGACGTCATCCCATGCATCGAGCACGGCGCGCGAAGGCTGCGCCTGCACCACCAGCAGGACCCCGCCGCGCAGCGGAAACGTATATTTCGCCGGTTGCGGAGCCAGGAGATGTGCAAACCACACAGGCGCCTCGCGCCCGGCCTTGTAGGTTGCCGGCGGTGACTGGTACAGGATCTCTCCCGCGGCCGATTGCAGGGACACCTCATTGGCGCGGACCCGGCCGATCTGCTGCAGGAACTGCAGCACCAGGTCCGGGCCTCCCACCTGGGAGTAGACCGCGGCGAGACGGCCCAGGAGCTGCGACGCCACGCGGTTGGCCGCCTCGATCTCCTCGCGCACGGAATTGCGCGTGCTTTGAACCTCGGCTGCGATCAGCACGATCACGAACGCGGCGCT
>Ga0073928_10003828_pt1 | contig 23127 bp, 19 predicted proteins | sample PaiPotPPA55metaG_FD_76969 | JGI IMG/M metagenome (GOLD analysis project Ga0073928, IMG submission 76969) | Iron sulfur acid spring bacterial and archeal communities from Banff, Canada, to study Microbial Dark Matter (Phase II) - Paint Pots PPA... ...
CGAATTGCTCCGGCTGGCGGAGGCGGGGCAGCTTCGCAAAAACCTTTCGGCCCAGCTCGCGCGCATGCTGACGGAGCCGCGCTCGAAGGCGCTGGTGAAGGAATTCACGGGACAATGGCTGCGGGCGCGAGACATCGACAGCATCGCCATCGAGTCGAAGTCGGTTTTGGCGCGCGAAGAAAAATTCGATCCCGAGAAGGAACGGATGGGGAAGCGTTACCGGGAACTGCGGGACCGGCCGGAGGAATCACTTTCCAAGGCCGAGAAAACCGAATTGGCGGAGCTGCGCGCGGCGCGCGTCAGGAACTTCGGCCGGCTTGGGCGCGTCGATTTGAGTTCGGAGTTGCGGCGGGCCATGCGGCTGGAGACCGAAAAGGTGTTCGATTACGTCCTGCGGGAAGATCGGAGCGTGCTGGAATGGATCGACAGCGATTACACGTTTCTCAACGAGCGGCTGGCGCGGCATTACGGCATCACCAATGTCTTTGGGCCGGAGATGCGCCGCGTGACGCTGCCCCCGGACAGCCCGCGTGGCGGGCTGCTCACCGAGGGGACGGTGTTGGTGGTTACTTCGAATCCGACGCGCACTTCGCCCGTCAAACGAGGGTTGTTCGTACTCGATAACATACTCGGAACGCCGCCGCCGCCGCCGCCGCCCAACATTCCACCGCTGGAAGATGCGGCCAAGGGTAAGGACCACGTGCTGTCGCTGCGCGAGACCCTGGCGCTGCACCGCGACAGTCCTTTGTGCAGCTCGTGCCACAGCCGCATGGATCCGCTGGGGCTGGCCTTCGAGAATTTCAACGCGCTGGGCATGTGGCGCAACGCTGAGTACGGCGAACCCATCGATTCGACGGGCCGGCTCATCACCGGCGAAGCGTTCGCGAGCGTCCGCGAGTTGAAACAGATTGTCGTCAAAAATCATTACAAGGATTTTTACCGCACTCTGGCCGAGAAACTGCTAACCTATGCGTTGGGCCGCGGTCTGGACTATTACGACGTCGAAACCGTGGATCAAATCGTAGAGCGCCTGGAAAAATCCGGCGGCAAGCCTTCGGCGTTGCTTGCGGGCGTGGTGGAATCGGCGCCGTTTCAGAAAACCCGCCGGGCCGGCGTACAAACGGCCTCTAGTGGCAAGAGCGCGGAAGAAGTCGCAGTGGACGGCGGACGGTCCGTTTTGCATCATCCATGAATATGAATCAGAAGCTCGAAGCAAGTGCGGCCGCTCAACGGCGCGCCGCCCTCACCCGCCGTCATTTTTTGCGAGGATTGGGAGCGTGCATTGCGCTGCCTGCCTTCGAATCGATGTGGCCGGCGAAACTTTTGGCTGCGCCGGGCGCGGCGGGCAAGCTGGGCGTTACGGCAACGGGGGCGCCGTTGCGAACGGCGTTTGTTTATTTTCCCAACGGCTCGATTCCGTCGAATTGGTGGCCCAGCGGCGAGGAGACGAATTTCGAGTTGAGCCGCACCTTGAAGCCGCTGGAGGAGAGCCGGCAGCACATCCAGATCCTGGGCGGTTTGGAGCACCTCAATGCCACTGCGGGCAACGACGGCGCGGGCGACCACGCGCGCGCCAACGGCACTTTTCTGACCGGCGTCCGCATGAAGAAAAGCGCGACGGACATTCGCGCGGGCATTTCCATCGATCAGGCCATCGCCCATCAAGTGGGCCAACTGACGCGGTTCTCCTCGCTCGAACTGACGTGCGAAGCGTCGCGCATGTCCGGCGCGTGCGATTCGGGCTATTCCTGCGCCTATCAATACAACATCTCCTGGAGTTCGCCCACGACGCCCATGACGGCCGAGGCCAATCCGCGCCAGGTGTTCGAGCGGCTGTTCGGCGCCGGCTCGCCCGGCGAACGGGCGGAGAATCTCAAGCGGCGGCGACAGGAGCAGCGTTCGATCCTCGATTTCGTTCTGGAGGATGCGCACGAGATGGAGCGCCGGCTCAACAAACGTGATCAGGAGAAACTCGATCAATACCTGACGGGAGTCCATGAACTCGAAGCGCGCATTCGCAAAGCCGAACGGCTCGGCGACTCCCGCGACCCGCTGGTCCCGGCGCCTGCCGGCATCCCCGCCGACTACGCCGAGCACCTCCAACTGATGTTCGACATGATGACGATGGCGTTTCAGACCGATTCCACGCGCGTCGCCACGCTGTTGCTCGCGCACGATGGCAGCAATCGTCCGTTCGCGGAAATCGGGGTCCCCGAAGGCCATCACGATCTTTCGCATCATTTCGGCAATGAGGAGAAAATCAAAAAGGTGGCGGAAATTGATTTGTGGTACGTGAAGCAATTCGCGCAGTTTTTGAAGAAATTGGAACAGACGAAGGACGTGGACGGCAATTCCTTGCTGCACAACTCGATGATTCTCTACGGAAGCGGCAACGCGGACGGCAACCGGCACTCGCACGTGAATCTGCCGATTATTCTCGCCGGCGAGGGCGGCGGCACGCTCACGCCGGGACGCTACGTCCGTCACGGCTCCCAGCCGGCTTCGAACCTTTTCCTCAGCATGGCCGACCGCATGGGCGTGGATAGCCTGCCTCGATTCGGCGATTCGAGCGGGCGGCTGTCGAATGTGTAGCGCCCTGCTCGCGTTCCCGGGTAGCACAGGCGACTCGCCTGTCCCGTCTCCCGAAGCGTCGGGATCGGGCGGAACGGAAGAGACGACTCGAACCGAAACGCACAGACCGCGCGCAAGGCGGCGTTCCGCGGTTCCACTTGGCAAGTTGCCGGCCGGCTCGGAGGCGTCACCCGCACTGCCATTTATTCGGACCCAATTTAAGGCATACGGAGCGGTCTGCATGTTTTTGTGCGCATCGATAACGACGAGCCTGGCCCAGGAAACAAATGCGCCGACGCACGCAAAGCCAGAAAGCGCCTTGACCGGACAACGCAATCCCGGCGAATACAAACCCGGACCGGATTCGCTGCCGCAGGAAGGCGTGCCCTGCGGCAAATTGGAGGGACCGTTTCTTTTCCGGAGCCAGATATTCACGAACACGGTCCGCAGGTACTGGATTTTTGTGCCGGCGCAATATACGGCGGACAAGCCGGCGTGCGTGCTGGTTTTTCAGGACGGCCAGCGCGCCACGCGGACGAATGGCTCGTTGCGCGTGCCGCAGGCAATGGAAAATTTGATCGCCAAAAAGGAAATGCCGGTGACCATCGGCCTGTTCATCACGCCGGGCGCGCGCGGCGAAGAATACTCCGAAGTCGGCGGCGGCAACCCGAATAATCGCTCTTACGAATACGATTCGCTCACGGACAGGTACGCGCGGTTCCTCTGCGACGAAATGCTTCCGGAAGTCGGGAAGAAATACAACCTCACGAAAGATCCCGAAGGCCGCGCCATCGGAGGGACCAGCAGCGGCGCGATCTGCGCGTTCACGGTCGCCTGGCAGCGGCCGGATGAATTCCGCAACGTCATCAGTTGCATCGGCAGTTATACGTCCATCGCGTATCGTCCGGCACGCGACGGCGAGCCGATGGTTTCCGGCGGCGAGCTTTATCCAACTTTGATTCGGAAGAATCCCATCAAACCACTGAAGATTTTTCTGCAAGACGGTTCGAATGACCTCGACAACGAACATGGCAATTGGTTTCTGGCCAATCAGCAAATGCTGTCCGCGCTGCTATGGGCCAATGCGAACGCCGATAGAAAAAATATTCCCGGTCCCCGCTATCAGGTCAACCACGAGTGGGGCGACGGCGCCCATTCGGACGCACATGGCGGCGCGATTCTGCCGGACATTTTGCGGTGGATGTGGCAGGACTATCCGAAGTGAATCGTGTTTTTTGATTGTAGCAGCCGACGTGAGGAGGCTCTGATCTATGCCAAAAGCCCATTGAAATTGGAGCCTCCTCACGTCGGCTGCTACGATGACAATGGTTTTCGAAAGACGCTCTGAGAGATGCGTGACCTGCCTTCGCCTTAAAGCGGGCTAAGGCGCGACAAGCCCAGGATGCGTGATTCGAAAGCGCGGTTCCCAATGAAACTATGAATAAACTATACAAATCGTCAGATCTTGCGGTCTTGTTATTTGCATTACCATTGCGCGCGCAAGAGGCCCCGGTCATCGCGCTCTGGACCAATGGCGCGCCGGGCTTCGAAAGCCGGCGCGATGAACCGGAGAAGGCGCAGGACTATTGGGTCCGCAATATACATAATCCTTCGATCACCGCTTTTCTTCCGCCCAGGGAAAAAGCCAACGGCGCGGCGGTGCTGATTTGTCCGGGGGGCGGCCATCGCGAATTGGTTTTCAAGGCGGAAGGAGTGGAGCCGGCCCGTTACCTCAACAACCTCGGCGTCGCCGCGTTCGTCCTCAAGTACCGCCTTGCCCGTGAGGAAGGTTCGCCCTACTCGCTCAAAATTCATCCAGGTGAGGACGCCCGGCGGGCGATGCGCCTCATTCGCAGCCGGTCGGAAGAGTGGGGTCTCGACTCCAAACGCATCGGCATCGTCGGTTTTTCCGCCGGCGGCGAAGTCGTCTCGATGCTGGTTTACCAGCCGACGGCGGGCAACCCGCAGGCGGCGGATCCCATCGACCGCCTGGATTGCCGCGCAGATTTTCAAATCGTGATTTACCCCGGCCCGCTCGGGATACCGGACGAAGTGTCCGCCGACGCCCCGCCCGCGTTTTTCCTGGTCGCCGATGACGACAAAGGGCACGTGGGACCCGTCATTGGCCTGATCGACAAGTATCACAAGGCGGGCCGGCCGATGGAAGTCCACCTCTTCGCGCGCGGCGGCCACGGATTCAACATGGGTGGCCGTTCGAAACTCGTTTCGATCAAGAATTGGCCCCAACGCATGGCGGATTGGCTGGCCGACAATGATTTTCTGAAGCCGCGCTGAGCCGAAACAGCAACGGCCAAACTGGATCCCAACATGCTTTTCATGATCATCGAACGGTTCCGGGACAACGACATGATCCCGATCTACAAGCAGGTGCGGGATGGCGGCCGCAAACTACCCGAGGGGTTGAAGTACATCGATAGCTGGGTCGAGCCCAACTTCAGCCGCTGCTTTCAACTCATGGAGTGCGATGACTTGCGCCTCTTCCAGGAGTGGGTGCTGCAGTGGCGTGGATTCGGCGCCACTTTCGAAATCGTGCCGGTGGTCAGCAGCGAGGAGACGCGCGAAGTCGTTGCGCCGCATTTAGACCGAGCATAAGTCGCTTGGCGAACATCTCATCTCCGCGCCGTCCGGTCTTATCGTTGTTCTGGTTACCGTCAACCGGTTCTCTCTGGTTTTGCGTCCCAACAGCCCCTCCCGACGCTGTCTGGAGACGAAAATCCATTGTGCAAAACTTGCGCGGTTCGCGGTACCGGCATTGCGCAACTCCTGCGCAGTTAGCGACGAACACACGCAAATACATAGGGATTTTCGCTTGGCATATCAAATGCGAGTGGTGGCATCGAAAAGACGCAGAGACGCCGAGGGCGGCTCTGCATACAACCAAAATCAATTAAATCGGCAGCAGGAGGCCACTATGATAAAGATGAAAAATATGTTGGTATTGGCGGGCGTCGGCGCCGCCTTGTGTTTGGGCGCAAACAGCAGTTTCGCGCAAAATGGCGGTGGTGGAGGAACCGGAGGCACGGGCGGTAATGGCGGGGGCGGAGGAGGCGGTTTTCAAAATTGGCGCAACATGAGCCCCGAGGAGCGGCAACAGGCGATGACAGACAGGGTCAAGGAAACTTTGGAGGTCAAGGATGACACCGAATGGAGCGCGATCAAACCGCTCGTCCAAAAGGTGATGGAAGCGCGGATGGCGACGATGGGCGGCTTCGGCATGGGGATGCGGCGAAATCGCGGCGGCGGCGGCGGTGACACTGGCGGCGACCAGGCCGGACGCGGCGGCGGCGGCGGCGGAATGTTCGGCGGCCAACCCAACCCGGAGCGAGAAGCCTTGTCAAAGGCCATCGAGGCGAAGGCTTCCAAAGCCGAAATAAAGGCCGCGCTGGCCAAGTACTTGGAATCCCGCAAAGCCAAACAAGCCGATCTCGAAAAAGCTCAGGACGATTTGCGCAAAGTCCTGACTTCGCGGCAGGAAGCGATTGCCGTCGTGAATGGATGGCTGTGAGAGGGGGACGTGGAGCGTGGAGCGTTGGAGCGTGAAACATGAAACGTGATGCGGAGAGAGATTGAATGATTCCTGCGGGTACGAAACTCAAATCCGAGCTGGGCGCGGCTGAGGGCCTTGGCCAGGAGTCGCCCCTGCGGGCGCTCCTGGATAAAATGGTCGCGGCCCGGCAATTGTCGGCCCATGACGCCCAGAGCCTGGCGCGCCTGCATCAGGCCAACACGGACACGGCGCTGCCCACAGAGGAAGATCTCCTCCGCTGGCTGGCCAACGAGTACGGATTGGCGTTTACCAAACTGGAAGAGGTCGAACAGGATCGCCAGCTTCTCTCCTTGTTTCCCGCGCGCATCCTGCTGAAAGAGGAACTGCTCCCCTTGCGCCGCGTCAACGGGACAGTCGAAGTCGCGACGAGCCGGCTCTTCGCGACGCACGGGTTGGACGCGCTGAAGACCTTGACGGGCCTGAACCTCAAGCCCGTGCTGGCCGTCAGCGAGGCCATTCAGCGCGAGATCAAAACACGCCTTGGCGTGGGCGCCGACACCATCGGCACACTGGGCGAGGATGGCGCGCTGCAAGTGGTGGACGAGAATCCCGAGGAGGACACGAACCTCGACACCGCGGCCGAGGACGCGTCCATCATCCGCTTCGTGAATCAGGTTTTGCGGGACGCCATCGAGTTGCGCGCTTCGGACATTCACTTGGAGCCGTTCGAGGACGAATTTCGCATTCGTTACCGCATCGACGGCGTTCTCCAGGACGTGCCGGTGCCGGCGACGCTCAAGCGTTTTCAGCCGGCCATCGTATCCCGCGTCAAAATTCTCAGCCACTTGAACATCGCCGAGAAGCGGCTGCCGCAGGACGGGCGGATCAAGATTCGCATCGACGAAGCCGAAGTCGATATTCGCGTGTCGGTCATTCCGATGCTGCACGGCGAGGCGGTAGTGATGCGTTTGCTGCGTCAGAACGCGGCATTGCTCGGCATGGGCCAGTTGGGCATGGACACGCGCGAACTGGCGTGTTTCCGGCACGTGCTCCAAATGCCGCATGGCATCATCCTCGTCACAGGGCCGACCGGCAGCGGCAAGACCTCGACGCTTTACACGGCCCTTCACGAAATCAACGACGCTGTCCGCAAAATCATCACCATCGAAGATCCCGTCGAGTATCAACTTAAGGGCGTCAATCAAATCCAGGTATCCGAGAAGGCCGGGCTAACGTTTGCGCGCGGGTTGCGCTCGATTTTGCGCCATGACCCGGACGTCATACTCATCGGCGAAATCCGCGATCAGGAGACGGCGCAGATCGCGGTGCAGGCTTCGTTGACGGGCCATTTGGTTTTCTCGACCTTGCACACCAACGACGCGCCCGGCGCGTTGACGCGCCTGGTGGACATGGGCGTGGAGCCTTATCTGGTGGCCTCTTCGCTCGAAGCCGTGCTGGCGCAACGACTGGTGCGTGTGCTCTGCAAGGAGTGCAAGGCCGAGGACCGTTCTCCCGCCGCCCAGGCCTTCAAGGCCCAGGTCGGCATTCCTCCCAATGCGCCCATTTATCGGTCGGTCGGTTGCCGCGAATGTCGCAACACCGGATTTCATGGCCGCCACGGCATCTTCGAATGGATGGACAGCGACAATGAAATCCGACAGTTGATCCTCAAGAACAGCTCGTCCGACGCGATCCGCGATGCCGCCCGGCGCGCGGGCATGCGTACGCTGGCGGACGACGGCTGGCGTTTGGTTCGGATGGGCGTGACGACGGCCGAGGAAGTCCTGAGTGTCACCACCGCGAAAGAAGTTGCGCGGGCCAGCAAGGCCGAGTCGCCTGAGGCCGAGGCTCCGCAGCAAACGCCCGCCGCGATCGCAGTGGGGAAGCGCTGAAGCCATGGTTTTGTTGATTTGCCGCAACGCAGCTTTTTCGATTCATCATGCCATTGTTTCAGTATAAAGCACTGCAAGTAAATGGGGCTGTGGCCGAAGGGCAGCTTGAGGCAGCGGGCCGTCAGGAGGCCTTCGCTCAGATGGCCGGCCTCGGCTTGCGGCCGGTAAGCCTTGCGGAAAAGAGCGCCGCCCAAGCCAAAAAGGGTTTTTATCTGCCTGCCTCCGCGGCTTCGTTATCGTTTTTCAAAAGATCGGATAAGGTGACTCCGCGTGCGCTCGAAAACTTCACACGCCTGCTCTCGAGCCTGCTGGCCGCCGGTGTGCCTTTGAGCCGCGCTCTGGTGATTCTCTGCAAAGAAGCATCCAACCCTGCCGCTCATGCCAAATGGAAGGAAATCCACGACCTGGTGGTGGATGGCATGTCTCTGGCCGATGCCATGGCCAAATCGCCCGAGACGTTTCCGCGCGTGTATATCGCGATGGTCCAGGCAGGCGAGATGGGCGGGTTCCTTGATTTGGTCCTGGCGCAAATCGCCGACTTCCAATCCCGCGAAAAGGACCTTCGTTCGAAAGTCACTGCGGCAATGCTTTATCCCAGCATTCTTCTTGTGCTGGCCCTGAGCGTGCTGGTTTTTCTTCTGACGTTTTTCATTCCCAAGTTCCAGACCATGTTCGCGACCATGAACGCGGCCTTACCCCTGCCCACGCAAATCGTATTGGCGGTCAGCCATGTCGTTCGCTCCTACGGGTTATTTGTTGCGGCGGGGTTGGTGGTTGGATCCATGCTCGTCCGTAGCTGGGTTATGTCCGAAAAAGGGCGGCGGATGTGGGAAGGATTGATCCTGCGAGTGCCGATTATCGGGCCGCTGGTGGCGCAATTCGCCATGGCCAGGTTCTGCCGTATGTTGGGCACGCTCCTCGGGGCCGGTGTGCCCCTGGTCCAGGCCCTCAACGTCGCCCGCAAATCCATCGGCAACCAGATCCTCGTGGACGCGGTGACGCGTTCCATCGAGCGAGTGCAGCAGGGCGGGCAGCTCGGCGCGAGCCTGGCGGAATGCAAGGGGTTATTCCCCAGTTCGGTTTTGGAAATGGTTTCGGTGGCCGAAGAGAGCGGCAAACTCGACCAGGAATTGGTCCGCATCGCCAGCGTCACCGAGGGCGACCTCGATCGCGAATTGAAAACTGCCGTCGCCTTCGCCGAACCGCTGATGCTTTTTATGATCGCCGGGTTTATCGGCACCATTTTCATCAGCATGGTACTGCCAATCTTCACCATACAGGACCAAATCAAATGACGGATTCGAACTTCGGCACCACTTACGAACTATGAAAACGACCGCAAAAGAACGAAACGGAATGCATCGGCGGGGCCATCAGGGTTTCACCTTGGTTGAAATGCTCCTCGTGCTCGTCATCCTGGCAACCCTCGCGGCCGTCGTGCTCCCAAAAGTCATGGGCCGCGGCGAGCAGGCGCGAGAAACGGCTGCCCAAACCCAGATCGCCAACTTCAAAACCGCCCTTGATGCTTTTGAGGTCGATAATGGTTACTACCCCAAGGGCAAGAACGGGATGATGGATTTAGTGCAAAAGCCGCGCGACGCCATTAACTGGCACGGCCCATACCTGGATGCCGTCCCCATTGATCCCTGGAAGAATCCGTACCAGTACGATTGCCCAGGCAAACATAACCCGTCTTCGTACGACGTCTATTCGCAGGGCCAACCAGGCGCCAATATTCCAATTGGCAACTGGCAAGTGCAGCAACGGTGAGGGAGGAAGGGGAAGCCCGAAATCCGAACTCCGATAAATCGCGAGCGAGTGAAGAATTCCGAATGAAGCTCCAAATCCGAAATCCGAATCGGATGCCCGCGACGCAAACTGTCAAGCGTCGCTTCCGTGGGTTCACGCTCATAGAAATGATTTTGGTCATGGCGATTTTGATCATGGCCGTTTCCATTTCCGCGCCGAAGCTTAGTCATTTCTTCAGCGGGCGCGCGCTCGATTCGGAAGCGCGCCGGGTCCTCTCGCTCATTCGGGTTGGCCAGAGCCGGGCAGTATCCGAGGGCCTGCCCATGGAACTTTGGTTCGACGCGACCGAGCGCCGCTACGTGTTGGAAGCCGAGACGAGTTCGCGGACCGGCGGCAGCGACACGGATTCGAAGAGGATCGAATTGCCGCTTGACCGGGACGTAAAAATCGTGGTCCCGATTCAGACCATCGCGCGGCCCGCGCCCACGCGCAGCGCCATGATGCCGGCGAGCACTGCGAGCGTTGCGCCGGTCGTCCTCAAGCAACCGAGTTTGCCGACCATTCGTTTTCTGCCCGATGGTTCTTTTGGCGAGACCAGTCCGCAAACATTGCAGTTGATCGATCGGGAAGGCGCTTCGCTTTGGGTCACGCTCTCCCGCAATCGGATGAACTATGAAATTCGGACGCAAATCGATTAAGAACGCGGCTGAAAGTCGTAGCCGACGACGTGAGGAGGCGGACGGGCGTGCGATTTGTGCCGCGAAATCCGCCTTGTCACCTCGGTGGCTACGCTCCAGGTCTGCCGCTGGCTTCACGCTCGCGGAGGTGCTGGCTGCGCTGCTGTTCATGGCAATTGTAATACCGGTGGCGCTCGAAGCCATGCACATTGCGAGCCGCGCCGGGAGCGTCGCTGTGCGCAAGACCGAGGCCGCGCGCGTCGCCGAAAGGGTCCTGAACGAAAGCATCGTGACGACCAACTGGAATGGTGGCAGCGCCCAGTCGGGCACGGTCATCGAGGGCGCCCAACAGTTCGCGTGGACCTTGCGCAACGAGTCATGGAATCTGGACCCCAGCGTCTCAACGCTCCGCCTGCTGTCAGTCGAGGTGGCTTACTCCGCGCAGGGCCTCCAACGTTCCGTGCGCCTGAGCACCGTCGTGGACAGCGCGACCTCGACCAATTCGACGCAATGAAAGCGAATTTGAAAAGCCACTGCCAGCGTGCGGCGCTGCGTCGTAGCGCAGACTGCCAGTCGGCAGACGATCCAGATTTGCTGCGGGCTCCGAATTTCGTCGCGTCGGCGGGTTTGGCAACCCGCGATACAGCAGGCTCGGCGGCCTGCGCTACGCGATGTTCGAGGCAGACGCGCGCCTTCACGTTGATCGAGGCCATATTGGCCCTGGCCATTTCGGCCATCGTGTTGGTGGCCATCGGTGGTGTGTTCGCGGGCGCCATGCGTCTGCGCGACAGAACGACCGACGCGCTGGACAACTCGCTGCCGATGACGCAGGCCCTGACGATTCTGCGCCGCGATTTGCAGGGCGCCATCGGCCCCAGCAATGTTTTGGCCGGCGACTTCAAATGCGGAGCGCCGGACATGGGCTCGACGATGGAACTCGGCTCGGCCCAGGGGGCTGGTGTTGATTTCTTCACCACCACGGGCATCGTCAGCGACAATGAGCCCTGGGGAGACATCCAGGAGGTTTTTTATCAATTGGCCATGCCGACGGATCGGAACGCGGCGGGCAAGGATTTGGTGCGCTATGTCAATCGAAATTTGCTGGCCACGGGCCCTTCGACGCCAGAAAAGCAGTGGCTGATGGGCAACATCGAGAGCCTGCAAGTCGATTGTTTCGACGGCGGCCAATGGCGCAATACGTGGGACACGAGCATGGGAGACACGAATTTGCCGATGGCCGTCCGCGTCAGCATCCGGCTCGCGAATAACGGCGCCAGCCAGCCGCCTATCCAAATTATCGTGCCGCTCGTGACTTTGTCCCGAACCAATGCGATCCCAGCTACAGGAGGCGTGCAATGAAGGCGCACGGGGAACGGCATTCGCGGAATGACTTGCCATTCTGCGCGGAGCGTATGGAGTGCGGGCCTTCGCCGCGCCGAAGGGGCTACGGCCCCGCAGGCGGGAGCTTGCTCCCGCTCTCGAACGGCGCAGGCGCAGTAATACCAGGAACAAGCGCCCGCACTCGTTCCGCGGCTCGACTTTCTGCTTCTGCGGGCTGCACCGAGCGCGGCTCGGTGCTGATCATCGTGCTTTGGATTGCCTTTGGTCTGGTGAGTCTGGCGCTGTACTTTGCCGATGCGATGTCCTACGAGCAACGCGCCTCTGACAACCGTGTGTCGGCCATGGAGGCCGACGCCGCCATCGATGGCGCGGCGCGGTATCTCGGCTCCAATCTGGCGAATGCCCAGACCAACGGCTTTTTTCCTGGCATCCTGTCGTATTCGAATGCGGCGGTCACGATAGGCGACGCCCACTTCTGGCTCATCGGGCGCGACACGAATAATCCCGTCGGAGCAGGCCGGCTTTGTTTTGGATTGGTGGACGAGGCTTCGAAACTGAATTTGAACTTCGCCGCCAGCAACCAGATTATCTGGCTGCCGCGCATCACGCAGGACTTGACGAGCGGCATCCTCGATTGGCGAAGCACCAACGGGCCGGGCACCACGACGACGTACTATGAAATGCTCCAACCGGCTTACCAGTGCAAAGGCGCTGCGTTCGAAAGCGTGGACGAATTGCGTTTGGTTTTCGGCGCGAACATGGACATGCTCGTGGGCGAAGACGCCAACCGCAATGGCATTCTCGATCCGAATGAAAATGACGAAAATCAAAACGGGATGCTCGACCCCGGCCTGACCGAATTCGTCACTGTGTATAGCCGGGAGCCAAACACGAATAGCGCGAGCGGCAAGGCGCTGGTGAACATACACACGCTCAACAGCACCAATGATGCGCCGCTGCTCTCTCTGTTGCAGACGAACTTTGGCAACACGCGGGCCACCCAGATTCTTCAGGCGCTTGGCATCGCGACCACGACCGGCGCGACGGTTTCCCGGACCGGGAATGGCCCTGGCGGAAACCCCGCGCCAGCGGCGGCGGTAACGACCGTCACTTTCACCAGCCCGCTGCAGTTCTACGAGCGCAGCAAGATGACGTCCTCGGAGTTTTCCCAGATTTTCACGAATCTTACCATGACGAACGGCCCTTACATCATGGGGCGGGTCAACATCAACACCGCCAGCGCGCCGGTGCTTGCCTGCCTGCTGGGCGGGGACACCGGGGCGGGCCAGCAATTGGTGAACTATCGCGCGGCCAATCCGAACAGCCTGACCTCGATCACCTGGATCATCGACGCGCTCGGCCAGGCCTACGCCTCCGACCTTCAGCTCCTCGAAGCCGGGGATTATATCACGACTCAAAGTTACCAATTTACCGCCGACGTGGCCGCGCTGGGACCGCATGGGCGCGGTTATCGCCGCGTGAAATTTGTTTTCGATACCAGCACGGGAACGCCACAAATCATCTATCGGCAGGACCTGACGCATTTAGGATGGGCGTTGGGCCGCGATGTGCGGCAGACGTGGCTCGTGGCCAAAGGAACTTGATGATGGATTTGCGGCAATTGAAATCCTGGAAACGACAGCAACTGTCCGGCGTGCTGGGGCTTTCGCTTGATGCCGGGCGGCTGGAGGGCGTTGTGCTCAAGCGGACCAATGGGTCCATTCAGCTCGAGCAGTCGTTCTCCGTCGCCCTCTCGCTCGACCCGCTCACGAACGATCCCGTGCTGGTCGGACGCGAGATTCGCAATCACCTGGATGCGGCCGAAGTGCGCGAGCGCCGTTGCGTCGTGGCGCTGCCCTTGAAATGGGCGCTCACCGCGCACACAAAACTGCCCGAACTGCCGGAAGAGGACGTGGCCAGTTTTCTCCAGATCGAGGCGGAGCGCGCTTTCCCCAGCGACGTTACGACGCTGCACCTGGCGCTTTCCCGCTGCCGGGCTTCCCAGGGCGAAAGTTACGTCACGCAGGTGGGCATTCCACGCAATCATATCGCACTTCTCGAACAGGCGTTGCGCTCGGCACAACTCAAACCGTTGAGCTTTTCGCTGGGCATCACGGCGTTGCAACCCGCGGGGATCGAAGATTCGAACGGAGTGCTGGCGCTGGCCATCGGCGAAAATAATGTCGGCCTTCAAGTCACTTGCGGCGGAGGCGTGCTGGCGTTGCGCGCGCTGGAGGGCGCCCTGCTCGACGACGGCGGGCAGCGGCAGCTTCAGGCGGACGTGGTCGCGCGCGAAGCGCGCATCACGCTCGGGCAACTGCCGGCCGAATTTCGCGAAGCCGTGCGGCGTGTCCATATTTTCGGCCCGCGCGATCTGGCGCAGCAATTAGCGGACGAAATCGAAATCCGGCTTGAGCCGATGGGCCTCAAGGTGGAGTTGGCCGCCAAGTACGCGGCCGATGAATTCGGCGTCCAAATTCCGCCGGGCGCCACGGTTTCGCCGGCCTTCAGCCTGGCAGCCGAACGACTGGTCGGGCGCGCCACGCCTTTCGAGTTCCTGCCGCCCAAAGTGACGCCCTGGCAACAAATTGCCACGCGCTATTCCTCGGGCAAGCTGCGCTCAACTCTCACGGTGGCAGGCTCGATCGCGCTACTTGCCGGAGGCCTGTTCCTTTTCCAACAGATGCAGCTCTGGGGACTCGAATCGCAGTGGAATAAAATTCGCGGGACGGTGGGCCAACTCCAGGATGTGCAAGCCAGGATTACGCAATACCGGCCCTGGTTCGACGAATCGGTCCGGGCGCTCACCATTATGCGTCGCCTCACCGAGGCCTTTCCCGTGGACGGTTCGGTGACCGCCAAGACGCTCGAAATTCGAGACTTGAACAATGTCGTTTGCAGTGGTGTGGCTCGCGACAGCCAGTCCCTGCTGCAAACGCTGGCCCGGCTGCGCGCGACGCCGGGCATCAGCGACGCGAGCATTCAGCAGACGCGCGGGCAGCCCCAGAGCCTGCAATTCACATTCAATTTCAAATGGAACGAGGCCGGCAGCCATGGAAATTAAAAACCGCCAGCAAATGCTCACCGTGCTCGCGATTGCGGCCGTCGTCCTGTTCGCTGGCGACAAGCTGGTTATCGGCCCGCTCACCAATGCCTGGAACGCCCGCGCCCAGCGCATCAAGGACTTGCGGCAGAAGGTGAGCGACGGCAAGCGGCTGGTTTTGCGCGAACAGGGTTTGCGCCAGCGTTGGGAGGACATGCGGCGCAATATGCTGCCCAAGGATACATCCGCCGCGGAGCAAAAGGTCTGGGCCGCGTTCGACAATTGGGCGCAGGACAGCCGGATCGCCGTCAATTCCATCACGCCGCAATGGAAACACGATTCGGACGATTACATGACCTATGACTGCCGCGTGGAAGCTTCGGGGAATCTGGGCACGGTGAGCCATTTCCTTTACGATATCGAAAAAGATCCGACGGCCTTCAAGTTGGAATCACTCGAACTGGGGGCCCGCGACAAGGACGGTCAACAAATCACGCTGACTCTCCAACTCAGCGGCTTGGTGCTCACGCCGCAAACGCAATGAATCCGAAATCGAAAATGCGGCCAGCCGACACAGCGCCGACGACGCGCGCGACACGTCAGGCGGGCGAAAGCGATGCTTCGGTAGCCGCGAAACGCCGGGGCCATGTCACAAGGTTGTTCGAAGTCAGGGTGAAACCTTCGGTCGGCAATCCTGCTCTGCCCGTAGCCCCGCGCCGTCCGCACCGGGGTTGGCGGCCGTGGTTCATCGCATTGCTCGCAGTGGCGTCCACTCTGATTTGGATCACGCGGGCGCAGCAGCCGGACGCCCCGGACCCCAACGCCACGCCGATGCCCGCGGAAGATCCTTCGCAAACGACCGCTACCGTGGGAGCGGAAGACCTTTCCGACACGAACCTGCCAATCCAGGATGCCGACATGTCCGCAACCAATGTCATGGGTCAAATCGAAGGTCAGACGAATGCTCCCGGGCGCCGCCGGCGCTTCTTCCGGCGGCGGCCAGGTTCTGGCAATACAGGTGTGACGGCAGGAGACTCCAGTGGCGGCGGCAATGCGACCGGGGACACGGGCCGGCCAGCATACTTGACATTCAGCATCATCACGCAACGGAATATTTTCGATCCTAATCGCAGTCCGGGCAGGCCACCGTCAGTGGCTCCAACTCGTCGTGTGACGGTCGAATCATTTGCACTTCGAGGCACTGCCAGTTTGGGCAATAACACCATCGCGGTTTTCGACGGGACCAGCTCCGAATACCACAAGGATGCAAAGGTGGCCGATACGATCGCTGGCTATAAGGTCGCTTCCATCACGCCTGATTCCGTGAAGCTGGCGAGCGGAACCAACGAAATCGAATTGCGTGTGGGCATGCAGATGCGCCGCGAGGCCGGAGGCCCGTGGACGCCATCCGAGTCGTCCCAGATTTATGCCGCCACGTCGAATGCTTCCCATGGATCATCGGCCGGCGGCGCGGCGACGAACGTGGATCCTCCCGCGGGCGGGCCGCAGGACGAAGTCCTCAAACGATTGATGAAACAACGCGAACAGGAGTAATTGTCGATGAAAACTACCATATCCATCCTGCTGGTCGGAATAGCGCTCGTGCTGCCCGGTGTGGCCCGCGCACAGCTTCGTGCGGCATCGGCGGCGCAGGCCCCGCTGGCAACCGCAACACCCGACACCGCCAGCGCGGAGGAATTGAACCGAGTCATTCTTGACCTGCAGCAAGCCGTGGCTCTGATGGGGACGAATGCGGCGAATGCAGAGGCTTTGAAGAAGCTCAAGCTGGGAATCCAGCAAGCGCTGATTCAAACGGCAGCCAACCCGCCGGATCCTGCGCCGGCGAAAGGTCTGTTGGTAGCCGAGACTCAAAGCTCGCCCTCTACTAACAACGCTGCTCCGTCGGCGAATCAGGTCTCGGCGACGCCGGCTCCGACTGATTCAGCGCCGACTGCCGGCATTTCCACGAACGAGACTGCATCTGGAATCGTGGCCGACAACGGCACGAATGGTTTGCGCATGAACTTCCGGGGCGCGCCGCTGGACCTGGTGCTGAATTACATGAGCAGTGCGGCCGGGTTCATCGTGAGCGGGGAGACGGAACTGCACGGTACTGTGGATGTTATCAGCAAAGGGCCGGTCACGAAAGATGAGGCGGTCGAGCTTTTTCATTCGGCGCTCAAAAAGAACGGGTACACCCTGGTGCGTACTGGCCGCATTTTGACTATCAAGCCGCTGGAAGATGCAAAATACCATACCCCGATCGATATCGCCAAGTACCCCAACAACATCACGGATTCCGATGAGATGGTGACGGAGATCATTCCGGTCCGCTACGCGAATGTGACGCAATTGATCAACAATTTGCAGATACTGCTGCCGACCAGCGCAACGCTATCGGCCAACGAAAGCGCCAACTCCTTGATCCTGGTGGCGACCAGGACCGACGTGCGGCGCATGTTGGATATCATCAGCGCACTCGACACTTCTATCGCCAGCATCTCCTCGATCCGCGTCTTCTTGCTGCGTTATGAGGACGCCAAGGACCTCGCTACGCTAGTAACGCAGCTCTTCAGTCCGCAAAGCTCGAACCAGGGCGGCGGCGGAGGGGGAGGCGGTATGCGGGGGAATTTGTTCAATATGTTCCGTAGCGCCGGAGGGCCGGGCGGCTTTGGCGGCCCGGGAGGAGGCGGTCCTGGCGGTGGAGCCGGTGGTGGGTCGGGCGCGGCCGGTGGCGCCGCGGCTGCGCACGTGACGGCAGTGGGAGATGATCGATCCAATGCGTTGATCGTCAGCGCGCCGGCCGATCTGTTGAACACGATCGCCGAAATGGTGGAAAAGATCGACCAACCGGTCGCCGATATCACGGAACTCAAAGTGTTCACCCTCAAATACGCTGATCCTTCGGACGTTGCGAGCGAACTTGCCACGCTATATCCCGATGACACCAATTCGGGCAACGCCAATCAGGGGCCGTTTCCGTTCTTCATGCGGGGAGGGATTGGCGGCGGCGGAGCCGGTCAGCGAGGCGGAGCCGCGAACACGCCTGACGAGCACGCGAGGAAGATGGGCCGGGTCTTGGCGGTTGCCGAGCCTCGCACCAAGAAGCTCATGGTGACCGCGCCAAAGACCATTATGCCGCAGATTTCGGACATGATCGCGGAACTGGACGTGCGAGGTCAGCAGGAAATCGTCGGCGTCTATGATTTGCACGATGCGGACCCTGTGGATGTCCAGCAAGCGCTGACGGATTTGTTCAACCGAAACAACGTTCGAATGAGCTCGAGTGCCAATAGCAGCGGGTCGATGTTGGGGCAGAACAACCCATTGCGCCAACGGGCAACCCAACAGCAGCAAAGCCTCAATACTACTTCGACGCTGGGAACTACCGGCGGCGGCGGTGGCCGGGGCACCACCCCGTAGGCGGATCCACTACCCAAAACAACGGATTGAAAATCTGACGAAGGCAACCATGAGCATCATAAAATCGAAGTGGAACAAGTACTTGGTTTGGCTGCTAAGCGTGGGTTTGGGCGCTGCCCTCCCTCTTCAGGCGCAGCAAAGAGCGGGGACCACGGGAGGAGGCGGCACGACCGGTGGCGGTGGCGGCGGCGGCGGCGGATTTGGCGGCGGCGGTTTCGGGGGTGGTGCAGGTGCAACCGGCGGTGGAGCGCGCACCGGAGCTTCGGGCAACGGCACTTCGGGCAGCCGGACTTATCCCGCCAACGGCACGATTCCGGATGCCTACTTCACCATCGATCCCGAGACGCGCCGGGTGGTGGTCATCGCGCCGGAGGAAGCAATGCCTTATGTGATGCAAGTCCTCACGAATCTGGACCGTCCGAAGCCGCAGGTGCTCATCAAAGTGGTTTTTCTGGAAGTCACCCGCAACAACGCCTTGGACATCGGAATCGAAGGCGGCTGGACCAAAGGGATTGGCGGCGGGAATACCGCAAATGCGTCCGATGTTTTCGGCCTGAGCGGTCTGGCCTCGGCCTCCTCGAACGTGACGCTTAACGCCGTGGGCCAGCCCATCAACAGCTTCCAGGCTGCGGGTCCCATCGCCTCGCAGGGCGCCGGCTTGTATCAAATTCTCGGGGCCAATTACCAGGCGACGCTGCGCGCCATCGCCCAGGCCGGCAACGCAAAAGTGCTGTCGCGTCCCTCCATCCTGGCCCGCAACAACCAGCCGGCGCAGATCGTCGTCGGCGAACAAGTTCCGTTGATCACCAGCGTTTCCTATAATGGCCTCAACGGCACGCCCATCAACGCGGTTTCATACGAGAACGTCGGCGTCATCCTCAACGTGACACCCTTCATCACTTCGGACGGGCTGGTCGAGATGATCGTGGCGCCGCAGGTTTCCGCGATCGATCCGACCCTCTCGGTGCCTATTTCCGCTGGCGTCAATGCCCCGGTGATCGACACGCGCTCGGCCAACACGGTCGCGGTGACCCCCGATGGCCAGACTGTGATCCTTGGAGGCCTGATGCAAAATTCGAAATCCGTGACGGACACCAAGATACCATTCCTGGGCGACATACCACTGATCGGCAATCTGTTCAAACGCCATCAGAAGTCCGATTCGCAAACCGAATTGCTCATCTTTCTGACGCCATACATCGTGCAGCAACCGTCCGAACTCGCGGCCTTGACGTCGGCGGAAAAAAGCCGCGCCGGCGCGGCAGCCGAGCTCAAGTCCCTGAGCGAGCAGGAGTTGAATAAGTTTCTGGACGAAATGCCGAAAAAGGCGCCGCCACGGAAGTAACGTCATGGAGACAACTCGACGCAGCCTATTGGTTTACGGCCTGCTAGTGGCCGTTTGGGCTCTGGTGGTCGTCTGGCAAGTCGAGGAGCATGTCCGGGTCAAGGACGCGGCCAGGACCGACCTGCGAAATCGCTCCATCGTCATCGCCAACACCCTGAGCACTTGCATCCGGGGACTGAGTTATCGGGGACGAGCCATCACGAAGGAACGCCTGCAACCCGTGCTCGACGAACTCGTCAGCGGTCCCACCAATGGTCTGGTCAAAGGCAGCGAACTCGTTTCAGGCGAACTCCTTTCCATCTTCATCCTGAACCTCACGAACAACACACTGGCCTTCGCCGGCCAACCGATCGATTTCACGCAAAAGGACATTCTCCAGGAAGGCGAGCATTGGGGCCACCGGAGCGTGACGCTGGTCAATCCGGTCGATCTCGGCACGAACCTGGTGCTGTTGCCCCCAAGATCGGAAATGACCAATAGCGCCGCGGATGGCCCTCGGAACCGGGAATTCCCCCGCTCTGAGAACAGGAGCGACTTCTCGGGTTCCACCAACGAGCAGCCGAGCGGCAACCCCGATGCCTTGGCGCCCGCGCCGCCTAATTTTGCGGATCGAGCGGAGCGCGGTCCTCCGCCACACGAAGGCGGGCCACCGCCTCGCGAAGGTGGTTTCCGGCCACACCGCCCTCCGTGGTTGCGCGGATGGACCGATCAGGAATATCAGGGGTACGTCGAAAAAAACACCCTGCACGGCCTGGTTCTCGCCATGTCCACCGATGCCATTCAGGCGGCATCGATTCACGACCTTTGGTTGCGCTCGATGATCGTCATTCTTGCCACCTTCTCGGTCGTCGGATCGGGTCTGGCATGGAGCACCCTCGTCAAATCGTCCATCCTGCAAATTCGCCTGGTGCGAGCCAGCGAGTTGAACACGCACCTCAAAGAAATGAACCTGGCTGCCGCCGGCCTCGCACACGAAACGCGCAATCCGCTCAACATCATTCGCGGCCTGGCGCAGATGATTTCCAAACAACCGGAAGCGGCGACGGAGATTCAGAAAAAATCACGGGAAATCGTCGAGGAAGCCGACAAAGTGGCCGCGCAGTTGAACGAGTTCATCAACTACTCCCGGCCGCGCGAAGTCCGCCGTTCCGTGCTGGCGCTTAATTCGGTCGTCGGCGAAGTGGTCCGCGCGTTGAATTACGATCTCGAAGAAAAGAAAATCCACCTTGAAATCCAGGGCGAGCCGCTGAGCGTCGAAGCAGACGAACAACTGTTGCGCCAGGCGCTGTTCAACCTGCTGCTCAACGCGACGCAGGCGGTCGATGGCGACGGTGAGATCCAAGTCGTAGTCCAGAAGTACGATGCCTCCGAAGCGCTGCTCGAAGTCCGCGACAACGGCCCGGGCGTCCCCGCCGAGCGACGCACGGAGATTTTCAAGCCGTACTTCACGACGCAAAAACAAGGCACCGGTCTCGGTCTGGCCGTGGTCCAGCAGATCGTGCTGGCCCATGGCTGGGAAATAGCCTGTCTGGCCAATGAGCCTCGCGGGGCGATATTCCGTTTATCACACCTAAAGCTCGCCGGCTGAATCGCTTCTTGACGCTGGGTGTTTTCGCAAACCTAAAGCCTTTGTTTCCCCTATTGGAGTTCGGTGATTCGCGAGCGATGCTCGAATGATTGCTTATCAGGCTGCCCGCCAACCGGCCGGCCACTGCAAGGCCGAACACTATGAGATCACTTCTTACGCGGTCCTTAGCCGAGGGAGACGCCGCCGAGACGCGGTGGGTTGTGGACCGGGTGTTAGGGTTCCGCACCGGCTTCCCTGGAGCGCACGAATCTTTGGCTGGTCTGCGCGATCATTTTCTCGCGTAGTACACAAAGACGGGAGGAAAGTTGAGAAGGATGGGGACGGTGCGGAGCGCGCCGAAGGTTGCCCGAACGTGTTCTCGATCAATCAGAAAGTGCTGTGCCTGGACGAACATTCCCTGTTCCGAGAGCGCGCTACGGGCGGCCTCCAACAGCCCGAGCACGGCCTTTCTGCGCAGATTTCCCAAAGGGATGCCGGAAATGATGTAGGAGGGTTTTTCGCCCGTCTGGCCGGCGATTTGCGAGAGTAATTCCTGGGCCGAGATCGCCAATACTTGCACCTGCCCGTTCACGCCGGCCCGGGCCAGGTTCTGTCGCGCGTCTACGGCCAGGATCGGATTGATCTCGCAGGCCCGGATCGTTGCCTCCGGACATTTTTTGGCGAGCCGCAATGTCAGCGGGCCTGTGCCGGTCCCTAATTCCAAAATGAGGCCGCGAAAATTATGCGGAATCGGCGCAATCATGGCCTCGATTAGGAATTTCTGGGAAGGCATGAGAGCGCCCGTTTGCGCATGACGCAAGAGTCCCTCCCGAAAAAAGCGGAGGTGCCCCGTGGAACGAATCGATTTCGGCATATCCTTGTTTGCAGGCGAGACTCAGCGCGGGCGCGGGCGCAAAAGAAACCGCCGCTTGCCGAATCGGGCGCAAACTTGGAATATATTCGCCCGGAGCGAGCGACGGGAGTATGGGGTGAAGCCCTCGCCAATCCGCGGCGGGTTTAGTTCGAAAATCGGAAGCCTGTCCCCACAGACTCTGTCCTCTTTTGTAGATTAAGCAGCGAGACGGGGTGAGGAGGTCACTTGTTTGCGAGCCAAATTCCCCTCACCCCAGCCCTCTCCATGAACCTTCGTTGGCTCCAGGGCAAGTAGGGGAAGGAGCAAACGGACCCCTCACCCCAACCCTCTCCCCTTCTAAAGGGGAGAAGGAGTCGGCAGTGGATCCAAGATGCGCCTCTGATCGAGGCACCGCCCGCAATTCGCTTGAACAGAACGAGATCCACAGTTTACATTGGCCATCAGATTCAGGATTGCCGAGACTGTTTCATGCAGACCATTGATCGAGTTCGCAAAGGGGCTGGCGCCAAAGCCGCCGCCAGGAAAACGCCAGCCGCCATTACGCCCAAGGAAGTAATCGCCGAGCTCGAGAAGCACATCCTGGTAGATGGATTCAAACTGGTGTTCGACATCGAGAAGAGCCGCGGATCGCGGTTCGTCGATGCGGCGTCGGGACGCGAGTTGATCGATCTTTACAGCTTTTATGCTTCGCAGCCGATCGGGTTCAACCATCCGTGGTTCGAAAGGCCGGAGGTGAAGGCGGATTTGCTGGCGGCGGCAAAGATCAAGGTTGCCAACGCGGACGTTTACACCGTGCAATTCGCGACGTTCGTCAGCACGTTCGCGCGGGTCGTGGGATTGCCGCCGCTGGAACGATATTTTTTCATCGAAGGGGGAACTCAGGCGGTCGAGAATGCCCTCAAGGCGGCGATGGACTGGAAGGTTCGAAAGAATCTGGCGGCCGGCCGCGGGGAAAGAGGCACGGAAATCATCCATTTCGAGCGGGCTTTTCATGGGCGCAGCGGCTACGCCTTGAGCCTGACGAACACCGAACCGCGCAAAATCGCGTATTTCCCCAAGTTTCCCTGGCCGAGAATCAGCGCGCCCGTGCTGGATTTCTCGCTGCCGCCGGCGGAGCGCGAACGACAAGTGGTCGAG
>Ga0073928_10003829_pt1 | contig 23123 bp, 17 predicted proteins | sample PaiPotPPA55metaG_FD_76969 | JGI IMG/M metagenome (GOLD analysis project Ga0073928, IMG submission 76969) | Iron sulfur acid spring bacterial and archeal communities from Banff, Canada, to study Microbial Dark Matter (Phase II) - Paint Pots PPA... ...
CAACAGTCAGAGCGGTGTGAAGCAAAGGTTCCCGCTACAACTCGTGACCAATCATCCGGTCTACAGCTTCCATACCCAGGCCGATGGGAAGAATAGTCACATCAGCACGATCAATGAGCACCGGATGAACGTGGGGGGCTATCGATACTGGGTCCTGCGAATGGGCTCCAAAGATGCTTCGGCGCGCGGCCTGAGCTCGGGCGATCTGGTCAGGGTCTACAACGCGCAGGCGTCGGTCATCTGCGCAATAGACGTTTCGCAGCTCGTCAAGGATGGCGTGGCACGCGGCAACGAATCATGCGGCGAACTCGATCTGATCCAGACTTCGATAGGCATGGTTGATCGCGGAGGTTGTCTCAACCTCCTGACGCCGGGGCAAAAGATGAGCGCGACCGCAGACGGGATTGTTCCAAACAGTTGCTGGGTGGAGGTAGAGAAATGGGACACAACACTGGAGAAGGCAGCATGACCGGTTGGGCACTGGTAGTCGACGTTTCTCTCTGCATCAATTGCAGAAACTGCGTGATCTCGACAAAAGACGAGTACACGGGCAACACATTCCCGGGCTATTCGGCACCGCATCCTCCGGAGGGTCTCGATACGATTCGTGTCGAGCGCCACGTTCGAGGAGAGGGGTCGCTAGTGGACGTGACTTATATCCCGAAGATGTGCAATCACTGCGACAACGCTCCATGCGTCAAGGCAGCGACCGATGGGGCAATCTATAAACGCCCTGACGACGTGGTCGTCATTGACCCGGAGAAATCACGCGGCCGGCGGGATCTGGTGAAGACCTGCCCCTACGGCATGATTGAATGGAACGAACAGGAACAGGTGCCGCAGAACTGGAATTTTGACGCGCACCTGCTTGACGCCGGATGGAAAGAACCGCGGTGTGCACAAGCCTGCCCGACCAAGGCAATACGTGCGCTAAACATGCCGGACACTGAACTGGAAGAAATGGTAAAGACCGAACACCTGACGGTCATTCGCCCGGAGCTCGGCACAAGGCCTCGCGTCTTCTACCGCAATCTGGATGACGCGCTAAGCCATCTGGTGGCAGGCAACGTCTGCGAAGCCACTGGCGACGGTCAACTCCGAAACCTGGAGGGAGTCGAGGTTGTGCTGCACGACTCCGCCGGCGGCGACGAACGCACGACAACAACTGACCATTTCGGGGATTTCCGGTTCTCAGGTCTGACCGAGCAGACCTCGACAATCGAACTGCGGGTTCGAAAGGACGGCAATGAAAAAATCATCGCAACAAGAGAGCGCACAGGGAGCGTCAACCTTGGCACGCTGCTGTGTTGATGTCTTGTCCATTTTCCAACATTCGCAGGAGACTCAAGCATGGAGTTGAACGACAAGGTGGCGGTTATCACAGGCGGAGACAGTGGAATCGGATTCGCTTCGGCACGGCTGTTCCTGGAAGCGGGTGCGCATGTGGTTATCCTGAGCAACAATCCGGAAACGCTTGGCGTCGCTCGCAATCAGCTTGGCGCCAAAGTCGTGACGATTGAGGCCGATGTCACCGATACCAAGGCCCTCAACGTGGCGTTCGCAGAAGTGGGGCGCCGGTTTGGTCATATCGACGTTCTGTTTGCAAGTGCCGGCGTTGTATCTCCCACGCCTCTGGAAGGCACGTCCAGTGAGCTCTTTGAACGCATACTCAGGATCAACGTAGCCGGAAGCTTCTATACCGTTCAGGCAGCGCTGCCATTCTTGCGTTCTGGTTCATCAGTTATCCTTATTGGCTCCGTGGTAGCAACAATGGGAATTGCCGGATTCGGGGCGTACGCTGCGAGCAAGGCCGGGCTATCGGGCATGGCGCGTGCGTTGGCCTCGGAACTCACGCCTAAAGGCATTCGCGTGAACACGCTGGTTCCTGGTCCCACCAGAACTCCAATCTGGAGCACTATCGCTCATACGGAGAGGGAATTGCAGGAGCTTGAAAAAAGCCTGCTCAGAAGCATTCCGATTGGCCGTCTCAACAGTGCCGAGGAGGTAGCCCAAGCCGCACTCTTCCTCGCCTCGGACCACTCAAGCAGCATGCAGGCCGCGGAAATCGTTATTGATGGCGGCGCGTCCCGTGCCCCACAGGGCGCACCCGCATATCGCGTTTGAGTTTTGGAGTGTGCATTCATCGCGGGGCGCTAGAGCCCCGCGACTCCCTTCAGATGGCAAAGCTTTCGAGGGTCGCCGGATGAAACAACTCACGCGCTTCAAGCCGGCGGCTTGACAGCCCCTCTGCGAAATGACGGGCGAGAAAACGGTCAATAGCATGCTCATTCGCCGAAAAGCCGTATGACCAGAAGTCCGTACCCATCAATTTTCGAACGGCACGTAAATGATCCTCAACGAACGGCAGGGTCACTTTGGTAGCAGCCGTATCGCTCAAGCGAGTCAGCGCGAGAGCTTTGGACTTCTCAAATGCCTTTGTCAATGCGCCAGGAAGCCAGGGATGACTTTCTGCCAGCGTCTTCCTGACTCCAAGCGTATGCATGATCGGGAACAGCTTCGTACGCGCGTACCAGTCTGCTGCGGCTTGGTGCGGATCATCGAACAGATACTTGACCTGAGGATGCCCACGGTCAAAGCATGAAGGCGCTCGCGGTCCAATGACGGCATCGATCTCTCCGTCCGCCAGCAGGCTTGAAATCGTCTTGCCTTCGGGCGCGTTCTCCAGCCTGACATCCGAAGGCAGGTTCAGCGTGATTTTCTCCACCCTTGTCGGATCTTCGTATCCGCCGCGCACCCAGGTCACATCAGAAGGCTTGACACCGTACTCCTCCTCGAGAAAAAGACGTACCCAGACATTTGCCGTTAGCTGATATTCCGGCACCCCGATACGCTTGCCCTTCAGATCTTCCGGCCTGTTGATGCCCCTATCCGTGCGCACGTAAATGGACGTGTGTCGAAAGGCTCTCGACGGAAAGACCGGCACCGCGATGTAGGGTGAAGTCCCGGCGGCAGTTTTCACCGAGTAGCTGCTGAGCGAGAGTTCGCAAATATCAAAATCCGCGTGTCTGAAAGCGCGAAAGAAGATTTCTTCGGGATCCTGCAACATGAAGACCGGGTCCACACCCTCGATCTGAATCTCACCGTCAACCAAAGGCCTGATCCGGTCGTAGTTGCCTACGGCGATGGACAACTGAAGCTTGCTCATTGTTTCCTCCAATATCGACCGGAGTTAGCGCTTTAGCGCTTACTCCGGTCCTATGCAAAGCCATCTATTCGATTTATATCGAATCATCTTTCATGGAACGATATCTGTCAAGAAATTCTGCGAGCCCTTCGGCGAGAACCATGTGCACCCGCAGCAAGGGAAACCGCCAAGTTGCGCTAGCGGATTCCCTGGAATTTCTTGACATTGTTCGTTCTTAGACACATCATTCGATATAGATCGATATCTATCGGCATGATGTGATATCGAATAATGTGACCGCAGCGCGATGCGTACTGCGCTAGTGTGGCGCGACCGCTTTTCAGAGGTGCGCGTGCGCACCGGGGATCTGTCAGAAACGCTTAAACACAGGACAAACGCCATGAGCACCACAACGACGGAGAACTGGGACCACGAGGTCGACGTCATCATCATGGGCGCCGGCGCCGCGGGAATGACGGCGGCGATCGTGTCAAAGAACGAGGGGCTTGTACCGCTCATTCTCGAGAAGACCGATCAGGTCGGCGGAACGTCCGCGTGGTCGGTGGGGATGATGTGGTTCGTCGACAGCACACCAATGCAAGCCGCGGGCTTCAAGGATTCGTTCGATAAAGCGCGGAAATACTTTGCCAATACTGTCGGTGCGAGTGTCGAGCGCTCATTGCAGGAAGCGTACATCCGCGAAGGACGAGCCGCTCTCGACTATATGCTGCGCAACTCCGCGCTGGAGGTGGTGGCAGTCGACTACCCCGACTACCAGCCCGAGTTGGAAGGAGGCATGTTCGGTCGCGCTCACGCCCCGCTGGAATTCGACGCTCGCAAGCTTGGGCCAAGCTTCAAGAATTTGCGTGCCCCGCTACCGGCGTTTGCACCCTTCGGCGGCATGATGCTTGACCTTGTTGACTTGCTCCACTTCCTGTCCTTCACAAGGTCACCGCGGTCATTCTTCCACGTGCTAAAGCGCCTCTTGCGCTATGGCGTGGATCGGCTGAGCTATCACCGTGGTACCCGGCTTGTGGGCGGAAACGCGCTTATCGCTCGTCTGTACAAGACCATGCTGGATCGGGAAATTGAAGTCTGGCTGAAGTCGTCCGCCACCAGACTGATCATCGATGACGGTATCGTCGTGGGTGCAGAAGTGGTTCGGGACGACCACACCGTTCGGATCCGCGCTCGCCGGGGCGTAGTCATTGCGACCGGGGGATATACGGGCAACCAGCAGATGCGCCGGGAACACTCACGCAAGCCCACAGTCGAGTTGGGACTCGGACTACCTGACAACGTTGGCGAAGGTATTCGTCTAGGTTTGTCGGCCGGGGGGCGACTTGACCACAACTCCGAGGACACAGGTTTCTATGTGCCCATGTCAGTGCTTTCGAACGAAACGGGCGATAAAGTCCTGTGGGGACACTTCATGCTTGACCGTCCCAAGCCAGGGTTCATTGCAGTGGGCAAGGACGGGAACCGCTTCACCAACGAGGCAGCGTCGTACCACGACTTCACCCTCGGGATGTTCAATGCCGGCGCCATCCCGGCCTATCTGATTGCCGACGCAGCGGCAGTAAAAAAGTACGGCATTGGCGTCATCCTTCCCGGCAGTTTGTCGCTGCGGCGCTATGAGAAAGCGGAATACCTTTTCAGCGGCCGGACGCTGGTTGAGCTTGCCGGCAAGATCGGCGTCGACCCGGTTGGGCTGGAACGTAGCGTCGTGCGCAACAACCAGTTTGCAACCACCGGTGTGGACGCGGATTTCGGGAAGGGATCGTCCGCCTACAACATTTACAAGGGCGATCCCGCACACTCACCCAACCCCTGCCTTGGACCCATTGAGCGAGGACCCTTTTACGCTGTCAAGCTGATGCCGGGCGACATTGGTACAAGCCGTGGCCTGGTGACCGGAGGTCACGGCGAAGTCCTTGATCCCGATAACCGTCCCATCCCCGGGCTTTACGCTTGCGGCAACGACATGAACTCGCCGGTGGGCGGACGCTACATTGGCGCCGGGATTACACTCGGGCCCGCGTTGACGTTCGGTTACCTGGCCGCCCTGTCTATTGCCAGAAATGAGCACGCGAAGGTCGGCAACAAGTCAACCGCTCCTTCCTCTTCTACCTATAAAGTTCGTACTGCTTAGTCGACGGATGCTCATTGCGTAACGGAAGCCCTGGAGACCGAAGAGGATATGCCAGTGCACGCGTTGAACAGTTTGGTTTACGCGCCTACCGAAAATTTATTTGCGGCAGGGAACGCCGGACGAGAAAAGGGGCCTTTCGGCCCATTGCTCATCGGTCTTGCCGTGTGTCCCACACCCGCAAAATCGCGATGGTCGTGGGTTCTTCCGCGTAGGGCGGCAGAACTTCATAGTGCAGTTTCGTATCGACCTGCGAGGCAGACCCAGCGATGCACCTCACGAGCGGGCGGCCCGTCGTAGCCATCCAGTTCTTCGCCCAGCCGGTGGAAGTGGTCCTGACCCAGGCGATCCGCTTCGTCGAGCAACCCGTTGACCGTCTTGCGCGCGGTCGCTGCGTCGTTGAACGTCTTGATGTGCTGGGCGATGACGGCGAGGTCCGACATCGCTTTGCTGGTGGGGATAACCTTGACGCTCACGCTTTCGGCACCGGCAGTTCGTTGTCGGTCCCGATGCTGTCCGCCCATGCGCGGGCTTGCTCCATCGACACGAACCGCCCGGCGGTCACGTCGTCCAGCCCTTCCTGAATCAGCCGGCGTTTCTCCGCTTCCCGCGCGAGGTATTGAACCAGCGCCTTCTTGATGATCCATTGCTTCGGACGCTCGATCTGCTCCGACAGCGCGTCCACCTCTTCCGCCAGTTCGACAGGCACCTGCGCCGTCAGCGTTCTCATTTCGACTGCCATGATCATCTCGTCTTATTGATTTCCAATAGACTTTATCATAGATGAATATTCTGGCTTTAGCGAGAAGAAACGACCGTGTCAGATCACCCGAAAACTCATACGGGACAAGGCTTTTAGCCCGATAGACCACTTCCCCTTACCAGCAAAACCTGGGCAGTGAGCGTCGCACGGCGGAGCGCTACCGCTTCCGGAGAGCGCAGCGTGCGCGGTGCGTCGTCGGGCATCACAACCATTTCAAATGCTGCCCGGGACGAACCGAGGCAACGGACCGACGAACGGGCGGGGCCGCTCTTCGTCGAGTTGCGCCCTGCGGAACTGCCCGTCGTCGGCGAACTGGAAGACTGGGGCAAGAAACGCCCATCCCCGGAAGTACCCGTTGTCGAGGTGTTCGGGCGCGGACAAGATGGGCCGAAGGAAGCTCATCGAAGCACCGTTGAATCGGTATCAGCGCGTCGGCGTTGCCGACGGCCGTCATCGCCAAGGACCAGCCACGGCTCTCCAATGCCCATCGGTAACGCTCTGCCGTTTGCATGACTTCGGATGGAAGCAGATCGAGGGGTCGGCATACGCGCAGCAAGCTCTCAAACGTGAGTGCCGCCTTTCCGGATTCGACCTTTCCCCAAAACGCTGCGGCCTCGCCGCAGAAATCCGACAACACCTCGCGGTGACAACCGCGTTCGACCCTACGTTCACTCAGGATAATCGTAAAGAGGTCCGGCGTCGCAAACGCAAACTGTTATAGCGTTTTGGCAGGGCGCTGTGTATCGACGCGCGCATACCCTTTCCTCACAATGGCGACGACTCCCCGCTCATTACGGACGCCATGAACATCTACCCCAGGTTCCGCGCAGCCGCCTGCCACGTGGCGCCTATTTACTTTGATACTCCCCGCACGGTCGACAAAGCGTGTGCATTGATCGCAGAAGCTGCGTCAAACGGCGCCGAACTGATCGCATTTCCGGAAGCATTTGTGTCCGCGTTTCCAGTCTGGTCCGGCGTGTACCCGCCAGTCGATGTGCACGAGTTCTTCGTGAGCCTCGCCTCGAGTGCGATCAGGGTGCCCGGACCGGAAGTGGCTCGCCTGCAGGATGCGGCCCGTCGGCATGGCGTGATCGTCTCGATTGGCATCAACGAGGGCACGCCGGTGAGCCCCGGCTGTATCTGGGATACCAACCTCCTGATCGGCGAGGACGGACGCATTCTGAATCGCCATCGCAAGCTGGTGCCAACGTACTGGGAAAAGCTTACGTGGGCAAACGGCGATGGTAGCGGCCTGCGGGTCGTCGACACGAAGGTGGGACGGATCGGCGCACTGGTGTGCGGCGAAAACACAAACTCACTCGCGCGCTTCGCGCTGCTTGCGCAAGGCGAGAACGTGCACATTTCGTCGTTCTCTCCGCGCTGGCCGACCCACCCTCCCGGCGAGGCGTCGTACGATCTCGAGGCGGCCATCCGGTTGCGAGCCGGTGCGCATGCGTTCGAGGGAAAAATATTCAATGTTGTCGCATCCGGATTCCTGCCGCCCGAAGCCATAGACCTGATCGCTCGAGACAACGCACGGGCCCGGCAACTCCTCGAGGAGTCGCCCAAGAGCGTGTCGATGATCTTTGGACCCGGTGGGACCGTCATCAGCGATACGTTGCGGGACGAAGAAGGTATCGTCTATGCGGATATCGACCTGAAGCTGTGCGTCGTGCCCAAACAGTTCCAGGACGTGGTCGGCTACTACAATCGTTTCGACGTGTTTCAGTTAAAGGTGAATCGCCGCGCTCTTGCGCCGGTCGAATTCTTCGAAGGGCACACTGGCGCCGAGATCGATCAGTCATACGAACCATCGCCATCTTCACTCGATGAGGCATGGCCCGCCGGCGCGCTCGACGGTGCCACTGAATCATGAGCCTGATCGATCTTTACAGCGACACGAAGACCGTGCCGACCGAAGCCATGCGGGCAGCAATGGCCGCGGCGAAAGTCGGCGACGAGCAGATGGACGAAGACCCCACCACGCGCGCGTTATGTGAGCGCGTGGCGATGGAACTCGGTTTCGAGGCGGCGGTTTTCATGCCGTCCGGGACCATGTGCAACCTTGTTGCAACGCTCGTGCACACCCGTCCCGGCGATGAACTGATCGCCGACGCCCAGTCGCACATCTGCACCACCGAAGGAGCGGGTGCTGCGGCGATCGCAGGGGTGGCGATCAATCCGGTCTTTACCCGTGACGGCATTTTCACGGCGGATGAATGCCGTGCCGCAATTCGCGCGCCGTCTCGAACGGCGCCTCGTTCCTCAATGGTCAGCGTTGAGCAAACCACGAACTTCAGCGGCGGGGCAGTGTGGCCACTCGATGTGCTCCGCGGCGTACGCGATGCAGCGCTTGATGCCGGCTTGCGCACGCACATCGACGGCGCGCGGCTCTTTAACGCCTGCGTTGCCACCGGCCTGACGCCAAAGACGTATGCCGAAGGCTGGGATAGTGCCTGGGTCGACTTCAGCAAGGGACTGGGATGCCCGTTTGGCGCGGTGTTATGCGGAGACCGTGACTTCATCGCAGAGGCATGGACGTGGAAGTACCGGCTTGGCGGCGCAATGCGGCAGTCGGGAATACTGGCTGCCGCAGCGCTTTATGCACTCGACCATCACGTAGCGCGCCTGGCCGTCGATCACGCAAACGCAGCGCTGTTCATCGATTTGCTGAGTGAAACGCCGTATTTTGTGTTCGACAAGACGAGCCCTACGACCAATGTGATCCTGTTCAAAGTGCAGGGCCTGTCCGCCGATACAACCGCCTTCGTCGGTCGAGCATTGGAGCGAGGCGTTCGTCTTCGGGCTCTTGCGGACGGCCGTGCGCGCGCGACAACGCATCTTGGCGTGACGCGCGACGAGATGCTGACGGCCGTGCGCATTCTTCACGATCTAGCCCGCGAATTCACGGCCAATGCTGCGTAGCTCGACGAAAGTACCTATGTTCAACTCGCCACCGCGCCTTTTTCTCGTCGATGTTTTTACGGAAAAGGCTTTTTGGGGCAATCCAGTCGCTGTGATTGGTGCCGGAATTCCTCTGGCGTCCGAACAGATGCTCCGGATTGCGCGCTGGACCGGCATGCCGGAGACTGTCTTCGTGCTGCCCCTGAACGCGCACCATGACACTGAGCACGCGGCGGACTATCAGGTAAGGATCTGGTCGCCCTCATGCGAATTGGCATTCGCAGGCCATCCATCGATTGGTGCGGCGCATGTATTGCTTGAAGAAGGTCTCATAGCGCCCCAAGCGGGTCGATTTACTCAGCTATGCTTAGCTGGTTGCATCGATATGTGCGTTACGGCGGCCGGTGCAAAGCGAAGAATCTCTTTCCGCACGCCGATCCCGACGGTCGAACAACTGGATGATGCGGGCCATACGGAGGTCCTGAACGCGATCGGATGCAACGCGGCTCTCGCGAAGACCGCACTCGTCGAAGCAGGCGCGCGTTGGATCATTGTAGAAATGAAACGCGCGTCAGACGTGAACGCACTGAGACCCTCCATGGATCGGGTGCTGGCATTGAGCGCGCTTCACAATGTTTCGGGCATCACGGTACTGGGGCGGGCCCATGCCGGCGATGCAGACTATGAAGTGCGATCGTTTGCGCCTGCGATCGGCGTGCCGGAAGACGCTGTTTGTGGAGGTGGAAACGCGTGTGCTGCTGCATGGGTCGCTCGGCAGAACGACTGGAGAGAAGGCAGTGCGGACAGCGTCATTAGCCAGGGACGACAGGTCGGACGGGCAGGACGCGTTTTCTGGAAAGGACCCGACCCGGCGCGACGCATTGAGATCGGCGGGTTTGCCGTCACGGTATCGGCCGGAACCTTCCGCGTGCCTTAGCGATGTGCCTTAGCGACGTGCCTTAGCGACGTGCCTTAGCGCGTCGGAGCTGTCATCCCGGCAATCGCTGCAGTTCTCGCACCATCCGACCCAATCGGGCGAGCGCGTCACGCCGGCTGTCAGTCATGGGAAACCCGCAATTGAGCCGCACGTAATCGCTGAAAGCGCCCGTTGGAGAAAACAGCGTGCCCGGGGCAATGCTGATGCCCTCGCCCAATGCCCGCCGATAAAGCGCCGCACTGGAGACCTCGTTCGGCAAACGAAGCCAGAGCAGATAACCACCGCTCGGCATCCCGACCTCAATTTCCGGCCCAAATTCGCTTTTCGTCACCTCCAGCGTCTCGACCACGTGCAGACGGCATTGATTCCTCAACTGACGCAGATGATGCTGGTAACCACCGCCCGTCAGATAATCTCCGACCGCCTCCTGTATCAAAAGCGGCTGCCCCACGCTCATCGTCCGCTTCAAGGAAACGATCCGCTCGTGATGTCTTCCGCCCGACACCCATCCCAGCCTTAATCCAGGCGCGAGGGTCTTTGTCAGCGAACTGCATAACAATACATTTCCATTCCGATCATAAGATTTCGCAGCGCGCTGTTTTGCTTCGAAGTGGAGATCGCTGAAAGTCGCGTCTTCGATAAGGGGTATCTGCAAGCGTTCGAGTGCGTCGACGAGCCGCTGCTTGGTCTCGTCGTCCATGCTGGCACCAACGGGATTGCTCACGGTCGTGGACAGCAGACATGCGCCGACGCGCCGTCGCCTGGACAGTCGTTCGATCTCCGCAATCGACCGATCCGGATCGTCATGGAACGGCAGTGCGACAGCCAGCATGCCGAGTTGCGCGATCGTCGACAAGAAACCGTAATACGCCGGCGATTCCACGACGATCACGTCTCCCCCGCGCGCAACCGCCTGAAGACACAAACCGAATGCTTCAATGCAACCGTTGGTCACCAAAACTTCGTCCGCTGAAAGATGGCAGTTCCACGTCTTCGCGTGGGCAGCCAGACTTTCGCGCAGACGCCTCGACCCGGACGAGAACGATACGTCCGTTAACAGCGCGCTATGCGCACGAGCGGCACGAGCAATGCTGCGTGACAGCGCCACGACTGGAAAGAGTGCCTTGTCACACAGGGCCGTACCAAAGCAGACGGTGTGCGCAGCGTCATCCATGTACCGAAGCGCAGTGTGGGATGACTCGGTTTCAGCAATCGCGGCAGACGCCGGGAATGGTTCGGCAAGCCGGGACCCGTTGGGGCATACGTAGAACCCTTTTTGCGGACGGCTCTCGATGACCTGCCGGTCTTCCAGCGCTCGATAAGCCGCAAGGATAGTTGTCACGCTAACGGCGCACCGTCTGCTCATTTCACGGACAGAGGGAAGTCGCTGACCCTCAGCCCACAGCCCGCGCTCGATTTCCCCCATGAGGCGGGAAGCGAGCGAAACGTGTAGAAAGTCGGGTGGGACGGACATGGAAGCAAAAATAAAGAAAGGGACTGTTCAATCTTACGTTACCGCCCCGCCAACGTGACAATGCCCGTGAGACTGTTGGTTGGAAACGCGATGCTCTTGGCCGACCAAGTACTGCCGGATTGACCCCAAGCTAATTGCCTGACGCCCCTACCCTGAATACACCCACTGCTTCTCGCAAGCTTTTGGCTTGATCGGCCATTGCTTGCGCTGCCGCCGTTGCTTGTTCGACCAATGCGGCGTTTTGTTGCGTCACTTCGTCCATCTGACCAACCGCTACGCTGACTTGCTCAATGCCGGTACTCTGCTCTGAGGAAGCGGCCGAGATTTCGCCCATGATGTCAGTCACCTGCTTAACCGAGCTCAGCAATTCGCTCATGCTCTTGCCGGCTTCGGCTACCAGGCCCGACCCCGTATCAACGTGATCGAGCGATTCGCCAATCTGATCTTTCACCTGCTTCGCTGCGCTCGCACAGCGTTGGGCCAGCGTACGCACTTCTCCGGCCACAACAGCGAAACCGCGCCCTTGCTCACCTGCGCGCGCAGCCTCAACCGCAGCGTTCAGCGCAAGGATATTGGTTTGAAACGCGATACCCTCGATCAGATTGATGATCTCGCCCACTTTCGAGGCGCTGGCGGATATATCCCGCATCTTCGTCACCACACGCTCAACCACCTGTCCGCCCGCGGTCGCAGCGTCAGATGCAGTCTGGGCGAGCATGTTTGCCTGTTTCGCATTGTCGGTATTCTGCTTGACCGTCGACGTCAGCTCTTCCATGCTCGCTGCGGTCTGTTCAAGCGAAGCCGCCTGCTCCTCCGTGCGTTGCGACAGGTCAACGTTACCCTGCGCCATTTCGTTGGCCGCGACAGCGATCGAATCGGCCGATGTCTTGATTCCCGCGACAATTCCGCTCAGTTGTGCGCGCATTGCCTCGAGCGACGCCATCAAACTTCCGCTTGCACCACGCGCGATCACTACCGGAACGGCAAGATTTCCATCCGCGATTTCGCCGGCCACGCGCTGCGCTTCGCTGGGCTCCGCACCGAGTTGCTTCAGGATGCTGCGAGTGATCAGCAACGCGCCTATTACACCAATGATCAGCGCAGCAAACGCTGCACCGATCGTCGCGACCCTGAGCTGCGCATAGCTGCTCTCAGCCCGGTTTGCCTTGTCGTGCATCGTCGTTTTCTCAAGCTCGATCAACGATCGAAGCGTGCCGCGCCATTGAGTTTGTTTCGGGACGACGTCTTGTAGCAAAGCCTTGCCGGCCGAGGTTTTGTCATTTGAAAGAATGAGCTGAACGACATTGGCCATCAGCGGTAGCGTGGAGGCTTCATCTGTCCTCAGCTTTGCAAGAAGTGTTTGCTCCGTGTCCGTGATGACCCCGCTCGACACAAAGATGTCATTCAAGGCATGCGACGCATCCGCATAGATCCCTTCTTCGTGCTTTATTTTTTCCACATTGGCTTTCACGTCGCCCTCGTTATCGACCAGCATCATGTCGCGAATGGCGATGGAACGTTGGTCCAGGGAGGAGCGCATTGTCTGGGCAAGCGTCATTTCTTCCGTGCTGCGGTCGACGATACTCGTTAGCGCCTCGTTAATTTTTGACATGCCGAACAAGCCGACGATGGCAACTACGCCAAGAAGAACGAGTAATGCACCGAAGGCGACCGACAGACGGGTCACAACTTTGAACTGGCTCATCAAAATGACCTTGTAGATTTAGAATTGAAACACGCGATTTCTGCGTTAGCGAACCGCACGCCGATATGACATTCTTTCAATATGCTGTCTTGTAAGCCTTCTAACCGATGCCGGACAGGCGTGCTTGCCCCAGCCTCTATCGATACATCGCCGATTTTTCGCGGGCTCACGCTGCAATGGAAAATGCGCTCGCCTGGAGAAGCTGCGATGCAAATTCGAGGACGGGCAGTCGGGCTTTTGAGCAATTGTCAAAGCTTCTGCCTGAGTGATGCAACTTGCCATCCGGTTGATTGCTTGCTCGCTACGTGACGGTTGGCGGAAAAACTTAAACTTCCCCTATTTGTCGGCGGATAGCGGCTAATCTTTAGCGGTCCATGCACTCTCAACTTTTTAACGCTCCCCTTTGTCTGCATCTGCTTCTCCCTGATTCGCACCGTTAGACGGCCCAAATTTGTGCGCCGAAACGTCTTTCCGCGATAACATCAGTGGCACTCGATATATGCCGCGAGGGCATTGATGGCTGGCTTCGACGAACGAATTCTGAATGGGATGAGTGTGCTGTCCGCGATAGTCGACACCGGCAGTTTCGCTGGTGCGGGTGACATGCTCGACATGTCCCAATCGGGTGTCAGCCGCTCCATAGCGCGGCTTGAGACGCGCCTCGGGGTCCGTCTCCTGGACCGTACGACGCGCTCGGTCACGCTGACGGATGAAGGCCGCCGCCTTTACGAGCAGGTGATGCCACTGCTCGCGGCACTTGAAGAGGCCGCGACGTCCGCAACTGAAGGAGCGACAGCCGTACGCGGTCGCCTAAGGGTGAATGTCGATCCTTTTTTTTCCCGCCTGCTCCTTGCTCCGAAGCTAGGGTCATTTATCGATCAGTATCCGGAGCTCCGACTGGAATTGGTCACAAGAGACCATCTCGGGGACATGATCGCCGACGGATTTGACCTTGCGGTCAGATTTGGCGAGCCTCGGCCTTCCAGCCTTGTGGCACGAAAGCTCCTCGAAACGCGCATCCTGACCGTCGCAGCACCGGCCTACCTCAAGCGCAAGGGCCGCCCTGAACAACCCTCCGAGCTCGAAAGCGATACTCACCAATGCATAAGGTTTCGGGATCCCGAAACAGGGCGGCCGTTCGACTGGGAATTTCACCGCGGGCGCAAGAAAATTACCATTGAGGTGGCTGGGCGACTCACTGTCAACGATGTCGGCACAATGCATAGCGTCTGCGTGGCCGGACACGGCATTGCTCAGGTAATGGAACTTGGTGTAGAACATCTACTCGCGGACGGCAGGCTCACGGCGCTGTTCCCCGACTGGCCCGACGAACGGTTCCCGCTTTATGCGCTCTATCCGTCCCGGCATCATGTCCCGGCAAAGGTGCGCATGTTTCTCAATTTCATTGCGTCGCTCAGTGCAGCCCCAGAAAAGACGCTCGAGAGACAAACCAAGGCTGGCCGTCCCTAACGGCCAGACCGATAACTATCTTTGAGTCCAATTAGCTGATTTCATAAGGATTGCAAAATTTCAAGGAGCGGCCAAACATCGGCCAACAAGGCACCGCTGATGCCCACTGCCTTCGCGGCATGATCACCCTGGAAGTTATCACGCTGCTGCACTGACGACCCCAACTCATGGCCCCGCACCGACTATCTGGATCTCCCTGCTGTTGAAAAATGGCGCATTTCCAATGCTTTCGCGAGGCAAGCCCATATCGCGGTAGACGGTAGTCGCCTTCCAGCTAAGCCGTCGTCCGTCACGACCTCAAGGCAAAACGGGTACCTCCTAAGCCCAGGCCGTCCTCCGACCACCCAGATGCCTGCCGGCCGCTTGGCTAGTGCGCGCGCTGAAGTTAGCCGCATTACGTTGCGGTAGCGCCAGTCTAGGCATCCTCTCAGCTTCCCGGCGCTCTCATTCGTGACAATCAAGCATCAATGAGATGACCGCGATGCTATTTCAGTTTCTTCCCCTTTTGTCCAGAATCCATTCCGAACCATACGTTCTTCTCTTAACCCAACCCGAAGGAGATTTGCCATGAACTTCCGCCAACTCACCCTGGTCGTCGCGACTGCCCTCGCCTTTCCGATCGCCAGCCATGCCCAAAGCACGGGTACCGTCACCCGTGCTCAGGTGCGCGCCGAACTCGTACAGATCGAAAAGGCCGGCTATCGCCCGGCTAATAACGATCCCCACTACCCGGACGACATCCAGGCTGCCGAAGCCAGGATCAGTGCACAGCGCGACACCACCGCCAACGTCGAAAGCAGTATCGGCGGCGTCCAGGACGGCTCCGCCGCATCGGGCCGCCCTGCCGCCGTGACCGGCCTCGGTTCACTCTATGCGCATTCCTGAAGCATTCGCCGTCGGGCCGGAAAGCATCGGCATTCCTGCCCGCCCCGGACGGCCACTTTCAGGCTGGACCTAACTAGCGTCCGCCCGAACTACCTGTAGTAAGCCGCTCGTGTGCTTTACGGCCTACCGAATGCCATTCCGGACACGCTCCGGACTAGCCTTGATCGTTTAGACGCTGGGCCCCAAATGGACAGGTCTGACGCTTGACTGCAAGACTCTTGAGAATTTGATTCTGCCGTGACCTTTAATGACATTTAGTCATATCACTTCTGACGTGTGGGATATTCACTTACCAGGTCGTTCCGCTTAAGCTCCAAGACGCTTCATCGGAAGATGGCGATGCGATCAAGGAGCACACTGTCGAAATATTCGACCTCGACCGATCGTTTGGATGTCAGATTGCGCGACCTATTCGAGCGGTTCTCATCGTTCCCTGAAGTTCTGCGAAGTTCCCTTGCTTCAAAGCCCATCGCCGATGGCCAGATTATATCTGCCGCACGGATAGGTCTACTAACGTTTAAAGGACCAAACCAAATGTACGCCATTACAGGAATTACCGGAAAAGTCGGCGGTGTCGTCGCCCGATCGCTTTTGAAGGCAGGACTCCCTGTTCGCGCTGTTGTCCGAGACATCGCCAAGGGTAAGCCATGGGCAGACCTCGGTTGCGAGATCGCCCTTGCAGAAATCGGCAACGCCGAGGCGCTTGCGAAGGCCTTTGAGGGCACGGATGGAGTTTTTTTGATGACACCACCGAACTACGATCCTCAACCAGGTTTCCCGGAAACGCAGGCCAATGCTGCTGCAGTCAAGAAAGCGCTGGAGACCGCGCGGCCAAAACGGGTAGTGTTTCTTTCGACTGTTGGTGCACATGTCGCTGAGCCTAACCTGCTCAATAACTCTAAGATGACCGAGGAGATGCTTTGCACGCTGGACCTCCCGGTGTGCGTGCTCCGTGCGGCCTGGTTCATGGAAAACGCTGCGTGGGATGCAGATGCAGCGCGCACCGGGGCAATTCATTGCTTCCTGCAACCGCAAGACCATCCAATACCGATGGTGGCCACTGATGACATAGGGCGCAACGTGGCGGAAATTATTCGTGAAGAATGGACCGGAGTGCGAATTGTCGAACTGGAGGGGCCTGTTCGCTATTGCGCAAACGATATCGCCTCCGGGTTCAGCACCGCCTTGGGTCTTCCTGTGCGCATGGTTCCGGTGCCGCGCGATACGTGGGAAACGCTGTTTCGGTCCCAAGGCATGCGATATCCGTTGCCCCGCATACGGATGCTCGATGGCTTCAACGAGGGTTGGATTGACTTCCAGGGCGGTGCTGACATTGAGCATCGCAAAGGTCAGATTCCTCTCGATGACGTCTTGAAGACGCTCGTCGCGTAACTCGGCGAAGACAGGCAGACAGCAATGCGACTTCTGTCTCCAGCAACATCAGTTGAGATATTTTGGATCTCAGCCAACCGTCGCCACCAACAAGGAGAAAGTTGTGATTACAGTTCAAACCCAAGGTCTTACGATACCTCGCCTGGGATTCGGCACATTCCGCATGCCTGGCAACGAATGTCAACCTGTTGTCGAGAGCGCATTGGAGCTCGGTTATCGCCACATCGATACCGCAGAAATGTACCAGAACGAGGGGGCAGTGGGTGCGGCTATCGCGGCGTCAGGAATAGCGCGTTCCGCCCTTCACGTGACAACCAAGGTGTGGCACGACCACCTCGCGCCCGATGCGATCAAACGATCCCTCGAAACAAGTCTTGGGAAACTAAGACTCGATTTCGTAGACCTGTACATGGTTCACTGGCCATCAAGCAGCATGGATTTGCCGGCTGTGATTGAAACCATTCAGGGACTGCGCGAAGCGGGACTCACGCGGGCCATCGGTGTATGCAATTTTAATATGCAGCTTCTGAAAGTCGTCTTAGAGGACATTGGAGCGCCAATTGCCTGCCATCAGGTGGAATATCACCCGTTCCTCGGACAGGAGGCAATGCTTGGGTACCTGCGCGCCCAAGGCATACCACTGGTTGCATACGCGCCGCTCGCACAAGGTCGTGCGGCTAATGATCCTGTTCTCGCGCGCATTGGTGAAAAGCACGGTGTCACTGCGGCTCAAGTCGCGATTGCATGGTTGCTCGACCAGCCAGGGGTTGTGGCTATCCCGAAAGCTCAACGTCGAGAGACTCAGAGAGCAAATCTGGATGCGCTCAACATCCGTCTGGATGATGCCGACAGGAAAGCCATTGCGGCTCTACCGAAGAACCAGCGGTTTGTGAACCCGCCATTCGCACCGCAATGGGATGTGTGACGCGGTCACCCGAACCTTGATTCCTGCCCTCGGCATGTTGGCAAAGCCGTAGATGCGAACTCGACGTTTCACTGATGGCATAGCCGCGCTGATCATTGCATCCTGTCTGGAACGAATACCGCGGCTAATGCGGCGATCAGCGCACCCACCTCGGCAATATAACGCCAGTTGATCAGCAGTAAGGGTGAGACCAGGGCAGAGCCTAGCGCGCCGCCAAGGAAGAAGACAGCAATATAGAGACTGTTCAGGCGACTGCTGGCTGTTTAGACGAGAAAATGCGGTTCTGTTCCAACCTCACATCAGCTGGGCCGCACAAATAAAAAGCTTCCGGCATCGCTCTCGAATTGCCCTGACTCTTTTGCTGTGCAAGGCTCCGCCCGGATGCTCTGTTCGCTACCGAAGGGCTCAACCACCCCCGAAAAGAGGCGGAAAAGCGGAATCCGCGGTCTACCAAAAAAGAAAGGACGAGAAATCGAATGAAAAAACCGTCAAACTCCTGCCGTGCAAGGGTTTGACGGTTCGACCGCGACGACCTTTCTGCTCGGGAAGCCTCGTCAATCGGTGAAGAACGAACCTTCGTCGTCGTCATCGGCCACCAAAGCCGGGAATGCCGAACTGGTTTGCGGAACAGGTAAGGCAGTACCAGGCCTCGAGAACGCCTGAACCATTTCTTGAACGTCTGCGCGGTCAAGCGCTGCCTTGGCGGTCACCCTCGTGCCCTTTACAGTACCCTGCGCCTTGCCAGTTCGTCTCGCGTTCGCCTCCTTGAGAATTCTCTCTTGTGCAGCAGACACCACGGCGGCAGAGGTACGTCTGGCGTTATCAATGGCCTTCTGAGCCCTCTCTAGCGCGGTCAGATAGTTCGCGTTTTTGAGGCGATTGATAAAGTCGTGCTGCCACTTGAAAGAGTCGGGAAAGCCGAGAGCTGTCTGCTCCCTCGCCTCAAGTGTGCGGAGGTTGCCGGCCGGGTCGTCCCACAAGAGTTGAAGCGGGGCATTTGCCACTGAGTACACAGTCACCATGAAGTCTTCGGTTGGATGCACGATTTCGTTGTGCTTCGCCACGGCCCTCAACAGCGGAGACGTGAACTGCCGCTTGCCGAGCGTGGCAATACCGTCCGTCGCCCGAAGGAAATGCTTGTCGTTCAGATGTCGGAAAATCGTCTCCTCTGGCCAATCTTCGGCAAAGTCGCCTCCACGCAAATGTTTGTTATACGTGTAGATTGCTATGGGAGTCGGCTTGACTTTTTCTTTGACCATGTCTTCCGTCAGCAGGTGTGTAACCCGCATCGACGTATTTCTAATGTAGATTGCTGTGAGCAGCGCTGCCATGAAGACTTCCAACGGAACCGCCTGATTTTTCGCGTTCTTCCTTCGCTCACGGTCAATGTCGTCATCGCCTTTCGTGTAGGTGGAGCCGAGGATGTTTGATAACGCATCCTGGAACCAATTCATCCCACCCTCGACGTGCCCTTTCGCTTGAGGGTCTCCTGGTCGGGCAAACTTCATATCGCCATTGAGTCTGTCCACAGCTGCCATCTGCGTGGCCTCGGACATGCCAGGTCCGCGGTCCACGAAAACAACCGCAGCCTGGCCGTACGCCATACCTGGAAGCAAGTGCGGCACGTTCCACCGAATCAGCTCGCGTTCTTTCGGCGTATACGCCGAGAACAAGCAGCGGCGGTAACAGTCGCCATTCTCGTACCCGAATGTGACGTACCAGCCAACCACAAGGTCGCTGCCTCGGTCGATTGCGAGGAGGACCGTGGGTTTGCCTGCGCCGTCGATATAGACCTCGTTCTCGCCATAGCGGAGAAAATTCTCCGCAATCGTCGCGTCAAGGTCGAGAACGTTCAGGTCGCCGTTCGCGAGCAGCGTCGCAGAGCCACCGGCCAAAACGCGACGCCCGCCGGGCTCGTTACTACGCTCTACTGTCCTTTCCTCTCGCGCCTTTCTCAGGGCCAATCGCCCCATATCCTTCATGTAGCTATCACGCGGCAGCTTTCGGTTTGCCGGGTACGCCCTCAAAATCCCGACTGCGTCGCGGTTGAACGCAACTTGAATAAGTTTAAAGCGGTCCAAGATAACGTTGATGTTGTCGTCCGTCTGCAACCCTTGGACGCGGACGAACTTCAACCACTTTGCACGCAGAGAATTCGAGCATGTCCGACGCCGATAACGGGAATCTGGGTCAATGAGCTCCGCATCCGTTGGCCTGCCACGGAGACGAGCTTTCCCATTGTCATCCTTCACTTCTTGCTTCGGTGTTCCTGGTGCTCCCTTGAGCCAGTGGTGAATCATGTTCGCGTGTGAGTGGCCACCGTAGAAGAGGTCGTATTCCAACCAGCTTTCAATGGTCTTCTTTGACGTCTCGAACGCGATTACCGCATCTCTTACCGCCTCGTCATAGGCTTTCTTCGAGAAAATCCACGTCGTGCCATACCGCTCGTAGACGTAAGCGACGGCATCCCGCTTCACCGCCAGAATGTCATCACACTCAGCTTTGCCTGCCATTTCGGCGTTTGCGGCAGCTTGCATTTGCGTCGGAATTCCACGCTCTTCTATCCGTGCCAACCGATTTGCGTCTGCCCACTTTCGAACGTCGCGCTTCCTCCACCTCTTTCTGAGGGCCGTTGTCTTCGGGGGATTGTGCAGCTTGAACGAGCCGTCTCTCTGCTGCTTCCCAATCTCCATCACGTAGATGTGCGTGTTTGAATTACCGATGTAACGGTAAATCGAGTCCGTTCTCCCTGCTGTATTCTTGACCAAGTTTTCATTGCGCGAAAAATTGACAGCATCGATGTCCATTTCGGCTCCTAAAAATCATTACCATGGAAGACGTAGACAGCGGGAATGCTCACCTGCTATATCCGTATTCCTAACATATTTAGATGTTCGCAAGGTCGATTTTATCTCAGCAACATCATCGGCTTATTCCGATGCACTTCGTGAAAATGGTTCCATCTCAAGTAACCAAGGAAGTGCGCGATGCCAAAGATTTTGTAGCCAGTACGCTGGTCCCAGCCATGTCGCTTCGCCACCATGGTAAGAACTCTGTCCAACGTTCCTTTGGCGGTGGTCGCCGTCAATGCTCGAGCCAACTCTGCCGCCGGAAGCACATAGTCTTCGATGTTCTTGGTGTGCAGCATGTACGACAAAAGACGCCGGTGGTTTACATTCTCGACCGGTGAAACAGCGAGTTCAGTCATGATTTCATGCGTACTCCCCCATGCCCAAACGTCATTCGCTTCACGCGTATGACGTGACTCGACATCTGGCGCATCCAAAAGAGCGGCAGGCTTACCAGATACTGCGTGATATAAGCGGAAGGGGTACCCGGGAATCTGCAAGGTAAGCATGAAGTCAATGGTCATGATGCTGTTCCTCGGCAGACGCTTTCCCAACCTCAAGTAGCGCTCGAACCTATCGAAGTCCAAGGATGGATATTGCGTTCTAATCTCGACGACGAATGGGCACATGTCGAAGAACCGTAGTAGCGTCTCCTCCAGGTGCGAGTGACACCAAGTTCGGCCACCTGCTTTTCTACTGAAGTACGCCCCTGCTATTCCTAACTTGCTGGCGCAAGCTTTTTTCCAACATCGAAACTCCCCTGCGCTGCTGATGCCTTGTGGGTCATGAGGAGGAAGCACGATTGGCCACCTCAGAATGGGTCGTCCGGGAAGCAGTCTCAGGTACAGGGCACCGTCAACTGGTTCGAATAGTGTTTTTTCAGCAGACGTTGTTGCGAGTCCTATCCTCTCCGTCTCCGACCTTGAAAAAGGTAGGAGTGAGCAGTCACCGATTGGGATGCGCGCCGCACCCAAGTCCTGGCTTCCTGAATACGTTTGCCGCATAACTTTCCCTCCGATGAACGGTAATATTCCTCATCACCATAACGAGAACTAGACTGTATCGAACGAACCATTTGACATAAGATTGGGACTAACCTCTCCTGGTAGCTTTCGGTCGTATCCTTGCAGGAATCGAAAGCACTTTTGATGCGTTCATCTCTCCGGCCAAGCGAACCTTTTTTGCGACGGTTTTCGAGCAGAACTCCTGCCGTTATTCGTATCCCCGGCAATTCCTTGAGGATGAGCTCCCTACGGGCGAAAATATCTTTCAGTCGTGTTTCAATGTCCGGCTCGCTAATTTTTTTACCACCTGGCATGGCGATGTCGTAGTACTCCTTATCGAACAAATTTAAAAAGGCAAAAAATCGATTTGTTTTTTTAGATTCTCTAAGGCCTTTCCTAGTGATACAGGGAGCTTCCTGCAAAATTTTCTGCAACCATTGACGCGCCTCCTCCCTAAAGGCACTGAATTGTTCTTCAGAAAATTCCAAAAAATGCCTTTTATACGCCGTCATTGAAAGATTCTTCATATATCCTTTCATGTACTCTTGCGCTCTTGTTTTGACCGGTTCACCGTGCTTAACAAGTGTACTGACAACATTCAGAGTGGGCTCGTACCCTTGTGACTTATCTTGGAGTGTTTTCGTCGTCTCTTCGTATCCCTCCCATCCTCCGAATACAGCGTAAACCGCGCTCAAGTTCACGAGTGGTTCGACAAGAGGTGCTCCTTTGCCTGAATACCGTATGAGTCGTCGTTGACTTTCCAATCCTAAGCGAATCTTTGCCAGGTATTCCGCGCCTAATTTGTCGTGCAAAATCTCGTTGAATATCGAATCTGGCGCATTCTCGTCGAGAGCGTTTTGCGCACAGTAGTTCCTGAGTCTCTGTGAAAGGACGTCGCTCGTTGTCCGTGGGTCGTGCTCCTTGGAAAGCAGTTGCTGCGCCATTTTCGCGATGGCAAGTTCCGCTTTCATGTGAGCTTCCGAGAATTTCTGCACAACCCTCAACCGCCCGTTACAGTGGCATCGATGGCTTGGCTGCCATGGAACTTGCTGCGTCGCAAGATTTTTTGCCTCACATCCGCCGCACAGAGTCAGCAATACCGAAGCGTGTCTCGAACACACATCGACGCCAGGCATCAGAGCTAACCTATGCCAATACGCATATCCATATGTCCGATGGTCTTGCTCAATACATTCGGCACAGACTTTCAAACGTCCTCTAAGGTTTGAATTTCCACGAAATAGCCTACCCGGCTCGAGGCGGGCTTTTATTAACTTACGAGTATCTTCCTCGTGCCTAAAAGCGAAATCGAGAGGTGTTCGAGTATGGTTATCCAACGTTTCTTGGAGAGAAGGCAGCGACATCCAGAAGGCGTCGACAGTTGCACTAACATTTTGTGGAACGAACCACAACGGAGTCGTATCCAATTTTTTTCCGCAGAGCGATTTTGTAATCGTTGCATCTGGAATCGCACGGGCAACTGATATTTGATTCATAAAACCATTGAGGTCTTCTTCCTCC
>Ga0073928_10003831_pt1 | contig 23096 bp, 17 predicted proteins | sample PaiPotPPA55metaG_FD_76969 | JGI IMG/M metagenome (GOLD analysis project Ga0073928, IMG submission 76969) | Iron sulfur acid spring bacterial and archeal communities from Banff, Canada, to study Microbial Dark Matter (Phase II) - Paint Pots PPA... ...
GAGGTCGGCAAGACGACCACCACCGTGAGCCGGTACGCCGTGGCGGAGGCGCTGCCGGCGGGAGTGGCGGCGATGAGCGCAACAACCATCAACTGCACTGGCGGCCAGGTGAACGTTGCCGGCGACATCAGGAGCCAGAACGCTGTCAACCTCAGCGGCGCCTGCGCGCTGTACGCGCACGAGCGGCTGAGCGCCGGCGCGTACTCGAGTCTCGGTAACGCCAGCGTGTATGCGGACGGGCAGGCGTGGCTGAACGCCGGCGGTACTTGCGTCGCGGGCGCCAACACCGGCTCGTCGAACGCAATCTGCTCCGACGGATACGAGCTCTCCGGCCACGTGACGCCCGCGTGCGGTCCGGGCACCACGTCTTATCTACTGGCGGCCAACCTGGCGGTCAACGCGAACCCATGCGCGGCCGGCGTGGGCCCGCAGCCGGTGGCCCCGGCCTCGGCCCTGCTGCCGCCGGAGCCGAACACCGACGCGAACGCCATCGGGACGCTGCAGGGAACGGGCGGCGCTGCCTGCACCCCGGGAGGCGTCTATCCGAACATCGTCGTGAACGGCGTCACGGTGGGAACGGGGGATGCGCCCGCGCCCGTGAAGGACGCGAGCGGCTTTTATCACTTCAAGCCGAGCTGCTACGGCTATCTGAACGCGGGGTTCCTGGGCGGAGGCATCTCCAACGTTCAAGTCGGCCCAGTGAGCCCGGTGGCCACCAAGACGGTCACGCCAACCCTCAGCCCGGCGAGCCAGGTAGGGACGCTCCTGGTGGCGGACATCCGCTCGGACACCAGCCCGAGCGACAAGCCGTTCGCACCCCCGGCCGGCTGGGTCTTCGCCAACGGCGGCGACCAGGACGGCGCGGCGCATAGCGAGATCTGGTACTACCCGAACAACCCTGGCGGGATCACAAGCGTCGCCATCGGCGTGACCCCAGGCTCAGTAAACGCCATCGCCCAGCTCTCCGAATGGCGGAACGTCGCGACTGTTTCTCCACTCGACCAGTCCGGCAACACGCTGGTGGCCACCAACCAGGCGTCGGCGACCGTCTCCACGAGCGCCGCCACCACCGCCGCCAACGACCTCGTGATCACCGACGTCGGGCCCGCGGTGCAGGCCGCTCAGGTCTACACGCCAGGCTTCGGGTGGACAAGCATGTTCAACGACATGACCGCCGGATTTGCGGGCGAGTACCGGCTCGATCTGCCTGCAGGTGCCGCGAGCGAGACGGTCACGACGACCAAAGCGACGACCTGGGACCTCGCGATCGCCGCCTTCAAGCCCGTTTCGGCTGGCACCGGAGTCGTCTTCGATCCCGGGTTCTACTACTTCAACGGGTCCGGTTTCGGCGGAGGCGGGGGCCTCTGCCTCAACGGCGGAACCCTGCTCGGTCGCGACGTGACGATGGAGTTCGTCAACGCGGCGGGCTTCTCGTCCGGGACATGCGCCGCCGCCGCCGGGGCTGGCCAGTTCGGGTCGATCCCATGCTCCCTCTCGCCCTGCCCGCCCAACGCCGGAGCGGACTCGCCGAACAACCTCACCTGGCTCTCGGCGCCGTGCTCGAGCGCCCCAGCTGCCGCGGACGCCGCCAGCTGCCCGGGCTCGGCCTGGTGCCCCGCCGGCGATCGCTCCTGCTGGAACGAGCTGGTGTGGGCCCCAGCCGTAAGCACGGGCCAGGTCACGATCAAGGGGCCCGCGGCTACTGCCTGGCTGCTGGGCACGCTTAACTGGCCGGGCGCCTGCACGTACCAGGTGAACGGCACCAGCACGATCGCCGGAACCATCTCGTGCGGCACGCTCACGATCAGCGCAGCGGCGGGCGCAGGCACCGCGGTCGGGGGTGACGCCGGGATCAACACCGCCCAGGTCGAAGCCAGGTTGGTGGAGTGAAAGTGCAGCTTTAAGTGCATCATTTGCGCCAGTGAGAACTGGAGACGCAATCCCCTAGGTGGCGGTCAACTCTCAGATCGGGCGCGGCCGGAGGAGCCGCCTCTACATCGTCATCGGCACAGCGCTCGCCCTTCTCGCCTTCCTGGCCGCTGCGTTCCTGGCCAGCGCGCCCTACCTCTTCCCCGCCTCGGCCCTGGGCGTCAAGGTCGTGACCGCCAAGAGCAACATCACCGCCCGCACCCGAATCGACGCCTCCGAGCTGGAGATGACCGTGGTCAACCCCAGACCGCCCGACTCCTTCACGTCGATCGCGGCCGTGGCCGGCAAAGGCGCCCGCGTGGACATCCCGCAGGGACTCGCCGTCACCGCCAACCTGATCGCTGACGCGCCCGACATCCTCAGCAGCAGCGACGTCACCTACCTGCCCATCCCTTCGGGCTACGTCGGGGTAACCATCCCCACCTCCGAGCAGGTCGGCGTAGCAGGCTACGTCCAGGTCGGCGATCGGATCACCATCCTCGCGAGCGTCAACACCCAGACGTTCGGGGTCAGCCCCGCGGTGCTCTCGGTGCGGACGGTGTTCAAGGATCTGTACGTGCTCCGCGTGGGACCAGTGGGGCAGCAGCAGACCTCGGCGAGCACCAGCCTCACGGTGATGATGACCGCGTGCGATTCCGAGTATCTATTCTGGCTTCTGAACAACGCGATCCTCAAGTACGAGCTCGAATCCTTCCGCGACTACGGCTCGACGCCCACCCAACCAGACCCGGCATGCCCTTCGATCTTGTCGGCGGGCGGCGTCGGCCCCAAAGAGGTCGACACCCGGTGGCACTTCACGAAGCCGTAGCGTGACCCCATGCCAGGAGTAACCCTTCTCGTCGCAGTCGGAGCCGCCATCGGCGTGGCGCTGGTCGTCTTCGGGCTCATGCGCAGCGACCCGGAAAGCACGGCGCTCGAGACAGGCGTGACCGCCCGCGTGACGTACCGCACCCTCGCCGACGTGCGCGAGCAGCTGCGCCGCCGGTTCGAGCCGACTGGCGCTCCGGTGTGGATCGCCGGCCAGAACCCCAACGCGCTCGCGCGCGACCTGGCCAGCGCGGACCTTCAGCTGCGGCCATACGAGTTCCGGCTTCTACAGATCGCGGCTGCCCTCGTCTTCGCGCTCGTGGCATTCCTTCGCTTCAACGTGAGCTTTGCGGTACCGATCCTCGCCGTGATCGGCTACGTCCTTCCCGCGGTTTACCTGCGCAACAGGCGTGGCCGGCGTCTGCGCATGTTCGACGACGAGCTGCCGCGGGGCATGGAGCTGATCGCCAACTCGATGAAGGCGGGCCAATCGATCGCGCAGTCGTTCACGGCGGTGACCGAGAACGCAGGCCCACCTGTATCGGAGGAGTTCGGCCTCGCCAAGCGCGAGGTTGAGCTGGGCGCCTCGGTCGAGAGCGCCCTCGCCAACATGGAGAAGCGGATGGGCAGCGCGGACCTGAGGCTGATGATCATGGTCGTCACCATCCAGCACGCCGTGGGTGGCGACCTGCCTGCGATCCTGACGACGCTCTCGGACACGATGCGCCAGCGGCGGGAGATGCGAGAGGAGGTGCTGGCGGCGACAGCGCAGTCGCGCGCCTCCAGCGTGATCATCACCGCCCTGCCGATCGTCGTGGGGGCATTCGGCTACTTCGTGCTCCCGTCCTACTTCCATCCCCTGTTCACGAACCCGCTCGGATGGGTGATCATCGCGTTCGCGATCCTGCTCCTGGGGACCGGCACGTTCATCATCCGCCGGATCACGACGGTCGCATGAGCGTGAAAGAGCGCAGGGGGGGCAGGCCCCCCCTACGGAGACCCCCCCTCCGGCCTGCGATGTCATTGTCCGTGTTGGGCGCGGGCGGTGGCCCGGCGGAGCCGGGCCACGCGGAGCCAGCCGCAAGCAAGAAGGCGCGGGTGGGGCAGGCCCCCCCCGCGGGACCCCCCCCAGGCTCCGCGTCAACGCCCTCGACGGTCGGGGCCGGTGGCCCAGCCCACGGGGTCCCCGCGAAATCGACGATTTCGCGGGGTGGGTCGCAGCTGGGCTACGCGAGGATCCCATGAGCACAGTTGGCGTCCTGCTGGGGCTGGCCGCGGCGGCCGGGGTCGTGCTCGTCGCCGTCGGGATGCGCGCCTCTCAGGCAACGGACGCGACCGCGCTGCTGCGCGAGCGCTTGATCCGGCAGGAGCTTGGTCTAGGGCAGAGCGCAATCGCCCTTCAGCTCGAACGCCCGCTCACCGAACGCCTGCTGGAGCCCGTGCGCAAGGCGATCACCCGGCAGATGACCCGTCTCACGCCGGCGGCTCAGGCAGCCAACTTCCAACGAGAGCTCGACTTCATCGGCAACCCGTTTGGCCTCGACCCCGCGGGTGTTCAGACCCTGCGCATCGCCGCCGCGGCCGGCCTGGGAGCGGTCGGGACTGCGATCGGGATCGTAGTCGGGCAGCCGTTCGCGATCGCGGTTGGGCTCGTGGGCGGCCTGGTGCTCGGCTTCTACCTCCCCATCCTCTGGCTCCGGCAGCTCGTGGGCGATCGCCGAGGCCAGCTCGAGGCGGTGCTGCCCAACGCCCTGGACGTGGTCGCCATCAGCATGGAGGCCGGTCTCGGCCTCGACCGCGCCCTGGAGCAGCTGGTCAGGCACCAGGAGGGACCGCTCACGCTGGTCGTGGCTCGAGCGCTTCGCGAGATCGAGCTGGGCCGGCCTCGGGCGGACGCCCTGAACGACATGGCCGAGGCGACGGGCGTCGAGGACTTCGCCGCCCTGGTGCGCTCGATCGTCCACGCGGAGCGGACCGGCGTCCCGATCGCGCGCACCATCGCCGCTCACTCGGCGCAGATGCGCGTCAAGCGCCGCCTGCAGATCCGCGCCGACGCGGCGCGGGCCTCGCTGAAGATCCTGCTGCCGACCGTCGGGTGCGTGTTCCCGACGCTGTGGCTCATCCTCCTCGGGCCGGCCCTCCTGGTCGTGCTCAACATCAGCAGCCACTAAGCGCTACAGGAAGGGGTTGGTGCGCCTCTCCTGACCGATCGTGGTTGCCGGTCCGTGCCCGCTGTGGACGACGGTGTCGTCCGGCAGGGTCAGGAGCTTCGCCCTGATCCCATCCAGGAGCGCGGCGCCGTCCGAGTTGTGAAAGTCCGAGCGTCCTATCGATCCGGCAAATAGGGCGTCGCCGGTGAAGACATGATTCGCGATCTTTAACGAGATGCCGCCGGGGCTGTGACCCGGAGTGTGCAGGACGTCGAACTCGAGCGCGCCGGCCTTGAACTTCTCGCTGTCGGCAAGCGAGCTCACCGTGGCGACCGGCGTCAGCTGGACCGGGAACTGGCGACGCAGCGGCGTGCCTTCCGTCAGCACGTGCCGCTCCGAATCATGGACCGCGACGGGCATCGGTCCGAGCTCCCTCAGCAGGACCGACAGGCCGGCGACGTGGTCGACGTCTGTATGCGTCAGGAGGATCGCCTTCACATTTGCGCCTTGCCGCCGCACCAAGTCCACCATCGCCTCGGGCTCGAGGTTGGCGTCGATGATCACCGCGTCATGGTTCTCCTCGTCCTCCACCAGGTATGAGTTGGTGCCGAACTGGCGGTCGGCGGTCGACTCGATCCTGATGCCCAAGGTCAGGACGCTTCGCGCCCCACCGTGTGGACGTCGCGCACGCCCTCGATCTTCTCCATCAACCGCGAAAGCTGAGCCAGGGAGTCGATCTCAACGGTGGCCGTGACCACGGCGGTCTTGTCGTCATGGACCTTGACCTCGAGCGCAGACATGTTCACGTGGTTTTCCGCAACGATGGTGGCGATGTCGCGCAGCAACCCCTGGCGGTCGTAGGCCTCGATCTTGATCCCCACGGGGTAGAGGTGGTTGGCCTCAACGTCCCAGTCCACCGGCACAACGCGATCCTTGTCTTGCGCGTTGACCGCGTTCATGCAGTCGGCCCGATGCACGGTCACCCCGCGTCCGCGAGTGGTGTAGCCGATGATCTTGTCGCCAGGCACTGGCTGGCAGCAGGGCGCGACCTTCGTGAGGATTCCCTTCTGCCCGCGCACCAGCACCAGCGGCGTCGGCTGGACGTTGGGGATGAGAGGGATCGCGCGCAGCTCGCCGTCGGCGTCGTCGGCCGCGAGCGCCATGCGCATCACGACCGCGTGTGGTGACAGGTCGCCGTAGCCGATGGCCGCGAGGAAGTCGTCGGTCGCCGCGTAATGGTGGATGCCGGCGATCTCCAGCAGCTTGGAGTCGGTCAGGTCTGACAGCGCGATGCGGTGCATCCGGTGGAGCTCCTTGTCGAGCAGGTCACGGCCCTTGGCGACATTCTCTTCACGCCGCTGGCTCTTGAACCACTTGCGAATCCGCTCCTTCGCCGAGGCGCTCTTGACGAAGTTCAGCCAGTCGCGGCTGGGGCCGTGCGGCGGCTTGGCCGTGATGATCTCGACGATCTCGCCGTTCTTCAGCTCGTAGTCGAGGGGGACCATGCGGCTGTTAACGCGGGCGCCGACGCAGCGGTGGCCGACCTCGGTGTGGATGCGATACGCGAAGTCGACCGGCGTCGAGCCAGCCGGGAGGTTGAGTACGTCGCCCTTGGGCGTGAACACGTAAACCTCGTCCTGGAACAGGTCGATCTTGACCTTGTCCACGAAGGACTCTGCGTCCCCCACCTCGGTCTGCCACTCGAGCAGGCTGCGGAGCCACGAGAGCTTCTCGTCGAAGCCGTCGTCCTTCCCGCCTTTCTCCTTGTAGGTCCAATGGGCAGCGACGCCGAACTCGGCGATTCGGTGCATCTCGTGGGTGCGGATCTGGATCTCGATGGGCTCGCCGGTGTGCGCGATCACGGTCGTGTGCAGTGACTGGTAGCCGTTGGACTTCGGCATGGCCACGTAGTCCTTGAACCGCCCTGGGACCGGCTTCCACAACGAATGCACCACCCCCAGCACGCCATAACAGTCGCGGACGCTGTCGACCAAGACCCTGATCGCGGACAGGTCGTAGATCTCCGAGAAGTCCTTGTTGTCGCGGGTCATCTTCTGCCACACCGAGTAGATGTGCTTCGGCCGGCCAGTGATGTCCGCGCTCACACCGACCTTCTGCAGCTCGCGCGCCAGCATGTCGCGCAGGTCCTCGACCAGCCGCTCGCGCTCAGGGCGCTTGAGGGCGATCCGCTTGGATACGTCCTCGTACGCATCGGGTTCGAGGTTGCGAAACGCGAGGTCCTCGAGCTCCCACTTGATCTGGCCTATGCCCAGCCGGTGCGCTAGGGGCGCGTAAATGTCCAGCGTCTCGCGCGAGATCTTGCGCCGCTTCACCTCGGGAAGCGGGTCGAGCGTGCGCATGTTGTGCAGGCGGTCGGCGAGCTTGATGAGGACGACCCGAAGGTCCTCCGCCATCGCCACCATCATCTTGCGGATGTTCTCCGCCTGCTGCTGCTGGTCCGACCGCAGCGAGATGCGGCCCAGCTTGGTCACCCCGTCCACGAGCCTGGCCACCTCCGGGCCGAACTCCCGTTGAACCGCCTCGGCGGTGAGCGGGGTGTCCTCGACAGTGTCGTGAAGCAGGGCCGCTGCCAGCGTGGCCGCGTCGAGCTCGAGGTCGGCGAGGATCGCCGCCACCTCCATCGGGTGGTTGACGTACTCCTCGCCCGAAAGCCGCCGCTGGCCGGTGTGTGCCACCACGGCGCGCTCCCAGGCGCGGCGGACCACCTCTTGGTCCTGGCGTTCCAGGTGATCGGCGATCCTGAGCAGGTCGGAAACTGTCATCTGGGCCTCAATTAATCCTGACGAGAGTTTAGGAGAGCCCACCTCGGCGCTCCTTCGGTTTGAATTCACTGTGCAGTGATGAGCTCGGAACGGGCTACCTTCGCGATCAGGATCGCCTTCACCGTGGCGGCCGCCCTCCTGATCCTGGCCGGTGCCTCCCTCAACGCGGCCGGGCGAAGCGGGGCGGAGCTGGCGGTGGCCGCCATCGCCGGCCTCATGGCCGTGGTCGCCGGCGCCGCGTATTCGGAGTGGACCGTGGCCGGACCGACGGCGATCGGTTCGCTCCTCGTGGCGCTGCTGTCGGTTCACTTCAACCTCGCCACCCACGCCCTGCCTGGTCAGCTGGCAGGCCTTCTCCTGCTCGCGATGGGCGGATTTGTCGGGGTCACCGCCTACCGGAACTTCACGGAGGCTCTGCGCTCGAAGCTCGAGGACATGAACAGCCTCAACGCCCAGCTCGAGGACAAGCAGCGTGCGTTCATGGCCGCCACATCGGACCTCGATGGCGGGGCCCTTCCCGCCGACGCCACCGCGCTTACCGCTCAGCTCGCCTACCACCTGGCGGCCACCTTCGCCTGCTGTTACCTGGTCGCACCCGACGGCATGCACTTCGTGCCGCAGCCGCCGGGCATCGGCCTGGGCCGGCTGCACCCCCAGCCGGTGCCGCGTGGCGGCGACAAGGCCGGCCCGCTGATCTCGGCGATCGATTCAGGCCGGGACTTCGTCGCCGCCGACCAGTCCGGCCTCGCCGAGCTCGTCAACTACGTTCCCGACGAGGTGAAGGTCGAGGGCCTGCTGGCCGTGCCGATGCTCATCGGCGACCGGGTCGGCGGATTCATTCTCCTGGGCAACCGGCGCGGCGGCTTCAACAACGACGACCGCAGGCTCGCGATGACGCTGACGCGGCGCGCGGGTTCGCAGCTCGCGAGCGCGCATGCGGTCGCCCTGAGCCAGAAGGAGTCGGCGCGGTACACCCTGATGGGCCAGCTGGTGAAGGACGCGTCCGGCAAGACCATGGAGGAGGTGCTGGCCCTCGTCCTGGACCGTGTTCGCCAGGTCATCCAGTACGACTCCGGCCGGATGGTCCTGTTCCAGCCTGACGGGACCTACACCTTCCTCGACGGCACCCGCACGACCGCGCCGATGACCGGGCCGCTGCTGAAGGTCCAGGCGGGCGAAACGGTCATCCGCAACCAGGCGCAGGCCGACGCCGACCTCCTCAGCGGGGTGAAGACCGGCGACACGGCCTTCACGGTCAACGAGGCGCTCGTGCCGATCCGCGGAGGTTCGGGCGTGATCGGCGCGATCTGTCTCGGGCGCTCCGGTGCCGGCGGCTTCGACCAGCGGGATGCCGTGGCGCTCGCGGATCTCGGCGCCATGGCGGGGGTGGCGGTCGAGAACTCCCGGATCCTGGAGGCCGTGACTGGGCAGGCTTCGAAGCTCGACACCGCCCTCGACGCTCTGGGAGAGATTTCGCAAGCGCTCACCACCGTCACCCAGGGCGCGCAGGTGCTTGAGCAGAAGACGCTCGAGGCGGCAACTCGCGTCACCGGCGCCACTGCTGCGCTGCTCACGCGCACGACCGCGGACGGAACGCAGCGCGTGATCATGTCGATGGGCTTCCCGGTCGACATCAACTCGATGGAGTTCACCAACGGGCAGGGCATCGTCGGAGCGGTGATGTTGAGCCAGACCGTGACCGCGCTCGTGGACACGAGCACCAGCTTCGACCTCAGCTCGCCCCCTGACCTCAAGTCGTTCGGCCTGTGCTCGGCCCTGTGCACGCCGATGCTCGAGGACGCGCACCTGTGGGGCACCCTATCGGTGTTCGACTCGAAGAAGCGCGACTGGACTCTCAACGACCAGCGTGTCCTCGCGACTCTCGGCAATCAAGGCGTCGTAGCGGTGCGCAACGCGGAGCTGTATGACAACAACCAGCGCAGCATCTGGGAGCTGAAGAACCTTCAGGAGGCTCTGCAGGCGGCGACCTCAACGCTGGAGCTGCCCTTGGTGCTGCAGCAAGTGCTGGCGGGTGCAGCCAAGGCTTCGTCGGCGCAGATCGGCTGTATTGCGCTCGACGATACTGGCCGGCTCGTGCTCAAGGGCGGATTCGGCACCGACTCCAAGACCGCCGAGAAGCTCGCCCTTGGATTCGGCGGGGACATCTGCCGCGACGTCATGGCTACTGGCCAGCCAATCATGGAGGCGATGACCCCCAAGCCCGGTTCGGACAGTCCGCTCAACCCTCGGGCCGTGCTGTGCGTCCCGATCACACTGCGCGGCAAGCCGACCGGCGTGCTCTTCCTGGCCAACTACCTGGCGGGGCGGACGTTTTCCGAGGACCATCGCAACCTGGTCATGGAGCTGGCGGCGCAAGCGGCGGTCGCCATCGACAACGCGCGGCTCTTCCAGGATCGCGAAGAGGTCATCCTCTCCGCCCTCAAGGCACTGGCCAACGCCGTCGACGCGCGGGATCCGTACACGGCGGGGCACTCGCAGCGCGTCACTCAGTACTCGCTGATGATCGCGCGGCAGATGAAGTACTCGCCCAAAGACCAGGCCGCGTGGGTGCGGCTCGAGCGCGGCGTCCAGCTGCACGACATCGGCAAGATCGGCGTGCCAGACGCGGTCCTGCAGAAGCCCGGCAAGCTCACGGACGCCGAGTTCGCGAAGATGAAGGAGCACCCGGTGGTCGGGTTCAACATCCTCAGCGGCCTGAAGATGCTGACCGACGAGCTCGTCATCGTGCGCTCGCATCACGAGCGCTACGACGGCAAAGGCTACCCCGACCGCGTCAAGGCCGACGATCTGCCGATCTTCGCCTGGATCGCGAGCGCCGCCGACGCCATCGACGCCATGACCTCCGACCGCCCGTACCGCAAGGGCATGTCCATCGAGGTCGCGCTCGACCAGGTGCGCCACGGGGCAGGCGCGCAGTTCCACCCGGACGTCGCGGAGGCGGTCCTCGACGCTGCCCACAACGGCACGCTGAAGGTCATCCCGCAAGAGTCGATGTACGTCGATGCACCCGCGATCGGAGCATTCGAAAACCCGACGGGCTGACGCCCTCACCCTGACCCTCTCCCGCAGGGCGGGAGAGGGAACTTCGGATTAGTAAGCCTTTGCGAATGCCACTCGGTGCGCGGCCGGTTTGCCGCATACCAGGCACTTGCCTGACGGCTGTTTCTGGGCGTCGTACGTGCGGATGGTCACTCCGCCGGCCTCGGCTTTGACGCGCGACTCGCACTCGGCGTCGCCACACCACGGCGCCCACACGAAGCCGGACTGCTCCTTGAAGTGCGCAACAACCTCGGCGAGCGTAGACAGCTCGTACGTGTTCGCCTTCTGGAAATCGCGAGCACGCTCGAAAAGCCGCTTCTGAAAACCTTCGAGCTCCGCAGTAATCGCCTTGCCGATGCCCGCGACCGGCACCGGGCGCCGCTCACGCGAAAGGCGATCCACGAGCTCGACCTGCTGCGCGTCGGCATCGCGCGCGCCCACGTTGAGGCGCAGCGGCACTCCCTTGAGCTCCCAGTGCGCGTACTTGTCGCCGGGCCGCTCCTCACGCCAGTCCACCTTGAACCGGATGCCCCCGGCTTTCAGCTCGGGCGCCCAGCCGGCGATGAAGCTCTCGACCTTGGCCCGGCCTTCGACATCGCGAAAGATCGGCACGATGATCACCTGCGTCGGCGCCACCTTGGGGGGCACGACGAGACCTGAGTCGTCGCCGTGCGCCATCACGATCGCGCCGACCATGCGCGTGCTGATGCCCCACGACGTCGAGTAGCAGAGCTCGCGCTCGTTCGACTGGTTTGAGAACGAGACGTCGTAGGCACGGGCGAAGTTCTGGCCGAAGTAGTGGGACGTGCCCATCTGCAGGGCGAGGCCATCGCGCATCAAACCCTCGAGGGTCAGCGTGTGCACGGCGCCCGGAAACGTCTCTGCCGGTGTCTTAGGACCGACCAGCACCGGTACCGCGAGCCAGTCCTCCGCGATCGAGCGGTAGTAGCCGAGGATGAGGTCGGCCTCGGCGATCGCCTCCTGCGCCGTGGAATGAAAGGTGTGGCCTTCCTGCCACCAGAACTCGCGGCTCCGCAAGAACAGCCGCGAGCGCATCTCCCAGCGCACCACGCTGTTCCACTGGTTGGTCAGCTTGGGCAGGTCGCGGTGGCTCTGTATGTAGCGCCGGATGATGTTGCCGATGATGGTCTCGGACGTCGGGCGCACCGCCAGGGGCTCCTCGAGCTCCTCCATGCCCGCGCCGGCCTTCGTGACCCACGCGACCTCGGGCCCGAAGCCTTCGATGTGCTCGGCCTCTTTCACCAGGAGGTTCTGAGGGATGAGCAGCGGGAACGCCCAGTTCTCGTGGCCGCTCTCCTTGATCATGTCGTCGAAGGCGCGCTGGATCGCCTCCCACATCGCCCAGCCGTAAGGGCGGACGACCATCATCCCGCGCACCCCCGACCAGTCGGCCATCTCCGCCTTGCGGACGACGTCGGTGTACCAGCGGTCGAAGTCGTCGGACATCTTGTGGATGTCCTTCACGAAATCCTGCTGCTCCTCCACGATTTCCTTCATTCAAATAGCTCCCAAGTTTTGATGCGATGAGTCACGCAACGCGCCCGCGCTCCGGCGCGAGCTAGGCCGGGAGCGGAGCGGGGACGTGCGCGGCCGCGATCGCGTCGATCTCAGCCAGCAGCACTGCGAGGAGTTCCTCTTGAGGCACGGTTTTGTACAGCTTACCTTTCTTGAAAATCACGCCCTTGCCGCGGCCGCCCGTGACGCCGATGTCGGCGTGGCGCGCCTCGGCGGGACCGTTCACCATGCAGCCCATCACGGCGATCGTGATCGGGATCTTGAGCCTGGCGATGTGCGCCTCGACCGCCTTGACGGTCGGGACCATGTCGTACTCCAGGCGGCCGCACGTCGGACACGCGACCAGCGTTGCACTCTCGTTGCGGAAGGCAAGAGTCTTCAGAATCTCGTGCGCGACCCGGATCTCCTCGCGTGGATCAGAGGTGGCGAGCGAGACGCGAATCGTGTCGCCGATGCCCTCGGCGAGCAGGATGCCCATCCCCACCGCGCTGCGGATGCTTCCCGCCTCGACCGGGCCTGACTCGGTCACCCCCAGGTGGATCGGGTAGGGACGCGCGGCCGCGAACTTGCGGTTGGCCATGATATTGGTCCAGACGTCGGTCGACTTCAGCGACACCTTGATGAAGCCCGGGCCGTAGTCCAGGTCTTCCAGGATCTTGCAGTGCCCGAGCGCCACCTCGACCATGCGGTCGGCGGTCTGCTCGCGGTTGTCGCGGTCGATCGCGTGCTCCTCGCGCATGCTCTTGTGCACCTCTTCGGGGAGCGAGCCGGCGTTCACCCCGATGCGGAACGGGATCTGGCGCTCCTTGGCCGCGTTGACCACCTTCGTGACCTTGTCGCGGTCCGGGATGTTGCCCGGGTTCAGGCGCAGGCAGGCCACGCCGGCCTCGATGGCCATCAGCGCGAGGGTGTGGTCGTAGTGGATGTCCGCGATGACCGGCAGCGGCGAGCCCTTGACGATCTCTTTGAGGGCCTCGGCCGCCTCGTGGTCGGGGACCGCGGGCCGGACGAGCTCGCAGCCGACCTCCTTCAGCTCGTAGATCTGCCTCAGCGTGGCCTTCACGTCGCGCGTGTCGGTCTTGGTCATCGTCTGCACCGCGATCGGGGCCGCGCCGCCGATGACCACGCCGCCCACGTTCACCGGTATGGACTTGCGCCTGGTTACCACTTCGGCTAGTGCACCCCTGGGAACTGTCCCGTCGCGATGCGCTGGATGTCGAGGAAGCTGATGATGCCGGCGAGCGCGAGCAGCGCGACGAGCCCCCAGCGCTGGAAGTTGAGCTCGGTGTTGCGGTCGAAGGGACGGCGCCGCAGCCACTCCACGACCACGACCACGATGCGCCCGCCGTCGAGTGCGAGAAGCGGCAGCAGGTTGGTCACGCCCAGCGCGACCGAGAGGAGCGCCACCAGCCAGATGTAGGTCGGCGGGCCCGCGCTGACCGCATCGTTGGTGATCTTGGCGATCCCGATCGGGCCTGTCAGCCCGTTCTGACCGAACAGGCCGCCCTTGACCTGGCCCGTGACGAGCGAGCCGAGGCCCTGGAAGATCACCTGGATGGCCTGGAACGGGAAGCTCACCCCCTCCTGCACCGCGGTGAGCGGCGTGGTGATGCGCGCGATGCCGACGCCCATCTGGCAGGTGGTGCCGCTGCAGACCGGCGTGACCACAGCGGTGAATCCCTGCCCGTTCGCGTGCACGCCGCTGATGACGATGGACTCGCCCCGGGAGGCAAGCTCCTGCTGCGCGATGGTGTCGGGCGCCGTCACTGGAGCGCCGTTGACGAAGAGGATGCGGTCGCCGGCGGCGAGGCCGGCCTGGGCGGCAGGCGTCTGTATGGTCTGGCCGTTCACCTTCCACGTCGCGTAGACCTGCGTCACGAGACCAGGGACTGTGTTCAGCTGCGTGAGCGTGAAGCCGGTGATCAGCACCATCGCGACCACGAAGTTGGCGATGGGGCCGGCCGCCAGGATCGCGATCCGCTGCAGGGGGGGCTTGGAGTGGAAGCCGTTCGCCTCCTCGAAGTCGCCCGCCTCCATCCCGCCCATCCGCACGTAGCCGAGGATCGGTAAGAGCCTGATCGCGTACAGGGTGCCGTTCCGGGTCGTCGACCAGAGCTTGGTCCCCGCGCCGATCGAGAACTCGAGGACGCGCACCTTGAAGAGCTTGGCGACCAGGAAGTGGCCCGCCTCGTGGGGCGCGATCAGGATCAGGAACATGCCCACGATTCCTACGGCGGAGAGCAGGTTGGCCGTCACGCTCCCAGCCTACCGGAGTTGATTCCCGCAACCCTCACGTAATCACGGGCCCAGCGGTCCGCCTCCAGGATCTCGGGCAGGGTCTCCCCACCGCCTGGAAACGCCTCCAGGGCGCGGTGGACCGCCCGCACGATGCCGCTGAACGGGATCGCGCCGTCCAGGAACGCGTTCACCGCCTCCTCGTTGGCGGCGTTCAGGACCGCCGGCCTGCCCTGCCCGGCAGCAGCCGCCTGGCGGGCCAGCCCGACGCTCGGGAAGCGCTTCTCGTCGAGGGCGTGGAACTCCAGCCCGGACAGCTCCTCGATAGGCGCCCCAGGCACCGCGTCAGGCAGCCGGTCGGGGTAGGCGAGGGCGACCGCGATCGGCAGGCGCATGTCAGGACGCCCGAGCTGCGCCTTCATCGAGCCGTCCACGAACTCCACGACAGAGTGAACGACGCTCTGGGGGTGAATGGATACGGCGACGTGGTCCAACGGGATGCCGAACAGGTGGTGCGCCTCGATCACCTCGAGGCCCTTGTTCATCAGGGTCGCCGAGTCGATCGTGACTTTCGGGCCCATCGACCAGCGCGGATGGTTCAGCGCCTGCTCGACCGTGACCTGGTCGAGGTCGAGATCGGGGTGGGCCCAAAACGGGCCGCCAGAGGCGGTGATGATGAGCCGCCGCACGTTCTCGCGACTTTCGCCCCACAGGCACTGCCAGATCGCGCTGTGCTCCGAGTCCACCGGGCGGAGGCCCCGCTCGCCGGCTGCCTTCATGACGAGCGAGCCGGCCATGACCAGCACCTCCTTGGTCGCGAGGGCCACCTCCTTGCCGGCCTTCAAGGCCGCCAGCGTCGGCCCGAGAGCGCGCGCCCCCGGAATGGCCACCAGCACCAGGTCGCAACGGGGATCGGTGACCATGGCCTCGACGCGCGCGTCGAAATCCGCCTCGCCCGCCTGTCCCTGGATCACGTGCTCGGCCTCCCGCCGCGTGGTCCTGCGGCCTTCTGTGAGCCCGAACAGCTTCAGGCGGGCGGGGTTGCGGTCGATGACGTCCAGCGCCTGCCGGCCGATCGACCCGGTCGCCCCGAGAATCGCCACGTTCACAGGACGCGTCATCGGGCGAGCAAACCGAAAAGCGATACATAGAAGTAGACGAGGATCGGCGGAAAGAGAATCGAGTCGAGGCGGTCCAGGACTCCCCCATGCCCCGGGATCAGGTGCCCGGAGTCCTTGACCTCGGCGAGCCGCTTCATCTGAGACTCCACCAGGTCGCCGAGCTCCGCGGTGGTGCCGACGAGCACCCCGAGCAAGATCGCGTGAAGCGGTGAGATCCCGAGGACCACCGTCACGCCGACCAGCATCACGAGCACCGCCGCGACGACGCCGGCGACGGCGCCCTCGGCCGTCTTGTGCGGGCTGATGCTCTCGAAGAATGGATGCCGTCCGATGCGGCTGCCCACGAGCAGCGCCGCCGCGTCGGAGGCGATCACGGCGAAGATCGTGAAGGCAGTCCAGATCAGACCGTGCGGCTTTGACGTGTACAGCAGCAGGTAGTAGTTGAAAGGCAGGCCGATGTAGAGCGCACCGGCGAGTCCCATCGCCCACCGGCCGAGGCCCTGCCGCCTTCCCGGTACCACCAGGAAAGCGCCCAGGCCCACCACGAGCGTGATCGACAGCACGACCGCAAGGTCGATCTGCTTCAGCACCGTTCCGCTCAGGACGAGGAAGGCGCCCAGCGGAAACAACAGCCAGCTCGGCGCGCGCGAACCCATGCCGTCCGAAAGGCCGCGAAACTCCCAGAGGGCCAGCGCGGCGAGCCCGAGTGCGAGCACGTAGACGCCGTACGTTCCGATGAAGAGGGCGGCGAGCACGACGCCGATGAAGACGGACCCGCTGAGGATCCGGACCATCAGAGGAGTGAGCCTTGGGCTCGCCATGGCCCTGGTCATCATCGCCGGGCGGCGCCGGCCGGCTCGAGGGTTGCGTCAGCCTCCGGTCGCCCGCCGAAGCGGCGAACCCTCGATGCATAGTCGGCCAGGGCCGCCTTCAGGTGCTCCACGTCGAAGTCGGGCCAGAGAGTGTCGGTGACGAGCATCTCGGAGTAGGCCGACTGCCACAGGAGGAAGTTGCTGACGCGGTGCTCACCGGCCGTGCGGATGATGAGGTCGGGGTCGGGCAGGTCCGGATTGTAGAGGCGGCTCGCGATCGCGCTTTCGTCGACGTTCTCGGGACGGACGCCGTCGGCGAGCAGGCGGCGCACCGCATCGATGATCTCCGCTCTGCCTCCGTAGTTCAGACATACATTCAACACGCCATTTCGGTTGGCGGCCGTGCGCGCGATCGCCTCATCGATGCGGTCGCGCATGCGGCCCGAGAGCTCGTCACGCCGGCCGCTGACGACGATGCGCACGCCGCGCCGGTGCATCTCCTCTATCTCTCGCTGCATCGTCTCGTGGAACAGCCGCATCAGAGCCCGTACCTCGGCCCGCGGCCGGGTCCAGTTCTCGGTCGAGAACGCATACACCGACAGGACGTTGACGCCCAGCTCCTCGCAGCCTTCCAGCACCCGCTTGATGGCCCGCACGCCGGCGCGATGGCCGAAGCTCGCCGGCCGGTTCCGGCCGCGGGCCCAGCGCCCGTTGCCGTCCATGATGATGCCGATGTGACGCGGGACCTGGGAATCCAAGTGTCCCGAAAGAGTACCGACTAGGACCAAAACCGGCGACAGGGCCTCTAGAGCTCCATCACCTCGGATTCCTTGCGGGCGGCCAGGGCGTCGACCTTCTCGATCTGCGCCTCGGTGATCTTCTGCAGGCGGGCGCTGGCTCGCTTGGAGTCGTCCTCGGCGACCTCGCCCTGCTTGGCCATCTGCTCGATCCGGTGGATCTCGTCGCGGCGCACGTTGCGGATGGCGACCCGCGCCTCCTCGGCCCTGGCCCGCGCCAGCTTGACGTACTCCCGGCGCCTCTCCTCGGTCAATGGCGGGATGGGCACGCGGATGACCTGCCCGTCGTTGGCGGGATTCAGCCCCATGTCGCCGGACCGAAGGGCCTTCTCGATCACGCCCATCTGGCTCTTGTCGTAGACCTGGACCACCAGCAGCCGTGCCTCTGGCGCGCTGATCTGCGCGAGCTGGTTGAGCGGCGTCGGCGTTCCGTAGTACGGCACCATCACCTTGTCGATGAGGGCGGGGTTGGCCCGACCGGTCCGGATCGTCGACAGCTCGGTGGCGAAGTGCTCGACGGACTTCGACATCTTCGTCTCAGCGTCGCGAAGTACGGGATCGATCATGTGGCGGCCCCCACCAATGTGCCGATTTCCTCGCCCATCACCACGCGCTCGATGTTGCCCGGCGTCAGCAGGTTGAAGACCACGATCGGCACGTTATTGTCCATGCACAGTGTCAGCGCGGTGTTGTCCATCACCTCGATGCCGCGATTGAGCACCTCGAGGTAGTCGAGCCTCGGCAGCATCACCGCCTGCGGGTCTCGTACGGGGTCGGCCGTGAAGATGCCGTCGACCTTGGTGGCCTTCAGGATCACGTCGGCCTCCATCTCGACCGCGCGCAGCGCGGCCGTGGTGTCGGTGGTGAAGTACGGGTTGCCGGTGCCCGCGGCCAGGATGACGACCCTGCCCTTCTCGAGGTGGCGCACGGCGCGGCGCCTGATGTAAGGCTCGGCGACCTGCGGCATCTGGATCGCGGTCATCGTGCGCGCGGGGATCCCGGCCCGTTCCAGGGCGTCCTGGAGCGCCAGCGCGTTGATGACCGTGGCCAGCATGCCCATGTAGTCGCCGGTCGCCCTGTCGAAGCCGCGCTCGGTCGCGGCCAGGCCGCGAAAGATGTTGCCGCCGCCAACGACCAGGGCGATCTGCACGCCCATCTCGTGCACCCGCTTGACCTGTGCCGCGATGGTCGAGACCACCTCGAGGTCGATGCCGTAATCGCGAGACCCGCCAAGCGCCTCACCGCTCAGCTTCAAGATGACGCGGTTGTACTTCGGCGATCGATCCCCCATCGACTGGAAGGTTATGCCTCTCTGACGTTGAAGCGCGCGAAGCGGCGGACGGTGATGTTCTCCTGGAGCTTGGAGATGTGCTCCGCGATGATCTCCTGGACCGTGTGCTTCGGCTCCCTGAAGTACGGCTGCTCGAGCAGACAGTTCTGCTTCAGGAACTGCTCGACCTGGCCGTCCACGATCTTCGGAATCACCTGCGGCGGCTTGCCGTCCTGCTCGGCCTTGGCCTGGTAGACGTTGCGCTCCTCGACCAGGATCTCGTCCGGCACGTCTTCGCGCGACACCCACCTCGGCTCGAAGCCGGCCACCTGCAGCGCGAGCTCCTTGGCCAGCTTGCGAAAGTCGTCGCCCTTGGCGACGAAGTCCGTCTCGCAGTTGACCTCGATCAGCACGCCGACCTGCGGCGGAAAGTCCTCGCCGGTGCGGTGGAGGTAGGCCTCGACGACGCCCTGGCCGGTCGCCCTCCCAGCGCGCTTGCTCGCCTTGGCCATGCCCTTTTCGCGCAGGATGGTGAACGCCTTCTCGAGGTCGCCATCGGCCTCTTCGAGCGCGCTCTTGCAATCCATCATGCCCGCGCCGGACAGGTCGCGGAGCTTCTTGATGAGCTCCATCGGAACCTTCGCCACTATCGAGGCTCCTCCTCGTCCGCCGTCCGCCCGATGAACTCCTCCTCGGAGACCGTCGGCAGGTAGTCTTCCTCGTCCTCGAGGTACTCCTCGATCTCCTCGTAGCGAGGCGTCTCGAGGAACTCGCGATCTTCGACCTCGGGCAGGATCTCGCCGCGGGCCTGCGCCTCCTGGCGGCCTTCCTGGCACGCGTCGGCGATCTTTCCCGTCAGCAGCTTGACGGCGCGGATGGCGTCGTCGTTGCCCGGGATCACGTAGGTGATGAGGTCGGGGTCGCAGTTGGAGTCGGTGATCGCGACCACCGGGATCTTCAGCCGGTTGGCCTCGGTCACGGCGATGTGCTCCTTGCGGGGGTCGACCACGTAGAGCGCGCCGGGGAGCCGCTTCATGTCAGCGATGCCGTCGAAATGGAACATCAGCCGGTCGAGCTCGTCGGTGAGCTTCTTGGCGTCCTTTTTCGACAGCGACTCGAACTGACCTTCCGACTGCATCTTGCGCAGCTCTTGAAGGCGCTCGATGCGCTTCTTCACCGTCGAGAAGTTGGTGAGCATGCCGCCCATCCAGCGCCTGTTGACGAAGTACATGCCGCAGCGCGCGGCTTCGGTCTGGATCGTCTCCTGCGCCTGCTTCTTCGTACCGACGAAGAGGACTGGGCGTCCGCTCGCGGCCACGCTGCGCGTGAAGTCCCACGCATCGTCGAGAAGCTTCACGGTCTTCTGCAGGTCGATGATGTGGATGCCGTTGCGAGCGGTGAAGATGTAGGCCTTCATCTTCGGGTTCCAACGGCTGGTCTGATGCCCGAAGTGGACACCCGCCTCGAGCAGCTGTTTCAGCGTTACCTGAGCCACGTTTGATTGCCTCCCTGTTGATCTTCCGCCCGGTTCCGGCCTTCTTTGAAAGGACAGGGGCATTGCCCCGGGCGTGCTAACTCAGTCGGTTGAGACTGGCTTCAGGAGTATACCCAGAACCGCGGAGGGCTAGACCTGGAGCTAGACCTCGACCTTCTTGGCGGCCTTCGGGCCCGGGCAGGCCGGGTAGTCCGAGCAGGACTTGAACATCCCGTAGCGACCGCGCCGCTCGACCAGCGGCTTGCCGCAGATGGGGCACGGCTCGTCCAGCAGCTTCGGGCCTTCCTTGGCCTTGCCGTCCTTGCCGATGTTGGCGCGGTACTTGCACTCGGGGTAGCGGGAGCAGGCGACGAACGGTCCGAAGCGACCGGTGCGCTCGACGAGGTCGCCTTCCGAACACTGCGGGCATTTCTCACCGGTGGGCTTGGCCGCCGTCTGCGCCGCGTCCTTCTTGATGTACTTGCACTCGGGGTAACCGGAGCACCCGACGAACTCGCCGTAGCGACCCGTCCTGAGCTGCAGTGGCCGGCCGCACACTGGGCAAGGCTCCTCGAGCAGCTTGGGCTGCGGCGCTTCGCCGTTGGCCGTCAGCGCGCGGCGGAACTTGCACTTAGGGTACCGAGAGCAGCCCATGAACGGGCCATAGCGGCTGGCCTTCAGGACGAGGTGACCCTCATGACACTCCGGGCACTCTTCGTCCGTGTCCGCCGGCATCGCCTTCTCCGCGTCGGTGAGCATCTTCTGCAGCGGGCTGTAGAACTCGCTGACGACCGGCACCCACTCCCGCTTGCCGTGCTCGACCTCGTCCAGCTGCTTCTCGAGCGTCGATGTGTAGTCGTCGTCTGAGATGACCTTGAAGTGGTCGACCATGATCGTGTTCACGGCCTCGCCGATCGGCGTCGGGTGAAGCCGGCGCTCTTTGATCTCGACGTAGCCGTGGTCCTTGATCGTCTCGACGATGGGGGCGTAGGTCGACGGCCGGCCGATCCCGCGCTGCTCCAGCTCTTTGATAAGGGTCGCCTCGGAGTACCTCGGCGGCGGCTGGCTGAAGTGCTGCTCCGGCTTGAGGCCGTGGTAGTCCAGCGGCTCGTCAGCGGCCAGGTCCGGGAGGTCGGGCGTGTCCTTGTCCTCGTCGCGCGGCCAGACCGCGTAGAAGCCGTCAAACGCGAGGATCGATCCTGTGGTTCGGAAGATGTAGTCGCCACCCTCGATCTCGACCTGCGTCTGGTCGTAGACGGCCGGAGCCATCCGGCTGGCCACGAAGCGGCGCCAGATGAGGTCGTACAGCTTCTGCTGGTCTGGGGTCAGGTGCCCGCGAACAGACTCAGGCGTGCGGTTGACGTCGGTCGGGCGGATCGCCTCGTGCGCGTCCTGCGCGCCGGGACTTGCCTTCGCCGTGCGCGGCCCGCCGACGTATTTGGACCCGTGCTTGTCATTGATCCAGGCCTTCACCTTGCCCTCGGCCTCGTCAGAGATGCGAACCGAGTCGGTGCGCATGTAGGTGATCAAGCCGGTGGCGCCTTCCGCGCCCAGCTCTATGCCTTCGTAGAGCTGCTGCGCGATGCGCATGGTGTTTCGCGGCCGGAAGCGCAGGCGGCTGGACGCGTCCTGCTGCAGCGTCGAGGTGATGTAGGGCAGGTACGAGCTCTTGGTGCGGCGCTTCTTCTCGACGCCGAGAACGCGATAGCTCGCGCCCTCGAGCTTGCGCACGATCTCCTGCGCCTCCGCCTCTGTGCGGACCTGCAGCTTTATGTCCTCTTCAGCGTCGACGCCCTTTTCCGAATCTGCGCCCTTGGCGCGGCCAGCGGCGGGCGTACCGGCCAGCCGGTTGAGGCGAGCCAGGAAGTGGTCGCCGGCGCCGACCTTCGACAGCTCCGCATCGATCGTCCAGGACTCGACCGGGACGAACTTGCGAATCTCCTCCTCCCGATCCACGACCAGCCGCAGGGCGACGGAGGAAACCCTGCCGGCGCCAATGCCCTTCTGGACCTTGCTCCACAGGAACGGGCTCAGGCGGTAGCCGACCAGGCGGTCGACGATCCGGCGGGCCTGCTGGGCGTTGACCAGGCGCATGTCGATGCTCCGGGGCGACTCCAGCGCGCGCCTGACCGCGTCGGCGGTGATCTCGTGGAACTCGATCCGCTTGGGGTCCTTGAGCTTCAAGACCTCGGCCAGGTGCCAGGCGATGGCCTCGCCCTCGCGGTCGGGGTCGGAGGCGAGAATCACTTCGGTGTCCTTCTTGGCGGCCGAGCGCAGCTCGCCTATCGTCTTCTTGCGGCTTTCCACGACCTCGTACAGCGGCTTGAAGCCGTGCTCCACGTCGACCGCGATCTGCTTTTCAGGCAGGTCGCGGACGTGGCCCATCGAGGCCCGCACGTCGAAACGGTCACCCAGGAACCGCTTCAAAGTCCGCGCCTTGGCGGGGCTCTCGACGATGATCAAACCTTCCGACACAGCTCTTCCTTTATTCCCAATCCGGCCTGCGTAATCCATCCGCCGGGTCCACACCCCACGAACTCCGAGGGTTCGCCGCGAGCTGGATGGGAGCCCGCCACTGGCTCTGGGCGGGCAATCCTACGCCCGTCTCTCCCCCCGGTGCAACGCCCTGATATACCCCGCGCCGTGCCTTCTAACCGCCCCTTCGAGCTCCAGCGAGGTCAGCCGCCCGACCACCTCGGCGATCGGAAGCTGAAGCTTCCGGGCGAGCTCGGCGGCGCTGACGGCCAACGTCTCGGACATGTGCAGGACCATGCCGTCCCGGCTCCGACCCAGCTCGAAGCCCATCCGACCAGGCGCCCTCAGGGGGTCGTCCAGCACCTCCCTCGCGACGTCGAGCGCGGCCAGCACGTCCCGGGCGTTCTGAACCAGGGCCGCCCCGTCGCGGATCAGGCCGTGGGTCCCGACTGACAGCGGCGAGAAGACGCTGCCGGGCACCGCCATCACGTCCTTTCCGAGCTCGAGCGCGGCTGTGGCCGTGATCAGCGCGCCCGATCCCTCGGCGGCCTCCACCACCACGACCGCGTCGGAGAGGGCGGCCATCGTCAGGTTGCGGGCGGGGAAGTTGTGGCGCCGCGGGAGCGTTCCGTCCGGGAACTGGCTGA